>Ga0136653_10000765_pt1 | contig 16986 bp, 9 predicted proteins | sample LakKivw275mmetaG_FD_94866 | JGI IMG/M metagenome (GOLD analysis project Ga0136653, IMG submission 94866) | Anoxic lake water microbial communities from Lake Kivu, Rwanda to study Microbial Dark Matter (Phase II) - Lake Kivu water 275m metaG... | ecosystem: Environmental > Aquatic > Freshwater >...
GTGTAAATAATTGAATTAATTTCTGTTTTTTTGCATGAATCTCTTGGATGGCTAAGCAATCAAACGGTTTTGAATCAATTTTTATTACTTAAAATCATACTCAAGAAATTCGCAACAAAGGTAATATTAATTTTATTCATTGAACTCCTGATTTTATTTTTTTTTAGCAATGTGGTATAAATCAGAAAATCAATAAATTAGATTGACGAATTTAGGAACAGAAGGAAAAAGCCGGATCTTAAAATCTCACATCCAGATTGATTTTTAATCTGAATGATTCACCATTCCGGCTGATCTTAAGGGTTACGGTCTTGCCTTCCTCTCCGTGCAGGATATTATTTATATCGTCCAGGGTCAGGCTCAGTACGGGAGTGTAATTGACATATTCAATCACATCACCTTCCCTGACTCCGGCAAGATCTGCCGGTGAACCCTCTATAACGGAATAGACGGAATAGATGGGGAATGTCGGGATCGGTTTCTCCACTTCCATTCCGCTCCGGTTATAAGTAAAAGGAGCCCCGAAAAACCGGTTGGGTTTCAGGTAAAGGGAACGATCCGGGTAATCCATGATGACTGTAAAACGCCTGAGGATGTCGTTACCCATGCTTCCATGCCGGCTGCGGCCCAGCATAATGCCTCCCAGGGACTCCTGATCGGGGTAGGAAACCAGCGGTTTTTTAAAACTAAAAGATCCAAGCCTGGCCTGGTTGATGCGTCCGATGGAACCACTGATTTCCCCGTTCAACCCCTGACCGAGAAACGAGCGAATGGTTTTGGAAGGGACACTGATCAGGGAATCGGCTTCGGGAGAAATCCAGAATGACAAACTGGCTCCTGTATCTATCAATAACCTGACCGTGATCTCCGATCCGTCCTCCTGGGTGAGAATCACGTCGGCGTAAGCTTTCCCATTGCTGATGATCAGGGGAATCCGCTGGAAACTCCGGGTCAGGCGCTTGAGATTGACCTTGTCCCGGTCAAACAGGGTGATGATCCGGGTTTCCGGATCGATCTTTACCAGGAACTGGTTGAAAAGCCCCGATCCGATAAGACCGTTAACCCGGACACCCAGTTGACGGGTGAGCTGGAAATGGTCAGTCGTAAGAACGAAGATATTGGAACTGTCACAGATCAGGTTTTCTTCCCCGTCCTCCGACGCCGGGATCACTATTCGATTTCCGGCTGAGAACCAGCCTTCAAGGGGCAATCCGTCGCCTAAACCTGCAACCGATATTTCCCGCGCAAATTTGAGCGACACGGTATCGGTTCCTGCAAGCTCCGTAATGATGGTATTGTTGATCCCCGTATCCAGCACAAAACGCATGGTTTCGCCCTGATTGACCCTGACCGGTATGATCATGAGGTTTTGTGAAAACTCCATGGGCAGGGACAGGGAATAAAGGCTTGCCGGCATGAACCGGTAATTCTCAGGGCCCTGTCCGAGCCCCGGCAGAGGAACCGTCAGGAGAAACAGTATGAAGAAAAACAGCGAGCGCATCGATTATTTCCCGCCCGAAATTAGCAATAAGTCTGGAACCCGTGTTCATTCACATCTGCCTACCGGAATGAATATTGATCAGCCCGGCAGGTCAACCTCCAATACCTGGCCTTTTTTTACGTTGTACAGTTTCTTCCCGAGATGAACCTGTATCGGCAGGTTTTGCCTGTCATTTATCCTGATATGGCCATGGCTGATTTTAACGCACAGAACGTGCCCCCGGAAATGGATGGTGAACGAGAGGGATTTCCATGCAGCCGGCAGGACCGGATTGAAAAAGAGCTTGTCATTTGACACTTTCATGCCACCAAACCCTTCAACAATGGCCAGCCAGGTTCCGGCCATGCTGGTGATGTGACAGCCCTCATGCACCTCATGGTTGTAATCGTCAAGATCCAGCCGGCTGTTTCGGAGGTACATTTCATAAGCCTTGTCCGTATAGCCGATACGGGCGGCCAGGATGGCATGGATACACGGAGAAAGTGAAGACTCGTGTACCGTGCGGGGTTCATAAAAATCGAAATTTCTCCGGATCGTTTCTTTGCTGAAATGGTCTTCAAACAGGTAAAGCCCTTGAAGAACATCAGCCTGCTTGATGAAACAGGACCGCAGGATCCGGTCCCATGACCAGTGCTGGTTGATCGGCCTTTCCGACGGATCCAGGTCTGAAGCGAGCAATTGTTCCTTGTCCAGGTAACCTTCCTGCTGGAGGAAAATCCCCAGTGTTTTGTCCTCCGGCAGATAAACGTGGTTGATCAGGGTGTCCCACCTTTTCGACTCCGCCGGGGCATTAAACCCTGTTTTCCTGATGATGCGGTGATAATCTTCCGGGTGGTTCTGGCGGACCTTATCGAGGCACTCCAGCGTATAAGCCAGTGTCCATGTTGCCAGGTAGCTGGTGTACCAGTTGTTGTTAACGTTGTTTTCGTACTCATTGGGTCCGGTGACGCCCAGCATGACAAACAACTGCTTCGGGTCGGAATAGGTAAAACGCTGGGCCCAGAACCGGGAGATCGCAATCAGCACTTCCAGTCCGTATTCCGCAAGGTACTCTTCATCGCCGGAATGCCTGATATAATTATAAATGGCGTAGGCGATAGCCCCGTTCCGGTGGATTTCCTCAAAAGTGATCTCCCACTCGTTGTGGCACTCTTCTCCGTTGATAGTGACCATGGGGTACAAGGCTGCTCCTGTGCTGAATCCCAGTTTTTTAGCGTTTTCGATTGCTTTTTCCAGATGATTGTACCTGTAAACCAACAGGTTTCGGGCAACCTGCCTATCGGCCGTATTCAGGTAAAAAGGCAGGCAGTAGGCTTCGGTATCCCAGTAGGTGCTGCCGCCGTATTTTTCGCCGGTGAATCCTTTAGGCCCGATGTTCAATCGCGGATCGTGACCGGTATAAGTTTGATTCAGGTGAAAAATGTTGAACCGGATACCCTGCTGAGCCGACACGTCACCTTCAATGGCGATGTCACTTTGCTCCCACAGTTCATCCCATGCCCGGGCATGTTCATCGAGTAACAGTTTAAAATCCAGATCCCTTATACCCTGTAAAACTGAGGCAGCCTGATGTTCAATCCGGTCGGCCGGATAATCGCGGGTAGTGGTCACGGCCGCGTACTTGGTAAAAACCACCATTTCATTCTGTCTGGATTCCGCTGAATAATGGTGGGAGATCCTGTCAGGTCCGGTGACCACCTCAGGACTCAAATCACGTCCCGACTGTGGAAGCCCGAGCCTCGTTTTCAGACCGAAACAGACTTCGAAACCGCTTTTTTTGGTCTTGCTTCTCAGCATGGGGTAGCCGTCCCGGACAGACAATGCACTGGGTTCCCAGAACTTTTCATCATAATTGGCATCTTCGTTGACTACGTTCCCGCTGATGAACAGATCAGCCTGGAATAAACCCGAAAAGTTCAAAGGCGTCAGGCGGTATTCGATGGCACCCAGTTCTTTTCTCACGAGAGAGACAAAGCGGGTTGTTTCCACCCTGACGGTCCGGCCATCCGGCCACGAAGCCTCGAACTCCCGGAAAAGGAATCCCTGTTTCATGTTGAGGATCCTCCGGAATTTTTGAACCTTCATCTTGTAAAGATCCAGTACCGACTCACCGAAACGTATATGGAAACCGATCCAGTCAGGGGCATTCAGGACTTTGGCAAAGTATTCCGGATAACCGTTCTTCCACCATCCGACGCGAGTCTTATCCGGATAATAAATGCCCGCAATGTAAGTCCCTTTCAGTGAGGGACCGGAATAATCCTCTTCAAAATTAGCCCTGAGGCCCATGTGTCCGTTTCCCAGGCTGAACAGGGATTCGGACCGCTTGTGATTGTCCGGATTAAAATCCTCCTCGATGATTACCCACTCGTCCTCTTTAAGGTATTTATGCATGCGCCAAAGGGTTAAAACATAAGTAATCTGATATCCATTTCTTCAAAACCGGTGATGACCTTGTCAGCTTTGCCCAGGATGTCCGGCTTTCCGATCCCGATGCACTTCATGCCGCCTCTGTGGGCGGCTTCGATCCCGGCAATGGCATCCTCGAAGACGACGCATTCTCCCGGCTCCAGTGCCAGGCCCGATGCAGCCTTCAGAAAAACTTCAGGATCCGGTTTGGCATGAGTAACCTGGTTGCCGTCTATCACACAGTCAAAGGTCTTGTCCAACCCGATCCTGCTGAGGATCATGCCGGCGTTTTTACTGGCTGTACCTAAAGCCTTCCTGATCCCGTTCTTCCGTAAAAGATCGAGAAAACCCGGAACACCCGGTAAAAGCTCAGCCGGGGTCATTTTACTGATATAGTCAACATACCAATCATTCTTGATGGCTGCCAGCCGTAATTTCTCTTCAAGGGGGAAGGTCAATCCTCCGATTTCCAACAAGATATCCAGAGAAGCCATCCGGCTGACTCCTTTAAGCCGTTCGTTAAGTTCCTGGGTGAATTCGAATCCCAGGTCGCGGGCAAGCCGGTTCCATGCCAGGTAATGGTATTTTGCCGTATCGACTACGACACCGTCCAGGTCAAAGATGCATCCCCTGATCATTGAACCTTCCCTCTATCATCCACATCATTGACAAAAAAGACGCTCACAGAAGCAAGAAGCATGGAAATCCCGCCAAAGACAAGGGCATAGATGGCATGACCGCCGAACACGTTTCGGGTTAAAAATCCCAGGATGGTAGCAGCCAGGATCTGGGGAATGACGATAAAGAAATTGAAGATCCCCATGTAGACGCCCATCTTGGTCTGCGGCAGCGAACCGGTCAGGATGGCATACGGCATTGAAAGGATACTGGCCCAGGCCAGTCCGATCCCAACAAACGGTATTAACAGCAGGTACTGGTCCTTGATCAGGATGATACTGCACAAACCAAGCCCCCCGATCGCCAGTGAAATAGTATGGGTAACCTTCCTGGATGTGGCACGGGCGATCACCGGCAGCAGAAAAGCAAACAGGGCCGCGCACCCGTTATAAACACCGAACAGGACACCAACCCAGTCGGCGCCGTCATTATACAGTTCCGAGGTTGTATCTTCCGCCCCGAAGACACTGCTGGTCACTGCAGCGGTGCTGTAGATCCACATGGAGAAGAGGGCAAGCCAGGAAAAAAACTGAACTACTGCAAGCTGGCCCATGGTTTTGGGCATATTCCTCAAGTCGGTCAGGATCGCGGTGAGGCCATTGGAGCGCCCTGACTTCAGCATCAATCCGGCGAGGACCTGCAGGACCCCGAAAAAAGCCAGGCCGAAGCCCAGGATGTAAAGTTCCTTCTCCAGCCTGAAACCCATAATGAGTGCCGCCAGCGCAGTACCCGCGATGAACCAGATCAGCCCTTGCGTTATGAATTTGTTGTGACTTTGGGGAGTGACAGTTTGCTTCCTGACCGACTCAGCGGCCGGGGTTTTCCCGAATTCAGCCAGCTCCTCGGGGCTGTATTCCTTTGACCGGATCACGGTCCAGGCAACTGCAGAAATGAAAACGATAGCCCCTATATAAAAAGACCATCTGACTGAAGATGGAATCAGTCCTTCCGGTGCCGTGTTGCTTATCCCGAGCCAGTTGGTCAGGATGTAAGGCAGGAGGGAAGCCACCACTGCACCTGTCCCAATGAAAAAACTCTGCATGGCAAAACCGGTGGTTCGCTGTTCCGATGGAAGGTTGTCACCCACAAATGCCCTGAAAGGTTCCATGGATACATTTATTGAAGCGTCCATGATCCAGAGCATTCCCGCTGCAATCCAGAGAACGGGTGAATTGGGCATGATCAGCAGGGCCAGTGAGGCAAGGATGGCTCCCGTCAGAAAATAAGGACGCCGGCGTCCCAGCCGGTTCCAGGTTTGATCGCTGTAATGCCCGATGATGGGTTGTATGATCAGTCCGGTAACAGGCGCGGCAATCCAGAGAATGGGTATGTTCTCGATTTTCGCCCCCAGGGTTTCAAAGATCCGGCTGACATTGGCATTTTGAAGGGCAAAACCCATCTGGATACCCAGAAAGCCGAAACTCATGTTCCAGATTTGCCAGGCGCTAAGTCGTGGTTGTTTTTTCATCAGGCATGGAATTTCAATTGATCCAAAATTAATTCAAATGCAGCTGTAACCGACATTGTTACGGAGCGGCCCAAGGATCGGGACAGGCCTGAAAACTGTGCAACCGATGATTCAATCGGTTGAGGGAGAAGATAAAAATTGTTTATGTCCGTGTCGATTCGCGAATGATCAGCTCGGTTTTGATGATCTGGTGTATGAATGGCCTGTTGGCCTGGCTGTCCATGAGCCTGTCGAGCAGCAATTGCACCGAGGTTTGCCCGATCTGATAGCCATGCTGGTCCACGGTGCTGATGGCCGGGTTGATGACTTGGGTGATCAGGCCGTTGCTGAATCCGAAAACAGAAACTTCATCCGGGATTTTAATCCGCATTTCGTACAATGACTTGATTACTCCGGTTGCAGTGAATTCATTCACGGTGAAAAAAGCATCCGGCCGGTCGGGTAGATTCATCAATTGCTTGGTACGGATGGTTGCCTGCTTGAAATTGTCGCAGTAAATGATCAGGTCACGGTTGATTTTCAGGTTGTTGTCTTTAAGGGCATCCACGTATCCCGCACGGCGGAGGTCAGCGATAGGCAGACCGGGAGGTCCTGAAAGATGAACTATCCTGCGGCAGCCGGTACGGATCAGGTGGCATACGGCCCCATAAGCCCCCTGGTAGTCATCAACCGTGACTTTATCCGTATCAATCTCATCACAGATCCGGTCAAATAAAACCAATGGCACTCCATGATCCAGCACATTCTGCAGGTGGTCGAAATTCCGGGTTTCCTTGGACAGGGAAATCAGGATCCCCTCGACCCGGCTGTTCATCAAGGATTGAATTGCAGTCAATTCACGGTTATAGGATTCGTTGGATTGATAGATCATTACGTTGTAACCTGCATCGTAGGCTACATCCTCAATCCCGCTGATGACCGATGAAAAGAAGTGGTGCACGATTTCAGGAATTACCAGTCCGATAGCCCGGGTCCGGCTGCTGCGCAAACTTAAAGCGATCGGGTTGGGATTGTAGTTAAGCTTCCGGGCCAGTTCATTCACCCGGGTTCGCGTTTCCTGGCTGATATCAGGATGGTTCTTAAGAGCTTTCGAAACAGTTGAAGGAGAAATTCCGAGCTGCTCGGCCAGGTCCTTGATCGTTACTTGTCCTTTTTGTTGAAGCATCAGCGAAATCGTTTGAATTCTTAAAGATAACAATATCTCCGGTTGCAGTTCAAAACCTTAAAAACGGGGGAAGGCCATACTGCACTAATTTTAAGACGGATATCGGCCGGAATCGATCCTTGCGCCGGCTGATTCACGGTTAGAAAACCAATAAACCCGGTTATAAAGGGAGCTAAAGCAGATACAAGTTGAGAAATATTCTGTTTCTGAATATTTCCAGAAATCGATTGAAATCAATGAATACAGCGGTACGTTGATTCAAAATTCAAGCGGATTGGGACTTAGGAAGGACAAAACTGGGTCACTCCTTGGTTTTTTCCTTATATTTACCCTAATCCATTGGATTGATTTACTTATTATCACTTAATAAACCTTTACTTAAAATGAACAGAGATAGTTTTTCAATTCTCGGAAAACTGTTCCTGCCGGTCCTGATCCTGTTATTCTTGAGCCAATCGGTTTTTGCACAGCAGGTAGTGACGGGAACAGTTAAGGATGCCCAGAGTGGCGAAGCACTGATCGGTGCTTCGGTCAGTCTGAAGTCTGATCCCACGAAGGGTACCATTACCGATGTTGATGGAAAGTTCAGTCTGAGCGTAGCCCAGGGGCAAACGCTGATTTTCTCCTATGTGGGTTATGTGACCCAGGAGTATGCGATTGGACAACAGACCAACATTTCGGTTTTGCTGGATCCTTCAACCGAAGCCCTGGCCGGTGTTGTCGTAATCGGTTACGGTACGCAGAAGAAAAAGGATGCCACCGGATCGGTCACTGCGGTCAGCTCGAAAGATTTTAACCGCGGTTCGATTGTGTCCCCGCAGCAGCTGCTGATAGGGAAAGCTTCCGGAGTTCAAATCACAACCGGCGGCGGTGCCCCGGGTGAGGGAGCAACAATCCGCATCCGCGGGGGCGCGTCCATGTCAGCGAGTAACGATCCACTGATCGTGGTTGACGGGATACCCCTGGACAATCAAGGGATTTCCGGTATGAGAAACTCCCTCAACAGCATCAACCCGAATGACATTGAGTCTTTCACCATCCTGAAAGATGCTTCGGCAACGGCTATTTACGGATCCCGTGCATCCAACGGGGTTATTATTATTACCACCAAAAAGGGTGTGGCCGGAAGCAAGCTGAAGATCACCTATGATGGCAAAGTCTCATTGTTTACGGTGCCGAACAGCATTGATGTCTTGAATGCCGATGAGTACCGGACCTATTACAATGAAGTCTATGCAAACAACCCGAATGCCTTGAGCGTTTTGGGAACTGCCAATACGGATTGGCAAAGCCAGATCCTGAAAAGTGCCTTTGGACATGACCATAACCTGGCTGCCACCGGATCGGTTAAGAACATGCCTTACAGGGCTTCAATCGGTTATTCCAACTCTGACGGGATCCTGCTGACATCCAACATGGAAAGATACACAGGAGCGATTTCACTGGATCCCACATTCCTTAATAACCATCTGAAGATCAATATCAATGCAAAAGGAATGAGGGAAAATAACCGGTTTGCCAGCCGGGGCGCTATCGGAAGTGCCATTGCTTTTGACCCGACCCAACCCGTTTACACGGATTCTGATCGCTATGGCGGGTATTTCGAATGGCTTCAGGCTGATCCGACAAGACCGATCTCCATTGCCAACCTGAACCCGTTATCCCAGCTGCTGACCCGGTATGATGTCGCGGGAGTTAACCGTTTTCTCGGGAACGTGCAGGTTGACTACAAGTTCCATTTCCTTCCGGAACTCCGCGCAAACCTGAACGTGGCAACCGATCTGTCGAACTCGCTGGGTACCATAAACGTAGCTGATTCGGTCAGGCAAAACTATGATATAGATGCAGACGGCAACCTGATCGGCGGTATTGATGCGGAATACAAGCAGCAGAAGAAAAACGAGCTGATCGATTTTTATCTCAATTATGTCAAAGAGTTCGGTCAGAGCAAGCTGGATATCATGGGCGGTTATTCCTGGCAGCATTTCTATCGCAAAGGGAACTACTTTGAAACCAATGCTGCCAAGACGATCACAAACAGCGATACCGATTACGAAAGCGAAAGCTACCTCGTTTCCTTCTTTGGCCGTTTGAATTATTCTTTAATGGACAGGTACCTGCTGACCTTTACTCTGAGAGATGATGGTTCCTCCAGGTTCGCCAGGGAAAACCGCTGGGGCTTGTTCCCCTCCGCTGCCTTTGCCTGGAAAATCAAAGAAGAAAGCTTCCTGAAGGATGTGGACGTCGTTTCCGACTTGAAACTTCGGTTGGGCTACGGCGTTACAGGTCAGCAGAATATCACGTCAGGTGATTATCCTTACCTGGCCAGATATACCTATTCCGAATCAACAGCCCAATACCAATTTGGCGACGGATTTGTCACAACCCTCCGTCCGGAAGGATATGACGCCAATCTGAAATGGGAAGAAACATCTACTTATAACGTCGGCCTGGACTATGGGTTCCTGGATAACAAAATTACCGGTTCTCTCGAGTATTATTACCGGTTTACCAAGGACCTGATCAATACCATTCCGGTCCCGGCAGGAACCAACTTGACCAACCAGATTCTGACAAATGTTGGTAACATGGTGAACCAGGGGGTAGAATTCTCAGTCCTGGGCAGAATATTCTCAACGGAGGATCTTTACTGGGAAGTTGGATATAACGTTACCTTCGAAAATAACAGGATCACCAAGCTGACCGCTACCGATGATCCTAATTACAAGGGCGTTTTTGTTGGCTATATCAGCGGTGGAGTTGGCAATACCATGCAGATCCATTCGGTTGGTTATCCGCAGTATTCCTATTACGTATATGAACAGGTTTACGGCTCCGACGGCAAGCCGATCGAAGGGTTGTATGTCGACCGCAACGGCGATGGGGTTATTTCGGCTGATGACAAGTACATGTACCACAGCCCGGCTCCAACCGTGTTCATGGGCCTCAGTACCCGCCTCACCTATAAAAACTGGGATTTTGCACTGGCTGGCAGAGCCAACCTGGGCAACTATATGTACAATAACATTGATTCGGGTAACGGTGTCAATGCTTACATGTACAATACAGCCAACTACTCCACCAACGTGGTGCAGGATGCTCTCTACACCCGCTGGATCAATCCCAAGTACTGGTCTGATTATTATATCCAGGATGCCTCCTTCTTTAAGCTCGATAACGTAACTCTTGGTTATCAGTTTAAAAACCTGGCAAGCAAAAAACTGGACCTCTACCTGTCCCTGACTGTCATGAATGCCTTGACTATCACCCCGTACAAAGGACTTGATCCTGAAGTTTACGGCGGTTTGGATAACAATATTTATCCGCGTCCGCGGGTATTCATGTTTGGAGTGAGACTTGATTATTAACAGAATAAACGGAAAATGACTATGAAACGATTTTCAAAATATGTGCTCCTCGCGGCCGCTTTAGTAACCGGAATAGCTTCCTGCGTGAAGGATCTGGATACAGTGCCCCTGGATAAGGATGAGATAACTTCAATATCCGTTTATGAAAACCCGGCTTCCTACATTCAGGTCCTGGCCAAGGTGTATGCCGGCCTTGCTGTCAGCGGACAACAGGGACCTCACGGTAATCCTGATATCAGTGGTATCGACGAAGGCTTCTCAACCTATCTGCGTCAGTACTGGTGTGCTCAGGAACTACCAACCGATGAAGCTGTGATTGCCTGGAACGATGGCACCCTGAGGGATTATCAGGAAATGGACTGGACGGCTTCAGGAGAGTTTATTGCCGCCATGTATAACCGGCTCTATTATCAGATTTCCTTATGCAACGAATTCATCCGTGAATCGGCCGATGCCAAGCTGGATGCAAGAGGCATAACAGGAACCGATAAAACCGACATCCAGGGTTACAGGGCAGAAGCCCGCTTCATGAGGGCTCTCAGTTATTACCATGCCTTGGATATGTTCGGGAATGTGCCTTTTGTTACGGAAGAAGACGGCGTAGGTGCTTTCTTCCCGGAACAAATCTCCCGCGCCGACCTGTTTGCCTATATTGAAACCGAACTGCTGGAGATCGAACCGCTGCTGCCGGCACCCAGGACCAATCAATACGGACGGGCAGACCAGGCAGCCGTTTGGTCACTGCTGGCAAAATTGTACCTGAATGCCGAGGTTTACACCGGGACCGCCAAAAACACTGAATGCGTCACCTATTGCCAAAGGGTCATTGACGCCGGCTTTTCACTGGCACCCAAGTACGAGAATAATTTCCTGGCGGATAACAACACTTCGCCCGAAATTATCTTCCCGGTCAACTTCGACGGTACCTTTACCAAAACCTGGGGCGGGATGACCTTCATCATCCACGCTGCTGTGGGTGGCAACATGGTACCGGGTCAATTTGGCATTGACGGAGGCTGGGGCGGTACACGCGTTACGCCAACTTTTGTCAAGAAGTTCTATCCCGATATTGAAGGGAATACCGTTCCGGGACCGGTGGTTTCACCGAAGTTCATCCCAAAAAAGACCACTTATCCGGTCATTTATGTTCCCGGCTCGCACCAGGGATGGGATCCTTCCAATACCTCCACTGTTCTGGCTTCGGTCAACAGCGACGGTAAATACGAAGGATACCTCAATTTCGCCGAGGCCGGCACGCAGTTCAAGTTCTGCGACGGACCCAGCTGGGATGTCAATTATGGCGACGACGGTGCTGACGGAACGCTTGACAGGAACGGGGCCAACATTGTGGCAACCGATGCCGGTTACTATAAAATCAATGTTGACCTGAATGCCCTGACTTACACTTTCATGAAAACAGATTGGGGAGTCATCGGCTCGGCAACAGCTGACGGTTGGAACTCGGACCAGAATATGACTTTTGATGCTGCTACCGGTCTGTGGTCCGTTCTCATCGAGCTAAAGGCAGGGGAAATCAAGTTTCGCGCCAATGACGGCTGGGACCTGAATTACGGCGATGACGGCGCCAACGGCAACCTGGAACAAAACGGTGCAAACATCGCGGTGCCCGATGCGGGAACCTATACGGTGACTCTTAAGCTGGGTATCCCCGATTATACCTATACTATCGTCAGGGCCAGCTACGATCGTCGCGCTATGTTCCATACCGATGGCCAGAATCTGGAGATTCAAAATCCATTCGCTTTTACCGACGGTTTCGCTGTCACAAAATTCAAGAACATAACCTCCACCGGTGAAAACGGATCAGACATGACATTCGTGGATACAGATTTTGGTCTGTTCCGCCTGGCTGACATTTATCTGATGTATGCAGAAGCCGTTCTGCGTGGGGGAACCGGAAGCATGACACTGGCCTTGAATCTGGTCAACGAGATCAGGACCCGGGCTTATACGGATGAATCCGGGAATATCGCCCAGGGTGACCTGACCCTCGATTTCATCCTCGATGAAAGGGCTCGCGAATTGTATTGGGAAGGATGCCGCAGAACCGACCTCATCAGGTTTGGAAAATTCAGTGGAGGGGAATACCTGTGGGAATGGAAAGGTGCTGCTGAGAAAGGAACTGCCACCGACAGCCATTTCGACCTGTTCCCGATACCGGTTTCGGATATCGGCGCCAATCCGAATTTGCAGCAGAATGCCGGCTATAATTAATATTTTAAATTAACAACAATGAGGAAATTAGTTTATATAGTACTTGCCGGAATCATGATTATGGCTTCCTGCAAGAAAGAGACAGGACCGGTGCTTTTGGACAACCCGACGGCTCCTGTGCTGACGGCCCCTTCAGCCAATGCACAATTGGTGCTACTGGAGGCAGACGCAGCGGATATAGTAACGTTCACGTGGACAGCGGCTGATTATGGCTTCCAGGCTGGCGTCACCTATACGTTACAATATGACAAGGCTGGGAATGGTTTTGAAAATCCGGTCGCTCTGGCCACGACGAATGACCTGACCGTCGACATCCCGGTTGAAACCCTGAACGGAGCCATGCTGGGCGCTGAACTGCCTGATGGCGTGGTAACCAATATTGAACTCAGGGTCCGGGCAACGGTCAGTGAATTCGTTGATAATATCTATTCCAGTGTTGTAACGGTAGGCATCAATCCATACCTGGTTAAGGTGGTTTATCCGCAACTGCAGGTTCCGGGCAACTACCAGGGATGGGATCCTTCGAACGACAATACGGTCATTTTCTCAAAATTGAGCGATGACAAGTACGAAGGCTACATCTATTTCACGGAAGCTGCCACTGAGTTCAAGTATACGGTAGGCCACGACTGGGGTGTCAACTATGGTGATGATGGCAATGACGGAACCCTGGACAAAAACGGAGCCAATATACCGGCTGCTGGCCCGGCCTTGTATAAATTGAATGTCGACCTGGTCAAACTGACCCATTCCTATACCATGACCGATTGGGGCTTGATAGGTTCGGCGACGCCTGGCGGCTGGGATACGGATACCAATATGACTCTGGATGTCGCGACAAGGATCCTGTCGATTACGATTGACCTGGTTGTCGGTGACATAAAGTTCCGTGCCAATGATGCCTGGGCCATCAACCTGGGTGATAATGGTGCAAACGGATCCTGCGAGTATGATGGTGCCAACATAGCTATTGCAGAAGCAGGTAACTATACCATTACCCTCGACCTATCCCAGGCTGTTTATAAATACAAGATCAAAAAGAACTGAGCCTGATTTAATTGAAAGCCCACTTGACACCCGGTTGAGTGGGCTTTTTTTTTAACATGATGAGAACAAGACTTTTTGGGACGGTCCTTATACTTTTGGTTCTGGCAACCGGTGCCCGGTCTCAGATGCCTCCTGACATCATCCAGCGACTCGAACCTCCATTCTGGTGGACCGGGATGTCGAATCCATCCCTTCAGCTCATGGTCCATGGACCGGGAATAGGCAATTTGCAGCCGGTGATCCGCAATAAAGGCATCACAGTTGACAGCATAGCCCGGACGGATAACCGGAATTATCTTTTCATCTATTTGAAAATCAGTCATAAAACGAGTCAAGGATCTTTTACTATCCATTTTCAGAACGATGGAAAAACAGTGACTTCCTATGTTTATCAACTGTATGACAGGCGTCCGAATTCATCGGCACGGGAGGGCTTCTCCAATGCTGATGTGATTTACCTGGTCACGCCCGACCGGTTTGCCAACGGCGATCCTGCCAATGACAGTAGCCCGCTTGCTTTGGAAAAGGCTTCCCGTCAGAATAAAAACGGACGTCACGGAGGTGATATCCAAGGGGTCATAAATCATCTGGACTATATTGACGGAATGGGTTTTACCGCTCTCTGGCTCAATCCGGTACTGGAAAACAATCAACCGGCATACTCTTACCACGGGTATTCCATTACCGATTTCTACCGGATCGATCCCCGGCTTGGCAGCAATGAGAAGGTTATTGAGCTGAGCCGCAAGGCACATGAAAGGGGCCTGAAGATGATCATGGACCAGGTGATGAACCATTGCGGTTCAGGCCATTGGTGGATGAACGACCTCCCTTCTCCCGACTGGCTGAGAACAGCTCAAAACTATGGCCAGACGAACCACCTGCGCACGACCCTGACGGATTCCTATGCGGCCCGGTCAGAACGGGACCGGTTTGAAAAAGGAGCCTTTGTTCCCAGCATGCCGGATATGAACCAGGACAATCCGCACCTGGCTCGTTACCTGATCCAGAACAGCATCTGGTGGATTGAATTTGCCGATCTTGACGGGATCAGGCATGATACGCACTCTTATGCCGACCCAGGATTCATGTCTGACTGGACCTGCTCAATCCTGGATGAATATCCGGAATTTAATATTGTCGGTGAAGAATGGAGCCTGAATCCTGCCATGGTTTCCAGATGGCAACGGGGCTATCAGGGAAATGCAAAACTAAATTCCTGCCTTCCGAGCCTCATGGATTTTCCCCTCCAGATGGCTATATCCCAGGCATTGTCAGAGGAAGAATCCTCCTCCGGCGGTTTCATCAGAATATACGAAACCCTTGCCTGTGATTTCCTCTACCCGGATCCGTATAACCTGGTCGTCTTCCCGGATAATCATGATATGACCCGCTTCTTTACCCAGATAGGGGAAAACCCCGGACGGTTCAGGCTGGGGCTAGCCTTTGTTCTGACTACCCGGGGTATCCCCCAGATATACTATGGGACGGAAATCCTTATGACCAGCCCGGTTCATCGTGACGACGGACTGGTCCGCTCTGACTTTCCCGGAGGCTGGCCAGGCGATTCTGTCAACGCCTTTACCGGTAAAGGATTGAGCAGCAGGCAGGCAGAAAGTCAGGCTTTTGTGAGAAACCTGCTCCGCTGGAGAAAGACCCAACCGGCCATCCATTCGGGCAAACTGATGCACTACTCGCCGGCCGATGGTGTTTATGCTTATTTCCGCTATAATGAACAGGACAAGATCATGGTCATTCTTAATAAAAATGTAACTCCTGTAGATATTGATGTTTCACGCTACCCGGAAATGCTGACCCGCCAGGACAGGTTCAAGGATGTTCTCACAGGCAAGGAATATTCTTCTGACAACCTCACGGTTCCTGCTGAATCCCCGCTTATCTTGGAGGTCCATTAGCAAAAGATTCCCAATATGAAGAAAATACTAACCCTGTTGGGCTTTCTGGCTTTGTTCCCGGCTGTTTCGGGGCAGGTGGTCAGGACAGAACCTGTTTTTCCGACGGAAAATGCCCCGGTCCGGATCATCTTCGACGCCAGCCAGGGCAATGCCGGTCTTGCCGGGTACACCGGCGATATCTGGGCCCATACCGGGGTGATCACGGACAAGAGCACCTCTGGTTCCGATTGGAAATATGTTGTGGCCGGCTGGAGTTCCAATACCGACAAGGCCAGGCTCACCTCACTCGGGAACAACCTGTGGGAGCTGTGGATGAATCCTTCCATAAGGGATTATTTCCATGTCCCGGCCGACGAAAAGATCCTGAAAATGGCCTTCGTCTTCCGTAATTCAGACGGAAGCAGAACAGGAAGAATGGCGGACGGATCGGATATTTTCGCCACGGTTTATGAAGCCGGGCTGAACCTGACGATCAGCAGTCCTGACAAGGAGTTTCTTTCGGTCGATCCCGGTACGGTCATACCCGTTACTGCTCAAGCCACCGGTACAGATTCAATAGCCCTTTTCCAGGATTCCTTGCGGTTATTTAGTCTGGCTGGTATTGTACTGACTTTCAACGTGACGGCACCTGCGGCGGGCTTTCATCTCGTGGAAGTTCATGGATATGCCCAGGGTCAGGTGGTCACAGATTCCTTCAGTTACTTGGTCAAAGGAGGAGAACAGGCGGAGGAGCTTCCAGCCGGTGCCAGGGATGGAATCAATTACGAGGGGAACGACCGGGTGACACTGGTTCTCTATGCCCCGGGAAAACAATATGTTTTTGCCATCGGCGATTTTAACGGCTGGACCATTCATCCGGATTATCTCCTGAAAAAGACTCCTGACGGCAACCGCTTCTGGATCACTCTTACAGGACTTGAGCCCCGTAAAGAGTATATTTTTCAGTACCTGGTCGACGGTGAAACCCGGATAGGTGACCCCTATGCCGAAAAGATTTCCGATCCCTGGAATGACCAGTATATTACAGGGGAGACCTATCCGGACTTACTCCCGTATCCGGCAGGAAAAACGACTCAGACAGCTTCGGTATTTGAAACAGGGAAGACTCCCTATGAATGGAAGAACAGTTCTTTCATCCCTCCGGCAAAGGATAAACTGGTCATCTATGAATTGCTCCTAAGGGACTTCTTCCGGGCTCA
>Ga0136653_10000766_pt1 | contig 16984 bp, 16 predicted proteins | sample LakKivw275mmetaG_FD_94866 | JGI IMG/M metagenome (GOLD analysis project Ga0136653, IMG submission 94866) | Anoxic lake water microbial communities from Lake Kivu, Rwanda to study Microbial Dark Matter (Phase II) - Lake Kivu water 275m metaG... | ecosystem: Environmental > Aquatic > Freshwater >...
GTACCGAAGAGATGGAGGCCGCCTGATGCTCGAAGTCAAAGACTTGGTTGTATCCTATGGCGCGATCAACGCGGTTAAGGGCATTTCGTTCCACGTGAACGAAGCCGAGATCGTCACCTTGATTGGCGCCAACGGTGCCGGCAAGTCGACAACGCTGCGCACCATCTCGGGCATCGTCAGGGCGCAGTCGGGGAGCATCAAATACCTGGGCCAAGAGATCACGGCGGTGCGGGCCGACAAGATCGTCGAAATGGGGATTGCCCAGGCGCCAGAGGGACGACGCATCTTTGCCAACCTGACGGTGGAGGAGAACCTGCAACTGGCAGCTTGGCTGCGCATGGGCAAGGAAAGAGACGCCGTCAAGAAGGACTTTGAGCGCGTCTTTGCTCTGTTCCCCAGGTTGAAAGAGCGCATCCACCAGCGAGCTGGCCTGCTCAGCGGCGGAGAACAGCAGATGCTCGCCATCGGTCGAGCGCTGATGACTCGGGGCAAGCTCATGCTGCTGGATGAGCCATCCATGGGATTGGCTCCCATCCTGGTGCGGGATATTTTTGCTGTGATCCAGGAGATCAACCAGCAGGGGACGACCATCCTGCTGGTAGAGCAGAACGCACGCATGGCCTTACGAATTGCCAACCGGGCCTATGTCCTGCAGACGGGCTCGATTGTCATGGAGGGTTCAGCTCAGGAACTGGCGAACAACGCGGATGTCCAGAGCGCCTACCTGGCCGCGTAGCCGTTTGGAGGAGGGGTGCTGTGCGACGTAGGGCTATGCCGATTGCCACGATATCCTCGCTTGTTGGAGCCATACTGTTAATTGTATCTCTGGTGCAGACTACGCCGCTTCCATTACGTTGCGCTAGTTTCGTAGGGATGATTGTCTGCGAAGTGTTGTTTGCCTGGAGCTTCATGTCGCTTGGCTCGAGAGGCTAGCGAGAACAGCGGCATCAGCCTGCGGCGAGATGCCGATCCAGCTGCGGTGGCCCAGCCCTGCGTGCGCATCGGCGGGATGGGTCGCCGCGGTGTGTTTGTTAGGCCTGCGCTGTTCCTGAACGCAGTCGATGAAAACGGAGGCCAGAAATGACAAAGGACCTGACTCGTTCCACGGCCGTGGTAGCGCGCGATCGTCGCGTTTATACGGCGGCTTCGAGGATACCCTACTTCCCGCTGGTGGTTGCTCGGGGTCGGGGCGCCACCATAGAGGACGTCGACGGCAACACGTATCTTGACTTCCTGAGCAGTGCTGCCTCCCTAAACACTGGCCACGCGCATCCCAAGATCGTGGCCGCGGTGCAGGCCCAAGCGGCAAAGTTCTTGAACTACACGGTGGTGTATGCCTATCATCAGCCGGCCACAGAGCTTGCTGAAAAGCTGGTGCAGGTCGTGCCTGTGCCAGCGCCCAAGCAGGTTTCGTTTGGCATGTCGGGCTCTGATGCCAACGATGGGTCCATCAAGCTGGTTCGGCGGGCGACCGGACGCCCCAAGATCATCGCCTTCCTGCGCTCGTACCATGGCTCCACCTTTGGTGCGGCTTCGTTGTCGGCGGTCTCGCTAAACATGAAGCGTGGGCTGGGGCCGATGGTGCCAGACATCTACCACGTACCGTTTGCCGACTGCTACCGCTGCCCCTTCGGGCAGACCTACGGCAAGTGCCGGATCGAATGCGTTTCCTACATCGAATCCCTGTTCAGTTCCCTGTTGCCTGCCGAGGATGTCGCGGCCATGTTCCTAGAGCCGATCCAGGGTGATGCGGGCATCGTCGTACCTCCGCCCGAATTCATGCAGGGGCTAAAGCGCATCTGCGACCAGTACGGGCTGCTGTTCGTGGCCGAAGAGGTTCAGACTGGCTGCGGCAGAACGGGCAAGTGGTTTGCCTGTGAGCACTGGAACCTGAAGCCCGACGTGATGATCCTGGCCAAGTCACTGGGGGCGGGCATGCCCATCAGCGCCATCGTAGCGCGGCAGGAGCTGATGGATAAATGGGAGTTGCCAGCGCACCTGTTTACCAATGGCGGCAACGCCGTATGCTGTGCCGCAGCCATCGCCAACATCGAGGTCATCCAAGAGGAGAAGCTGGTAGAGCGCTCTGCAAAGCTAGGTGAGCAGATCCAGGCGCGCTTCCGCGAAATGCAGGCCAAGTACGAACTGATCGGAGACGTGCGCGGCAGAGGACTGTTGATTGGCGTGGACTTGGTGAAGGATCGCCAGACCAAGGAGCGCGCCCGAGACGAAGCGGCCAAGGTGTGCATGCGCTGCTATCAGAAGGGGCTGATCCTCTCGTTCTTCAGCAACTCGGTGTTGCGCATTGCCCCGCCATTGGTGGTCACGGACGCCGAGGCAGAGCGCGCGCTTGGTATCATTGAAGACTCTCTCAAGGAAGTCCAAGAGGGCAGGGTGCCCGACGATGTGATCAGGGATACCAAAGGCTGGTGAGGCGGGACCGAACCGTCCGCGTAGCCTGAACAGTGCACTAGAGGGACGATCATACACGGAGGCCGAACATGCGCCTCCGTGCCTGTTTTGCCGTGTGATATCTGCAGGTGACTGTGATTCGGCCGCTATGCAGGTGAATTGCTACACAAAGTACTTGGCCAGGCGTACGTACTTGGGCTCCAAGGCGCCCACGAACGGCCGGGCATAGTCCAGAAAGGCCTGTGTGGGCCAGTTGCCCGCAGCATTCATGAAATTCGCCGGCAGTTTCTTCTCCTGGTTGGCGATGCCTTCCAGGCTGGCGATGCCCACCGCGCAATGGTAGGGTTGGCCTGGTTCGCGCACCAGCGTGACCATGCCTTCCAGCCTGCCCGCCACGGCTTGCCGCACGGCTTCTCGTCCTACGCGGTAAGCTTCGTCCAGGTCCACCTCGGAGACACAGGCCATTAGGGACCGCTGCAGGTAGTTGGGTTTGTCGATGCGCACCTTCAAACCCAACCTGCCTGCCAGCAGCGTGGCGACGAAATCGCTCACTCCGCCCTTCATGCGGTGCCCGAAGGCATCGATCTCCTTGGAGGCGTACTCCTCGCCCAGGTCCTTGCCGGCAGATTCTTGTGCACCTTCGCTGATGGCCACCACCACATGCTCGCGCTCTTTGTAGCAGCGTTCGACGTCAGCGACCAACTGTTCGATGCTAACCGGCCGCTCAGGTACGTACACCAGGTGCGGCGCGTCGCCCTCTTCCTGACGGGCCAGCGCCGCCGCCGCCGTCAACCAACCCGCATTGCGGCCCATGACCTCGACTAGCTTGACCGGGCTGGCCGGTCCCATCGCCTCCGTGTCGCGCCCTGTGTCGCGCACTGCCATGGCCACAAAGCGCGCCGCGCTGGGGTAGCCCGGGCAGTGGTCCGTGACGCACAGGTCGTTGTCCACGGTCTTGGGCACGGCGATCACGTGCAGTTCATAGCCCGCTTGTGTTGCCAACTGGTGCAGCTTCCAACTGGTGTCGGCGGAATCGTTGCCGCCGATGTAAGCGATGTAGCGGATGTTGCGTGCCTTGAGGATCTTCAGGATAAGCTCTTGGTCTTTGGCCTCCACGCGTTTGCGTGCAGTCCCCAGTGCCGCGCTGGGCGTATGCCTGAGCCCCTCGACTACCTCAGGCGACTGCCGTCGCAGATCCACGAACTGCTCCTTGAGAAAGCCATCGATCCCGCGGAACATGCCGTAGATCTCGCCGACCTCGTCGTGCGAAATGGCTTCCTGAATGACTCCACACAGACTGCTGTTGATGACAACCGTCGGCCCGCCGGACTGACCCACTGCCAGGTTACCTTTGGTCTTTCCCATTGTTCTCCTCAACGTGTGAGATACGGACATCTCCCGGTCTTGTGCGGGGAGGTCTGGCCCAGTCAAACTTCGCTGGACCGCATCGCCCGCGAACGATTGGCTTGTCTAGACGTCCACCTTGTCCTTGGGCAGGTACGGGTACTTGATGAAGGCCATCTTCAGTGGCTCACTGCCTTCGTTGACCATGTCGTGATGTTCGGGCGCCTCAAAGCGTACAGCATCGCCAACGGTCAATGCATGCTTGACGCCATTGGCATAGCAAGAAGCCTGGCCCTCCAGGATGTAGAAGGTCTCCTCCACCTGGCTATGGTAGTGCTCTCCCAGGCGCTCGCCCGGCAACAGCAGAATTACACCCCAGTCCAGGTTGGGCCCCCGGAACAGGTACTTGACGCCGCTCTTCCCACCCCGGTACGTCTGCTCTGACTCTCTGACCTTTTGCATGTTCTCCTAACCTCCGCTGACACAAGTCCGGCCAGCCCCAGGTCCGTGGCTGAGGAGGCTGTTCCTTCCTTGAAAGGTTTCGTCAGCCGCCCCTCTCCCTACAGGGCGCGCTCGAGTATGGTGTGCAGGTCCTCCGCCCCCAGGGGTCTGGGATTGTTCTTCAGATTGGACGACGACAACGACTTGTCGATTAACGTGGGCAAGTCCTCGCGCCGCACTCCCAGGTCAGCCAGGTGTTCGGGGATCCCAATGTGTTGCAGAATGCTTTGGACGGTCTCAATACCCCGCTTGGCTGCCGTGATCGATGGCAGACCATCAGTCTCGACGCCCAGTAGCCTCGCTACCTGAGCGTACTTCTCAGGAGCCCACTCCAGGCTGTACTCCATTACATGCGGCAACAGCAAACCGCTGATGACGCCGTGGGGAATGTGATACAGATATCCCAACGCATGTGCCGGGCCGTGCGCGCCGCCCAGGCGCGCATTGGAGAGCGCCATGCCAGCCAACAGGCTGCCGTAGAGCATGTCCGAACGCGCGGCGAGATCGGAGCCAGTTTGGTACGCCCGCACCAGGCTGCGCCCGATGCGCTGAATCGCCTGGGCGGCCAGGGCATCGGTGATTGGCTGCGCACCCACGCCCACAAACGGCTCGATGGCCTGGCACAGGGCGTCTGCTCCGCTGCTGGCTGTGAGCGCAGGCGGCAGGGAGAGGGTCAGCTCCGGATCCACGATGGCAACGCGGGCGAAGAGCTGGGAGCCGCGCAGGCTCTCCTTGATTCCGCGCTCTGGGTCCGTCAACACGGCGTTGCTGGTGACTTCGGAGCCGGTGCCTGCCGTGGTGGGGACCGTCACACACGGGAGCCCAGCGTTCTCCAAGGCGCGACCACCATGGTACTCTCGTACCCCGCCCGACTGCGTGGACAGCGCCGCCACTGCCTTGGCGACGTCCATCGCACTGCCGCCGCCTATCCCGATCACGATCTGCACACTTTCTTGCCTGGCGAGGTTCACCGCCGCCTGCACTGCGGCCAGCGTCGGCTCGCCCTGCACGCAATCGTGCAAGATGGTGAGGATTCGCCGCAACTGTAGATCTCGCAGTGCGCGCTCGAGCGCACCTGAGCTGCGCAAGGCCCGACGGCCGCAAACGAGCAGCGCGCACTGTCCGTAGCGAGCTACTACATCCGCCAACTGGGAGACGCAACCCAAGCCGGTGATCACGTGGGTGGGCAGGCAGAACTGCTTGCTCGTTGCTCCCATGCTCTTTCTTTGACCTCTCAGGACCATCCCGTGGACTGGTTCATGCCGATTCTAGCATGAACTCAGTGGTCGGGCAAACGTTCTGCGCGCGGTCAACTTGACTAGTCACGATAAATGTGATAAGATTGCCCCTCGTATGGGTGCAGGCCTGATTCAGCGAGCGGCGCGCGAACGGCATAATCACAGCCAAAAAGGTGAGGTAACGACAAGATAAGTAGACAAGAACACCGCATCAATGAGGCGATCACTTCCCCCGAAGTCCGCTTGGTCGACGAGACAGGCAAGCAGCTTGGGATTATTCCCACTCGGGAAGCGCTGCGCATCGCCCAGGAGCGCGATCTTGACCTGGTCGAAGTCGCGTCAGCGGCCAAGCCACCTGTCTGTCGTCTGCTGGACTATGGCAAGTTCCTTTACGAGAAGACCAAGAAGGAACGCAAGGCCCGCAAGAGCCAGCGACTGGTAGACATCAAGGAGATCTGGTTGCACCCCAAGACCGCGGCGCATGATGTCGAGTTCAAGTGCAGGCGCGTGCGCGAGTTTCTTGCCGACGGCGCCAAGGTGCGGGTGCGGGTGCGATTCCGAGGGCGCGAGAAAGCGAATCCAAAACCGGGCCAAGACTTGCTGGATCGCGTGCTCAAGAACCTCATGGACGTGGCTGTGATTGAGCAGGTTCCGACCGTAGAGGAGGGTGCGAGCAGTGTGTTTGTGTTGCTAGCGCCCAAGGCTTCGGCGGATCGCCCGCGAGAGCCTGCGCCAGACGAAGCGGCGGCAGCCGCGCTCGTGCAGGCATAGGTGTGAATTCAGCGATCGTTCGCTTAGCCGGAGGAGGTAGTTTCGGGTGCCAAAGATCAAGACTCACAAGTCCACGGCCAAACGGTTCACCGTGACTGGCACGGGGAAGTATATGCGGCTCAAGGGTCGCCGCAGCCATCTGCGACGCAAGCGGGCCAAGCGCGCGTTGCGCGCAATGGATCGCAAGTTTGAAGCAAAGGCGCCTGGCGATAGGAAGCGTCTCCAGCGCCTCGTACCCTATCTGGAGTAGAGCGCCCCAGGGCGCCTTGTTGGAAGGGAGTCATCGCATTGCCTAGAGTCAAGAGGGGTGTGCCAGCCCGTGAAAGGCACAAGAAAGTACTGAAGGCTACCCAAGGTCAGAGAGCTACCAAACACCTCCTGTTCAGGCGCGCCAATGAAGCCCACATGAAGTCCTTGTGGTATGCCCATCGTGATCGCCGCGACCGCAAGCGCGATTTTCGTCGCCTGTGGATAGTGCGCATAAACGCTGCCGCACGCCAGTGTGGCACCACGTATCGTGATCTGATCTGCGGCCTGACCAAGGCCGGCGCAAGCATCGACCGCAAGATACTGGCTGAACTAGCCATCTCGGACAGCGGCGCATTCGCACAGCTGGCGGACGTTGCCAAGCAGGCAGTTGCTGCGTAAGGGTTGATGGAGCGCGACAAGCTGACAGACCGCTCCGGTATCATCACCAGTACCACAAATGAGCATGTGAAGTACGTTCGCTCCCTGTACCGACGGCAAGTTAGGTATGGGGAGCATGTCTTTGTTGTGGAGGGGCTGCGTTCCCTGGAAGAGGCATTCAAGGCAGGCGTCCAGGCCGTCTTTCTCTTCCACACCCGTGCCATGCTGGAGTCGGAACGCGCCTGCGCGCTGCTCTCGCAGGCTGAGGAGCGCGGCGTCACGCGCAAGCTTGTGAGCGAGTCCGTGATGTCCGCTATGGCGGATACGGTTAGCCCGTCTGGCATTCTGGCAGTGCTGCGCATGCCAGAACAGCGCATGCCGGCGGCCCTGGATTGGGCCCTGATCCTCGACAAAGTGCGTGACCCGGGCAACCTGGGCACCATTATGCGATCTGCACTGGCTGCAGGTGTGGAGTGGATTATCACTACTACAGGCACAGTGGACGTCTACAGCCCCAAGGTCGTCCGCGCGGGTATGGGCGCGCATTTTCGCCTGAGACTGTGGCCGGACCAACCCTGGAGCAAGGTGCGAGGGGTCCTGACGGGCCTGCAAGTGCTCGTGGCGAGCCCGCAGGGCGCGAGTCCGTACTGGGAGGTGGATTGGCGCAAGCCAACCGCGCTTGTGATTGGCGGTGAGGCCGAAGGAGTATCCCCTGAGGCAGCCCAGATCGCAACTGCCCAAGTCGCCATTCCCATGCGCTCCGGGGTCGAGTCTCTCAATGCGGCCGTTGCGGCCGGCGTGTTACTCTTCGAGGCGGCGCGGCAGCGTGCACTACGCTGAGCACTGGCCCTTAGACCCAGATCTGCCTGCTTCCAGCCCGAACTACCCACCAGCGCTGCGCCAGCGGAGCGAAGGTCAACTCGAACGCTTCCTTGCCGGCTGTCGTCACCAGGAAGTGCTGGCGCTGCTGTACGCCATCGCCGGTGACCCAGCTCCGCCCCCAAGATGCAATCGCGAAGCGTTGCCCATGCCAGCCAAATGCCAGTGAGACCAGCCCTCCGTCTGCATCAAAGCGGGCCTCTACACTGGTAGGAATGGCATCACTCCCGTTCTTGACCGCCAAGCTCAGGTCCTCTTCTCCGGTAGCTGCCCGACGCCAGACGTCAAATAGCCCTGGAGCCAGTCCAGTGCAGCGTGCACTGACTGTTCTCGGTTCCGTCTGCGGTCTCCCGACCAGCGGAATTCCCTGCACTGTTCACCGTGGGCTGAAGCGAGGGCGATGTAGACTAGGCCGACCGTTTTCTCAGGAGTGCCGCCGGTGGGGCCGGCGATGCCCGTAGTGGACAGAGCCAGATCAGCCCGCAGCAGCCGCCGCGCTCCGCGCGCCATGGCAATGGCGGCCTCGCAGCTGACCGCACCGTAGCGCTGCAACGTGCCGGTGGGCACTCCCAGTACACGTTGTTTCACCGAGTTGGAGTAGGCCACAACACCGCCGATGAAATAGGCCGAGCTACCAGAGATGTTCGTGATCTGGGCGGCCAGCAGCCCACCTGTGCAGGATTCGGCTACGGCCAGTGTCAGCTGGCGCTCCTGTAGCAGAATGCCCACTCTTCGCGCCACGGAGTATGTGCGCATGCCGTCGTCCTCCGTTCTCACAGCCCAGGTGCTCGATCACTCGGCAGATCGTGTGAGCGACTGAGATCACCTAAGCCTCACCCAGGCAGCCGCTGGAGGCCGCCCAGGGACTTGGCTTCCTCCTGCAACCGTGCCTCTATCCGTGAACTCCAACAGCTCAGTATAGTCCGTACCGCCTGTTTGCGCCAACTCAAGGTTGATGTATGGCCGTAGTTCGGATCGGGCCCTGGAGCGTCAAGCGCGCACGCCAGCATCGTTGCCTAGTGCTCCAGTAAGTGATATAATCCGCGCGAAATGGATGACTCTATCTTCTTCGACGAGGCAACCATACACGTGCGCGCGGGCAAAGGTGGCGACGGCATGTGCAGTTTCCGCCGCGAGAAGTACGTGCCACTAGGCGGTCCGGATGGTGGAAACGGCGGGGCAGGAGGCAGCGTCTACCTGGTGGCCAACCGGCATGTGAATACACTGATCCAATTCCAGCGACAGCGCCACTTTGTGGCCGAGACTGGCGAGCGCGGTCAGAGCCGGAAAATGCAGGGCAAAAGCGGCCAAAACCTGCGGATTGACGTGCCTGCCGGGACCGTAGTGCGGGATGCGGACACGGGAGAAGTGCTGGCAGATCTGGTCCGAGATGGGCAGAAGGCGCTGGTGGCTCAAGGTGGGCGCGGTGGAAGGGGCAACGCGGTCTTCAAGTCGCCCACCAACCAGGCGCCGCGCATCGTGGAGAAGGGCGAGCCAGGCCAGACGCGTGCGCTCAGGCTGGAACTCAAGCTGATCGCCGATGTGGGCATCGCGGGTGTGCCGAATGCCGGCAAGTCAACGCTGCTAGCTGCCATTAGCGCTGCTCGTCCCAAGATCGCGGATTATCCGTTCACCACGTTGACGCCCAACTTGGGCGTGGCCACGTTAGGCGACGAGCAGACGCTGGTGTTGGCGGACATCCCAGGTCTGATTGAGGGTGCGCACGCTGGTGCAGGCCTGGGCATGCGCTTCCTGCGCCACATCGAGCGCACCCGCATGCTAATCCACTTGCTGGATGGTGCCTCCTCAGATCCCCTGAAGGATTGGGAGTGCATCAATGCGGAGCTGGCGCATTTCAGCGCCAGGCTGGCTGCCAAACCGCAGTTGGTGGTGTTGAACAAGATGGACCTGCCGGAAGCGCAGCAGCGATGGCCGAGAGTGCAGGCTGCCATGCGCGTGCGGGGCCTGCCGGCCCTTTCCATTTCGGCCGTGACCGGACAGGGCACACGCGAGATGCTGTATGCGGTCTGGAAGGCGCTGCAGCAGATGCCTGGGGAACCTCCTCAAGCGGAGGAGGTACGGGTCTTTCGTGCGCAAGAGGACGAAGACGCCTTTGAGATCACGAGGGAAGGCAAAGTACTGCGGGTTCGCGGCCGGCGCGTGGAGCGGGCGGCAGCAATGACCGATTGGAGCAACTCTGAATCTGTGGCGCGTTTCCAACGCATTCTGAAGGCAATCGGCGTTCTGGACGCGCTAGCCGAGGAGGGCATCCAATCCGGCGACATGGTTATGATCGCCGATCACGAACTGGAGTGGCAATAGGATGCGGCTGGGCGTTCTTGGTGGCACCTTCGATCCCATTCATTACGGCCATCTGGTGATTGCCGAAGATGCACGCACCTATCTGCATCTCGATAAGGTAATCTTCGTGCCTGCATACATACCGCCGCACAAGCCCATAGGCACGTACTCCGCCTTCGAGCATCGCGTGCGCATGACCGAGCTGGCGATCGCGGACAATCCATATCTGGTTCTCTCATTAATCGAAGCTGGTCGGAGCGGCCCATCGTATTCGGTGGATACGTTACGGCAGTTGCAGGCCGAGTATGGTCCCAGTGCGGAGCTGTACTTTGTAGTGGGCATGGATTCGCTTACCAACTTCTTGAGCTGGCACGAGCCAGCAGAACTGCTGAAGCTGTGCCGCCTGGTCGTAGCGGAACGCAGTGGCTATCATGCGAACCTGCCCACGCTCACTCAGGCACTGCCAGAGCTTGCGCAGCGCGTGCACATGATTGACACCCCCGAGCTGTCCATCTCTTCCACTGACTTGCAGAGACGGGTCCGTCTCGGGCTGTCCATTCGCTATCAGACCCCTCCCCAGGTCGAGCGCTATATCTACGAGCACGGCCTTTACCATGATGTCCCTGAAGCAGACTGCAGGGCCGGCGCCGCTGTAGCATGAGACCTACCAGTCACCCCCAGCCCGGCGCATTGCGACTGTCTTTCTCCACCGGCGCTCTGTATCATCTGCCTCTGCGCGCCGTTTTCTCGTTATTTCGCGAAGCAGGCCTGGATGGCGTCGAATTGGTGGAAGGCCCCGAGGTGGCTCTGCGCGGGCCATCGTACGTGCTACGGCTGAGCCGTGAGTATGCACTACCGGTTTTCAGCGTGCACCCACCTGTGGTTCCTTACCCGGGCATGCGAAACGTCGGAAGGACGCTGCGCAGGCTGGTCTCACTGGCACAGGGCGTCGAGTGCGATCTGGTCGTCTTGCATACGCCCAAAATTGTGTCTACTGAGCATCCGCGTTGGAAGGCCTTCGTGCAAGCGCTCCAGGAGCACTCGACCCCCGCCGTAAGGGTCTCCCTGGAAAACGCCGGATTCTTCCGGCCTTCCGACAGGGACTTTGTGCTGCATGACTTGCATGCCCTGAGTGCTTTTGTGCGTCTGCACGACCTGCCGGTCACGTTCGACACGGCGCATGCCGGTACATCGCCGTATCCGTTGCTGGAGTCCCTGGCGCTGCTTGATGGGCGCATCGTCAACGTTCACTTCAGCGATCTGGTCGACCGCCGTATCATTCCTGATTGGCGGCCTCTGCACACCTTCTTGCTGCATCATCAGATGCCCGGCAGAGGCGTGCTCCCGCTCGTTGAAGTGCTGCGAGTGTTGCGCCACTCTGGCTACTGCGGACCTGTGACCCTCGAAATCAGCCCGACTGCCCTGAGGGCTTGGAGCGTTGCTCACGTACGTTCGGGATTGGCGGAAGCGGTTCGCTTCGTGCGCCAAGCGGAGGCTGCAACGAGCAGCGTCTAGCGCGTTCAGGCGTCTGCGCTTGTTGGCTACGCGCGTATTTCGTGTCGCAGCGCGATCAGGGTAGAATTGCGATCAAGGTGTGCCCGCGCACTGCAAACAGCGCCGGGCATCTGGCAATGCCGATGTCATCCGGCACGCAGAGGCCACGTCTGCTGCGATCGCACGCATTCCTGCTCTGCGTGCCCTGCATTGGGTTGTCCGGGAGGAGCACGGCGGTGGTCTCGGTGGATTGGTTCGTTCCCGAGCTTGCAGAGGGTGCTCCCAGCCGAGCGCTGGCGGCGTATCTGGAGGCCTATTGCCCGCCTGGGGGCCTGGTGTTGGATCCCTTCTGCCAGCATCCCGGCATCGTTCGCGAGGCCGTGCGCGGAGGAGGGCGCATTGTCGCCACCAATCTGAACCCCATCGACGCCCTGCGTACCCGTATGGCATGCAGCCCCAGTCCAGGACAGGAACTCATGGCGGCCCTTACTCGCCTTGGCGATTCACCCAAGCTTGGCACCTCCCTGCAAGAACACCTACAGCATCTGTACCACACTACCTGCCCGCATTGTGGCAGGCCGGGCAATGCGGACTATTTTGTCTGGGAGCGGGAGCAGGATGCGCCCAAACAAGTGAGCTACCACTGTGCGGCCTGCGGCCAGTCGGGTTTGCGAGATTGTGACGCCGACGACCTGCGCACGCTGCAGGAGGTGCAGCCCCGCGGCCTGCACTATTCCTATATCCTGGATCGGATTGCCAAACAAGAGGACCGCGGCAGGCGGCTTGCCGAGAAGCTGCTCGGGCTGTATACACCGCGCAATCTCTACGTTCTCTCTAACCTCGTACTCAAGATGGATGATCTCTTCACTGGTTCGGCTGTGCACGACTGGCTGCGCCTGGTCTTGCTGCGCTGCCTCGAGCTGGGCAGCAAGCTGAATCCGGTGCCCACGGAGCAGTCTCCCACAGCCGCGGTTGGCCTGACCCCACCGGCACGCTTCATCGAGCGTAACGTCTGGCAGCTCTTCATCGATACGGCGCGGACGCATGCTGAGCCCTCGACGGAAATAGCGCCCCTCGCCGCCAGCATCGCCGAGGTTATCACATCCCCTACAATCGCCGGCAGCGCGACCAGTGCGCCGAGTCAGGCGTTTGTGGGGCAGATGCCGCTCAGGCAGTTGGTCCAGCAATTGCCGGTTGAGAGCGTGGATCTGGTGTTGACGCAGCCTGCGCTGCTTGGCCGGACGCGCTGGGCATTGCCTTATCTTTGGAGCGGTTGGCTGTATGGGCACCAGCTTGCAGCTTCGCTCTGGCCTTTGATTCGCAGGCACGCATCAGATTGGCCCTTTTACTTGCGAGTGATGCGCGCCACGCTGCAGTCTCTGCACAAGACGCTGAAAGCCAGTGGGCACATTGTTTTCTTGGGCGAGACGACCGGGCTGGCCTTGCAGGAGGCCTTGAGCCTCGCTGCGGCGGGTGCGGATCTACGCCTGCAAAGCCTGTTGGTTCGTTCGCGGCATATGGAGGTGGCGACCAAGCCCTTTGCAGGATCGCGCGGTGACTTTCGCATGACCTGGACAAAGGGACTGCCTTCCGTGCCTTGGCGTGTGTCGGCCAGTGAACTCAAGGGGAACATCCAGGAGTCTGCCATCTCTGCTGCGGAGGGAATCTTGGAACAGCGCGGCGAGCCGGCTCCCTTTGCCCGCCTGCACAGTTCCATCTGGGAGACACTGGCGCAACGCAGTCTCTTGCAGAGAGCAGTGAGCGTGTGGGAGTCGCCTGCGCTGCTCGAATTGGTGCGCGCTCAGGTCAAGACAGCCCTCGAAGCGGCTGTCGGCCCGACGCTGGTGCAGCTGTGGAAGGATGAACAGAGAGAAGACTGTCTGTGGTGGTTGGTGGAGCCGCCCGCCGTGCCACCTCTCACGGAGAGGGTGGAGTTGGCCGTGCGCGATGTTCTGGCATCGGCACCCGCTGTGGAGACCAGCGATCTGCTGTCCGCAATCTATGCGCGCTTTGCTCGCGGCTTGACGCCCGACGCAGAATGGGTGACGGCCTGCATTCAATCCTACGGCCAGTCCTTGGCCCCTGAACGCTGGGCGCTGAAGCCCACGGACGGTCCAAAACCACGCGCCCGGATGCGAGATGCAGTCTGTGACCAACTGCGTGAGTGGGGAAGACGCTTGAGCTACGTGGTCCAGGGGCCAGATGTTGAGGGCATGGATCTCCTGTGGACGAGCAAAGCAGGGAATAACGTTGGCTTCTGGGTGCTGGATTCGGTCGAGCTGAGTCGCGTGCTGGAATGGAAACCGAGCGTTGTTGCAGCCCAGGCCCCCAAATTCGTCATCATGCCCGCAGATCGACATGACCTGCTGAATCTCAAACTCACGCACTTCACTTGGCTGCGCAGGCAGCTTGCCGCCAAGGGCTGCAGGATGCTCAAAGACAGCGAGCTGCAGGCATGGGCTCAAGATTTGCCCACAGATGGTGCTCAATTGCCGCTCATGTAACCAGGCGAGCACAGCCTGATGACTGCATAAGAGCTCTTTGCCGGCCCGCCTAGCTGTGAGTTGTCAGGCGCAGCGCCAGAGTTGCAGTGCATCGGGACGTGTGCTAGTATTCCGCGCTACTCTTACACCAAGCTTTGGATGGGATGTCAATAGTGACTGGACCGAAGAGCAGAGTTTCCGGTGCACCGGCCCTCGTGCTGACGCGAGAGAACTTGATGCGCAACATCGTGCACCTGGCCTTGCCAGCCGTCGCGGAGAACCTGCTGGTCACTATGGTCTTTCTGTCTGACACCCTGCTGATCGGCTGGCTCAAGGACCCAACAGCCCTGGCCGCCGTCAGCCTTGGCGGGTTGTTTCTGAACGTCGCGAATCAGTTGTTTTCGGCTGTGTCGGTCGCTGCCACCGCGCTGGTCGCGCATGCCTGGGGTGCCCGTGACTATGCTCGGGCTCGACGGGTCGCTGCCCAGGCCATTGTGGTGGGCATCGTGAGCGCTGGCGTGGCCATTGCCATTCTATGGCCTCTCGCAAATGCACTGATGCTGTGGATGGGCGCAAGTACGCGTGCGGCCGTTCTGGGCGCCATGTACATGCGCGTCATTCTTCTCACCTCGCTGCTGGGCTTTCCAATGGTAGTCCTCAATGGCATCATGCGTGGCGCTGGGGATACGCGCACACCCATGAACATCACCCTGATCATGAACGTTTGGAACGTCCTGGTTGCTGCCGCACTCATCTTCGGGCTGGGGCCGGTGCCCGCCATGGGGCTGGCTGGGGCGGCCGTGGCCACTGCCTCTGCACGACTCGTGGGTGGCGTGCTGGCCCTCTACATAGTGTTGGCTGGACGGAGCTTCTTACACGTGCAGCTCCAAGACGTGGCTCGCTGGGATTTTTCCCTCATGCGACAAATGCTGCGACTAAGCATGCCCACTGCCGGTGAGTCGGTAGTGACGCGTCTGGGATTCGTACTCTTTATGCGTATTGTTTCTGGCTTGGGCGAAGTGGCGCTGGCGGCGCACCAGATTGCCGTGAATGTAGAGTCTTTGTCCTTCATGCCGGGCTTCGGACTGAGCATGGCCAGCACCACACTGGTTGGTCAGTCATTGGGAGCGGGAGACCCCGAACTGGCCAAAGAGAGCATTCGTGGCTGCATGCGCATCAGTGTGGTGGTCATGGGTGCGCTGGGCGTGATCTTTGCCCTATTTGGGCGGCAGCTCTCTGCGCTGTTCGGGAGCACGCCTGAGGTCTTGGCCATGGCAGGGAGTGCGGTTCAAATCGGCGCCCTGGAACAACTGCCCATCGCCGTGCAGATGGTCCTGGCAGGCAGCCTGCGCGGAGCAGGCGACCCTCGAACGCCGATGTACGCCACCCTGTTCGGAACCCTGGTGTTTCGGGTGCCGATCGTGTATCTGTTTGCCGTTGTTTTCGGCTGGGGACTGAACGGCGTTTGGCTGGGCACGGCCGTGGACTGGACGGCCCGGGCGCTACTGCTCTACTACCTCTTCCGTAGAGGGGCGTGGACCAAAATCAGGCTCTGACAGTGGGGGTGCACCCATCTGCCGGCGGCACGGCATTGACTTTTTACGGGAATGACGGCATAATGAGAATGTAACAAATTAGGCACCGAGCGGTGTTCTCCCCTCTGAAAGGAGGCGGCGTGGCCAGGGTTATCCTACATGAGTATTGTTCTGAAGCAAGGCAACTCATCGAATCGCGCGCGTACGACGCTGCTATCGCCATCTGCCTCCACATCCTGAAGCGATACCCCAAGCACATTGAGACGTACCGCCTGCTGGGTGAAGCCTGTCTGGAGAAGGGAGAGCTGAACGAAGCGGCGGATATCTTCAAGCGTGTGCTGAATGCTGATCCGGAGAACTTGGCTGCCCATGCCGGCCTGGGATTCATCTATCAGGAACGGCAGCAGCTTGCACAGGCCATCTGGCACATGGAACGCGCTTTTGAGCTTGCGCCCAATAACGAAGAGGCCCGCAACGCCCTGCGCAGGTTGTACGGCCAACGCGATGGCGCTGAACCGGCGCGCATCAAGCTGAACAAGGTGGCCCTGGCGCGTCTCTACTCTCGAGGAGGGCAATACCGGCAGGCCATCGAGGAGTTCAATCGCTGGCTTGAACTCGAACCGACCCGCATGGACATCCGCGTCTCCCTGGCGGAGACGTTCTGGCGGGATGCGCGGCGAGAGCAAGCGGCTGAAGCAGCGCGCGAGATTCTCAAGACCTGCCCAGATTGTCTGAAGGCTATCCTGCTGCTGGGCGCGATCCAGATGGAAAAGGGGCGTACAGACGAAGGCAAGCAAATCCTGGCCCGAGCCCGAACGCTGGATCCAGAGAACCGGATGGCCCAGGCCATATTCGGCGAGGATTCGCCCCTGCCGGCTCAGCCAGTTCTGGTGCCGAGAGCACCGGAGCCCATTCCTGTGCCGGCTGGGCCCGCAGCGCCTGAGAGTGAAATGACTGCGGTACCGGAAGCAGAGTCCGAACCGGGCGTCTCGCAAGCTGAGGAGCTGGAGCAGCAGGGAGAGGCACTGACGGTCGTTGAGCCAGCACAGGCAACGGAAGCGCCGCCGTCTGCACCTCCGATCATGGCCGTACCGGTGGATGCTTCCTCTGTCCCAGAAGCAGCGGCGTTCCCTGTTGGAGAAGTCTGGTCAGAGCAAGCAGTAGAAGCGCCAGCCACGCCCGCCGAAACCATCACTACGGTTGCGGCAGAGGGTCCAGAGACCGTATTCCCTCTACAGGGAACTGTGCCAGCACAGGAACCAGTTGTGGCTGCAGCGTCTGCTGAGCAGGCGGAAACACGGGCTGTGCCAACTGCCGAGGCGGCCCACATACTCGAGCCCGCAAGTGCTCCTGAGGCTGCTGTAGAGCCCGAGCCTGTACCGCTCGTGGAAGCCGAGAC
>Ga0136653_10000768_pt1 | contig 16970 bp, 18 predicted proteins | sample LakKivw275mmetaG_FD_94866 | JGI IMG/M metagenome (GOLD analysis project Ga0136653, IMG submission 94866) | Anoxic lake water microbial communities from Lake Kivu, Rwanda to study Microbial Dark Matter (Phase II) - Lake Kivu water 275m metaG... | ecosystem: Environmental > Aquatic > Freshwater >...
AACCTCGACAACGTTCGCATGCTGGATGAGGGCGAGGCATCAGCCGAGCTGGCTCTCTTCCGTCAGGCGGGAGGCATGACGCTTGTAGATGTCACCGTCCCGGGCATCGGGCGCGACCCCGCCGCGCTGGCGCGGCTGTCCCGTGCGACCGGCGTACACATCGTCATGGGCACGGGCTTCTACACCGAGCCGTCGCTCGCACCGGAGTATCGGGAGATGAGCGTCGACGCCATGGCACAGGCGCTCATCAGGGATGTCGCCGAGGGGGTGGGCGCGACCGGCATCCGCGCCGGCATCATCGGCGAGATCGCCTGCAACTGGCCGCCCGCGGCAACCGAACTGAAGGCGGTGCGGGCCGCGGCGCTGGCGCAGCAGGAGACCGGCGCAGCCATCAGCCTGCACCCGGGCCGGAACCGGGAAGCACCGTTCCATCTCGCGCGTTTGCTCCGGGAGTCGGGGGCCGATTTGTCGCGCGTCATCTTCTGCCACACCGACGCGCGGCTCCGGAGCCCGGATGACCAGCTTCAACTGGCCGATGAGGGATGCGTGCTCGAGTTCGACCTCTGGGGCTGGGAGGGGCACTTCCCATCGTACTGGACGTCGGACGAGTACATGGACCTGCCGAATGACACCGACCGGATCAAGGAGATACGCGCGCTCGCGGCTCGCGGTCACCTCACCCAGGTGCTCATCTCGCACGACATCTGCGTTCGCAGCCGTCGCGTACGCTGGGGAGGTTGGGGCTACCGCCACATCCCGGCCTATGTCGTGCCCATGATGCGCATGCGCGGAGTGAGCGAGGCCGACGTCCGGCAAGTCACCGTCGAGAACCCCCGGCGGCTGCTCTGTTTCGCAGCATGCAACGCGTAGCGGCGCACACACGGGAGTCACTGAGAAGGAGGGGATGCAATGTACCCATGGGAGGCTATCGCCAGAATGGTTCGCGCTCAGGGTGTCGAGCTGACGTTCGGGCTCGGTGACAGCCCGCTGCAACTGTACGCGGAGAAGGCCCCCGGACTTCGCGGCATAAACGTCCGGTACGAGGGCTCTGCACCGTTCATGGCGATGGCGTATTCGAGGGTCAGCGGTAGACCGGGCGTGTGCAGCGCCACCGCCGGACCCGGCGTCGCCAACCTCGTGCCCGGCCTGCTCGAGGCTTCCTCAGGTTGCAGTCCGCTGGTGGTCATCTGCCCCAGCATCAGCCAGAAGACCGAGGGCATGGGAGAGTTCCAGGAGTGCGACCAGCTTGGCATGGTGCGCCCGGTGACGAAGTGGGCGGCGAGGGTGCACGACATCGGCAGGCTCGCCTGGTACGTGCGCCGCGCGTTCCATCTCGCCATGAACGACCAGCCGGGGCCTGTCTATCTCGAGCTTCCGACCGACGTCGGAGGTGACATAACGCATGGACTTCCAATCGATATCGAGCCACCCTCCTACACGCCGGCCACGAGGCTCCGTCCCGCGGGGGACCCCAGCCTCATCCAAGCGGCGGCGGAAGTGCTCTTGCGAGCCCGTCGTCCGGTAGCCATCGCCGGAAACGGGGCCGTGCTATCCGGAGCGGGGGAGGAGTTCAGAGCGCTGGTCGAGACGCTCGGGATTCCCTTTGCGACCACGCCGGGCGGCCGCGGAATCATCTCGGAGAAGCATCCGCTTGCGCTCGGGCTCGTCGGCCTCTACCGCAACGTAGTGGCCAGGGAATACCTCATGAGTGCCGACGTCATGCTGATAGTGGGTTCCCGGAATGAAGCCTTTCAGACGCACCGCTGGAAGGACCTGCCCGCGGACGCGCGGGTGATCCAGATCGATATCTCGTCCGGGGAAATCGGGCGCAACTGGCTGCCCGATGTGGGCATCGCGGGCGACGCGTCGCTGGTGTTGAGGCAACTACTGCAGGCCGTGCGCTTCCACCCGGTTCCCGCGTCCGACGGAGGCCGCACGGGGCGCCTGAAGGAACTCGCAGCCCGGATGGGCAGGCTCGTGACTGAGACGGCGGAGGAGTGCGCCACAGACGAGTTCCCGATTCCGGCGAAACGAGTGGTTCACGAGGTGAGCCGCGTCTTCGGCAACAGCACCGTGCTGGTGAACGAGAACGGGTCCCAGGATGCCTGGTCCTACTTCCACCCGTTCTACACCGTGGGCGACGACTCGGCTTGCGTCACTGTTGCCGAGCAGACCTGCATGGGGATGGGCGTCGTCGGAGCCATCGCGGCCAAGCTCACCACGCCCTCCAGGAACGTCGTCTGCATCACGGGCGATGGCGCCTTCCAGATGTACCTCAAGGAGCTGCCGACCGCAGCCCAGTACCACGCCGGCTGCACCTGGGTCGTCCTCAATAACTCGGCTCTCGGCTGGCCGATGTATTATCAGGATGCGAGCGTCGGCTGGAACACCGCGGAGTTTGAGGTTCAGCCCGACTTCGCGGCCCTCGCCCAGGCCTGCGGCTGCCACGGCCGCAGAGTTGCGGACGCGGTGTCGCTCGTCCCCGCACTCGAAGACGCGCTGCGGCTCAACCGCCAGGGCATGCCGGTCGTTCTCGATGTACGCACCGGCCTCGACATGTCGCACTTCAAGCGCGCCGAGTAGGAGAAGGAGACGCTGATGCTGTTCGCACCGCTGGGTTGCCTGGCAGCCGTACTGCTGTTCCTCTCCATCCCGCTCATCCTGGGGCTCTTCTTCCTGAATCTCCTGACTTTCTCGTTCGGAGAGCTGGGGCTGTCGCCTTCGACCGCAGTCGCAGTCATCTTCCTGATGCTCGTCGGCTCGCTCATCAACCTGCCTCTGACGCGCCGCCGCGTGCAGTACACGATGCCCGCGAACGTTCGCGGCCTCTTCTCGCAACCCCGGACGCAATACACCGGTGTGGCCGTCAACGTCGGCGGCGCCATCATTCCGCTCTGCCTTTGCCTCTACCTCACGCGCGTAGTTCCGTCGCTATGGCAGGTGGGCGTCGCCACGCTCATCATGGCGCTCGTGGCGAAGGCAATCGCTCGGCCGGTCCCGGGACGGGGAATCGTCCTGCCGATGTTCATACCCCCCGTCCTGTCGGCACTGCTGGCCATCCTGCTTGCCCGCGACTTCGCGGCCCCGTGCGCCTACATCGCGGGGACGCTGGGCACTCTGGTAGGGGCGGACCTCTTCAACCTGCATCGCCTGAAGGGATTCCCCGGCATCGTATCCATCGGCGGGGCAGGAGTATTCGACGGCATCTTCCTCGTTGGCATCGTCGCCGTCTTCCTTACCGCGCTTGTCTAGAGGCGGGTCGCTCCGGCCTCCGCAGCGCAGGTCGCCGTGACGGCGCTACCTGCTGAACATCTCGTACCGGACGATGTCCTCGAGCCGCTTGCGCGACTTCGACGGGACGACGCTCGATGCCGGGTATCCTAGCGGCATGACGGTGACGACCATGCAGTCGGGGCCAACGCCGAGTATCTGGCGCACCCGTTCCTGCGAGAACGCGCCTATCCAGCACGTGCCGAGCCCTTCTTCGACCGCGGCAAGCGTCATATGGTCGATGGCGATGGCAAGGTCTACCGCATACCGCGTCACTCCGCAGGTCATGACGGAATCGGGCTCGGTGGCAACGGCCGCTATGACAACGGGCGCTTCCGCGATGAAGATCTGGTTGTTCGCGGCGGCCGCCAGCTTGCGCCGGGTATCCTCCTCACGCGCCACTACGAAACGCCACTCCTGCCGGTTGCTCGACGACGGCGCAAGCCTTGCCGCCTCGAGTACGCGCATCAGGCTCTCCTCGGGCACAGGAGTGCCGCGGAAGGCCCGCACGCTGTGGCGCGCACGTATCGCCTCGTGAACATTCATCGTGTTCCTCCTCAGTGTGATGCCGGCATTATACGCGGGGGATGCGAAGCACCGGGACGCAGCCGCCGGGCAGGTTGTGCCCGTGCCTCGTGTGCAGCTAGAATGCGGGGAATCGCGCATCGGCGCAAACGTGAAGGAGAGGCAGATGACTGAGAGCACCGTGTACTTCACTCGCCGTGAGGAGAACATCCCGGCCGCGCTGAAACTCGTTGGCGTTGCGCGCTTCTCAGGCGCCGCGGTGCCCGTCAAGCTGCACATGGGCGAACCGGGGAACCCCCACGCACTCCGGCCGCAGCTCGCTCGCACGGTCGTCCGCGCCATCGTGGATGCCGGTGGCCGGCCCTTCTTGTTCGACACGACAGTCGCGTATCCGGGTGAGCGCTCGCGACGCGATGGCTACGAGCGTGTGGCGAGGCGGCACGGCTACACGCAGGAGAACGTGGGCTGCAGCACTGTCATCGGCGACCGCGGCGTGGGAACCGTCGAGTCCGGCGTGGCGGTCGAGGTGGCTACCGCGCTGCACGACGCCACCTGCATGCTGGTTCTCAGTCACGTGAAGGGACACATTCAGGCCGGGTTCGGCGGCGCCATCAAGAACCTGGGCATGGGCGGCGTAACCAGAGCGAGCAAACGACTCATCCACCACATGGCGAGGCCGGTTCACGACCCGGCCCTGTGCACGCGGTGCGGTCTCTGTGCAGCGGCATGCCCAAACGCCGCGCTCTCAGTCAACACCGAGTGGCACTTCGACGGCGCCGCCTGTGAGGGCTGCGGTAAATGTGCGCTCGCCTGCGCCACGGGCGCACTCCGCTTCGAGGTGATGAGCCTCGCCCGCGCCCTTGCCATCAGCGCACTGGCGTGCGTCAGAGGGAAGGACGTCCTCTACGTCAGTTCGCTGCACAGCATGGCAGCGAACTGCGACTGCGACCCCAATCCCGGAGGCATCATCTGCCCGGACATCGGCTACCTCATCGGGAGCGACGCGGCCGCCGTCGACGCCGCAGCCCTTGACCTCGTCGACCGCGTGAAGCCGGATGTGTTCATGCAGTGTACGGGCGTTGACCCGAGAGACCAGGTCCGCGAGGCCGCATCGCTGGGCATGAACGACCGGTACGTGCTGCGGGAACTCTGACCCGGAGACGAACGTCACCAGAGCGTCGAGCCGCCGTCTACCAGCAACGTCTCCCCGGTAACGAAGTCCGAGGCATCCGACGCCAGGAACACCGCCGCTCCGACGTGGTCGATCGGGGCTCCCATGCGGCCCACCGGAATCGAGTCTATCCTGGCCTGCAGGTCCGCCGGGTGTTCGCTGAAGTACTGCCGGTTGAACTCCGTGATGGTCGGTCCCGGGCCGACGGCATTCACGTTCACGCCGTACTTCGCCCATTCCAGTGCGAACGCCCGCGTCAGGTGTGAGACACCCGCCTTCGAGACACAGTACGCGGAGCGGAGCGGCTGAATCACTCGCGATACGTTGGACGAGATGTTGATAATCTTGCCCTTACGCTGCGCAATCATATGGCGGCCGACGTCGCGGCAGCAGAGGAACACTCCCCTGAGGTTGACGCCCATGAGGGTGTCCCATTCCAGAGCGGTGATGTCTTCTATCGGCTTCCGCACGATGACGGCCGCGCTGTTGACCAGTATGTCCATGCGCCCGCGCTGGCTCAGCACCGTCTCAACCAGCGCCGCGACCGACTTCTCGTCCGCCACATCGGCCCGCACCGCAGAGGCAGAGAGTCCCCGGCTCCGCAGTCCTGCGGCGGCGTCCTGCCCCTGCTGCTCCCTCCTGTTGGCAATGACGACGTGCGCGCCGTGCACCGCCAGGCCCTCCGCGATGGCAAACCCGATGCCCTGGTTTCCACCCGTGACAATTGCCGTCCTTCCGGTCAGGTCGAACATGCTCACTTCAGCCTCCTGTCAGATGGCGGTCGAACGCAGCGCCTCCCGCGTCACGCCGGACAAGTCAGCTATCCGGCGCAAGCCGATGGTGCGCATGATAGCAGGGAACCCGACAGGACGGCAGACGCAGACATGGGATGCGGCGACACGGCGCCAGGCGCAGAGGAACGGGCGGGACGTTCCGGCTCGGTGCGTCGCGCGCGGTCATCAGAAGCACTGTGAACAGGTCGTGACGTGGAAGGACAGCGTCACGCTGTCCTCCTGCCCCTTGCCGTTCCTGGTTGTGACCGTCACCGTGAGGTTGCCCACCGCAGACGGCGCGGTCCATTTGACCGTGTCTCCCGACCCTTCGAATTCGCCGCCGGACGCACTCCACCTGAACTCGATGGCGTCCGGGTCGGCAACCTTGCACTGGATAGTGCAGTCGCGGCTCACCAGGATCGAATAGCCCACCATCGACGGCTCGAGGTACTTGTGGCTAGCCGTCACCGTCATTCCAAGTATGTCCGGAGACGCGCTGCTGCCCGAGGGCAGCGTGCCCGACTCGCTGTCGGCGTCGTCATCGTCATCGGCCTCATAATCCTCGTCTTCCTCATCCTCCCGCACCGAGACGTTGATGGACTGCGCGTCGCCGGCTCCCACGGGGTTCATCACCGTGACTCGTATCTGGTACGTGCCAGGCTTCGATGGAGCGGTCCATCGCGCCTCGGCCCCGTCGGACTTGATGGTGCCCTTGGAACACCACCAGGTGTACTCGAGCGACTCCTCGTCGTCGCAGATGACGCTGCAGGTGACGCGGCAGGTCTCCTTCGGCGCGACCGTGTCCGGGCTGACGCTCAGAGACGCGATATCCGGTGCGGCTGCGGAGGGATTCTCTTCAACAACGATTGTGGCCGGAGCCGCCTGCTGCGCCGGAGACGAAGCGAACGAGAGCGACGGAGTCTGAACAACCGGGACGCCCAGGCTCGACGGGGTCTCGAAGAATCCCGGTTCCGGCGACATGGCGGCGAGAGCGCCCAGATACTCGGCGGCAGCCTCACCGCCTTCCAGCGTCTCCAGCGCCTGGAAGACGACCATCGCCGCGTGCCGGCGCGCAACATCGATGCCGTCCCCCGACCACTCAGGCATCAACTGAGATGCCTTGCCAAGGCCCCACTGTTGACTGAGGTGGTCGTTCTTCAACCGCGATAGAAGCGTGGTCACGTCACGTCCCTGCTCGGCTGCAAGCACGAGCCAGCCGACGGAACGGTCGAGATTGTCCTGATAGGTAGCGCAGTGCGTCGTGGCAGTCACATGGTCCTGGCGCTCGACCAGGGCGCCGATAGAGGCGGCGTCCTCGTTGGCGAACTCGAGACAGAGCCCGGACTTCTCGGTGTTCTGCTCCGCGAAGCTCAGCCGGATGTCCCGGTACACAGTGACAGCAGGATAGGCGGGAGACGACGGAAGAAGCAGGCCCGAGGTATCGTAGTTGAGGCGGGCCGGATCCGGGGTGGAGGCTTCACCATGGACGGCGAGCGGGCTGAGGACGACGACGCCGACCACGAAGATGAGGAGTAGACGGACAAGCCAGAGTCCTCCCTTCAATGGCCTCCTCCTTTCCTGTCTGTCAGTAACGTGAAGCCACCGGCCGGTCACTTCCGGCACACAAGTACTGCAAACGTTCTACGGGGCGGAACGTTTAGCCTGGTCGAGCCTGGCGACGTCCTGCCGCGCCAATCTGTCTGACTCGAGCATGCTGCGAAGCGCCTCGAGCAGTTCCACGGAGTGCCCGTCGAGACCCTCCTGGTCGACCGAGTACAGGACCCATGAGCCGTCGCGGCGCGTCTTCAGCAGGCCCGCGTCGTACAGGGCCCCGAGGTTGCGGGACGCCCGGGTCTGAGAGACCTGCAAAGCCTGCATGACTTCGCTCACGGAGCACTCCCTGACCATCACGATGTTCAGGATTCGGAGCCGTGTTTCCGCCGATATCGCTTTGCACGCCCTGACCAGCTCTCTCATGGAGGTAGGATATGCGGATATGCGCATATGCGCATTCCAACATATGGCCATGCTAAGACGACACATCACCTTTTGTCAATACCTCAGTGGCGGCTTGCCCTGCACCTGAGCGCAACTGAACCTCCCTGTTCCGTCAGGCGCTCGGGTTCGACCTGCCTTGCACGGCACGCTCCGGCCTCATCCGTGGTTCTACAGCCTTCGTGCTACAATGCCCGGACTTGCCCCATCAGCGTTTGGCCACGATTGTCACCGGTTTGCGACGCCGGCTGTTGCAGTCCGGGCCGGCGCTGGGCCGGCACTGCCGGCATGCGCTCGCACACCACACCGGTCCCCTCATCGCCCTCTGGATACTGTTCGTCCTCTACCCGAACCCGTTCAATATCGGCGTCAGCGTCTTCCGGGTCTTCAATCCCGACATCGACCCCGTCGCCGTTGCACCTATCACCGAGGGCCTTCCCGACGAGCCAGCCGAGGTAGAGCGCGAGATTCTGCGCCGAATACCGTACCGTTACGACTGGCAGGTACACGGCATGCCCTGGTACTTTCCTCCCACGGCTAGAGTCGTGCAGGCGGGAGTGGGGGACTGCAAGGCTCGTGCCGTCGTGCTTGCGTCGGTGTTCGACCGGCTCGGCATTCCGTACCGGTTCAACAGCTCCTTCGTCCACGTCTGGGTCGACTACGAGGGTAAGCACGAGACCGCTTTCGAGAACCCCGACGCCCGCTTCTACCAGCAGGACCCGGAGACGGGGGAGCGCTTCTTCAAGCTGCCGAAGATAGAGTGGAAGCTGTGGTTGGATAGCACCGTCGAGGGCCTCTGGACGGTCATGCCGCTGTTCCGGAAGCTGCTGCTGCTGTCCGGCACGGCGCTGCTCGTCCTGGCGCGAGTGCTTTTGCGTCGAAACACGGGTGCAAGTATTGACAAGGCTACGGTTCCATAGTAAAAATAGCTTTGAGCACTGGTACGAGCTCAATCAGTCGAGAGGAGGGATTGCTTAATGGCCACGGCGTATTGCATGAAGTGTCGGAAGAAGGTCGAGATCAAGGACGCCAAGCAGATCACCCTGAAGAATGGGCGACCCGCGATGCAGGGCGTTTGCCCGACCTGCAAGACCAAGGTATTCCGGATCGGCAAGGCGTAGTCCGTACATAGCTCGGACCTCTCAAGGAGCCGTCAGCAGCGGCTCCTTGCTTTTTCCTGCGCGGCGGCGCCGGACCGCGTTTCAGACCCGGAAGCTCACCGAGGTGTATGCCTGCCCCAGCGCTCCATCGAGCGAAGACAGCGTTGCCCTCTTCACAAGCAGCGTCCGCGGCGACAACACCGGCAAGTGGCGTCTCACGAAGTCGCACTCTTCCGCGAGCGGCCGGAGTATGAGTCGGTTTCCGCCGAAGAAGAGGTGGTCGATCTGCTCCGCTCCGAACACGTCATCGATGTGCCCTCCCGCCCGGCGCAGGAACTCCGCGCGTTGCCCCTGGGTGCGGCGCTGGTAGCGAGCCTGGCTGCTGCCGCCCTTCTTGGTGTGCTGATGGATGTGCCCCGTGCCCTGCTTGTGAGCCACGTACTGCAACCCTTCGTACAGGCCGGCCACGTAGGCGCCCCAGGTCACCAGCACGAAAGCGATGCAGCGGCGCTGCTCCAACAGTTCGCGGAGAGGCCCGGTCTCCGGCCGGCCGACACGTGCACTGTCTCTCAGTACCGGGAACGGCGGCACGACGGCGTATGTCGCGTCGAGTGACCGGAACACTGCGAGACCTGTGCCGTACCGCTCGACCGACCGCTGCACGCCCTCGTCTTCCAGGATAGCCGCGACCGAGACGACGCATTCGTCGGCGGCAGACAGCAGCATCGCAGGTGTCATTCGCGGTTGCACGCTGTCCCACCGCAGAAAGACGCTCAGCCACTCTCCAGTCGCCGAATCCAGCTCATCCAGCAACCGGAGCAACTCGATCCGTGTCAGATTCTCGCTCTGCATCTACCAGGCTTTCCGGGCCGGCAAGGCTACGCTGCGCCTGGGCGCGGGCTCGTCGAGAGAGGATACGCCGTGCTCGCCCTTCGGGCAACGCCGGTACGCCGATGCGCTATCATACCGCTGCGCCCGGTGTGTGCCGGTCGAGCCATGGGGAACGGCACCTAGTCCCGATGGCAGGTCAGGCAACAGAGTGACATGCTGCAGCAGCCTTCCTTCCTACCTCGGCCTTCACCGGAGCGGCGAGTTGCAGCGGCGCAGGGACGCCCTGCTTCAGCGGCTTTCCTCTTGCGACGTCTGCCCGCGTGCGTGTCACGTGGACCGCACAGCCGGGCAGCACGGCTTCTGTCGCTCACCTCGCCAGGCGATTGTCGCGTCCTTCTGCGACCATCACGGAGAGGAGCCAGTCATCTCGGGAAGCCGCGGAAGCGGCACCATCTTCTTCGCGAACTGCAACCTCCGCTGCGTCTACTGCCAGAACCACCAGATAAGCCAGTCGCCCGATGCGTTCGCCGGCAGGGAGCTGACAGCCCGGTCGCTGGCGGACGCGATGCTGCAACTGCAGGACGGTCTCCGGTGTCACAACGTCAACCTGGTCTCACCGAGCCACTGCGTCCCGCAGATTCTCGAAGCGCTCTGTCTCGCAGTTGATTTCGGATTCCGCCTGCCTCTCGTGTACAACACGAGTGCCTATGACTCCGTGGACGTGCTGCGTCTGCTCGACGGCGTCGTGGATATCTACCTGCCGGACCTGAAATACTCCTCCGCCGTAGTGGCTGCGCGACTGTCGGCCGCAGCCGACTACGTTCCCGTTGCGCGCGCGGCCATCGCCGAGATGTACCGCCAGGTGGGCGCCGGCGTGTTCCTCGATGACGAGGGAGCCGTGCGCAGGGGTCTCATCGTGCGGCACCTCGTCATACCCGGCGGCCTCGCCGGCAGCGGGGAATCCCTGACCTGGCTCGCGCGCGATGTGTCGCCCCATGTCACGCTGAGTCTCATGGCGCAGTACTTCCCAAGTCACAAGGCGTCGCACATGCCCTTGCTGTCGCGCCGCATCACCGCTCAGGAGTATGTCGACGTCATTGGCGTCGTGCAGGAACTCGGCTTCGACCACGTGCTGGCGCAGCAGCCGGGGGCGGCTGCCTTCTACCGGCCCGACTTCGAGAGAGAGAAGCATCCCTTCCAGCCGGAGGGCCCTGATGCGTCGAACCGGCGCCGCCTTTGACAAACCGGGGCCGTGTGGCATACTTCAGTCAGGACCACTTCAGGATGAGGAGGTGTTCTCATGGCACGATGGCTGGTACACGGTCTCATCCCCTCCGGTAGTTCCGTCGTGCTCATGGGCGAGCTGCATTCGGGCAAGGCATGGCTCGCCGAGCAACTCGCCATCTGCGTCGGCAGCGGGCACGACTTCCTGGACGCATTCAGGGTAGACCAGCAGCGCGTCATTCTCATCGACGAGGACTCCGGCACTTCCAGCTTCACGCGACGCTTTGAGCGATTGGCCCGTGGCCTCAACGTCGACCTGCGCGAGACCCCCATCGACTGCTACTCGCGCTGCGGCTTCCTTCTGTACGACAGGGAGCGGCGCGAGTGGTTGCGTGACCTCATCAGGAAGCAGCGCGGCACTCCTCTCGTCATCATCGACAGCCTCGAGCGCATCATGGGGGGCGAACTGGCGGGCGAAGGCGAGCATTCACCTCTTGCCGACTTCTGCCACGAGTTGCGGGACGCGGGCGGCACCATGGTAGTCGTCCATCAGACCGGCGCCCGGCGACAGACCCGGGTCGAGGACTGGGATGTGCGCAAGGAGGCTCGCGGCTTCACCGTGCTGATCGAGTGCTTTGACCTGGCTCTGGCCACATTCCGGGCGCCAACGGCGCAGACTGAGTTCGTCGTCAAGCCCATCGTTCGCGAATCTCAGGTCAAGCTGACGCGACCGTTCACGGTAGCGCTGCGTGAGGATCCGGAGTTGACCTGGGCACGACTCGTGCTCATCGACGAAGTGCCGGAACTGCGTGGTATGCACCGTCGCGAGATGCTGCCACAGGTGGTCGAGAAGACCACCTGATGTGGAATTGCCTACCTGCAGCAACTCCCGGCCGGTGCCGGTCCCTTCGGGGCTGGCGCGCGGTTCTTGATGTGCCGCTCAGTCCCTTTCGCGCTGGATGCCGCGTACTGGTTCTCTGGATAGACTCGGACGTGCACATTGCGCGCCGACTCCATCGCGGACCGGCGATCAGGGCGCGTGCCAGCTTGCAGCCTCGCCTGCTCCAACGTGCCAGAGCCCCGTCACATCATCGCTACCTTGTTGCGCAAGACGCCAATACCGTCGATCTCCACCTCGATGACGTCGCCCACCTTCACCGGGCAGTGACCGCCCTTGGGAGTGCCCGTGTACACGACGTCGCCGGGAAGGAGTGGCATGAACTGGGTGATGTGACTGATGATCTTCGCCGTGGTGAAAATCTGGTCCCTGGTATTGCCATCCTGCTTCGTCACACCGTTGACTCGCCCCTGTATGCGCAAGGCCGAGGGGTCGAGGTCCGTCACCAGAACCGGCCCGAGTGGAGCCGACTTGTAGTAACCCTTGGCACGGGTGAGGCGGCCGTCCTTCTCAATCAAGTCCCAAAGAGTCATGTCGTTGCCGCACGTGTAGCCCAGGACACAATCGCCTGCTTCGGATTCCGAAACACGCCAGGCACGGCGCTTGATCACAGCGCAGAGCTCAGCTTCGTAGCGAGTGTCTGCGGCGATGGGAAGACTGCCTGCATCCTCACGCGGATTGACGAGAGCCGAAGCCGGCTTGAAGAAGAGAGCAGGCTCCTTGGGGATTTGGACTTTCAGTTGTTCAACCGTGTCCATGTAGTTGAGACCGCAGCACACGATGGCGCCGGGCTCCGCGGGAGCGAGCAGCGTCGCCTCAGAAAAGGCGCAGACGCGTACTCCTTTCCGAAAGCTGCCAAACACATCGCCTTCGAGTGAGTACAACGAATCTCTCTCCAGGATGGTCCACCTTGCTTTGCCCTTCCAGTCAATCCTCACAAGCGTCAAGAAATCACCTCCTCAACCCGACCCCCTGAACGTCACGTGCTGCGGCTCCTTCAAGTTGGGCCGCTGCGCCGGGGCATCGGGAATTCGGGAACGGTGCCTATTGTATACCAGAGAGACACCATCACCTTGATTCGTGTCAGACTACGTGAGGACGGCAGGCGCGTCCGTCCTCTGCCGCCGGGAGTCCAGTCTGCCACGTAGATACGGCAAGACAGCCTGCATCCTACTCCGTTGAGCAGGCGTCACGTGCGCTCCTCGCCTTCCACAGCCGAGAGCCATGCAAAGCGGGCGTGAGCAAGCGACACCGTACGCTCGGCTGCTTCACCCCGCAGCAGTCTCTGCAGCAGCACCATCACAACCGCAAGGAGGTGATGTGTCTCTCAACCATCCGGACGAGTACGCGCGCTTGAAAACTGCCCCGGTTTCCTTCATGCTGTGGGCTGCACATGATAGCCCCGGCGCGTGACTGCAGGGCTTCAAGAAAGGAGACGGCGAGCAATGTCGACAGATGAGTCCAGGAGCAGAATACTCGACGAAGTTGAGAGGAAGGCAGCCGAGTTCGAAATAGAGTCCGGCTGTTGCGCACAGGGGTGCCTCAGAGCGCTTCAGGAGCAGTTCGGAATCGGGAACGTCCAGACCTACAAGGCCGCGACGGCAATGCCGGGTATCGCGCTGAGAGGCGAAACCTGCGGGGGTGTAGTCGGCGGGCTGATGGCCATTGGTCTGGTCTGGGGACGGGAAGACCCGAAAGACATGCAGAGCTACTTCCGGGCGATTTCGCAGGGGCGGAAGTTCTGCAAGGCATTCGAGCAGGAGTTCGGCACCGTCATGTGCCGCGACATCGTCAAACAGCGTTTCGGCAAAGAGCTGAATCTCGCCAGCCCCGAGGATGCCAAGGAATTCGTCAAGATGGACGGCTACAAGCGCTGTAGCTACGTTCCCGGCAGGGCGGCGCGGATCGTGGCCGAAATGATTCTCGACGCACGGGAGCAGGGCAAGTAGGCACTGTTCGCCTCTCACCCTGGAAGACAAGAAATGAATGCCCGGCCACGTGTGGGGCCGGGCATTCGCTATTCACGAAGATTGGAGCGGTGGCCGTCAGTCTTCCAGTTCGACGACGACTTCGCAGTACGGATCGCCTTCCGGCAACACCTTGGTGATGATAGGCGTCTTCACCTTGACGCCTAGCGCATCGAACGTGCCCTGCTCCATCGCTTCGAGGAGCACGGTGCAGATCTTGGGGCATCTCTCGTACGGCTTTGCCTGAGAGCACTCGTATTCGTGCTTCACCGCGCGCTTCTTGCCGTACTCGACCCACTCTCCGCGTACACCGGCGTTGTTGTCTTCGAGATCCATGATGCGTCCGAGGCAGCGCGCATCCTTGAGGTCGTCGATCTTCATGCGCTTCTGCATGGTTGCGGCGCGGCGCCGGCCAACCTCGTACATCGCCTTGCGGCCGATCTCCCAGACCTCATCACCGTACTTCTCAGCCAGAGGCGCAAGAACCTCAGTCAGGAAGATACCCAGTGTTCGGCCGCCAAGATCAACCATCTTGAAGACATCGGTGTCAGGCAGGAATATCGTCTTCCTGTCCTCACCCAGCGGCGGAACCTCGTCGCAGTACACCGCGACGTGGGTACCCTGGTCGTATTTCTTCTCGAGTCGCTTCGCCATGCGATACCATTCCTCCTTGGTCTTGTGTCAGGCGCGCCTCCGGACGGGGCCGGTTGACAAGAGCCCCCCCTGCAACACACCCAGCGCACGTTACCATGTCAGCGCTTCGCTGTCAAAGACGCGAACTGTGCTTATGCCGTCGTCCGCGACGTGCTGACCTCCGCGCCTTGACGGCGACGGGAATGGCGTGTGCTTGCAGGCGCTCCATGGTCAGAACTTCTTCGGCCAGTTCGCCAGGAGGTGGCTGCTCATGCCCTTCGTCTCAGAGTCGCGGACGATGTCGAGTATGCTCGTGATGTACTTGCGTGTGTCATACGGGTTGATGACATCCTGTATCCAGTACGACCCTGCGGCAGGGTAGGGTGATGTGTCAGCCTTCATCTTCGCCACGAGATTGCGTCTCTCTTCTTCCGGCACATTGCCGTAGACCACGTCCGCGGCGATGGCAGGATCCATGAAACCTATCTCGGCGGTCGGCCACGCAACAAGGAAGTCGTGGCCTGACCCGAGGCTGCACGTGTTAATCATCGCCTGCCCGTAGTTCTTGCGGATATCGATCGTGATTTTGGGCACCGTCACCTGGAACAAAGCCTGGAGTTGATTGGTAACGCGTGCCCCCACCCTCTTCAACTCTGCTTCTTTGCCGGTCATGTGGCCCGGCGTGTCGTTCATGAAGATCAGTGGGATGTTGTAGGAGTCACAGAGACAGAAGAAGCTCATGGACTTGTCCAGCGCATCGGTGTCGGTCGCTCCCACATTCACCAGAGGATTGCTCGCATGGATGCCGACGACACGGCCGTCGATCCGCGCAAGACAGGTAATCAGCATGGCGCCGAAAGACGGCTTCAACTCAAAGTACTCGCCCCCATCTACGATGCACGCGACGATCTTGTGCATGTCGTACACTCTGGTGTTCTTCTCGGGAAGGAAGTTCAGTATCTTCGCCATCCTCTCGTCCGAGCCCTCGGGCACCGGACGAACCGGCGGCAGTTCCGAGCAGTTGTTGGGCATGTAGTCGAGATACCGTCGCATGATGTCGAAGGCATGTTCTTCGTTCTCGGCCACCTGATCCGTCATGCCTGTTCGCTTCGAGTGCACTTCCCATCCCCCCATCTCCTCGCCGGTATAGGTCTGTCCGATCGCCCTGCCAAGAGCCCTCGGCCCGGACACTGCGATTGCACTTCCCTTCACCTGGACAACGAAATCCGCGACGCACGCCTGGAAATCGGCCACTCCGTAGCACTCCCCCATGGCCGCAAAGATATAGGGGTGCTCCCGCAGGTGCACGAACTCCGGCCTCAGCGTGTCCGTACCACCGCCGCCAAGTTCAAACATTCTTGCAGAGCCCTGGCAGTCCGGCATTCGCGCGCCTCCTGCCTCACCCAGGTGTATGAACGGGATGCCGAACTTCTTGACCTGCGCCTTGAACTGAGTCAGCTTGCGAAGGTTTATCTTCGCGTTCGTCGATGCCACCACGGTGAAGTCGTTCGCGGACACCGCAACCCGACGGCCGCTGATCTTGCCGAATCCCATTATCAAGCCATCGGCCGGGGTCTTCTCCTCCATTCCCGGCCACTCTGAGTGGGCAAGGAGACCCAGTTCGAGGAACGACCCGGCATCCAGCAGCTTGTCTATGCGCTCTCTCGCTGTGAGTCTGCCGCGATCATGCTGTCTCTGGACCTTTTCAGGTCCGCCCTGCTCAAGAGCCGTCGCTTTCCTCGTCTCAAGCTCCGATATCAACTCGTCGAACCCCACTTCAGGACTCCTCTCTACAGCTTTCCACCCACGAGCCAAAGACCACAGAACGCCCCTGCTCCGACTCCGCCCTCCAGACTCGGTTGGAGTGCCATTCGCGGTTGTGGCATGGTCGGCCGTGCGCCATAGCATGCCTCGTGTGGTCCCACTTCGCAAGTGCCATCTGCCCAACGCGGCAAGCGGCATCAGCGAGCACCCGCGTGACACCACGCGGCAGGGTGCCCAGCGTCCGACCGCTGGATGCCCTCGACCGCGGCCCGCGCCTGCGCAACTGCCTCTTCCGGGACCCGCTCAGGATCGGCCCGGAAGTGAAGTCCGCGCGCGGCTGATGCCGACGGCGTGTGGTCACAACGCAACGGGCGAGGCATGCCTCGCCCCTACGCCGGAATGGGGCGTGGAGGGTTCCACCGTCGTTCCAGACGAGCGCCGGGCCGTTCACGAACGGCCTCCATACGGCGGTCCGATTGTGGTGGGCCTGCCCGGGTCGCCAACCGGTCTTCTTTCGCCGTCCCGTGTTTCCCGCAGGGGCACGCAGATGCGTGCCCGCATGGTCGGGGGAACACCTCTGGCTGGCGGAAATCCGGGGACACCAATCTCCCACCGCCTGCTGCCCGGCCACCTCATGGTGTCCCCGCATTTCGCACGGGGCAGGCGCCCGGTGTATAGCGGCGGGCTCCCATGCCCGCCGGTGTTCCGGACCGCCGGACGCCCACCGTTGCTGCCGCCACGCGCCCGCGCATTCTCTTGTAGGGGCGGACCTCTGCGTCCGCCCCTACAAGAGAATGCGCGGGCGCGTGGCGGCAGCAA
>Ga0136653_10000769_pt1 | contig 16928 bp, 11 predicted proteins | sample LakKivw275mmetaG_FD_94866 | JGI IMG/M metagenome (GOLD analysis project Ga0136653, IMG submission 94866) | Anoxic lake water microbial communities from Lake Kivu, Rwanda to study Microbial Dark Matter (Phase II) - Lake Kivu water 275m metaG... | ecosystem: Environmental > Aquatic > Freshwater >...
GATCACATCTGGACGGGCGCTATACTCACTGACTTCCTGTGCAGACTTACCAGGCAAAACGATATAGCTATAAGACCCATCATCAGGGTCCACACCGTGATCCATCCACACAGTGAGGTAATTCCTGGTGTGTTCGAAATGAAAGTACTCGAATTCGGCGACGGCCTCTGAAACGATGTCCATTCCGTTTTGGGCGAACAGCCCCATCTTCAGGTCAAGATTCCAGCCTTTATCAGCATCTCCCGCCAGTCCATTGATGTGGGTGTGAATTGGGTTTCCCCACGCTTCCCTGTCACCGCTGGCGTACATGGCGTATTGGTCCCCACTCTTGTCAATTCTCAAGTACACTGGCGAGCCAAATGTGTTGGCAATGCTTTGAGCAGATGTCACCCCCTGGCTCTCGCTGACTGCTTTGAGACCATGGCCATCACCGTAGCCACTCGATATGTACACATAGTTGTCATCATCCAGGTAAATGATGAGCCCCGCTTCCTGGCCCGCTTCAGATGGCGAGAAAGTCAGCCGGGTGGTGATGCGGAAGTCTTCCGGGGGGGCCTCGGTCAGAAGGATGTTTCGAGTGGAATTCGTCGCGCCCGCCAGGGTCCCTTGCTGGGTTGCGATTTCCAATGCTGAGCCCGTCCGGGTGTAATGGGTATCATCTTCCCGTACCCAGGTCCAGAATGCACTCTTCTCAATCGTGTCGAATTCATCATTGCCGGGAACATAGAAGGTGGTATTGATGTCTTCATTCCTTCCGGCTCTTTCTTCTCTCAGGAAGCTCAGGTCTGCGCCGCCAGGGAATACATACCCACCTGTATCAGCCAGATGAAGCCAGTTTACATCGGTCAGTTGTTCTGTCCATCCAACTGTAGAAGGCTGCAGCACGCCATCCACAACCAGGGCATTATCTCCCTGGGAGTTCAAACTCCTGTTTTCGACCACCGTCTCAATCGTGCGGCCGGACGTACTGTGGATGCCTGCTCCCAGGGCTACGATTTCATCATCGAACATGAACCACGACTTTCTGACCCGCAGGTCCATGCTCGAATAGTCGTGTTGTTGAAAGTCCATGCCCGCCACGCCGTACACGCCTTCCAGGGTAGCCCCTCCCACCCAATTGTTGGGCATCAAGGTGCAACACGCCGCTCCGTCTGGACGGGAAGGCTCACGATCCACAGTGATCCCTGGCAGACGATGGGGATCAACGGTTGACCAAAAAATGAAGTTGTAGTCCTCCGGGTTGATATACAGGTACGTCATGCCATCGGCGGTGTACCAGCCTCTGGGGTTCTCACCATTCAACCACTCGTAATTCCCGATTCGGTTAGAGTGCATGGCGATATCGTACAGCCATCCAGGCCGACGATGAACCACGCGATCTTGATTGTAGAACGGATAGTTTCCGACCAACTCCGGGGCAGAGGGGACCGTCGGGTCGTTGAGTATGGATTTGGCCTTTTGAATGTACCAGACAGACAAATGACGGAACAGGATCTCCGTATCGCCATTCTCCAGATGGCATCTCAGGATGCTGCTTATCCTGTTGATGTGTAAGCTGTCGGCAAAATCAGCCAGTATGAGCAAGCCCTCAGCTATTCTGGTCCTTCCCACTGGCAACTCCAGTAATGATCCGGTGAAGGGCCTTGATATTGTACGCCCTCTTACCGATTCCAGTACTGTACCTTTGAACCATACGGGATCAAACGTGTCAACCACCCACTCATAGACATTGTCTCGCTCAGGCGAGGTGTTATCCCACGGCGAGCCGCTGATGATCCATAGGACATCGGAGATGCCATACAGGAGGGCTGCACCATAGTCTCCTGCATAAGGAAAGCGATTATGCTGAATAAAGGAGCCATCGTCGTAAAAGCCTTCTCCGCTGGTCACATAGGAGAACACGTCATTTAGACCATCCGAGCCTGCCTGGATTTTGTCGGACTGCTTTCCGATGATGCCTCGCAAAGTCACTACTTGGCTCTTCCATACCCGGTTGGCCCCCATCATGTTCACGGTGGGGGTAAAATGATCTATGGCCCTCATGTAATTGCCAATCTGCTCTGAGGTCAAGGCATCGTAGAGTAAAACTACCGTATCGTTGAGGCGCAAGGGGATGCCGATTTCCCAATCCCACCAGTTATCGTAGGGCGACGTATGCTCATTATAACGGTTCTCATAGAGCCAGTCCAGACCTGCGATGACATCGCTCAGAAGTTGTGTATTCTGGTAATATCCCGAACCGTAAGCAGCCCATGCTGTGGCCATGGTTTCCAATCGCCGATAGATTAAAGTAACATCAGCCGAGCACTCTGCGCTGGAATCCGCCAGATCATCCCAGACGTGGGTGGTTGGGTTCATGGACTGCCAGTAGCTTTCCGCTGCCTGGTCGAGCCTTTCGATGTAACTTTGAACGTGGGGATCGGAGAGATCATAAGGTGTACTGGGGTCATAGCCCGTCAGTTTTCCTCGATACCTCAATCTCAAGGCATCATACGCATCTTCAGCGTAAACCGCCTGTCGCGTCATCTCTCCAAAGAGTGAGATGAAAACGACGATCAAACTAAACAGTAGACATGGTTTGACTTTCAACTTGACCTCTCCAATCTCATTCGAGAAGTGGGTTGGCAAATCATCTGTGTCAACTTAAGCTCTGAGCCCCGTCCTCGGGGCGGCCCGAGGACGGGGCTTTGAGCCTTAAGTTGACGCTAATGGTTGGCAAATTCCCGTATATAGATGTCAAAGGTGCCGCCCGTCCGCCCCCCAGCATACACCAGCCATCGTCCATCGCTGGACAAACGCGGGAAGTTCATTTCCCAACCTTCGCGTTGCTCCAAAGCGGTCAATCCCCCTCCCGCCAGGTTGGCCACATAGACGTTCCACTTGCCAGATTGGTTGGAGACGAATACCAGCCCGCTGCCATCCGGGGTGATGGAGGGATAGCCATCAAAGGCCGGGTTATCTGTCACCCGGCGGAGATTCGAGCCGTCGGCGTCCATCAAATAGATCTCGCTGTTACCGTCCCGTTCGCTGCGGAAGGCAATCGTCCTGCCATCGGCTGACAGGGCCGGGAAACGATCGGCGGCCAGGTCGGTGGTCAGGCGTGTCCATTCGCTGCTGCCGATGGTGGCGGTGTAGATGTCCCAGTTGCCGTCAGCGCGATTGCTGCTGAATACCAACGCGAGTCCATCGGGGGTGAAGGCGGGGTGGACTTCGTCCGTACCCGTGTAGCCACTCAGCGCCGGTCGAACGTTGCTTCCACCGGTGTCCATCAGATAGATGCTCCAGTCGCCGTCTCGATTGGAGGCGAAGGCGATGGTTGAGCCATTGGGCGAGAAGACCGGCGTGTCCTCCTGGGCAGAAGGCGTCTGAGTGAGATTGCTGGGCTGCCCCCCACTCACCGGGAGGCTGGCTACGTCTGGCTGGCCGCCCCAGTCGCTGATGAACATCACCGTTTGGCCGTCAGGCGACAAGGCGGGCTGGGAATGTTCGGTTGGATCGTAGGTCAGGCGATAAAATTGATCAACCTTCGTGGGGGTGGGACTGGCCTCTGCCGCAGTGGGTGTGACCACGACGCTAGCCGCTATCACCGTCTCGGTCGTCTTGGGCTCAGGCGCCGTTATCTCCACGCTCACCCGAATGTGTCCGCATCCTGCCAGGGCCGTAGCTCCCACGAGAAAAAGAACCAGGACACAAGCCAATGTTAGCCTATGCCTGCTGCCGTCTTTGATCTTGGGTCTCCTCTCTACGTATCCACATTCTACCACCATAAGGTTACGCCTGTACTGATAAATGTTACGAGTCTGGTATCTACTCAGCCTACCCTCCCGCAGGTTTGCAAACGGCTTGTTCAACACATCAAATTCGATGTTGAAGCCTGTTTCTGCTAAAAACCGTCTCTGAACCTGCGGGAGGGTGAGCAGTTACCGAGTCTGTAACGGTTTTGTCCCCATTTCTTCACAACCACAAGACAAACGCCAGCCTCAGGGCACGCGGAAGCGCGGCCTGGGCTGGCGCTGCATTCATGAGTGGGCACTCTGCGAGTCGGCTGTCTCGACGAATACAGGCTTCGTTCCTACCTCAAACTCCACCATCCCCATCCCGACAGGGACAACCACCGATTCGTCACCGTCTCGGTTGATGAGAACGGCATCGGCCGTGGAGGGGATGCTCACTGTCGTCGTGATCGTATTGGACCACAAAATGTAAAGCGAGCGTCCCGGGCCAACGAACTTGTAAGCTTCGATTCCGTCAGGAACACCCTGATAGGCACCCAAACATTGCATCTCCTCCAGTTTGCTGGCGAAGTGCTGGAAGGTGCTGTAGCCGTTCATGGGCTCGTGATTCATGCTGATTAAATATCGTTCCGTTGCACCTCCCCACGGCCACGAGGGATGCTCCCTGGGCTCATACCAAAAGATGTTATCTACCCCAGCGCCAAAGCCACGGGTGAGCTCTCGAACGATGAAATCGCGCTGAAGCTCCACGCTGCGACCGAAATTAACCCATTGGCCTGTCTCGGTTATCCAAATCCTCTTCCCATACACTCCATTCCTGGACATTGTATCGCGGACTTCGTTCACCTTATGGGCCATAGTGGGGAACTCGTCAGGGTTTATCGGATAGTAATGAAGGCTGACACCATCAAAGAACTGATCTGCTCCATTTTGTAATGCTTGTTCAAAAAAGCTCCTTTCAAAATGCGCCCAGTTATCATAGGCCAGGCCACCGAAGAAAACCAAAGCATTCGGGTCGAGGTTCTTAATCTTAGCGTAGAATATCCCCAACTGCCGGGCATATTCGGCTGGATACAGCCCCCAGCATCCGATGGCTGGCCCATAGTTGGGCATGGGCGCACTGCCATCGGGCTCATTGATGAACTCCCAGGCATCTACAACCTCAGCATAGCGAGGCACAACGACCTCCAGGAAGCTCTCCAAAGCAACCGTGTCCGAAATAGGGCCGCAATTCTCCTCGGCTGCCCAGTCTGGCGCTCCGTAGATCACGACCAGGGCATCGAACCCTAATTCCTCAAGGCGGCTAAATACCGGGTCATATTTGGCCCAATCATACTCTCCGGGCGATGTCTCTACTCCAAGCCAGGGCAGGAAGACTCGCATCCAACCCGCACCCATTTCTTTGGCTACGGGGAAATCGTACTCGATCACTTCTGGGACGACCACCCAGACGGGACCAAAATCCACACCTAAATTTGCGGATAGCGGACCGTGCTCGTGAATCAAGGGAAGAAACACGGTATAGGTGAATGTGTCAACCAACTGGACGCTCTGCAGGTCGAGAGGTCTCTCTCCCTCATCCTGACCGGTGAGGCAGGTGATGGCCAACTCCCTTGTCGCGTTAGACCCTGGCGGGGAAGCCCAGAGAGGAAAGCTAAACAGGGGCAGACAGATCGCTGTCGTTAAGATCACGAAGGCCACAGCTCCCAATAGCCTCATTGTCCTGGCCGGAAGGCCGTTCACTTGCTTTCTCTCGTTCATCTTCAATTTCCTTTCACACTATTCTCACTTGGCTGGCGCTGCGTTCAGGGATGTCGTCTGTGAGTTGCTCCACTAACTTTGCGACGTGGATGTGGGTGGTACGGGATAGGGTGAGGGTTCCGGTGTGGATGGGGGCGGTGGAGGATAGGGTGGTGGCGTCGGTGTCTCCATTGGCGGCACGGGCGTTGGTGTTGGTGGCACCGGTGTAGACGTTGGCTTTGTCTTGCACCCAGACCAGCAGAAGGACCAGGTTGGGCTGAGGCACTCGACTTCGTCGCTCAGGTCTGGATAGCCCCCTTCCCTCCGTTTCATAGCGACGTTCCAATCGAAGCAACCGATGTCTGATAGGCCCTCCGCGCACAAGTAATCCTCCAGCTCCCAGCTCGTATCCCGCGTCCCCGAGGGGATTTGATGAGCCGGATCTACCCATGTGCCATCGTACCAGGTCTGCCCGCGGTGCGGGTAGGTTACGTTGACGAAGAAGTATTCGTTCGGGGCCAGCACTCTGTCGAATTTCCATTGTAACTTCACTACACTCGTTTCATCGCCAAAGGATGCTTTATCTGGCGGGCTCACCAGGCTCAGTCGGCATGGGATTGGGGTCGAGGTCAATGGCGGTATTGGCGTGGGTGTCCTGGTTGGGGTGGAGGTGCTGGTCTCCGTCGGGGTGGCCGTGGACGTCACGGTGGACGCGGCAGTTGGGGTCTCAGTAGGCATAGCTGTGAGCGAAGGTGTGGCTGTAAGCGTAGGTGTGGCAACCGGCGTAGCTGTGTCTACTGATGTGACGGTGGGAGTGGGCGCTTGCGCAGTGAGCGTCGCTACGACACTCTGTGCTATCGCGGTCTCCGTCGCCTTGAGATCAGGTGTCGTTTTGTCCAGACTCACCTGAATGTGTGTGCAGGCCACCAGGGCCGTAGTCCCCACCAGGAAAAGGACAAGGCCGCGAGCCAATCTTAGTCTATATTTGCTGCTGTCCTTGATCTTGGGTCTCCTCTCTACTTGCAGGCACATTATACTCCAGAATTGTTACGCCTATGCGGACAAATGTTACGAGTCTGTAACGGTTTTGTCCCCGTTTGTTCACATTGGTTCACCAGCCAACGGCAAACTTACCCTGAACGTCGTCCCCTCCCCCACCGTGCTTTCCACTGCGATCTGCCCGCTGTGCAGGACGATGATTCTCTTCACGATAGACAGCCCCAGACCACTCCCCTCTACCGACCTCGTGCTCTCCTTTTCCACGCGATACATCTTTTCGAAGATGTGAGGAAGGTCCTCTGGCGGGATGCCTGGCCCGTTGTCGGCCACCTCGACGATCATACTCTCTCTGTCCGTCTCTAGCCGGACTTGTACTTCACTCCCTTCAGGGCAGTACTTGACCGCATTGTCCAGCAGGTTGATGAAGACTTGCTTGATCTGATGCCTGTCAGCACGGATACGGGGTAGCCGAGGTGGGCTCTGGATAGATAGCTCGATCCCCTTCGCTTGTGCCACCCTGAGAAGCCCGGCCACGGTCTCCTCGACGACCACCCCGACGTTGGTTGGCTCCAGGCGCAATGGCACGCCCGACTCCAATCGCGAGAGAAGGAGCAGATTGCTGGTCAAGCCAGTGAGCCGCCGCACCTCCCGCTCGATGATGTCCTGCGAATGTCGCCAGCTCTCCACTTCTTCGATGGAACATTCCTTGATGTTGGCCACGTGGCCAGCGATGGCAGCCAGCGGGGTCAGTAGCTCGTGGGAGATGTTTTGGATAAAACTGCGGTAGAACTCCTCCTGGTGGCGTCGCTCTGAGACATCGGTGACCATACAGATCACTTTGTCCCTGGATGGGGGTGGTCCGGCCAGTGGCATCGCTCGTAATTGAAATTGCACATCGGCTGCGGGTTGAAGCTCATGCAATTCCGCTTGGTGGGACTCAGCTACCCGTTTCACAAAGGAGATCAGATCCCTCTCAAGCTGAGGCGAAACGCGATCCAAAGAAAGTAACCGCCGGGCTTCCGGGTTGTGCCAGAGCACCTGCCCCTGTTGATCAGTGAGCAACAGTCCCATGGGCAGGCTGTCCAGCAGGGCCTCCCATTGCCCTAGCATAGAGGGGCGAGCCAGCCGCCTTCTCCAATACCACGAGGTGAGGAGCACGAGCCCCATGACGATGAGCAGAAGCACCAGCAAGATGATAGCTGCCCCTATCAAGTCGAAAGAGACATGGATCTCCGGCTCACTCATTGGCCTCCTCCCGGAACTGATAGCCGACGCCCCGCACGGTCAGGATGTACTGCGGCACGCTGGGGTTGGGCTCCAACTTCCTGCGCAGTTCGGCGATGTTCTTGTCCACCACCCTGGAGTCAACGGCCACATCCCATCCCCACACCTTATCCAACAGTGTCTCTCGCCCGAAGACCTGGCCCGGATGTTCCGCCAGGAAGCATAGTAGATCGAACTCAGTCGGCGTGAGCTGCACCTCTTGACCCTTGACCCAGACCTTGCGCCTTTCCAGGTCCATCTCCAGGCGGTCAAACGCCAGGCGATGGGGGCGTGGCGTTCCTCTGCTCTCGCGTACCGTGCGTAGGGTGGCCTCGATCTGGGCGATCAATTCGTGGGGGTCGAAAGGCTTGGTGAGATAATGATCCGCTCCTATGCTCAAGCCCTTGACCTTTTCCGCTGTCTCACCCAGCACCATGAGCATGATGACAGGAACATACCGCTCCTGCTTCCGCAGCTCCCTGCATACCTCCCAGCCGTCCAGCTTAGGCATCCTGACGTCCAGCACCACCAGGTCGGGCAGTTCGGCATCCACCAACGCCAGGGCTTCCTGGCCATCTCGCGCGATCACTACCTGGAACCCGGCCCGTTTCAGCATGGGCTGCAGGAACGAAGTCAAGGACTCGTCATCCTCTGCCACCAGTATCTTCACTGTCATAGATTTCTCTCTTTCGATTTCCGCCTTACTTGGTCTCTTACCCTTCTCTCATTCCAGCCGGTCTTCCCGCTCTGGTCAATCTCAATGTGCATAGCAGTGCTTCGGTGTCCTTTCGATGTTCGACGTTGATTGTTCAGGGTAACGACGTAGGGGCTTCGGGTGGCCCGAATGGCCGTGTTGTTGCCCGCAACGAAGCCCAGGTTCTCGTCATGGCGGATGATGCGCACCTGGGGAAATCGTCGGGCCACGAACTCAGGAGAGCCGTCTGTAGAGCCGTTGTCCACCAGAACGACCTCGAAGTCCGGGTAGGTTTGCGCCTGCAGCGATTCCAGGCACCGTTCCAGGTGCGCGCGGCCGTTCCAGGTAGTGATGATAACTGATACTTTTTATCACTTCACCATACATCCAAGAAACCTATTGCCACTCGATTTGAATCCACGGGATTGGGACTAGACGTAACCTCTAGCCGCGTGCCCTCGGCAGGCAACCACAGTCCAACACGGATGGTATATCTCCCCTTTGGCACGTTCGGGGGTATCGAGAAATCGCAACTTTCTTTTATCTGCTCGTTTTTCCTCCACTGAGACGTAGGGTATTTTCCGTGCATTGGTTCATGATCCACCTGGGCCACGATTTTTTTGTCTTCGGCGTCGGTGATATGGACGAAGATCGTGTAGTCTCTGCTCATCTCTTCCAGGCATTTCCAGTAGAGGGTGATTTGGAACTTCGTGCCTGGCGATTCCATCTTCTCCCGTGACAACGTATAGCCTGCTAATTGGACTCGATCTCCGAAAATCGCCTCGTATGTTTCCGCTACTGTTACGCTCTGCAGAATAATACTGTTGTCTATGACTTGCTTGGTGTCAGCTTCCGAGATCGGCAAGCGCCATAGCGTCTGTAGTAAGTACATTCCTACCCTTAATTGATACTCCCCAGGTGGCACGTCTTCCTGAACGAAAATCGCATGTTTATCTCTGATCACCAACCCCCTCGGCCAGGATGAAGTCGGGAACTTTCCAGCGACTGGCTGCTCGTCCTTCTGAGCCCAAATCCGGTCGTCCTGGCCAATTAAGTGGGTAAAAACTGTATAGTCCTGTCTAACGTCCGTCTGCGCGCGCCAGTATAAGGTTAAAGAGATGACATCCCCAGGCTTAACGGTCCATTGAGGCAGGTCGTAGCCGAGGAAGGTTATTTCATCATTCAGGTTGAAACTAGCAGGATGCTGAATGTCATATTGCAAGGAGTAACATTTGGAGCCTATCCACAGAGGCGAAAGGATGATGTGTGGAATCGTCTTGTCCTGAGAATCAGAGACCGATAGCCTTGCCTTCGTGATGGGATCGTACATGCCCACCTCAAGTGCGAAAGGGCCAAGTGGAACATCGGGAGGGACAGACAAAGAGTGCAGGTCTTTTACTATTTCCCCCTTGTGCCAGAGTGAGGTAGGATTGCCCCCGTACATTGGATCACCGTCAGCGAGCCGCCACCTCTGGCCGTTAACACTACTGATAAGGTCAATGAAGACCCTGTAATCTCGATCAGTTTCTTGCAACGCCTCCCACTCCAAAATCAGGTGAAGTCTGTCAGAAGGTTGAATCTCATCGCTCTCAATTTCGCTCCTGAGCAAAGCTATTTTGTCCTCAAGGATGAGTCCTACTTTCTGAGTGAAAGCTCGGGTCATGGAAGCCTGAGGGCGCTTCTGATAAATGATCACTGGGCTCACGGGATCGGCAGAGTTGTGAATGTCTTTGATAGCCTCATACATCTCTTGGAACCAGGGTTCTGTTGGCACGTGCACCCATGCCGTGCGCTGTGTTCCTACGATGTAATCAGGCGAATAGCGAAGTACAGCGTATCGCGCGGTTTGCATCCAGTCTGATAGGTGGTCGGTCATGCCAGGTGTTATCAGCCCCATGGTGTCGATGATTGTTCTATCCGAATAGTAGCCAATAATGCCGATTTCGATTGCGGCCACTGTTGCATCCGTGGGTGTGTTCTCACGGAGCCAGTTGCCCACAGAGATGTAAGTCTGATTGTGAGGCGGTATCGTGGAGCTTCTCATCTGAGCTAACGAGGTCACTTGTGCCCATAGCATGACAACTACTAACAAGATGGCACCAGTGATCTGCATATAACGCCACCCATACCAGCGACGCGTTTCACCGAGTTGGCCTACCAGGGCGAGAACGCAAGCAACTCCTTCCGCTGCCAAAAGCGCTAGTCCTGGCCAAAGAGGTGCGTAATACCAGGGAAAGCGCAATACTCCGAGCAGCTCATACGCCAAGGCATACACGATCATCCAGGGTATCACCACTAATGACCAGCGGGGCCTCTGCCTGGCCAGAGAAACAAGGCCAGCCAGCCATAAGGGCGCAAAAATGTAGTGCAACCGGCTCTGTCGAAGGGAATCCCTGGCTATGACCCCCACACCATAGAGAAACGACCCTATCTCCCCGCCAAGTAGGGCCTTATGGACTTGTCCTGCTTTGGCGTAAAGGGAATTGGGGAAGATTGAACCAAAAGTGAACAGCGAATACAGGAGCCAAGGGATCGTAATCAATGCGAACAAGAACATCTGCTGCCACGGGAAGCGACGCCTCCGCCACAGGAAGTCCGCTAAAACAATGAACGCTACAAGAATCCCATCTTCCCTGGTCAAGAACAAAAGGCCTAACGCGATGCTGGCGAGATTAAATCTTTCGACCATATAGAGGTAGATTGCCGCCAGCGACAGGGCGACATACAAGCTCGTCTCCAATCCTAAGGCTGTCAGGAAAAGAGGACTGGTGGCGACCAGAGCGGCAGCAATCAAACCAGTGATACGTTGATCACTGGCACGGCAGATCAGGAAAACCAGCACTGCGCAAACTGCCCAGCCGATCACTCCAACTGCATAGCTCGCTGTGGGAATGTCTGGATATAGAATGCCTATAGCGGCCAGCAGCAGTGTATACAAGGGAGTAGTCGTGCCAAGAACATGTTCACCTGAATTGTATACAAAGCCTTGGCCATCCACTATGTTCTTAGCGTAGCGGTAGGTTATGTATGCATCATCGTGAACGGCGGACGTGGTTTGAGAAAAGCCGATTAGCAATACGAAACCAACTATAGCCATTATAATCAGTAAGTCGCTTTTTGTGGAGTGTTTTGGATTAAGAGAGATAAACTTCATAATCGCTCATTACCCCCTGATGTCGTGATCTCCATAGGCTCTACGACTCATTTATTGAGCACAATTGAAGACACAGCAATCCCCAAAATCCGGTCGTCCCTGGCGCCAAAATCCCTCCTGGGATTAAACGTCCTGTCCAATAACAGCGTTACCTTGATCACAGGGGAATCGCTCTCAATCTCATGCTGAATCGTTTCCCACTGGTGAGCCTGGCCGGAGAAATCGCAGAGATGGGCATCGTTGACCAGGAGCTTTCCCGCCACATCAATGGGCGCGATGTAGCGGATGGTGAGCTCGCCGGGTCCCGGCCACGGTTTCCCCAGGAAAGCAATCCCATAGTTGTTGGTCCAGCGGACAGGGGTCTCATCCCACATCTCAGGCCCATACCACCCCAGCCCCAACTGCTCCTCATCCGGCCTCGCCGGCTCGACCCACGAGCTGAGCTTTGCAGGATCCAACGTGGAAGCGTACAATGGCGAGTAAGGCGGGCTGGGGACATTGACCCTGGGGTACCCGCTGTCAGGGCTGAGCAGGTCGAGGAAGACACGGTCCGATTCTCTTCGTACCTGGTTCACCTGGGAGTGCCAGGCCAGCGTATCTGGCAGCATGACCAGGTTCCAGAGCAAAGCCTGTAGCCTCAGCCTGGCCGCGCTGTACCTCCCTCCCCTTAAGTGATTGGCGATGCAGGCCAGGTCGAAGACGAGACTACGAGGGAGGACCCTCAGAAGGGTGGGCAGGGAGCAGTTTTTCAGCAGGGTTCTGGTCCTGTTCTTATTGTCCACATACTCGTTGAGGACTTCGCTCCGCCCAGAGGCCCTCATGCGGTGATAGACGATCGCCTCAGGCGTGTACAGCACTTTGTAGCCAGCCAGCCAGGAGCGAATCCCGAAATCGAGGTCTTCGTAGTACATGAAATATCTGCTGTCGAAAAGCCCGATCCTGTCAATGACCGCTTTCCTTACAAATATGGCTCCGCCACAAGCGCTGATGACTTCGGCTTCCTCGTCGTACTGACCGCGGTCGTATTCCAGAAAACCCCGGTCACAGCTATAGAAGATGCGGTTGGATTGCAGGCCGGCGCTGTTGATGACCCCAGGCTCTTGCAAGAAGAGCATTTTGGGAGCCAGTACACCGATGTGGGAATCTCGCCCTATGCGGGCGACCAGGGTGGAAATGGTGTCTGGAGGGGTAATGGTATCGGGGTTCAGGAAAAATACAAAATCGCCCCTGGCCAGCCGCACGGCCCGGTTGCTTCCCTCGCAGAAGCCGACGTTGACAGGATACTCCTGGAGCTTCACCGAAGGGAACTCCCTCCAGATCAGGCCGGGGCTGCCGTCGGTGGAAGCGCTATCTACAGCAATGATCTCGACGTGAGGGTAGTCCGCGCGGAGGATGGAGGAGATGCAATCTCTGAGGTCCTGAAGGTTATTGTGGACGACGATGATCACACTAACCAGGGGTTGGCCCATACACATCCCGCTCCTGCACCAACATCTGATAGATGCTCTCCACCTTGGAGATAATCCGGTCCCAGGTGTACTGCCTCAGAACCTTCTGTCTTCCGTTCTGGCCCAGCTTCCTACACAGGCTCTCGTCGGCCATCAGGCGCATGATGGCTTTGGCAAGCCCCTCCGCGTCGCCGTAAGGGACGAGGAGGCCATCCTGTCCTTCGCTGACCACCGAGGCCACCGGGCCAGTCCGGCAGCCGATCACTGGTTTGCCACACATCCACGCCTCCAGAAAGACGATGCCAAAAGATTCGACGTTCGAGGGCAAGACGAAGATGTCGCAGTCTCGATAGAGAGATGGTTTGTCAGACTCTTTGAAATCGTCAATGTTGATGACATTTCGCCCCAGCTCCTCAGGAAGCTGGGCGATTTGGGGTTCGATCACCCTTTGGAAGAACTCGGTACTGCTGCCAGCGATCACGAGCTTAGCCCTTGGATCAGACTGCCACACGCTCTGCATCGCGCTCAACAAGGCCCTGAGACCCTTGCCCGCGGCTTTCCTCCCGACGAACAGGATCACCTTCTCGTGATCGCCAATGCCATATTTGCGGCGGAAGTCATCCTGGGCAATCCCATCGAAGTCCTCGGGATTTACCCCCTCGCCAGCTACGTGGATCTTTTCTCCGGGCACACCCATCGAGATCAGGTAGTCCTTCTCATAATCCGTGTTGGGGATAACAGCCTGACACGACTGAAGAAGCCGATAGTGACGTGGATTCTCGAACGCGAAGGCATCCAGAGGATGGGAACAGGGGATAACCACTAGAGGAACGCCCTTCTTGCTGGCCGCGCTGAAGGCCCGATAGATGTGCAGGAAGGGAAAAGGAATAGCAACGACGATATCCGCCTCTGCTTCGATGATCTGTCGGCGCAGACCCCTGATACGAGGGCCGTTCCAGAGAATGCGGACGAGATCGTTAAAAGGCAAATTCCCCCGCCAGAAAGCGAGCATGATCCATGTCAGGAGCGTTTGGATGGGGCGGGGAAGCTGCAGGATGGGCAGCCTCCTCACCACAACGCCGTTGATGATCTCGTCCCCCGATGGCAGAGTCTTAATCCTCGAATTGACGTAGGCTTCGGCGGAAGGGGCATTAGAGGTAAAAACTGTCACCCGATGACCTCGCTTAGCCAAGCCCTCTGAGATATGCTTCATCATCAATTCCGCCCCGCCGACCACGGGGTGATAATTGTGCGTGACGTGGAGGATGTTCATCTCGACTTCAATTCGGACGCAGATAGACGCAGATAAACGCTGATTCTTGCTTTTATCCGCGAAAATCTGCGTGAATCTGTGTCCTATTTGCCAGCCGGGCCTCGATCAACTTTTGATAAATCGCCTCCAGTTCCTGGGCGTTTTCCTCAATGCTTTTGACCAGCCCGATATTGGCTCGCAACCGCTCCACCAGGCTACGATCTTCGATGAAAAGGCGCATCTTTCTTAGCAGGTCGTTGGCATCGCCTGGGGTGAAAAGAAAGCCGTTCACGCCATCCCGCACCAGTTCGGGTATCCCCCCGATACGAGAGGCAATCACTGGTATCTTGGCCAGGTAGGCTTCGTGAATGGTTAGCGGAGAGTTCTCGGGCCAGACAGAGGGCACTACCAGGACGTCAATCCCTGACAGAATTCGTCCCACTTCAGCATTATCAAACACGCCTGAGAACTGGATACGAGGATTACGCGCCATCCTCTGCACATGAGCATAATAGTCAGGTGCGATGAGGGGGTCTCCAAAGATTTTCAATTCCACGGAGGGATCATCTATGTGATTGAAAACTTCAATAAGGGCATGTACCCCTTTATGCTTTTGCACGGTTCCGATGTAGCCGAAACGGAGTCCTTCTGACGAGTCCCTTTCGCCCCCCCTCTTTCCCCCCCAAAGTTGGGGGGGATGAAAGGGAGGGGAGAGGGGACGTGTGCCATTGTCAGAGACTAAAATGTTGTTGCTGCTGAATCCATGGGCGATAAATTCTTCCTTGACAAAAGCGGAGGGAGTGATGATCAGATCTGCCTGCTCCAGGCATCTTTTTACATAGGCTGTCCTGAACAGGAACAGGGGAGTGAGTAGCGGGCCTAGCAGGGCGCGTAGTCCGTAAGGCCAATCTGGCTTTGCACACCCTGCGCACTTTAGCCCGAAGGATGGCCCAGAGCAAACCTCCAGATCAGGGCGCAGTAATTGAATCGTGTAGCAGATAAACCAATGGTCATGCAAGGTAACAACGACCGGGACCCCCATCCTTCTGGCAAGGGGGATCAGAGAGGCCGAGAGCTTGAAAAGGTGCTGGAAGTGCACGATGTCAGGCTTGACCTGGTCAAGGAACCTACGAAAACTCCCCTCAATAGTGCTATTCTTGAATTCGCTCAGAGCCTGGTTAGCAGGGTTTGCCTTTAGCCCAATCAAGTTGAAGTAGACCCTTCTGACCGGCAAGCCTTCATACACATCGTCCGTTTCGTGGAACTTTCTATCCAGGAAACCGTCCTCCCGGCAATAGATATGCACCTCGTGCCGCTTACTTAGCTCCTGGGCTAGACTATACGTGTAGATCTCCGTCCCCGCCAGGTGGCGAGGCAGAAACCAATGAATCACCTGGGTTATCCTCATCCCGCCCCTCATCCATCCGATCGAGTTAGCAGATTATACAACTTGAAAAAGATCGTCCGTTGGTACTGCGAAAGCTCGTCCTCCCTGGCCCGAAGGTGCGCCTCCAGGTTGCGGGCATGCTGCTCCAGATGAGCGATGAGCTGACCCTCGCGAGTTCTCAATACCCGTTCAAGGGCCGCAATGTGATCGTATAGCTCGCCCTTGCCCAGGGCCACCTTGTCGGGAGCCCGATAGGGGTAACGGCAAAACTGGATCAGGGGTTCTGCCACCCGGTCCCAGGTAAGCTGCTTGGCCGCCTCCACAAAGCCAGGCTGGTAGGCCCGACGGAGATCTGGCTCCTCGAGCAGCTGCAACAACACCTGGGTCAACTGATCCACGTCCTGGGGGGGCACCAGTAAACCAAGACTGTAGCCCTCGATGATCTCGGCCATGGAATCGCCTCGGGTGGCTACGATGGGCAATCCAGCCCAGATGTAGTCCAGAATGCGGGTCCTGAAAGCGAAGCGAGCCTCCACAGTGTCCAGATGCAAGGATACGCCGATATCCGCTTCCAACAAATAATTGGGCCATTCCTCGTAGGGCACCCAATCACCAAAGAAGACGTATCTCTCGGCTAAACCCAATTCTTGACTCAAGCGGAGGGCTTGCTGACGTATCTCCATGTCCGGCACCCGCTCTTTGTACGGGTGGCGACTCCCTGGAAAAACGAGCTTGACGTCCTGGCGCTTTTCCACGATGCGCGCCATGGCCTGGATGAGAGTCAGAGGATCCAACCACTGCCAGAGCCCTCCACCCCAGAGGAGCACCTTGTCGTCCTCAGCGATGTTACCATAGACACCTTTCAGTACCTGCTTCTCGTGGCGGGGCGGCTCCGTGGGCAAGCCGAAGGGCACCACATCAATCAGGCAGCGCATGGTCTTATCCTTCAAGTGCGCGTAAGGATTGATCCGACCGCAAGCAGCCAGGAAGCCGAGCCAAAGGTCGCGCTGTCTCTCGTTGGCACATAAGAAGAAATCGCCCGCCGCGAATTGGGTGCTCAACACTCCCAGGGTGTGTTCATGCGCCTCAAGGCGGTCGGAGGACTGCCGGGAAGAATTCATCTCCAGGGCTTCAAAGAGGTAAGGGATGTACGCATCTATGACCAGAGGTTTGTCAATGGCCACCAGAAAGGTGAAATCCCGGAGCAGGTAGCCTCCGGCAACGACCACTTCTGCCGCTTCGATGGCCTGCTCAATA
>Ga0136653_10000771_pt1 | contig 16925 bp, 15 predicted proteins | sample LakKivw275mmetaG_FD_94866 | JGI IMG/M metagenome (GOLD analysis project Ga0136653, IMG submission 94866) | Anoxic lake water microbial communities from Lake Kivu, Rwanda to study Microbial Dark Matter (Phase II) - Lake Kivu water 275m metaG... | ecosystem: Environmental > Aquatic > Freshwater >...
CCTTCACCGTGCGCTACCTTCGCGAAGGATATCTCAGCGAAGAAAGGGTCGTAACCATCACTTCCAATGACCGTTCGATCGAAGATGTCCAGCTCATGCCCGCCACCCCTTATCTGCTTACGATCACCATCAAAGGCGATTTCTTCCAACCCTTGGGTAATGCCACCCTGGTCTTCGATCATGGTGACGGAACCAGCTATGAATCGGACGAGTATGGTGTGATCGAGATCGAGGACTTCCATCCGGGCCAATACCTCATAACCATCTCCAAACCTGGTTTTGAGACGCTTTCCATCCTGCGCGAGATCTCCACACCCAACATCGGTTTCCGGCTCACCTCCTTTGCCGTTCTCAATGAGGATTTCGAACAGAACCTCAACAACTGGCAGACCACGGGAACCTGGAACCGCAGCACTGTCTATGCCCACAGCGGAAACTACAGCCTGGCCGACACCCCCACCAGCAACTACCAGAACAACCAAAACACCTTCTGCAAACTGATCGAGCCCCTGCACCTGCAATCCGTCCAGAACGCCAATCTGCAGTTCTGGACCAAATGCTTGTTCGCCCTGGATGCGGACAACGTGAGCCTGGAGATTTCGCTGAACAACCAAACCTGGACAGTATTGGACTACTTTACCGGGGTATCGGATTGGACGCTGCGATCCTATAATCTGAACAGTTTCCTCGGAAACGACCTCTACATCCGTTTCCGGCTGTTCACCGATTCCTCGGGCACCGCCAACGGCATCTTCATAGACGATCTCAAGCTATACACCAATGCTGATGTCACCGCCTCTCCAGAGGAACAGGTCTCTCCCGCTGTCTTTACCCTTAGCGCCTATCCCAATCCCTTCCGGCAGGCCAGCACCCTTCAGGTGAAAGCAGATGCCAACACTCTGGAAAGCATGGACCTGAAGATCTTCAACCTCAAAGGGCAATTGGTGAAAACGCTGGCCAGCCAGCCTCTGCCCAAGGGAAGTTACCGCTTCGAGTGGGATGGTTCCGACAATCATGGAATCCCCACTGCCAGCGGCATTTACTTCATCCGTCTCAGCTCCGCTTCCGGAAAAACCCTGGCTGGCACCAAAATCCTGCGCCTGAAGTAGGAACACGATCTTGGCAGACATCCGCCTGGAAAATCTAAGCAAAGACTTCGACGGCTTCCTGGCGGTTGACGATGTGAATCTCACCATCCGTTCCGGGGAGCTTTTCTCCTTCCTGGGGCCCAGCGGTTGTGGCAAAACCACGCTGCTGCGCATGATCGCCGGATTTGAGATTCCCCGCGGCGGCAGGATCATGATCGGGGATCAGGATATCTCCGAACTCCCGCCTTATAAGCGACCTGTGAACACCATCTTTCAGAACTACTCCCTCTTTCCCCACATGACGGTATACGACAACGTCGCTTTTGCCCTCCGCATCCGTAAGAGCCCCAAATCCCAGATCAGAGACCAGGTGCGCAACATGCTGGCCTTGGTGAAGATGGGGGACCAGGCGCAGAAATATCCCGCCCAGATCAGCGGAGGGCAGAAACAGCGTATCGCCATCGCCCGCGCCCTGATCAACAATCCCAAAGTGTTGCTGCTGGACGAACCACTTGCCGCACTGGACCTTAAGCTTCGCCAGCACATGCTGATCGAACTGATGAACATCCACGACGCCGTGGGCATCACCTTCATCTATGTGACCCACGACCAGGGCGAAGCGATGAGTATCTCCGACCGCGTGGCTGTGATGGAAAACGGCAGGATCGTCCAGCACGGTCCCCCGGACGATATCTATGAACGACCCGCCAGCATCTTTTCCGCCTATTTCATTGGTGAGACCAATCTTATCACCGGAGAAGTGATGGGTATCGAGGATGAATATGTGCAGCTGAGGTGTCCGATGGGAAATGGCGAATTCTTTGAGATCGATAGCACCGTCCATTTTGCGCCCACCCTGGGCAGGCAGTTGACGGTATCCCTGCGCCCGGAAAAGATCGCCATCTCGCGCAGCAAACCGCGTGCCCAGGAGGATTTCAACATCCTGCGCGGAACTATCGAGGACATTCTCTATCTGGGCACCCACACCCAGTATATCGTGAAAGTGGGTGAACTCCGCTTCCGGGTGTTCAGCCAGCATAAACGGGTCTATTTTGATGAGAAGGCACTGGATTGGGAGGAACCGGTATGGCTGTTCTGGCATGATACCGATTCCTGGCTGATCGATGAGGTGCCCGAGAGTGGCTCCCCCTCACTATCCCACGATGTAACAAATGTTTACCAGCGCTGGGTGAAACGCCAGCAAAGCAACGGTATCTAAGCCGATGGAGTCCCTCCGCTCCCGGAACCTGGAAGCCGCGAACCTGAGGCGTCAAAACCTCGCCAGCCACATCCTCACGGCCCCTGCCCTGCTCTGGTTGCTGTTGTTCTTTCTGGTGCCCTACCTGATCGTTCTGATCTACAGTTTCCTCACTCCGGACATCTACGACATCCGCTTCATCTTCAGCCTGGAAGCCTATCGCCAGGTGAGTGCCGGGACCTATCTGAAGCCCTTTTTCCTGTCTTTCCGGCTGGCGGTCTTCACCACTCTGGCCTGCTTGGTTTTGGGATTCCCCGTCGCTTATCTGATCGCCAGGGCTCGGGAAAGGGTGCAAAACACCCTCCTGGTGATGATCATCATCCCCTTCTGGACCAATCTGATCATCCGCATCTTTTCCTGGCGCATCTTTCTGGCTTCGGAAGGGGTGCTGAACGATGTCCTGCTGCGGTTGCACCTGATCTGCTCCCCTCTGGAGATCATGCGCACCGATTTTGCCGTGATCCTGGTGATGGTCTATGTGTATCTGCCCTATATGATCCTGCCGCTTTACAGCGTGCTTCAGAAGCTTGATTTCACCTTGCTGCATGCCGCCATGGACCTGGGGGCGAACGAGGTCAAAGCCTTCTTCCGCATCACCCTTCCCCTGGCCATGGAGGGTATCTTTGCCGGCTCGCTGCTGGTCTTCATTCCCGCCCTGGGAGCCTACCTGATCCCGCAACTGGTGGGCAACCAACAGTCCTTGTATGTGGGACAGGTGATCACCTACAAGATCAAAAACATCCCCCGCAACTGGCCCATGGCCTCGGCGCTGTCCTTCACCCTGCTCTTGCTTGTGGCTCTGCTCCTCTTTTTGATGTATCTGGCCTGGCGCCGGCGCGTCCTGACCAAACGGGGTGAATATGAGTAGGAAACTCACTTCTGCCAAAGTGTATAAAGGCATGAACCTCAGCATCTTCACCCTGGTGATGGTGTTCTTGTATATTCCCATCCTGATCCTGATCATCTTCAGTTTCAACGATGCCCGCATCATCACCGGCTGGAAAGGTTTCACCCTGAAATACTATGCCCAGCTCTGGACCAACGACGCCATCAAGGAAGCCTTCCGCAACACTATGTTGATCGCCGCCCTCTCCACTCTGATCTCCACCGTGCTGGGTGTCCTGACCGCCCTGGGGCTCGAAAACAAGCGCTTCAAGGGCAGAAAAGGATTGCTGGCTCTGATCTACACACCTTTGGTGATCCCGGATATCCTGATGGGCGTTTCGCTGGCTTTGCTGTTCAATTTCACGCGCGTGAACACCGGCATGGTGACAGTCCTGATCGCCCATATCACTTTCTGCCTTTCCTACACGGTGATCGTGATCCAATCCCGCCTGGCGGATTTCGATTATTCCCTGGTGGAGGCCGCCATGGATCTGGGTGCCAGGCCAGCCACAACGTTTTTCCGGATCAAGCTACCCCTGATGCTGCCGGGCATCATCGCCGCCGCGCTGCTGGCATTCACCCTTTCCATAGACGATTTTATCATCACTTTCTTCACCTCCGGGCGCGGCTTCGACACCCTGCCCATCTATGTGGAGGGCACCATCCGCCGTGGGACCATCACCACCATTAATTCCCTGTCCACTCTGATGATCGCCTTCACCCTGTTCCTGGTGGTGGTTACCAAACGCATCCGCAAGACGCTGATCTCGGCGTTGTGATAGATTGGACAGGTGGAAAGGTGGAAAAGTGGAAAGGAAGCTGCGCCAGGGTTGTATCGTAACACTGGCTTTAGCCGGTCGTTTCGCTGGCTTTAGCCGGTAAAAAAGCCTTGTTCTCACACCCGGAATCAAAATAGCGGGGCGCGGTTTGGAGTGGAAAATGCCGGCTAAAGCCAGCGAAACGACCGGCTAAAGCCAGCGTTACCATCCTGGGGCCGGCTTTAGAGGATGTGAAATAACACTCGTCATTAGTGTCTTACCCGTGGAGGCGGGCTTCAGCACTGATTATGTGATGAATTCAGATGAGTGCAAGATGGGTGCAAGGCTATCAAAGCATTTACTTTATAACTGCCTTGGTTTCCCGCCTGCGCAGGAATGACACAGATGATAAGCTCTCCAACCCTGTTGCTGCCTTTTCTCCATCCATCCATCCATCCCTTTTCCATTTTCCCCTCTTTCACTTTTCCCCTCTTTCCCCACAGTGTTAATCAAGTCTTTATCAAGCGTTAATCAAGCGTTAATAATTAACGCTTGATTAACGCTTGATAAAGACTTGATAAAGGCTATCACTCAAGGGCGGTCTGAGTATGGCATGGTGAAATCAAGCAGAAATCGCCACAGTAATCGCCACAGAAATCGAACAGAAATCGAGTAGTGCAAAAGCACTGACAGAGCTGTAGCAGTATGTCTAACGCATTGTATATATGGGCGTTAAGGGATAACCCCGATCACAGGGAAGGGCTGGATAGATCCCGCTGAGAGGAATAACCGGGAAAAATCAGGACAAAATTATCCTTTCTCAGTGATCCAGCAGCTTTTTCATTCTCTTCCAGCGGCTTACCTGATCCAGATAGTCCACATTCATGCGGCGATAGGCCTCCAACTCCTGATCCAGCCAGGCCTGGCGCTGTTTCACGCTTTCCCGGCGGTAATGCTGGTTGTTGGATTCGTAGCGGGTGTTGATCAGCCGGTTCAGTAAAACCTGGGATGCCAGAGGCGAGTATCCGGTGCGGGCGGAATAGACCAGCCCGATGGCATCCGCCTCCTGTTCATAGGCGTCCAGCCTGCCCTGCACCAGGGTTTCGTACATATCGAAGATATCATCCTCCAGCTCGGCTTCGATCTCCTGTGCTTTTTCGCTGAAGGCATCGGGAAGGTCTTCATCCAGCTCTTTAAAGACATCGTAGGAACCGATATGATGCTCCCTCGCCTTGGCTTCGATCATTCCATGGAAGCGGGTTACATGGGCGATCTCATGGGCCAGCACGATAGCCAGCTCGGCTTCGTCCTCGATAAGTTGGATCATCCCTTTGGTAATGAAGATGTAACCACCGGGGCAGGCGTAGGCATTGGGCTCGGTGAGGTCGAGCAGGAAAAATCGGAAATGGATGTCGGTGCCATCGCTGGCGGAAACCAGATTCTGCCCCACGAAGTTCACATATTCCTGAAGCTGCGGGTCCTCATACAAGCCCAGCGAGGCGATCACCAGCGCCACCGCCAGACCGAAGCCCTCATGCGCCTCCATGAAGTAATCCGGTGTGCTCTTGGGCGGGATCTGGAACAGAGTTCTGAAAGCAAACTGTTTGTGCCTGGCATAGGTTTCCTCCACAAACTGTTGGTAACGCAGCGGATCTATCTGATAGCCATAGATATAGTCCAGCAGGGAAAGCTCTCCCCGGAACTGGGAATTGAACTTTTCGGCAAAGCCTTTCACACCGGCGGAAATGCTGTGCTGCGATACCTTGCCGGAGGCCGTGCTGCTTTGGATCGAAGCAAAGGCATCGTTGCGCAGGGCCTTTTCCTGCAGTGAGGTGTTCGAGATATAGCCTTTCTGCTGCAGGTACTCCACCAGCAGCCAGGGATCGCCTTCCTGGATCAGTTTGGCCTTTGAATTCACAGGTATTTGTGTGATTACTTTGTGGTAGGATCCCGCCCCCTCGCGCAGATAGGTGCGGTCGCGCTTGATGGTTACGTTTGTGGCGGTCAGCAGTGCCAGAAAGATCATGATCAAGATCGTCAATCCTGTATGTTTCATGTTTTCTCCTTTCTCTTAGAGCAAAACTCTGGTTCCATATTAAAAGTGTCCATCCGGGAAAAATCACTCCTGAGCTTCAGGAGGCTTTTCCAAGCGGAACGGTATGATGAAATAGAACTTGCTGCCTTTTTCTGCCTCGCTTTCCAACCAGATGAAGCCGTTCATCATTTCCACCAGCCGCTTGACGATGGTCAGGCCCAAGCCGGTTCCGCCATAATGGACGGCAGTGAGTTTATCCGCCTGTCCATATTGGTCAAAGATGGCGTTGATCTTGCGGTGGTCAATTCCGATCCCTGTATCCTCAACGCTGAAGATCAGCCGGATCTCGTTCTCGGCGAGGGTATAGACCTCGGCCGCAAGTTCCACCCAGCCTTCGCTGGTGAATTTGATGGCATTGTCCAGCAGGTTCAGGAAAATCTGTCTGAGGCGGTGCATGTCTCCATAAAGGGAATCCGGCAGATTGTCGCCAAGCCGGGCACGGATATCCACAACAGTATTCTTGTTCTGGGTGGCATAGCTGCGCACCACATCATTGATCAGATGCTGCAGGCTGAATTCCAGGCTGATCAATTCCAGCTTCCCGGCTTCGATCTTGGACAGGTCAAGCACATCGGAAACCATCTTGTGGAGGCTTTGTCCGCTGGTGTAGAGCAATTCGCTGATCTCGGTTACCTCAGGATCGAGTTCCATCCCCTTCAGGACATTGATCAATCCCAGAATGCCATTTAAGGGGGTGCGGATCTCATGGCTCATCTGCGCCAGGAACATTCCTTTGGCCAGGCTGGCGTTTTCCGCCTTTTCCCTGGCTTCCAGAAGTTCTTCCTCCACTTCACGGTATTGCGTGATATCCACCAAAAAACCCAAATATGCCTGCTTAGCTCCCTCGGGAGGCAGGGCAAGGCAGAAATCATATACCCAGCAGGTCTGGCCATTGGGCAGCTCGATCTGGTATTCCAGCTCATCGGTGGCAGGCCGTTCCTCCTGTATTCTCTGCAACCGGCTTTGTCCCAGTTCCTGATACTCGGGAGTAACCATAAACGGCACCTCAGGATGGGCATAGATCTCTTCAGGATTCAAACCCCACTGCGAGACATTGGACGAAACATAGAGAATAGCCAGAGGGTCGATTTGCAGTTTATAGATAATGATCGAACCTGCTTCGATTAATTTGCGGTACCAGGCAAGCTCCTCGGCTCTGGCTTGCTGTGCCTTCAGACCGGTGTGCAAGGAACGCATCTTCTTCCTCTGCCGGAGGATGATGTTGATCAGGATCAGACAAGCGGTCAGGAATACCATCAGGATCAGAAACGCCATTCCCAGGCTCAGATCCCATCCGGCATGGGGGGGATGATAGAGATATTTGCCCAGCCATTTGTTATGCAATTGCTGGAGTGTGCCATTCTCCTTCAGGGTGTCCAGTGCCTGGTCGATCGCCAGGATCAGCTCTTTGTCCTTGGAAGCAAAGCAGTAATCCCGGGTTTGGATCTGCTCAGCCAAGACCACTATATTATCCAGTTTAAACCGTTCGATCACCTCCCTGCCGCAGATGTAATTGGTGATCGCTGCATCGTATTTCCCTTCGTTCACCAGTTTTATAGCATCTTCCATGGTAATGACATCGATCACGGTACCGGTGAAACCGATCTGGGCAAGATATTCATGGGCAATATCGTCCTTTTGCATCAACAGGCGACCATTGCGGATATCCTGGAATTTCTTGATTCCGGAGTTTTTATGGGTGAAGATGCTGCGCCAGGTCTGAGTGTGGGGCTGGGAAAAATGAAACTGCTTGGCACGCTTGGCGGACAGAGCCATGCCCTGAACCACGTCCACTTCTCCCTCTTCCAGCCAATTCATCACTTGCGACCACTTGGCCAGACGGAACCGCGGGGTGCGGTTGAGCAATTTGCACACCTCACGGCTGAGTTCCACGTTATAGCCTTTGGGTATATTGTCCTCCAGATATTCATAGGGCCGGTAGTGGAAATCCCCACCGATGATCAGTTCCGCCTGCTGCTCTCCAAAAAGGGTTGTGAACAGTAAAATGGCCAGGAAAGCTGTCAGAGCCAGACGGAGTTTGCTTTGCATCATTGGTTGCTGCCTCTCTCTGCCTGGAAAGCTGCTGCTTCCCTGTGCACTCTGGCCAGATAGGGTGCCAGATCGAACTTTCTGTTCAAGCCGTTCATATTCATATAACGTACGCTTCCAAAAATATCCCGTTCCTGCCAGGGACGGTCGTGCTTGCCAAAACACCAGGCTATGCCGGCATAGGAATTCACATCCCGGCCGTCCAGCTCATATTTGTTGTTAAGATACAGCATCAGTTCAAATGCTGTTTCCGGATCGGGGCTCCATTCGATCAACTTCTTGCCCCAGTACATGCGCATGTAATTATGCATTTTGCCGGTGGTTAGCATCTCAGTTTGGGCTGCGTTCCAATATGGATCATCTGTATTTGCGGATTCCAAATTGTCAAGGGAATACTGCCGCGGGCGGGGATCATGCAGGTGATTGTTCAGGCTTTGCCTTGCCCAGAGCGGAAGGCAACGATAATGGTCATAATCGGGATTGTAATGGCAGAAGTTGCAGCTTAGTTCGCGGCGCACGATCAGCTCTTCCAGAAAAGCCGCCACTCCCCCCTGCAGGGGATCAGGATTGGCCTTGTCCTTGATCAAAAGGGCAGCGGCATAGGGCGGGATTTCACTGTATTCAAGCGTCCTCAGAGCAATTTCGAGGCTGGAGATTTGTCCGAAATGGAGATAGGGGCTCAGGTTGCTCTGGATCGAAAGAGCAGGATCGTTCCGTTTGCTTTGGTAGAAGCGCAGATGCTGCTGCAGAAAGTGTTCCAGGCGCCTGATCGCTTCGCTGTATCCACCTCTGAAGGATGTAACCGGGCTGACGCTATCATCCATCTTGAGATGTGTGGAAGCAAATTCCCAAACTTGCTCGAAGGTGGTCCGGGCAGTGAAGGATAGCATAGGAAGATCAGGAATCCTAATGGGTAAAAGCTTGGCGGAAAGCGAGCCCGGCGTAGGACAGGGCTGCAGATAGTGTTCCAACTGTCGCAGCAGCTTGCCCCTGAGTGTGGCGGCGGCGTATTCTTCCTTTCCGGAAGCGACCTTGACCGGAACCACAACATCGCTTTCGACCTCAAACCAGGGGATTTCCGGTAATAGCTGCTTCACTTGGTTCCGCCAGCTTCGCTGCCATTTCAGGTATCCGTGATCGAACACGATCAAGGCACACTTCTGTGTAGCAGCAGTAACCGCTTCCACAGAATCGGCGGCGATCAGGATGAAGGGAATCTTCAGTTCTGCCAGTTGGCGTCCGGTTTCCGCCAGCCCCTCCACCAGGAAGCGATAGTGCCTGAGGTTGGCTTCCGGCACGGTGTCTGAGAGAATAAAAACCACCTGCAGGGGAAGCCGCAAAGCCTCGGCTTGCCTGAAAGCAAACTCCAGAGCAGGATTGCAGTGCACTCTTTGGGCTTGCTGCATCCAATACAGAACAAAGCCGCCCTGGCGGGTCAGAGTCCCACTGGATTCATATATTCTATTCTCCATGATAGCACCGCATTGTATTATACATATTAATGTATCTTTATAATCCAGGGCTCATTTTTGTCAATCAAAAAACTGGCTTTGGTCAGGAATCTTGAACAGTCAGGATACATCCTCATTTCCACCGAGCTTGGAATGGATATTGCATTCTTGAGCAGTGCCATATAGGCCTTTCAATACGTCCTATTTGTGTGCAGAATTCGAACCGAGGAATAAATGACAGTTCTGATCCTTGCGACGGTGCTTCTGATCCTGAACTGGATAGTTGAGTACCAACGGCACCAGCGCAATGTAATGTCCATACCGATACGGGTCCATGTGAATGGGACACGCGGAAAATCCAGCGTTACCAGGCTGATCGCTGCCGGTTTGCGCGCCGGGGGTAAGAAGACCCTGGCCAAGATCACCGGCACGCTGCCGCGCGTGGTTCTTCCCGATGGCCGTGAAGCTGCCATCATCCGGTTGATGGGTGCTAACATCATCGAGCAGAAATACATCTTCCGGCACGCCATCAAGGAAAAGCCCGATGCCATCGTGATCGAGTGCATGGCGGTGAATCCAGTGTTCCAATGGATCACAGAACGCAAATTCGTGCGCAGCACCATTGGCGTGATTACCAATTGCCGTCCCGACCACCTTGATCTGATGGGCTCCACCGAGCAGAGTGTAACCATGTCCCTGAGCAATACCATCCCTCCCGGTGGAGTGTGCTACACGGCTGAAAACGAGCACTTTCAGCTCTTGCAGAGGGTGGCGGCACGCAGGCATTGTAAGATCCACCAGATCCGTCCCAAGGATGTAACCTTTGAAGAGCTGTCCAAATTCAAGTATATCGAACATGCAGAAAACGTCCAGCTCGCTCTGGCAGTATGTGCCGAAGCGGGAGTGCCACGGGAACTGGCATTGAAAGGAATGCAGGAAGCTCATCCCGATCCGGGGGCTCTGAAGAAATACCGGATCGAGGATGGCGGCAGGATCATCCACTTCTATAATGTCTTTGCCGCCAACGACCCCAAATCCACTGCCCGCGTGATCGATATGGTTACCGGGCATCTGCAGAATGTGCAGAAGATCATCATCCTGAACAGCCGTTCCGACCGTCTGTTCCGCTCCCAGCAACTGGTTGATGCCGTTCACAATCTGGATTTCTCCTATCTCCTGCTCACCGGTGAGATACCCGAAAAGGTGGAATCCTATGCCCTCCACGCCGGCATCCCCAGGGAAAAGGTGATCCCTTTGGGCGAACCCCTCACCGAGGTGATCTACCAAAAGGTGTTGGAACTCACTGAGAGCGAAGCCCATGTTTTGGGAATCGGAAACATTGCCGGCAGGATAAAATATGGTGCGCAGATCGTGGCGCACTTCAAACATAAAATTCAAGCAGCGAAGAAACGAGGAGCTGAAAGTGGTTGATGCAGTTGTTCAAGCAGCAGTTGGCATCGGAGTGATCATCAGTCTGATCTTTAGCGAGCTGTTGGGCGCTTCAGCCGGAGGCATTGTTGTGCCGGGTTATGTGGCGCTATATCTTGATCGTCCCATGCAGATAGTTGGCACTCTGGCGGTCAGTTTGCTCACCTGGGCGATAATCCGGATCATTGGAAATTTCACCCTTCTCTTTGGCAAACGCCGCATGGTGCTGAGCATTCTGATCGGTTTCATTCTGGGCTGGGGAAGCCGCATGCTGGTGGTTCAAAACCAGACCATTTACACCTATCAGCTGCAATCCATCGGTTATATCGTGCCGGGCTTGATCGCCAACTGGTTTGAGCGGCAGGGCTTTTGGAAGACCCTTTCCACCATGGGTGTGGCGGCGATCCTGGTGCGCCTGGTGCTGATGGTGGTGTTTGGAGGCGAAGTATGAGCATGTATCGTCCTTCGCTGAAATCGGGCTGGTCTCTGATTATCCTGTTTGCCTTTGCAGTCATCTTGTTTGTGTTTGCCCAGCGCAGCTATGTCACCATCAAATCGGACAATTATGAAGTGAAGGTGGAAGCCGCTCAGCTGATGAATACCTTCATCGATTCCCTGCGCTCGGAACAGCAGCGGCAGGGGATTCCCTTCGATCCGATCGATGACCCCTTCCAAACTGGCCTGATCGGTATCAGCCGCAGTTCCATCACCACGGACAGGGGTTTGCTTTCCGACAAGCAGGCTGCCATCAATCCCAACCTGGCGGCAGTCTTTGTGGAGGAATTCACCCGTGAAAACCTCAGGGAGGGAGACCGCATCGCAGTTGGCATCACCGGTTCCAATCCCTCGGTCAATCTGGCGCTCTATGCCGCCATCAGGGCAATGAAGCTTCAGCCCTCGATCATCGTGGCTTTGTCCTCCGCAGCCTATGGTGCCAACCGTGAGGAATACACCTGGCTGGATATCGAAGCGGTGCTCAAACGCAAGGGATTGATCGATTTCGGGGTTGCCTTTGCCTCCATGGGCGGCAAGGAGGACCTGGGGATCGGACTCTCGGATCAGGGCATCTCAGCCCTGCTGGCCGCCATGCAGCGAAACGGAATTCCACTGCTGACGGGTTCCAGCCTGGAAGAGAACGTCAAGGCACGGGAAGACGCCTATGCCTCATTGTTGGAATCCGGACAGCGCTACAAGCTATTCGTGAATGTCGGCCGCGGCCTGGCCAATGTGGGCAGTGAACCGAACGCAAACCAGATCCCGGAGGGAATAAACCGGCGCCTAGCCGAGAAGGAATTCTTCCCCGAGGGCATCATGATGGTGATGGCTCGCCAAAATGTTCCCGTTCTCAGTGTGCAGCGCATCCAACGCTGGGCCCGCCGCTATAATATCCAGGCAACGACAGACAAGCTGCCCGAACCGGGAATCGGGCCGGTCTTCAGCGTTAAAAAACACAACGTTACGATCGCCACCCTTTGCCTGATCCTACTCACGGCAGCGATCATCGCCGTGATCATCTTTGACCGGCACGACCGCCGCTTCATGGCAAATATCGTGGACCCCGACGACGAATTGTAAGAATTTGGAGTATAAATGTACAAACCCTTTCTCTTGATACTGGCAGGAATGATCCTGCTCGCTCCGGGATGGGCCAAAACCAGCCCCCTTTCCTTCAGCAATCCTGGCAACCGCCGGCTGCTCAAGACCGAGGCGGGCAACTACTATTATTACCGTTCCCTGCCCGAAAAATCCATGACCCTGAATGTGAGCGGCATCGAGAGCATCGAACTGCGCTCCTTTGCCATCGAATCCCTGCGCAAACCCAAGGTTCATGTGGTGATCGACCGCAAATCCACTGCCTACGACCTGAAGCCGGAAAGCCGCCTAAATGGCTTTCACCTCTATGAACCGGTCAAGATCAGCATCCCCAGAAACACCGAAAGCATAGAAATCCTCTGCTATGAACGCAGCATCTATTTCCGCCCCTTCTACACGGTGCCGCCCAAACCCAAAACCAGCAAACCAGCCAGACCCGCCAACCGTGTGATCCGTGCCCACGGCGGGATCATGACCATGACGCATAATGGCAACAGCAGCGAGTACTACACCTTCAATCCCTCGCAGAGCTTTAAATTCACGCTCAACAACTCCCGCGACGGCATCGTCTATGTGCGGGCGAGACTGCTGGACCGCAGCCTGCCGGAATTTGATCTCTATCATAACGGCGAACTGGTGGAGACCCATGAGTTCTCCCTGAAACGCACCACCCAATACAAAGTGGTGGGAATTGACCACCTCTCCACTGGCATGAAGATCAGCCTACCCAAAAATGGCGGCAGCTCTGAATATGAACTGCGGGCGAAAAGCGACCACCTTTTCCTGGCCAAACCTGTCCTGCTGAAGGAAGAATAAGGATCACCCATGCCCGATCCCAACAAAGACAAACGGAAACCCAGCATCTCATCACCGGAAGAGGACACCGGAACTCCACAGTCCCCCCGGCCCTCCATCGATACGGAGGATCAGGAAAAGCGACCACCGGCCTCTCGTTCGCCCCGCAGTATAGTACCCATCATCCTCTGCCTGATCCTGGTGTTCTCAGCTTCCCTGGTTCGGCTGGAAGCGCAGCTCGAAACCTCCCTCACCCTGCAGGGAACCTATTCGGACAATGTGTTCCAGCTCTCAGAATATGACTTCGAACGCTTCGAGGAGGATCATCCCAACCTGGAATATGCCGACACCACTGATGACCTTACCCTGGCCGCCAAGATCGATCTGGCCTATTCAATGCGCTACAAATGGTACAGGATCACCCCCTCCCTAACCGGCACCCTGTCCCAGAATGTGTCGAACACCGCCAAACAGCGCCGGGACGCCTTGCTGCGCCTGAAAGTGGAACGCCACTATTGGAACCTGACCGCCCTCTATGGATTTTACCCCTATATCTATGTGCGCGATTATGTGGATACGGACGGCACCAACGAGCTGGAACACTACAGCTACGAACGCAATCTTTACCGGGGCGACCTCAATATCAAGCCCTTCTCCCATTCCATCCTCAAGCTGCACGCTCGTTATGAGCAGTATTACTACAATCAATACTGGACCCAATACGACGGCAACGCCACCACCTTCGGGCTGGGTTGGCGGCAGAGCTTTCCGGTGTTCATTGTGGAGGGCATGTATCACTTCCGCAAGTTTGACAATGTAAATGCCGGCTCCCGCGATTCGTCCTATGAGAGCAACCTCTACAGCGGCAATCTGAGGTTGAAATCCATGCCCCTTTCGGAATCCAAACCCCAGAGCCCCACTTGGTATCCCTCGCTTGCCTTGTCCTATGAAGAGCGTTTTTTCCAATCCAACGACGATTGGTATGGCGGCAGGACCGACAAGATTTACCTCACCCGGGCGGCTTTGAACTTCGATCTCGATCCCCGCTGGAATTTAAAACTTGACTACTCCCACACTTTCAGAAATGTAGATTCACCCGTGGTGGCGGTGATCCGTTTGCGCGAATATGGCGAAAACCGGATTTCCGCCGCGGTTAAATATAAGTTTTAGGAAGTGATCATGATCTTCAACCGTGAATCATCGCTCAAACGCATCAGAGAGTTTCTGGACCTGGTGGAAAACCACAAACTGGAACTGCGGCACTATGGCCATCCGGTGCTGGTCTGGGCTGTGCAGGATGGCACCGTATACTATTCCCTGTGGGAGGCCGACACCCTTGACCGCTATGGACTGGAAAATGTGGATGGCTGGGATTTTGAAGAGGATGCCCTGTTTTGCCCGGACTGGGTGTCTGAAAGCGATGAAGATGAAGATGATGAAGACCTGGATGAGGATGATCTCGACCTGATCTGCGAGACTGAAGACAAAACCGGGATCTGAGGCGGTCAGCCCATGCGGATCGCAATAATCGGAGGCGGCGGTTGGGGTCTGGCACTGTCCAAGCTCCTGTGTGAGAATTCCCACGCTGTGCTGGTCTGGGAACATGATCCAGCCAACCTCAAAACCCTGCTTGCCACCCACAGCAATCCCCTGTTACTGAAGGGGATCGAGCTGCCCAAGGAGGTGTCCTTCTGCGGCGATTTCGCTGCAGTGGCCGATTTTTCACCTCAACTGATCATCCTGGCCACGCCCACCCAGTTTCTGCGCTCCACCCTCCAAAACATCCCTCCCGTTACACGCAGCCGCATCTGGACCAATCCGGACCTGCTGGCGGTGGTGAATGTGGCCAAAGGCATCGAGGAGAACAGCCTGCTGACGATTTCACAAATTCTCAGTCAGGAGTTGCCTTCCGCCCTTCACCCTCTGATCTGTTCATTATCCGGGCCCAGCCATGCCGAGGAGGTAGCCCGCCGGATCCCCACAGCAGTGGTGATCGCGGGCTCAGATGAGGTTCTGCTGAAGCGGCTGCAAGAGGTTTTCAGCAACGCATATTTCAGGGTCTATCGCAGCAACGACCTTCTGGGAGTGGAGATCGGCGGTGCCGTGAAAAACATCATCGCCATCGCAGCCGGAATCATCACCGGACTGAGCTATGGAGACAACACCATCGGAGCCTTGCTCACACGTGGATTGGTGGAGATCCAACGGTTCGGAGTGAAACTGGGCGCCCGACCCGAAACCTTTCTGGGGCTGTCCGGAATCGGAGACCTGATCACCACTGCCACTTCGCCCCACAGCAGGAACCGCCATGTGGGTGAACAGATCGGCAGAGGCCAGAAACTGCCCCAGATCATCGCCACGATGAACACGGTGGCCGAGGGTGTGGCCACCACCCGTTCCGTGTTTCAGCTCAGCCAAAAGATCAGGGTGGAAATGCCCATCGTCGAACAGATCCATCAGGTGCTCTATCACGACCGGGAGCCACGCCAGGCCATCACAGAACTGATGACCCGCGAACTCAAGGCCGAGGGATTGGCAACTTAACTGTCAGACTAATTTACACTTATCCCAAGCCAAGTATCCTTCCTTCAGTCTTGTTTCTGTGCAACTCATTCCCCCAAGACCAGGTAAAGTCCAGATTTCTATTGACAGAATATTAGCACTCTAATTTGTGGTTTGCTAAGAAGTCGATCCGGCTTATACTATTTGTGAAAACCAAACATCAGATTATGGAGGTAAATACAATGAAACTGAAACCGATTGAAGACCGTGTGGTGGTGAAGATCGACACCGCCAAACAGGAAAAGACCGTGGGCGGGATCATCATTCCCGACACCGCCAAGGAAAAGCCGCAGATGGCTGAAGTGATCGCCGTTGGCACCGATGAGGATTTGCAGAAGATCATCAAGGTGGGGGACAAAATCCTCTATGGCAAATACTCCGGCACCGAGGTGGAAGTTGACGGTGAAAAGCTGCTGATCCTCGCCAAGAGCGATATCCTGGCGATCGTTGAGTAGGCTCATGCTTGAAGTAACCACTCAGAACTTCGAAAGCGAAGTGCTGCAATCCGAACTCCCCGTTCTGGTGGATTTTTGGGCGCCTTGGTGCGGACCCTGCAAAGCTCTCAGCCCCACTGTGGAAAAACTGGCTGCAGAGCTGGAAGGCAAAGTGATCGTTGCTAAGTGCAACATCGACCAATCCCCGGAAATCGCCGGAAAATACTCCATCATGTCCATTCCCACCATCCTGATCTTCCACCGCGGCGAAGTAAGCGCCCAATTGGTCGGCCTGGTGCAGAAGGACAAGATCCTGGACAAGCTGAGAGCCTTCATCTAACCTGCCATTTAGTCAAAGCATAAGCGCCCGGCGTATTCCACCGGGCGCTTTTTTGCGTGTGATTTCTCGGAGCGCCGTTGGGACTATATTGGCGCTATCTTCATTTGCTCTATTTTTCCTCTATCGTGGATACTTATGAATAGGTATGATGGCTTGGCATGAACTTCGCTGAAAACGCGTTTTCGCTAG
>Ga0136653_10000772_pt1 | contig 16924 bp, 15 predicted proteins | sample LakKivw275mmetaG_FD_94866 | JGI IMG/M metagenome (GOLD analysis project Ga0136653, IMG submission 94866) | Anoxic lake water microbial communities from Lake Kivu, Rwanda to study Microbial Dark Matter (Phase II) - Lake Kivu water 275m metaG... | ecosystem: Environmental > Aquatic > Freshwater >...
CCCATAGATACTCTCAAGCCACACCGGGTCCGCTCCGCGCACGATGTCCCGGGCACAGATCGAGAAGAAATACCTGTCCGACAAGACGTGATAGCCTGCTCTGAGAGCTGGGATGATCTGGTTCTCCAGCCGGTCGGCGAAGTCCGTGGCATAGAACAGGGACATTGTCTTGCGTCCCAGAGTGTGTCCCTTCTTAGCCTCGTCAAGACCCTCCTGGGTCAGTTCAGAGCGGGTGAGTCCCGTGTCAGCAACGGCATGTCCCGCACTCTCCAACCACTCTCTCAACATTTCTGCCTGGGTTGACCTGCCAACGCCATCGGGACCTTCCAGGACGATCAGTCTTCCTGTCAGTGAGTCGAGGTCAACGCCCGGCAATGGTTCACCGTAGAAGCGGAATCTTGCCATCAGTCTCTCCTGTGGTCTCAGGGCGGATGCCCTTGCGTTTGGTCAGATGGTCCAGGACGATACATCTAACCTCGTGCTGCTGTTCCTCAATGGATCGGGTGCCATCCACGACGGTCAATCCGAACTCGTCGACCATATCGTCGTACTCGCCCATAATGCGAGACTGAAACATCTTGAAAGACTCCCGGATGTCGTCTGAGAGTCCGATATCCAGGCCGGCCTCATAGTACTTTAACTGTGCCCGACCGGTCAGGATTCTCTCCAGCGATACTTCAAGGGGAACACGGAAGTAGAAGGCGATGTCAGGTTTCGCGCTGAAATCATAGAGGTTTCTCACCCAACCGGGGGGCACGCCTCTCGCGACGTCGCGGGCAAACGCCGTGTATTGATAGCGATCAGCCAGCACTATAGCCCCGGCCTTTAGCGCTGGGATTATTTGATGCTCGGTGCGATCGGCGAAGTCTGTCGCGTGGATGAGCGAAAATGTGGTTGGAGTAAGTGTCCTGCGCTTCTTCCCGAGTTTGGTTGTCCCTTTTACAAGGGGAGACGAGTTCCAGTCACTGAAGAAAACCTTGTAACCTTCGCTTAGAAGCCATCTGTGCAGAAGATGTATCTGTGTGCTCTTTCCTGAGCCATCGATACCCTCTACTACGATCAGCGCTCCGTTGGAAGTATCGCCCCGGAGTTTGCTGGAAATCAATTCAAACCTCCACGCTCCGTGTGACTTGGCGCGTGTCCGCCGTACACACACTTAAGCCCCCAAAGCGGAATCTCTCTACGCTCTGGACGGCACTATATCGCACACTGCGCAAACGAACACGTCATATTATAGCCGAATTCCTGAAAGCTGTCAAGACCTGCTTCTCGAATCCTGGACATCCCAACGTGCGGAAGTTCTTGTCGTGTCTTTGGTCGGGTGCATAGGCGGCACTACTTCTCGCAGCCAGCGTTGTGTACTTTGACACCACAGGCGGGTCGTTGCTAAACTTAAGGGTCAACTAAGAATGAAAGGTGTACACTGGGCAGACTGGCTGGGGGATCCGACCTTTTTGCCAGCGGATCGTGAAATATATATACATGGATGAGATCACACTACGCTCGTTCGCGAAGATCAATCTGACTCTGGAAGTGCTGGACAAGAGGCGTGATGGCTATCACAATCTGGACAGCATAACTCAGGTCATCGACATATCGGACGAGGTGACGGTCAGCAAGACGGAGCCTGGGCTGATTGACGTGACAGTGGATGTACAGGATGTACCGGCCGGGAAGAGCAATCTTGTCTTCCGAGCGTGCAGAGCCTTCTTTCGATATACTGGAATTTACGGAGGGGCAGTATGCAGGCTGGCAAAGACCGTCCCGGTAAAGGCCGGTCTGGGCGGTGGGAGCGCGAATGCCGCGGCTGCTATCGCAGGGCTTGACCGCATATACGAAACAAACCTCACGCATACCCAACTGATCGACGTAAGCTCGACCGTAGGTTCAGACGCGGCGCTGTTTGTCTATGGTGGAACGTGTCGGTTGAGGAGTAGGGGCGAGGACGTTGTGTCACTGCCTGATGCGCCTCAACTCCATCTTGTGGTGATTAAGCCTCACGATGGGGTCGTAACCAAATGGGCCTATGGAGAGTTGGACAAGCAACCTCGATTGCGAAGTAGAAGCGCAAGCGATGAAATGGAATCGGCAATCCGCAACGCCGACCTCGATTCGGTGGTTCAACTCATGCAGAATGATTTCGATGTTGTGATCACGAGTGCCTATGATGACATTGCGCAGGCGAAGAGGGTTCTCGCTGATCACGGATCCGTCGGCACGATGCTTGCCGGCAGTGGCGCGTGCGTATTTGGGGTGTTTGACTCTCGCGAGCAGGCCGAGGATGCGGCGCTTGATATCAAAGGGAGTTTTGAGAGTGTATTTGCGGTTAGTTCGTTGACCCGGGAGCAGTCCTGCCTGGTCAGTGAGGCCCAATGCGCGATATAGACGCTGTTGTGCTGGCAGGGTCTCCGCCGGGCAGTGATTCGGGTGCCGGCGACAAACTGCCCAACCGTGCTATGACTGACATCGCTGGCAGACCGATGCTTCATTGGACGGTTGATGCACTCACAAACGCGTCCACCCTATCACGCATTGTCGCAGTAGGAGATGTCAAGGCTGATGGACTCGACACGGTAGTCGAACCTGGTGATACTCTAGTGGAGAACATTAAGCGTGGTATCGATGCTCTTGAGGGTGGCGGTGAACGCGTGCTGCTAGTGAGCGCAGACATACCAATGGTGACATCCGCAGCTATTGACGATTTTGTGGAACGCGCAACTGCGTTGCAGGTTGATTTTGCCTATCCAATCGTGCGCCGCGAAGTGTGTGAGTCGAGCTATCCGCAGATGAAACGCACATATCTCAAGACGGCGCAGGGCACGTTTACGGGCGGCAACGTTACTATGGTCACCAAGTCCTTCGTCAGAGACAATTGGGATATGGTCAGCGGCGCCTATGACGCGCGGAAACAAGTTACCCGCCTGGCGCGTATTATAGGTGTTGGATTGCTGGCCCGTGTAATCGTCGCGCAAGCGCTTCCGTGGGTCCTCAACATAGCCTCCCTGGAGGACGCCGCTTCGCGGGTTCTTCAGGCGAGCGTGGCTGCCGTAATCAGTGACTTTCCGGAGCTTGCCGAGGATGTGGACAAGGAATCAGATATGCAAACCGCGAACGCCATCCTGCTTGCGCGGGGAAAAACGCTGGCGGGCGAAATGGAAGTGCTATGAGCGATAAGTGCTCAGTATTGGACCGTATTGAATCACTGTCGGAACTGAAGAGGCTCAGCGCTTCGGAGAGGCTGATTCTCGCCTCGGACATGCGGCGCGTTATCATCGACACTGTCTCTCGCACAGGCGGCCACCTTTCCTCGAACCTCGGAGTGGTGGAGCTGACAATCGCCCTGCACTCTGTGTTCGAGTCACCCCGCGATAGAATTGTGTGGGACGTCGGCCACCAGTGTTATCCTCACAAGCTTCTTACAGGCAGGCGTCAGGGCTTCTCCGGCCTGAGGCAGGGGGGCGGAATCTCCGGGTTTCCCAGGCGCGAAGAGAATGAACACGACGCCTTCGGAGCCGGTCACGCCAGCACTTCAATATCCGCGGCTTTAGGACTAGCGAAGGCCCGCGATCTCGTCGGCGGAGACTGGAGCGTTGTTGCAGTCATCGGTGATGGCGCTCTAAACGGCGGAATGGCTCTGGAGGGCATGAACAACGCCGGGGCACTGAAGACTAACATTATCGTCGTGCTTAACGACAACAAGATGTCCATAGCCGAGAACGTTGGAGCTATGTCTCTGCACCTCAGCAAACTGCGAATGCTTCCGCTCTATCAGCGAGTTGAGACGAGGGCCAAAGAGGTGGTGGAGAGGATGCCTGCCGGCAGAACCCTTGCGCACGCCGCCGAAGGCCTCAGCCACGGTGTCGTTCGATTGTTTGGCTCCAAGGCCGGCGCTTTGTTTGAGGAGCTGGGATTCACCTATCTGGGTCCAATTGACGGACACAACACCGAACTGACGATGGAGATACTGGAGAGCGCGAAGCAGTTCGACGGGCCAATTCTCGTGCACGTGGTCACTAAGAAGGGCAAGGGATACGAGTACGCGGAGAACAACTCGCGTGTCTTCCACGGAATAACCGGGTTTGATGTTGCAGATGGCAGCATCGAGCGCGCCTCCGGAAACACTACCTATACAAAGGCCTTTTCCGAGACGCTGGTGGATCTTGCCGGTGAAGACAAGCGGATAGTTGCCATAACCGCGGCTATGCCCGATGGGACTGGCTTGGCGAAGTTCGCTGAGGTCTTTCCAGACAGGTTCTTTGATGTGGGAATATGTGAGCAGCACGCTGTCACGTTCGCTGCCGGTCTTGCGGCCGGGGGAATCAGGCCTGTTGTGGCTCTGTATTCGACGTTTCTACAAAGAGCATACGATCAGGTTGTCCACGATGTGTGTCTGCAGCGCCTGCCTGTGGTGTTTGCAGTCGACAGAGGCGGTCTGGTTGGCGAGGACGGCCCTACACACCACGGAGTATTCGACCTTTCCTTCCTTCGTCACATTCCGGGTTTGGTGATTGCCGCGCCAAAAGACACGTGCGAGCTCAGGGACCTGCTGGCTACGGCCTTGAGGCACGATGGCCCAATGGCCATCAGGTATCCCAGGGGCGGGGGACCGTGTCCTTACGAGCCGACGACCCCGTCTATCCTGTCGATAGGCTCGGGCGAAAGACTGCGCGAAGGCAGGGACGTGTGGGTGGTTGCGGTTGGTTCAACGGTCTACCCGGCTCTGCAGGCGGCAGACGAGCTGGACATGGAGGGCATTTCAGTCGGGGTGGTCAACTCACGTTTTGTGAAGCCGTTGGACGAGAAGCTGATTTGTGAGGTTCTGAGCACCGGGTCCCCAGTACTGGTAGTCGAGGACAACAGTATGATCGGTGGATTCGGATCGGCTGTACTGGAGCTTGCCGCCAACCGAGGATTCCCCGCAGATTCCGTCAAGCAACTCGGCGTGCCGGATGTCTTCGTTGAACACGATTCGCTGGAAGTCCTGAGAGCGAGGTTCGGACTAACCTCTGAGGCAATCGCAGAAGCGGCGTGCAAATTGATTGGTCGCAAGCGGGGTATTGTGGAATACTCAAGTAATGGTTGATGTATCCTCTTGTGAGTTGATTTCATCCAGATGTTGTCTGAGGGCGGCTGTAGGTTCGCTCTCATGTTACCGCTAGGCAAGGAGCAATAGATATGACGGCTGTTCCGAGACAGAGAATGCTTGAGGGTTGGGAAGTTGACGTGCCCGCTGGCGCGAGCGTGTCCTACGGCATGACTTGGCGCGACAAGCTGGCAGAGAACGGCAAGCTGTGGGTGCTTGCTCTCCTGGTGGTCGCTGCCTGTTCGGCTGTAGGTTTCAAGTATTCCAGGCAGTCTGAAGGCAACGTAGAAGCCTATAAGAAGATGCCTCCGGCTCCGAGGGCGGGTGCAATAGGCGAGGATGCGCGGAAGCAGTTCGTGCAGGACTTGCGTGATGACAAAGATTTCGGTGCGATCCTAGCGGACGCACGCTTCGTCGGAACGGATGTCCTGCGAATTACTTTGCAGCCGAGTGCGAGTCTCGACGAAGCTGATTTCGTGGCGAAGATGGCCGCGCAGCGTTTCCTGAAACAGTTCAAGGCGAGACTAGTGGTCATGTCATACTCCCTGGACATTCGAGGCGCTGAGACTCTGGTCGGTACCACTCGCTGGAGCAAAGAGAGGTACGGCTACACCACCAAGCTTAGAAGAGTAGACGCGGTTCCGGACGCCGGATAGCCGCTGCATTAGCTGAGCGACCGCAGCTCGAGACGGCAGATAACTTAACCGCGCCGCTTACATCAGTGAGCGGCGCGGCTGTTATGCGTGTGGCCAAGGTTACGCTTCACTATGGCTTGTGACGCAGCTTTTCGAGGTTGTTAGCGAGTTCCAGTTCGCCGCTCAACACGACTCCAAGCGTCGCACGGCTTTGTTCGGTTTGAGTAATGAGTGTATTGTCCGGTGTTGAAGACGAGCCGGCCGTCGGATACCTCGACAGAAGCTCCGATACTGACCCCACACCCGCCTGCTGGGCCGGTGCGTTGTCTGCTTCGACGGCTGATTGGTGCGATTGTTGTGCCGTCGTGAGTGGGAATGCTTGCGCTCTTTCGCAGGCCGCGTCTATGCGTGCAACGCAATCATCCGTTACTGTGCGGATATCGTGCAGAAGTCGTGCGGCGGTTTCCTGCAGGACCGCCAGGTCCCTCGGACTGAGCGGGTTCTCACTCACCGTGCTCGACTTGCCGAGTTTCAGCATCCACCGCACGCCAAAGTAGGTTGCTCCGCTCATCGTGATAAGTGCAGCCAAAGATACTACAGCATCCATTGATTCTTGTTGGCAGCTAGGCGATCACGTCCAGCGCGGAGCCGCCTTCCAAATCGGCTTGATCGCCGTGGCGACGGTTCTGCCCCTGGTGATGCTGACCCTTCCTCTGCCTGTCCTGTTCTCGCCTTACGGCGTCCTTCTTGATGTTCTCCGAAGCGTTTGTCTGCTTCACTTCGGGGGGAGACATAAGCTCCTGGCCGAGTTGAGCTTGAGCGGCAACGTGCGCCCGTTGCGTAGCAGCCGACGATTTGTCCACTTCGGTCGACCTCAACACGGATGCGGTCAGGTTGACTGCGCTCGAGTCCATGTTCATACCCCACGCTTCGACACTTGCTCCGTCGAGCCATCTGTCGAGATCCAGCTTCAATTATCGGGTGACAGAGTGTCGGACTTTATGGAATAAGGGGATTTCCGTTGAGAGGTGAACTGTTTGTCTATCTCCAATATCCGCAAAGACCGCGAGGTGCGGGAAGCCGTAACGTAGAAAAAGGGCTGCCACGTGCTCCCGACGCATACGGACCGAGTCACTTTTTGTGAAGGTCTTTTGCAGCCTGGGACGTAACTCTGAACTGGCGGAGCGTTCTTATCTGGCCCGCCAGGCTAAGGAGTTATATGATGATAGTTGACGCCCACAATCACCCCGACTGGCACGGTCACGACCTGACAAAGTACCTTGCCAATATGGATAAGTATGGAATAGACGTAACCTGGCTTCTGTCCTGGGAGTGTCCGGCGGACGAGTTTGGCTCGGAGTGCTATCGCGGCATTCCAGAGCTTGGTCTTGGGACTGGCCCAATTCCGTTTGGCCGATGCGTATCCTACATCGAGAGGGCTCCGGAGCGTTTCGTGCTGGGATATGCGCCTGACCCCAGAAGACCGGAAGCCATCGACATTCTAAGCGCCGCTGTGGATACATTTGGGGTGCGTATCTACGGGGAGCTAAAGGTGCGAGTGCCGTATGACACTCCGGATTGCCTTGACATGTTTCGTTTCTGTGGCACCAAAGGACTGCCCGTGATTGTACACATAGACTACCCCTTATATGCAGAGCACCGTTATCCGCGAGCCCACTACTGGTACGGCGGAGGCATCGAGGCATTCGGCCGTGCTGTTCGCGCCTGCCCCGGCACCACATTCCTGGGTCACGGTCCGGGGTTCTGGGCGCACATATCGGCGGATGGTCTGCACGACAAGGAGTGCTACCCATCTGGTCCGGTAGTGAGAGACGGAGAAGTCACCAAACTGCTCCGCGAGTGTCCAAATCTGTACTGCGATCTGTCTGCCGGATCGGGGTGCAATGCCCTGAACCGTGATGTGGAGCACGCAGTAGACTTTCTGACAGAGTTCCAGGACAGGATTCTCTATGCTCGGGACTACTTCGACAACGTGCACCAGGAAGCGCTTAACTCGTTCGGGCTACCGGATAAGATCTTGCAGAAGATATACTCGGGCAACGCCCTGAAACTGGTTCCGCTGGACTAGAACGATCACGGCGCCCAGGTAGAACCCTGATAGGGCGCGATTCGAAATCGCGCCCTATCGGTGTGCAGCATATCTAGGTTCCGAAGCACGGAAGCTGGTCATTTGCCTCGGGTAGCCTGTCTGCCCCGTTCGCGGCTCCCGCGTAATCAGAGGAACTTTGTCTTTCCCTGTTTCTTGAGTTCGTCCAGAACCTGCTTCACATCCTGTGAGCGGCCTGACGGCATCACGAGCAGCGAGTCGCCGGCATCGACTATGATCAGATTGTCGAGCCCGATTGTGGCAACTAGACGATCAGAACCAACGATCATACAGTTGTGCGTGTCGACACCGACGTGCTCGCCAACAACCGAATTGCCGAAGTCGTCGTGGCCCATGATCTCGTGCAAAGAAGACCAGCAACCCACGTCACTCCATCCCACTGACGCCGGTATGACGTAGATGTGCTTAGCGTGTTCCATGATCGCGTAGTCAACGGATATACTGGGGAAAGCATCATAGACTTCGTCGTATACTCTGCTTTCGTCCGTAGTGCCCAGCGCACCGTCGAGGCGGATCATAAGTTTGTAGATGTCCGGCGAGTGATCGCGATACAGGTTCATGATCGTTCTGGCCGTCCAGATAAACATGCCGCCGTTCCACACGTACCGCCAACTAGCGACATACTCCTCCGCCGTGTGTGCATCGGGCTTCTCTTTGAAGCTTACCGCCTTGTAGACATCAACGTCGCCAATCGAGCGATGAGTCTCCGACATCTCAATATAGCCGTACCCGGTCTCAGGGGCATTGGGCTTTATGCCGATCGTAACTACATTGGGACCTTCCTTGGCCACCTGCTCCGCAACTTCAAGCAGATGCCTGAACTGCTGTCTCTTGGCGATCACGTGATCAGCGGGCAGGACCACGATAACCCCGTCTGGATCAATGCGGTTGATGATGGTGGCGATGACGCCTATTGCCGGTGCTGTGTTCTTCCCTACTGGTTCGCCGACAAAGTTGCCCGCGGGCAGCCATTCCAACTGCTCTCGAACTACCTTCTCGCTCTTGCGGCCCGCAATAACGTATACATCCTCGCGCTTGATGAGCGGATCCAAACGGTCGACGGTCTCCTGAAGCATGGTGCCTTCGCCATACAGTCGATGAAACTGCTTCGGTTTGTCCATCTTGGACATTGGCCACAGCCTGGTTCCGGATCCGCCGGCAATGATAGCAGCGTACATGTCGTTTGCCTCCTGAAGTGGAGCCCGTTGTCCCGTCACGTCATTGTGGAGGAAGCAACGCGCCTATACCACATAGTATTATGCAATGGCTGCCGCAATACCTCCCTTTCAGGCAGAATCTAGCGATTGCCGTGCGCTAGTGTTTGCTGATAAGAGTAAGGAACTCGCTGCGAGTGGCCAGAGATTCGTGGAAGCTGCCAAGCACCGAAGATGTAGTCATTACGGAGTTTTGTCTTTCGACTCCCCTCATCATCATGCACAGGTGCCTTGCCTCAATGACCACTCCGACCCCCTCTGCGTCTACGGCACCCATAACTGCGCGAGCCACCTGCTGAGTCAGCCGTTCCTGAATCTGTAGTCTGCGAGCGTAGCAATCTACGATTCGTGCGAGTTTACTCACGCCCAGTACTTTGCCTGTCGAGATGTACCCGATGTGGCACTTACCGTAGAACGGCAGCATATGGTGTTCACACAGGCTGTAGACCTCAATATCTCGCACCACTATCATGTTATCAGCGTCTTGTGTGAATATCGCCCCGTTGGTAACCTCGTCAACGGTCTCGCGGTATCCCTTTAGCAGGAAGCTGTATGACTGCGCCACCCTGTCAGGGGTGTTGCGCAGACCTTCACGATCGGGGTCTTCACCAAACTCAATCAGCAGCTCTCTGACGAGCTCCTGAACTCTCTCAACATTCATAGATTGAACTCCGTTCTTAATGCGATAGAAAACTCTTGCAGGCTCTTCATCCCGGACGTGTCCAGTTGGGAAGCCACATCTTTGAGGCTGATGTCGCTCCCGGGTACGACCGCCTCGGGCCAGACCTCAAGTACAGGTATGGCGACAAATGCACGATCCAGAATGTGTCTGTCCGGGATTACCATATCTGGCTCAGAGACCACAAGATCGTCATACAGCAGAATATCGAGGTCTATGGTCCTGGGCTGGCAGGGATCGGGTGTGCGATGACGTCCAAGCCGATCCTCAATGGTGCGCAGGACACCGTACTTCAGGTGTCTGGGCAGAATGTCCGTCTCGGCCCTCAGCACGCCGTTCACAAAATCCGGGACATCATCCCGCCCCAACGCACGGGTCTGATAGAACGTCGATATGCCCGTGAGCCTGCAGTACTGCGTCAGCAACCGCAGACCGCGGGGTATGTTGACATCCGGCCCGATATTGGACCCAACTCCAATGAACACTACCGCCATCAGCTTTAGCAGCCCTAACCGACGCACGTTTGGCGATCCCACCTATCCGGGGTGTCTTGTGCGCCGTATTTCCACTCCGACAGTCCTGGCAAATCGCAACGCCCCGGGCTTCTCCACCAGCACTTCGACCGCCTCTACGCGGCCGCTCTCATCCAGACACGCCTGAGCTATTTGTTCGGCCATGGTCTCAACCAGCAAGAATTCTGAGTTCTCCACCAGTTTAACGATGCGCTGCTTCACAGCTTTGTAGTCAACGGTTTTCGACAGATCGTCGGTCCTGCCGGCCTCCGACAAGTCGGCGTCCATCTTGATGTTGATAACAACGTCCTGCTTCTCGCGGCGTTCGTCATCGTTGACTCCGATTATGCATCTCAGCAGTATGTCACGGATGTATATGGCGTCCATCGGTACGTTATTCTACCTCCCATCTCGAGAGCCGGTCAGCAAGGATCTATTCACGTAGTAGATTCCTGCCGCCGTCAACGAATATGATCTGACCGGTGACGAATGCGCAGCCCGCCAGATATACCACCGCGTCTGTCACATCAGCCACAGATCCGATCTTGCGCATCGGCGACCGGTCCTTGAGCGATTCCAGATAGCCTTGATCCTTGCCCTCAGGAGGGAGAATAAGACCGGGCGCAACACCATTCACCGTAACCTTTGGAGCCAGTTTGACGGCCAGTACTCTGGTCATCACTGCAAGCAGAGACTTGCTGAGATGGTATGGTACGTGTTGCCAATCATAGCCGGCCACGCGTGAATCAATGATGTTCACGACACTGCCGTGCCCATCGAGCGCGTCGGCAAATCCCCGGGCGAGTGCAAAAGGTCCCCAGGCATTTGCCCGCACATTGTCCATCAAATCATCAAGAGTAGCTGATTCAAAATCGCAGACAGGGAATATCGAGGCGTTGTTGACCAGAATGTCAGGCTGTCGCAGCTTCCGGGCGGCGGAATCAAGCAGTGCCGACAGGTCGCAGTCATCCCGCACGTCGGCACGAACAGTCTCACATCGACGGCCAATCGCTCGTATTTCTTCTGCTACCTCCAGTGCGTCGGTCTGGGATCGATAATAGTGGACAATTACATCACTGCCGGACTCCGCAAGAGAAACGGCCGTGGCACGGCCGAGTCTTCGAGCCCCCCCCGTCACCAGCGCGCATCTGCCTTTCAGAGTTCTCACGAGCTGTGTTCTCCCAGTCTCGAGTCACTTGTCATCGACCCAACCTCCAGACGCCGCATTGTTCGGACTGAGAACGGCCTTGGGGAGCAAGTCCGGAGTTATCTGGACAGCGTCCGGGTCCGCGAGAACTACCGCCCGCTCGATGCAGTTCTCCAGCTCACGCACGTTTCCCGGCCAGTTGTAGGCCGCCAGGGCTTCAAGCGTATCCATGCTTGCGGCCCTTACCGGCTTTGCGTTTTCCTTGCTGTAGATCTGAATGAAGTGGTTGACCAAGTCCGGGATGTCCTCAAGCCGTTCTCTGAGCGGCGGAACGTAAAGTGTGATTACGTGCAACCTGTAGAAAAGGTCCTCGCGGAACTTGCCTTCGGCCACCATCTTCTCCAGGTCCTGGTTCGTGGCCGTAACAAGGCGGACATCTATCTTAATGACCTCGTTGCCTCCGACGCGCTCAAACTCGCGTTCTTGTATCACACGAAGAAGCATCATCTGAACCGTCTGAGGTATGTCTCCGATCTCGTCAAGAAACAGCGTGCCGTGGTTAGCCATTTCGAAACGCCCCTTCTTCTGGCCAACAGAGCCAGTAAAGGAGCCTTTCTCGTGGCCAAAGAGCTCGCTCTGCAGGAGCTGCTCGGAAAGGGCGACACAAGCGACCGGAACAAAGGGCTTGTCTGCGCGAATGGAGCCGTAGTGCAGTGCCCTTGCGATGCCTTCCTTGCCCGTGCCGCTCTCGCCGCGAACAAGAACCGATGCCCGGCTGTCTTTGACGCGTTCGATCATGTCGATGACCTCACGCATAGCGGGCGAGGAACCGACAATCACATCGGCGTCGCGCGTCTTTCTAGAGCGTGAGCGCGCACGGGTGGGTTTGGAATCGCCCATCTCTCTTCTGTCCAGGGCATTCTTCACCAGTTGTTTGACGTCGTCCAGTTCAAAGGGCTTCGTAATGTAGTCGAAGGCTCCGAGCTTCATCGCGTCAACCGCGCTCTTGATGGTGCCGTGTGCGGTCATCATAATGACAGGCAGATCAGGGTCGGTTTCCTTTGCGGCAGCAAGCAACTCGACGCCGTTGATGTCCGGCATAATGAGATCAGTTACGATCAGGTCTGCTTTGTCTCCGTTCCTGAGAACGTCAATCGCCTTCCTGCCGTTCTCAGCAGTAACGACCTGATGACCCTCTTTTGCCATCACGGCTTCCAGCACCCGTCTTATGTGCTGTTCGTCGTCAACTATCAGAATTCTGGCGCTGCGCTTAGACATATCGCTCTATCATACCACAACTTACTGTCATTCATTAAACTCACTACCCTGTGTAAAAGCTCAGACTATGTGAGAAACCACGTCATCCTGAACTTGTTTCAGGACCCATCCCTTCTCCGGATGGGTGCCGGATATCCTGAACTCGATTCAGGACCGGCATGACGTAGTACTCAGGAAGACTGAGCTCTCACTAGCCTGTGTCAACCTCAAGGCAGGCCTCTGGGGCCCCTCGATATGCGTCGCTCCAAGGTATGATCGACTTCCTCCGCAATAGCGGACCTCTCAGGGACTCGAGGCAGTGTAAACCGGAACGTCGTGCCCTTACCAACCACACTTCGAACTTCGACCCTTCCACCGTGGTTTTCCACGATCTTGCTGACCACGCTCAACCCCAGTCCCGTACCTTTGGTCTTTGTTGTGAAGAACGGCTGGAAAATGCGGTCCAGTTCATCCACTCCGATTCCAACTCCAGTGTCCTCTATTTCAACGAATGCTCCGTTGCCGGGAGTCGGACCGGTGCGTATGCTGATTGCTCCACCATCCGGCATGGCTTGAACGGCGTTCAGAATCACGTTCCGAGTCACGCGCTCAAGCTGGCGTTCGTCAGCCTGTATGATGGGAGTGCGGTCGTCCAGCGAGTCATCAACACTGATGTCGCTATCGATAAGCAAGTGCCGCATAACATTCAGAGCGCGTGAGACGATCTCGTTGACGGATACCGGCTTGAGCTCCAGCATCATCGGCCTGGCAAACTCAAGGAACTCCGTTGTGAGACTGTTGAGGCCATTAACCTCGTCAATAATGATGCCAAGGAATTCCCTGACCGGCTCGATTTCTGAGTATTCGTTCTGCAGGAATTGCGCTGAACCCTTTATTGAACTGAGGGGGTTTCTCAGTTCGTGAGCGATAGTAGCCGCGAGCTGGCCAATTGATGCGAGTTCCCTGATGCGGGTAAACTCCTCTTCCATACGAATTTCGCTGGTAACGTCCTCGAATATGACCACCAACCCGAGTTCGTCACCTGCCTTGTCAAGGAGTTTGGATATGTTCAGGTTAATGTACATATCGTCCCGGTCGGCAGACGACAGCCGCAGTTTGTGCGCCTGATATGTCTCGCCTGTTTCCAGAACACGTGTCAGCGCTCGTCGGATCACGTTGGCATCTTCGTGACCCACGGGAAGCATCCAGAGAGCCCATTCCTTCTTGAGACCGACAATTCTGTCGGCGGGCACGCCGGATATGCGTTCCGCTGCCTGGTTCCAGGTGAGCACCTTGCCGTCCCTGTTTATGGTGGCAACTCCGACTGCGATGCTGGACAGGATGTTGTCAGTGTAGCTCATCAGGGCATCCAAAGCCTTGAGCTCACTGAATATGGCGGCTCCCTGGCTTGCGATTATCGACAGAACCCTGACGTCTTCTTCGGAGTACTTGTTGGGGCTGTTGCTGTGTACACTGAGAACGCCAATGACATCGTCGCGAACTACCAGCGGTATGCACATCAGTGACCGTGTATGACCTTCCGCCGCGCTGGCAAACCGAGGCTCCCGGCTTACGTCAGGAAATACAAGGGCTTTTCGCTCCCTGATGGACCAACTTATAACCCCTGCGCCGTAGAGCGACTCGTCCTCGGGAACAGTTCCGTCGTCTCCCCGAAAACGCGAAGCGCCAACGCGCGCCACAGCGCTGTCAGTGTCGATGAGGTATATGTGGGACGCGTCAAAGTCAGCCAGGTCAGCGACGATACCCAGGATTGAGGCAAGTGCGTCGTCTATCTTACCAGCTGAGCTGATCCGCTGTGAAAACTCGTAGAGCGCCGACAGTTCCAGCACCTTCTGGCGCATGTGCTGATCGTAGACCATCGCGTTCTTTAGCACTATTGAGGCGTGGCTCGTGATAATCGACATTAGCTTCACTTCAGAAGCCACAAACTTCTTGCGGGTCTCGCGAAACAGCACCAGAGCTCCAATAGTGCTCTCCTCAGATATCAATGGAGCTAACAACATATTTGATCTCGCTGGGGCTAGAGCCGTGAGAGCGTCAGCGTACGGCCCGCTCAATCTTTCCTTCGAACCGGGAGCGAGCACCAGCGGAGCGGATTGTCTCCGCACGAACTCGACACACGCGTCACGCTGTACAGCAGCCTCAACCCATGGTGCCCTGCGCTTCATGTCCCCTGAGCTGCCCACGAGCCTGAGCCGGTTTCGCGTCGTGTCCATCAAGAGTAGGGCGACGCCTTTGCACTGCACTGCCTCGCACGCGGCGCGCACTAGCATTGTTCCCGCGTTCTCCAAACCGTAGGCTACGGAGATGCTTCGGCTGTGTTCGTATATAACGTTAAGCTCCGCCAGTTGCTGTTCAAGAGACTTGTACAATCGCGCGTTCTCGATTGCTATTCCCGCCTGACTAACGAAGGTCGCCAGCATTTCGACGTCATCGTGGCCGATGCCGCCCTGGGAGCGCGAATTATCCACAAGAACTACGCCAATGCACTCGCGACGAACGACTATCGGCGCCGCCAGCACTTCTTCCGTTGAACCGTTGGCGCTTAACCCTGTGGCGTCGTGCGAGAATATGGGAGTCTGTTCACGCGCGGCCAGACCAACAATGCCCTCATCGTGCTTTAGTCTCTCACGGACTGACTGCCCGTCGGCATAGCCCATTCTGGCTCCAGCCACGAACTCATTCGTATTCGTATCCAGTAGATAGACACAGCAGCGATCAAACCCCACCACGTCGACGATGCCCCCAACGATCTGACTCAATACGTGGTCCAGATCCAGTGATGAGCTGATGGCGCGCATGACATCGGAGATTGTGGTCATCTCCTGAATCTTCACATTGAGCTGCTGATAGAGCCTGGCGTTGGACACAGCCAGAGATGCATGGGTGGCAAAAACACAGAAGAGCCTGAGATCATCTTCCGTGAACGGCGCGGATGGGTGATGCCGGCGAATGCTCAGCACGCCGGTGACTCCCCGGTTCTCGTCGAATAGAGGTACCAGCATTGACGAACTGATCCCTTTTCTGGCGCGCACTCTCTCTCTGAACCTTGGGTCAGCGGCGACGTCCCCGACAAGAACTGGCTGCGCGGTCGCTGCGACTCTGCCGGCGAGTCCTTCGCCCATACCTATTCGCGTGCCCTTGATGATGTCATCGCTCAAGCCGTACGCTGCTTCGATCACCAGGCTGTCGTCACGTTCGTCGCGGAGCATCAGTGAGCAAGCCTGAGCACCCATCACGGATGCCGCCTTGGCAAGAATGATATTCAGGAGAGGATGCACATCTATTGTGCCGCTGGCCGAACTGATCTCGTATAGTGCCGCTATCTCCTCCATCCGGCGATTGGCAGCGTCGTTTGATTCGCTCAGCGCAGATGACAGAGTATGGTTCTCGGTCAGCAAACCGCAATAGAGTAATGCGTGTTCTAATACCTGGTCGGGTACTGGAGCGCGGGCGGTACTGACGGCGAGGGTGATGGTCCTGCCTCCCATGGCGCGCTGGAACACGGTAACACCGGCGGGCGCACGTTTCCTCTTGCCGACAGCAATATCCGCGATGATCGACTCATCGGGCGATTCGTCCTGACAGTTGAGGCGGCAGGTCGCTCTGGCAGCAATCTGATTAGACTCAACCACAAACAGCGACACAGCATCGGCCTCAAGAGCTTCTCTGAGAAGGCTTAGTATGCGGCCGCGAGCGTCCGGAGCGCCGTCGCCGCCCAGCACGGCGGTCGCCAGCGAATCAAAAAGGCCAACAATCTCATCCATTTCAGCACATCCAGAAAGGAATTCCTATCGCATACCACGCTCTTGGGCGCATCGAGTGCAGAGCTCTTCCAGGAACAGGTCATAGTCCGTTGTGTAGTCCGCGCTGATACCTAACCGTACCATTATCGGCTCCGCTATTCGCGCCGCGATTGATTTGCGTGCGTCATCGGCCAACTCGTATCTGCGGTCGCAGTAGCTCTTCGCAGCCTCAAATTCCTCCGGGCGGACTAGATAGACATCAAAGCCTGTGTCAGACGTCCCGTGACCGGAGACGTCAATTCCTTCGGCTGGGCTTTTGACCAGTACCCAGTTGTGTTCAGCCGCACCAATGTCTCTGGGCCGTTCCTTAACTACGATCGTTCCGGCGGCATAGTCTCCCAGGCGCTTGTTGGTTCGGCTGAAGAGCACGCTCAAGATCCCGACTGCATACATACTGGGCAGAGAGTCAACCGACCGCACGAGGTTGCGAACTGTAGCCGCA
>Ga0136653_10000773_pt1 | contig 16917 bp, 8 predicted proteins | sample LakKivw275mmetaG_FD_94866 | JGI IMG/M metagenome (GOLD analysis project Ga0136653, IMG submission 94866) | Anoxic lake water microbial communities from Lake Kivu, Rwanda to study Microbial Dark Matter (Phase II) - Lake Kivu water 275m metaG... | ecosystem: Environmental > Aquatic > Freshwater >...
CCAGTGGGATGCTGCGAAGTTAGTTTCCGTATATAGTCTAGCCATTGGTAAATATCCGCTTTTGTAGTTTCCTTCTTCTTTCCATCCCATTCAGCCTCAGCCTGGCTTAACCAAGCATGCAGACCCGAGTGTCCTCTAGCTAGAGCTGCTTCTTTCTTCACCAAGCGAATCCCGGTCGCTATCTCCTCCAGTGGCAAAACTACCAAGTTAAGATAAGTGAATCCAAAGGGCAGGAGTTGGCGGCTGAGCATAGTAGCATACAGATATTGCGCTTCTACTTCTCCGCGCAGGCGTGTATTTTGCCATGGTTTTTTAGCAGCTTTCTGCACTTCGGGGTTAGTCTCTAAGTTGGGGCGTTCTTGGTTAACGCCATAAGGGCTAGCTACTGGCTGCACAAACCAAAGGCAACGAGGATAAATGCTGGCGCCAGCTTTTATTTGCTTTAAATAGTGGCTAGGGGTGGGTGCTGGCAAGAAAAGCTTATCGGATGATAATAGTATCGAGGTTAATGTCAACATTTGGCTTGACTCTTGCCATTTCTGGTTTCTTTTGGAAAGAATGCCTTTTAAACTAATTTTTTTGACTTGCTCCGCCTGTCCATTTTTACGGGCGATGAGAACGCAGGCAGGTACCTTGAATAAAGGAGACACATTCTCTAAGTCTATGAGCTTTTCCAGCGCCATTGGTGGGAGTTGATAACCTTGGAGCAGTTCTTGAAACCGCTGGTGTTGTTTAGCACCGGTAAGTGCACTACGTGGCATAACGAAGGCAATCGTTCCTCCCTTTTTCAGATAAGCATCAGCTGAAAGTGTAAAGAATAATGTAGCTATTTCCATCTGTGTGAAAAGTTTGACCTCTTTTCGGTTGAGCAAACCATAGTTGAAGACTAGGCGTTTTACCTGTTGTTGATAACCTGGATCGGTGATATATCGGTAAGAAAGCCAAGGAGGATTGCCAGCTACAATATCAAAGGAGCGCTGATGGAGATAAGCCGGACGATAATAGTTCTTGAGTATAAAAGTCCAGATAGTATCGCGGTCATTTTCCACTAGTTTTCTCATTAAGCGGAGATTAGGGCGCCAAAGATAAGCCCAGTCCTCAAAACCTTGTCCGCTAAGGTAAGCAACAAAACCTTCGCTAGCTATGTTTTCTGGACCAGTGATATATCTTCGCATCTCATCGATTACTTCATCAAGGGAGCTAGGGTGCTCAGCCATAGCTCTAGGAATATTAAAAAAGTTGTCAACCTCTGCTCTAACACTAACAAGTTCACCGCCGGTAGGTTCTATGGCTTCGAGCGAGTTGGCCATGTAGACTGGTAAGACAACAGGCTTAGCGTAGTTCTTCAGGTCTGGAGCTAGAGCGAGAATATAATTGACCTTGCTGATGGTAACGGCTAGCGGATGAACGTCAATACCGACGACATTCTCTAAAACTTTGTCTACAAAAGCTGATCCTTTAAGGCCTCGCTCTCTGAGTAGCTGTATCGCAGTGAACAGAAAGGTGCCGGAGCCACAGGCTGGGTCAAGCAAACTTTTACCTATATCGAAGTCTGCCTCACGCAGTGTAAATTCAACGAGCCAGTCCGGGGTATAGACTTCACCCAGGTCATGTTTCGTCTCCCGGTCAACCAAGTTCTCATAGAGTTCCTTAAGCAGATCCTGATCAATCTTTACTAAGTCATAAATGTTTAGGTGCTGAGATAAACCACGTAATAGTTCCATGGTGTCTTTGTCAACAAGTGGTAAGAGTACCCAACAGAAGAAGTCCTCTTCAGCGAGGTTAGTTAGGTTGGTGAAAGCCTTGCCAGTGATGATGTCACGGAGTTGTTCTCCTTTTGATTTGCCTCTAAAGAGAGCAGCATATGCTAACAATTTCACGACTAATGATAGGTATGTATGACGGAGAAATAGTTCGTCCCTAGCTACACTGTGGCCATAGGCCTTAGCTAAAAGTTTGTCCCACTCTTCGAACTTGACTTGGCATGATGGATTTTTTTGGCCAAAGTGAGCATCCTATTTAGTCTGTAGAGAGAAGAGTTAAAAACAGGGCTAGTATCACCAAACCTTTTAACCATATCTTGGGAAGTTGGCACCAGCTCTCTTTTTGAAAATAGGAACGCGTCAAACCATATGAATGCGTCTTCAATTGCAAGCTTCTCCAAATTGGCCTCATCTATCTTAGTCAATCCTTCTTCCTGAAGAAGATAGGCTTCAAAGTCCAGTCCGTCTGTAAGAACACCAAAATAGATTTGTTTATTACCCAAGGAACGTATGTAACGTTCCAGTTCTTCTTTACCCTTATCTTTTTCTAACCTAAGATTTCGTTTAAACTCGAAGATAATATCCTGATAGAGAGCATCAATGCTACCCCTCAGCGTAGCACCTGTAATACCCTTTTCGAGCTCAACATCTACCGGGTCAACATTGAAGCTCTTTCTGGCAAAGTCAATAAAAATAGAGCGGAGATAATCATGAGAAGCTCCCTTAGTTTTCGCTTCTCTGATACGAGCGAGGTAGTCCTTAAAGTGGGACTCGAAAGGCTGCAAAATCATGCCCCCATGTCTTGGATCGCGAATCTATAATACATGAGCTTGTGGAATTAGGCAATCGCTATGTGCCAAATCAGAGCTTTTATAAAATGTTGCACAATTCGTCAGAATGTGCAGTCTACCCATTTATAGGGTAATTCTGAGGATGGTGAGACAATAATTCAAAGGTCATTTAAAAAAGCTTCGATTGACCGGTTGGCTTCCGCGGGTTTTTCCAGCAGGCAGTGGTGGGTGGCGCCTTCGAAAATCATCAACCTGGCGCCGGGGATTTTATCGGCCAGATATTGGGAGTATTTTAACGGCGTCATGTCGTCCTCGGTGCCAGAAATGACCAGCGTAGGAAGCGAAATCTGGCTTATTTTTTCCATTATATCGAACCTGTCACAACACAAAAAGTCATTGAGTTGCACGGCTGGGCCTACTTTGGCCATACCCTGGATAACTTTCTCTCTGATATCAGGAGCAACACGACTGAGCGGAGGTTCAACTACTTTTTTAAGCCATTTGTCCGGGGCAGGGATGAGGTCTTCAATTAACTTGAGCAGGTCAGGGCGTACCCGAAGCCGGGCACCGGTGCTGATTAGTATTAAGGCTTTGACATCCTTGGGATAGTTCAGGGCGTGCATGAGGGCTATGGCGCCGCCAAGAGAATGGCCGGCAATTACGGGTTGTGAATAATCTTTTTGTTTGATGTATGAATGGAGCCATTGTGAATAGTCTTCTATGCTGGTGCGGGGCTGGCCATCGGGATGGCCCGGAAGGTTTGGGGCTTCAGAGTCTTTGAAGTAGTTTGTTTGGTAGTAGTATTCCAGGCCGGTGTTTCCGGCTCCGTGGATAAAAATTAATCTCATCTGGTCCCCAAGAGGGGTTTCACCCCTCTTAAACTCCCCTTTTTAATTTAAGGGGCTGTGCCCTTTTTAGATTTTCCTTTTGCATTGAAAGGGGTTTCACCCTCTCCCTGACCCTCCCCCTCAAGGGGGAGGGAAGCTAACTTACTCAAGAGGGGCTGCGCCCCTCTTGGACTCCCCGCTTTTTGTAAGAGAAAAGATTCTTTTAGAGGGGTTGCACCTCTCTTAGCACTCCCTGCTCTACAAAAGGATGATTAGTTTATGAGAGGGGCTGCGCCCCTCTGGAACTCCCCAGTGAGCGGTTATTTTGTTATTTTAGTAGTTTGAGAAATTGTTCTTCTGTAAGATCGGCTTGCTTGAGTATTCGCCTCAATGTTTTCTGGGGTAGGTCTTTGTTGTGAACGGGTATAGTCACTCTGATTTGAGGTTTATCTTTGTGGAACAGTCTAGCGTGGCTTCCCCGTTGGTGGTGAATGTAAAAACCGCCTTTTAATAGTGCTTTTAATACTTCATTCCCTTTGATGCCAGGAAGAGACGACATGTTAAACGCGTACCGCTATGCGTTTGACGGACGGTTCTTTATCATCTGGTATCGGCTCGCCTTCTTTGAGAGCGCTTTCCAGGTAACATTTTATGGCATCTTCGGCCATTGCTTTGGCTTCTTCCATCGTTTCTCCAAAGGTGCATATTTCGGGAATAGCAGGAACGACAACATCATAACCGCCTTCTTTTAAGGGCTCGAAGATGACTGTGTAATTGTAGACTCTCATTTTTTCTCCGGGGTAATTATAACACAGGTGGGTCTATTTTATTTGTTTTCACCCTCTCCCTTGCCCTCCCCCTTGAGGGGGAGGGCAAGTTGGTATAAGACTAAGAGGGGTTGCACCCCTCTTAGTACTCCCTGCTTTCTAAAAGGGAGATTAGTTTTTAAGAGGGGCTGTGCCCCTCTTGGACTCCCTAGAAAAAGGACCCTTCGACAGGCTCAGAGTGAGCGGGAAAATCCCTCTCAATCTCCCTTTTGCTAAGGGAGAAGTTATTTTTGTTCACCCTCTCCCCAGCCCTCTCCCTATCAGGGAGAGGGAGCAGGTAACGACGCCATTCTACCTTTCTTAACGACGAATTATTATAGCATTTGTTGATGTAGTCCCAGAAACTGAATATTTTCCTCTTGACACTGGCTGGTTAAAGGCTATAATTGGGCTGTATGACTAAGAGACAAATATTTTACTTTATATTAGCAGCAATTATAATAATGGTTTTATTTTTATTGCTGGGTATATATGTAGCAATCCGTCAGGTGTCATAACCCGACGTTAAGCACAAATTGACCGCTGCTCAACCTGAGAAGCGGGCGGTCGGAAAGTCGGGCTTTGTGATATAATATCCTGCTTAATCAGGCATTGCTTTTCGCGTAAAAACAACAAAAACAGGAGCGGAGTTTTTATGATTAAATCGAGACTGTGCGACAAGATAGGCATCAAGTACCCCATTATTCAGGCGGGAATGGGGCCGTTCAGCAACAACAACCTCTGTGTGGCGACAGCGAACGCCGGCGTGCTGGGCCTGCTGTCCACCAGCGGCGTTTTCAACAAGGACGACCAGCCCTGGATTTACAACGACTTCGTGAGGACCGGAGAAGCTAATCCCGACGACGATATGGCTACGGTGCTTGAAAAGGTGCTGAAACGGACCTATAGACTGGTCAAGGATAAGGGCGGTATTTTCGGCACAAACGTTATGGTCTCGGCTGAGCTTAAGGACAAAGCGCAGGTGATGATCGATACGGCCATCAGAGTACGCGAAGAGAACCCCGATATTAAGAACCATTTTAAGGTGATGTTTACCTCCGCCGGCGACCCCTTGGGCTGGGGAGATAAGATAAAGGGAGCCGGATTTACCTGGATTCATATTGTTCCATCTGTCAGGGGGGCTTTGCGCTGTAAGAAAGCGGGCTGCGATGTAATCGTAGCCTCCGGTCATGAAGGCGGTTTCCATACCTCGTGGGAACCAGTACATTCGATGATTCTGCTGCCGGCCGTGGTGGAGGAGGTGTCCGATGCCAACACTCTGGTGTGCGGCGCCGGCGGGTTCTGCGACGGCAAGACGCTGGCGGCGGCGCTGGTCATGGGTGCCGACGGAGCGCTGATGGGGACGCGCTTCCTGGCCACACAGGAGAGCGATTTCCACCGGATCTGGAAGGAGGCGGTTGTGGAATCAGGCGACAGGGCAACACTGGTGGCGCGCGGCTTTGTGGGACCGGCCAGATGGTTGAAAACACCCCGCAGCGTGGAACACGCCAGGCAGACTCTGCAGAAATCGCCCGGCGTTTTCCTGGGTACTCCCGATGATTATTCGACAATCGATATGTCTTTGATTCAGTATGAGATTGAATCTATTAAGGCGGCCTTCGAGGGAAATAAGGAAAATGCCATGATGGCTGCCGGCGAGGCGGCGCAGCGGATAAAGGATATGCCTAAGGTGAGTGATTTGGTTCAGCAAATCGTTACTGAGGCCGAGGCCATCCTGAGAGGTGTGCCCAAGCTTTTAAGTTAGTTTTTATTTAGTTTTTTCACCCTCACCCTTACCCTCTCCCTCAAGGGAGAGGGTTTTTGTTTGGAAACTAAGAGGGGTTGCACCCCTCTTAGAACTCCCCGCTTTGGCTAGGATTTGTGGAAGCGGTTTCTGGAGATGAATACAAGCAGTAATATAAGTGCGGCGATAACGGCAATGACCACCACGAAGAGTATGCCGGCAGCCGTACCTGCGGTGGGCCTGTTTTCAGGACCGGTAACGACGAAGTTTGCTTTTTGATTGCCTATAGTTGCGGTGTAAGTGCCGGGCTGCGACATTTTGACGGTGAACTTTAGCGGTTGGGTGGCCCTGGGGCCGACGCTGACCGTCCTGGTCTGCTCCACCTTTCCGTTTATCCTGAGCACGGCAGCGTAGCTATCGGCCTCGTCACCGGTATTGACCACGTTGGTTACGATGGTCACCGGCTGGTTAACCGAAACCTGCCCGGGATTGATGCTCAGATATTGTATTGTCATATTTGGCGGCAGCGGCTGCGGCGGTGACGGCGATGAACGCGGCTGGCGCGATGTATTAGAAAAAGGCGTCACGGTTCTGAAGCTTTGTTCGGTGCCATAAACCGTGCTATCTCCAACGGCCATAGCCCGGAAATAGTAGGTCGTACTGGTAGACAGGTCACCCAGTTCGGCCTGGAAAGCGCCCGGTCCAGTCATTGCCTGCTGCGGCGTCGAATCGGGATACGGCCCTCCACGCCTGGTGCCGTACTCGAAGGATACGTTTACGGCGGCGCTGGAGCCGGGCGAGTTCAGCTCTCCGTTCAGGGTGGCTGAGTCGATTCTTATGTCGGTGGCTTCACCGGTGGTCACGGACGGTGAAACGGTTCCCGTGGTGAAGACGTTCTCACTGCCGTAGCTGGTGCCCTGTATGCCACCATCGCCTTTGCACCGGAAATAGTAGGTGGTATCGGAACGCAAGCTGCCAAGATGGGCATGGAAGATGTCCGGTTCCGTCATGCCCTGCAGTGGAGTGGAGTTGGGATAAGGGCCGCCGGAGGTGGTGCCCCATTCGAAGGACACGTTCACATTAGGCGCGGTGCCCAGCAAAATCAGGTCGCCGTTCAAGATGGCGGCATTGGTCATGACATCGCTGGCGCCTTCGGTGATGACCACGGGTGGCAGGTGGTTGGTGGTGAAGCTTGTTTCATCACCGTATGCCGTGCCGCAGATACCGCCGTCCGCCTTTGCCCGGTAATAGTAGGTGGTGAAGGGAGTCAGGCCGGCTATGGGAGCCTGGAAATTACCGGTGGCGGTCATGGCCTGCGGTGGTGTGGAGTCGCTATAAGGACCTCCCTGCTGAGTTCCGTAGACGAAGGAGACGTTTACCGTAGCGGCGGTACCCAGAGCGTCCAATGTCCCGTTCAAGGTGGCGCTGTCGGTGGTCTTGTGGCTGACGGCATTGGTGGTAACCGACGGTGGCTGCGTGGCTGTGGTGAAAGAATGCTCGACGCCGTAACCGATGCCGTGGACGCCGCCGTCCGCCTTTGCCCGGTAGTAATAGGTGATGCCGGAGGCGAGGCCGGAAAGGTCGACCTGGAAACCGCCGGGTGCGTTCATCGGCTGTGGCGTGGTCTCGTGCCTGTAGACGCCGGAAGAGGTGCCCCACTGGAAGGAGACATCGGCCGAGGGGGCCGTGCCCAGAGAGCTCAAGACGCCGCTCAAGCTGGCCGAGAAGGGGGTGATGTCTGTGGCACTGCCGGTGAAAACGGAGGGCGGTGTGCAGGTGGTAGTGAAGCTAAGCTCATCGCCCTGGTCGCTGCCGTGCTCTCCACCATCCGCCATGGCAATGAAGTAATACGTGGTCAAAGGCGCCAGGCCGGTGATGTCGGCGTGGAAATAGCCTGCGGTACTTCTTGTTTGAAGCGGCGTGCTGTCGGGATATGGCCCTCCCGACGTCGTGCCGTACTGGAACCAGACATTTACGGCGGGTGCAGTGCCCATGGACGTCAGCTGGCCGCGCAAGGTGGCGGTGGTTGGCGCGACATCGGTGGCGTCATCGGTTTCCACCGACGGCGGCACCTTGGAAGTAGTGAAGCTAAGCTCGGTTCCATAGGCCGTGCCGTATATACCGCCATCGGCCTCAGCTATGAAGTAATAGGTAGTATTGGCCTGCAGTGTGTTTATGACGGCCGGGAAGGGTCCGGTTCCGGACATGGCCTGCGGCGGCGTCGAGTCCGTATATGGACCTCCGGAGGTGGTGCCGTAACGGAAAAAGACGTTTACCGAAGCGGCATCGCCCAGCGCATCCAGGTTGCCGTTCAAGCGGGCGGAATCGCTGGCGATGTTATCGGCGGCGTTGGTGGTTACCTCTGGTGGCAGGGTGGAGGTGGTAAAGGACATCTCCGTTCCGTGAGCGACGCCGTACTCGCCGCCGTCACCTTTTGCCCGGAAGTAATAGGTGGTGCCCGGCGTCAAGCTTGACAGATTCGCCTGGAACGGTCCGGCGGCCGCCATCGACTGCAACGGCGTTGAGTTGGGATAAGGACCGAGGTGGGTGTTGCCGTATTCGAATGAAACGTTTACCGTGTTAGCGGAGCCCAGATTATACAGGTTGCCGTTCAGTACCGAAGCGGTATCGGTGGTGTCGGTGGCCGCCATGGTCAGTACGGCAGGCGGGAACATGCCGGTGCGGAAGCTTTTTTCATCGCCGTACGCTGTACCGCTGAGGCCGCCATCGGCCTTAGCTATGAAGTAGTAAGTGGTAAGCGGCGTTAGACCGGTCAGGTTGGCCTGAAAAACGCCTGTTGCGGTCATGGGATGCGGCGTGGTTGAACCCGTATATGGCCCGCCCTGCGAGGTTCCGTACTGGAAGGATACATTTACCGTGGACGCAGTGCCCGTTGCGGTCAGGTTGCCGTTCAGGAGTGCGCTGTTGGTGGTCATGTGAATGGCGTCGCCGGTGGTGACCGAGGGTGGAGTGCTTCCGGTGGTGAATACATGCTCGGTGCCGTAGCCGGTGCCGTGGTCGCTGTGCGCCTTGGCCCGGTAGTAATAGGTGGTGGCGGGCGTTAAACCTGGCAGGTTGGCCTGGAAATCGCCCGGTGAACTCATGGTTTGTGGCGTGGTCTCATTGCTGTAGACGCCGGAGGTAGTGCTGTACTGGAATGAAACATCGGCGGTACCGGCGCTGCCGATGTAATGCAATGTGCCGTTCAAATCGGCCGAGGTAGTGGTAACATCGGTGGCGTCAAAGGTGCTGACCGACGGCGGTGCCCGATGGGTGCGGAAATTATGTATAGCTCCGTATCCTATTCCGTATACGCCGCCATCAGCTTTCGGCCGGTACCAGTAAAATGTATATGGGTCAAGGTTGCTGATATTAGCGCTGAACTCCAATGGCGAACTCAGCGACTGCAGGGGCGTCTCGTTATTGAGATTGTCCGGGTCGATGCCCCAATCGAAAGAAACAAAGACTGTAGTAGCCCTGCCCATATCCACTACCTGACCCATCAGTGTACCCGAGGTGGTGGTAATATCACGTGCGTCTTCGGTGGCTACCGAGGGAGTGATGTCTTCGGTGACAAAGCTTTTTTCTTCACCATATGACCAGATATCGAGGGCATTATTTTTAGCTTTTGCCCTGTAGAAATACCTCGTCTTCTGGGAAATACCGTTTAAATCATGGCTGAAAGCGCCGGTGCCCAAGGTCCCGGTCTCCGACCAACTGCTGGCGTAAGGCTCGCCGCTATGAGTTCCCCAATCGAAACCGCGTTCGGCTATGGAGCTATCGCAAATGCTGGTAATATCTCCATTTAGGGTAGCCGTGTTACCCCCGATTGCTGTGGCGTCTTCCGTTTGCACGCCCGGCGTTCCATACGCCGGTGATTCGGCTGTTGCCTTAGCATCGGAAAATGCGGTCAGTCCACCGCCGTAGGCCAGCGACCAGGCAGAATAGTAGTAAGTGATACAAGCAGGAAGGTTGGTTTCGGTGTACTGGGAATCGGGGCCGTTATAGACAAAATCGCCGTCGTCCGGATTCTGAGGATAACCGGTCGTCGACCTGACAATGAGCGTCGATTGGGCGCCTTCACCTTTTGTCCAGGTCAGCTCTACCTGTTCGTCGCCTCCGGTGGCGATAAAGTTCGACGGGGGATCGGGTGGGGTTATAAACTTTAGTTCATCTCCCCAGCCCCAGAGAAATTCGTTATGCCGGGCTGTAGCTCTAAAGTAGTAAGTCGTGCCTTTATTCAGGCCGCTCAGGTCGTAGCTGAAAGGACCAACGCCATAACTGCCTGTTTCGGTCCAGTTGTTGGCATATGGTGGGCCGCTTTGGGTGTCCCACTCGAAGCCGCGTTCAAATACCGGCGGGCCAGCTGTATCCGTAATATGGGCGTTCAGTGTGGCCTGTGTCCCTGATATGGCGGTAGCATTATCAGTGATTACAACGGGAGCATCACCCGGGGCGCCCCATCTCACATCGTAAAATTCGGAGTACTGCTGAAACCCGCCCTTGGATGCCTCTCCCCAGGCCGAATAGTAGTAGGTGATACCATTGGTTAGCCCGGTGTCGAGGTAGTTAGTGCCGGTGTCGAAATAGACGAGGTCGCCGTCGGTTGGTGTAAGTGGTTGGCTGGTTGTTGACCTTCGAACCATAGTCCGAATCGACCCATCGCCTTTAGTCCAGCTGAGGTATATTTTTTCATCGCCGGGCATCAAGGAGAAGTCATCGGGTGGCCAGGGCAAGGTAAGAAATTCGATGCCATCCCCGTAAGAGAAGACGTCGAACATTTCGTTCTTAGCTTTGGCTCTGCAATGGTAAAGCGTACCGGCGACCAAGTTGATTTCATCATAATAGAAATCATCAGCTCCGAAACTTCCTGTCTCCGTCCAGCCACTTGTCCATGGTGTTCCACCATCGGCATACCATTCAAAACCCCTCTCGATAATTGAGGTATCATTTATGCTTTGCACAGTACCCCATATCCTGGCCGCCTCTTCCTGGATGGGTGCAATCTGTTTAGTCACTACAGTGGGTGGGCTGGGTACGAAGGAGGCGATGACAACATCTGTATAAGGAGGCAGGCTGTTCACTTCGTTAAAAGAAACGCCGAAATAGTGCTTGTGTGCCACAAACGACATCATTTTGGTATAGCCTATCTCAGAAACGGTCCCATTGCTGCCCCAGCCTGTCTGCTTCAACTGCGACCAGTCTATTGGCGCATGGCCGTGTGTCTCCGAGCCGCCATTCTTTCCCGAAGTAGTATCTCCCTGTAATAAGTGATGATAGAACATGCCACCCTGGTTACTCTGCATTACCCATGGCGTTGGTGGTGAGCCGTCAAACAGGCCCAGCATACCAGCAGGCAACGCAGCGATGGATGTGTCTGCTTTGGCCAAGATAACAGTGGTGTATGGCGGGCAGTTCGATGCCCAAAATATATCATCCACACTCAGTGTGATATCATGACGGTGCTGGTGGCGTGCGATCGGCCATACATCAGGAGTTATGGAGTTGGTATCGCCGCCGGCATAGCTGGTGGTAATGGTGCCGTGGTGAGAGTGAGCCTCGGAGCCGCCCGTGGCAACCGATGTGTCTCCGAGTATATATTGGTTGTCTTGCGCTGCCTGCCTGGTCCAGCCACTGGGAACTCCATGCAGAAACGGAGCAATTACGCCGGCAGGCAGCTCTGTGGGGATACCCCCATCGTATCGAATCAATTTTAATGAGCGGTAAGGGGGGAAGTTGCTTTCCTGGCTCAGATCGGTGCTAGAAACATCATGTGTGTGTTCGACTGCCGGCTCATCATAACCGAATACCGTTTTGGCGCCGGGAAACACGTAATAGGGGACAGGCTTGATAACCAGGTTATAAGCGGAATGCGTATGAGTGCTATTGCCGCCCTGGGTGCCATAGGTATCGCTGCCGCGCGGAAAGATGTGGTAAAAAGGTTCGCCGGCGTCATCCGATATGCACGTCCAGCCGGTGGGAGCGGCACCGCCGTCCCAGAAAAGTATGAGGTGGGGTGTCTGTGCATATGCCGGCTGGGCTAAGGGGAATGGGATTATCGCCAGCAGGGTGAATAAAAGCGCCAGTGTATAGAACCAGCGTGATGAACTGCTGGAGCGTTTTGTGCTGCGGTGTCTAAAAAAAATCATTAATTTTGTGATAAAAACGATGCCCAGCCGCCCCAGCCCAAAATCGATATAGTATACAATGCTATATGCAGCCTGTCAACACAGGCGATAGCCTGGACGAAATATGTGGATATGCTTTTCCACAGTCCTTGCCCAGTTGCATAATCGGATATGCAGGCTTACAATGGACAGGCGAGAGGTGGAGCTTGAGCGGACCATACCGGCACGACGGATCTGAAAAACGGATATATCTTAGAAACCGTTCCGTCACTTTGTTGAAGAGGGCATGGCTGTATATCCAGCACAATTCCTTCATAATCGGCCTGCTGAGCCTCGTCTGGTTCGCAATTAGAACGGGCACTAAGCCTTCCAGAGCTGTCTATCCGTGCCAGCAGGCAGCTGCAGCAAATAGCTATGCATGGTTGGGAGCTTATATTTTGCCGTTGTTCGCCAAAGTAGGGAAAAGGACGGGTCAGCTTTATGCCAGAAGAAATCTGATATTTACGGCACTGGCAGCACTGGCAGTACTTATTTCCGGAGTATTTGCGGTGTGTACTATTCCTGGGGGTAACCAGGGTCCGGCGCCTTCCGGTCAAGCTGTCTCACTCACCTTATCGGAAAAACAGGCCGCAGTCACACCGGCCTCGGATATTTTTGTAGTTCAAGGGACTTCAGGGAACGACCAGGGGATTGCTGAGCTGATAGACCTTATGGGGAGTCACAATTTTCAGTTTTATGACTCATCTGTATCGGGGAAGAACAAGGGTCCGTCCGGCCTCATCGCCAGAGATGATGTCATCATTATCAAGGTCAATTCCCAGTGGGATGAGAGGGGAGGGACCAACACCGACGTGATCAAAGCCCTGATCTCAGCTATAGTGCAGCATCCGGATGAATTTGCTGGTGAGATAATAGTTGCTGACAACGGACAGGTCCAGCAGGGCCCAACCGGTCAAGGCGGTAGCTTGAACTATAGTAGAAATAATGCGGAGGACATTTCCCAGTCGGTCCAGAAAGTGGTTGATTCATTTGCCGGTTCCCATAAAGTATCGACATATCTGTGGGATACTATCACCAGACAAAGAGTTCAGGAATATTCTGAGGGAGACATGACCGACGGTTACATAATCGATGACGCCGTCAATCCCAGAACTGGAATGATGACATCTTATCCAAAATTCGAGACCAAGTACGGCACCTATATCAGTTTCAAACTGGGGCTGTGGAATCCGCAGCTGCAGGCCTATGACAGCGACCGGCTCAAGGTAATCAATGTTCCAGTGCTCAAGAGCCACGATGACTTTGGCGTCTCCGCCTGTGTTAAACATTATATGGGAGTACTCTCGTACAAACTAACGGAACAGCTGGGAATTAATGCACATGATGCACTAGTAACCGGTGGCCTGGGAACAGAGATGGTGGAAACGAGATTCCCGGCACTAAATATCATCGATGCTATATGGGTGAACGCAATGCCTTATGGGGGGCCGACATCGTCGTATAGTGGTGCCACCAGAACTAATGTGATTGCCGCCAGCCAGGACCCAGTAGCCCTCGATTACTGGGCAGCTAAGCATATACTGTTACAGGCAGCCCAAAGCACAAAATACTTTCGTCTTTCAACTGTGTTGGATCCAGACAACGTGTCAGAGACAAACTCATTCGGGCACTGGCTGAGATTATCTATGCAGGAAATAAATCAGGCCGGTTATCAGACGACGATTGATGAAGCTCGTATGAATGTCTACGTATCCCAGCTTTGAATCCTTCCTGCCATTTATTTAGGATTTTATTTATCACCTTCACCCCCAATTCTCAATATTGTTGACAGTGCCTGCGCAGTTGTACAACAATAGCGTGAATGCGGTTCTTATAGGAGGCGTCGATAATGGCGATGTATGAATATACACTGGATGAACAGGTGGCTGTGCTCACCATGAATGAGACGAAATTCAATATAGATTCACTTAAAGAATTTCTGTCGGTGCTGGACCAGATCGAAAATGACACCCAGGCTAAGGCACTGGTAGTCAAGTCAAATGACTCAAAGATATGGTGCAACGGCATTGATCTTGACTGGCTGTTACCGCATGTTCAGAAACGCGACAGAGATGTTACCGATGTTTTCTCCGCTAAACTGAACGAACTTCTTAAAAGGGTTCTTGTGTATCCTATGATTACTGTGGCTGCGATTACAGGCCATGCCTTTGCCGGTGGAGCCATAATGGCGTGCTGTTTCGATTTCCGCTTCATGAGAAAGGACCGCGGCTATCTCTGCTTTCCGGAGGTCGACCTGGGCATACCATTTATGCCCAGCATGACCGCCATGGTTAGAAAGGCTTTGCCCATGGACCTGGTGGTGAATATGCAGCTCACCGGCAGGAGAGTCACCGCCGACGAACTGGAAGCGCGCCATGTCATAAGGAAAGCCTGCACACTGGAGGAGCTGATGGGTGAAGCTATATCCTTCGCCAAGGGGTTGAACAAGGAAAGGGCGATAGTGGCTAAACTGAAGAATGTGCTGTACAAAGATATATTGGCGGTCATGGAGGTTGATGACCCGCCTGCCATTAAAGCATTATATGATTCTGGATTTTAATAGTTTATTTCACCCTCACCCTGCCCTATCCCTCTCCCCTAATCCCAATGGGAATAAATCCTCATTGGATGCCTGCCCACCCTTCCTCCCGACGGGAGAGGGTAATCATTTTGGCACTAAGAGTATTCTATTCAGGAGGCGCAGCATGAAGAAGATAAAGAGCATGGGCATTTTTGACCTTAAGGACTTTCCCATTAACTTCGTGCGGACGGGTATTCTGAAGGGGACGGGGGCCGATATCGAGGAGCTGGGCGAGAAGCCGCTCATCGCCGTGGTGAACTCATACTCGGAGCTGAACCCGGGACATATGCATCTGAGGACAATCGCCGACCGGGTAAAGGAGGGCATCTTTACGGCGGGTGGCATACCTTTTGAGTTCGGCGTGCCGGCCTGCTGCGACGGCATCACCGAGGGGAACGAGGGCATGCGCTTCGTGCTGCCGCAGAGGGAGCTTATTGCCGATATTATCGAGACACACATGCGCAGCCAGCTGTTCGACGGCCTGGTGATGATTTCCACGTGCGACAAGATAAATCCGGGCATGATTATGGCGGCGGCGCGGCTGGATTTGCCGGCTATATTCGTCCCCGGCGGGCCGAGCTCGTTTCAAATACGCTATTCTGAGAAAAATAAGGGCGTCATCGCCCACGACTGCTACGAAAATGTGGAGGACAGGCTGCTGCTGACAACGGTGGCCACATGCGGCGCCTGCGAGATAATGGGCACGGCCAATACCTTTCAATGCCTGTCCGAAGCCTTGGGTCTGGCTATTCCGGGCACGGCTACCATACCGGCATTCCATGCCGATAAGCTGCTGTGGGCGCGTAACGCCGGGAAGCGTATCGTAAAGATGGTTGAAGAAAATCTGACGGCGCGACAGATTTTGAATATGAAGGCGCTGGAAAATGCGCTGGCTGTCAATGCCGCCATCGGCGGTTCCACCAACGCCACACTGCACCTGCCGGCCATTGCCCATGAGCTGGGGCTGGAGCTACCGCTGCAGCGGTTCAATGAGGTGGCCGCCAGAGTACCCACGGTGACGGGAATCGCACCTAACGGACTTTATGGCATGATCGACCTGCATGTGGCCGGAGGTATACCGGCGGTGATGAAGGTAATCGAGAAGGACCTGCACCTGGACCATAAGAACGTGATGGGCATGACGGTTAAGGACGTTATCGACTTTGCCACAGTCAAGGACGACAGGGTCATCCAGCCGCGGCAGAAGCCGTTTGCCGCTGAGGGTGGGACGGTGGTGCTGTTCGGCAACCTGGCTCCAGAGGGCGCGGTGGTGAAGCAATCGGCAGTGTCTGAGGACATGCGGGTCTTTATCGGCAAGGTCAAGGTTTTCGAAGCTGAATCCGACTGCCTGGCGGCGATACGGGAAAAGAAGATTGAGGAGGGGGACATACTGGTGGTGATCAGGAACGAGGGACCGAAGGGCGGGCCGGGCATGCCGGAGATGCTGGCGGTGACACTGGGGCTGGACCTGAATGGTTATAAAAAGGTGGCGCTTCTTACCGACGGCAGGTATTCGGGAGCCAGCGGTGGGCTGTCGGTGGGGCATATATCGCCGGAGAGCTATGTGGGCGGGCCCGTAGCAGCGCTTAAGGACGGAGATGAGGTGCGTGTAGATATACCGGAGAGGAAGATAGAGGTAAAGCTCAGTGAGGCTGAGATTAAGCGGAGGCTTAAGGGCTGGAAGCCGGTTCAGAGGGAGGTGCCCTCTGGATATATGCAGAGATATATCAAATATGTGAGCTCTGCTGCAGAAGGAGCCATACTAAAATAAATCAAAGACCAAAAATCAAAAACCAAAATGACAGGTCAAAATGTAAAAATATTTCGTACTTCAATTGAAATATAAGTCCAGTCGTGTCACTTTTTTTAATTTTTATCTTGAATTTTTAACTTCTGCGTTTTAGTTTTTTATTTGTATTTACCCTCACCCTGCCCTCCCCCTTGAGGGGGAGGGATTTTGATTAATAAAGAGGAGCGAAGCCCCTCTTAAACTCCCCATCGATTGTCTCCCAGTAAGAAAAAGGGGAACCAAGAGGGGTGATGCGATTACCAGGCGGTGGGTTCGATGTGGAGCCATTTGGAGCTAAGCTGTCTGATCAGACCGGCCTGGGTGACGACACTAAGTCCGTCACTGATTTTTTCCAGTAGCTCGGGATTGTTTTTATTTACAGCTATGCCGTAGTACTCGGTGGTGAACCGTTCTCCGACGATTTTTAGCTTATCGGGATATTTCTCCAC
>Ga0136653_10000776_pt1 | contig 16876 bp, 15 predicted proteins | sample LakKivw275mmetaG_FD_94866 | JGI IMG/M metagenome (GOLD analysis project Ga0136653, IMG submission 94866) | Anoxic lake water microbial communities from Lake Kivu, Rwanda to study Microbial Dark Matter (Phase II) - Lake Kivu water 275m metaG... | ecosystem: Environmental > Aquatic > Freshwater >...
TTATAATATTGAGAAAAACATAATCAAAGTATAATATTTCTGCGAAGCAGAGTAAATGTCCATAAGACTTAGGAAATCCCTCTATAATTTCTTTTACGAAGTAAAAGGCTAAATGTGCAGAGCACTTAAGGCGGAAACCCCATTTTAATAAATCTACACGACGATTGAATATAGCATCTATTAAATGCATTTTTTTGTTTAAATGGCCATTTTGGGTTTTTGGTAAAAGTTGGAAACTATAACTTTTTATATTAGGCCATATTATAACACTACGGGTTAATAAAAAATAAAATGAGATTTGCACATATGGCAGACTGCCACATCGGCTCATGGAGAGACCCTAAATTAAGGGATGCAAGCACAAGGGCATTTTTAAAAGCAGTAAACATCTGCATTGAAAAACAGCTTGATTTTGTCCTGATAGCAGGGGACTTATTCAACACAGCTCTGCCCGGCATTGAATCATTAAAAATTGCTGTTAAAGAGCTGAAAAAATTAAAAGACAATGATATTCCTGTTTATGCAGTACCTGGCTCGCATGACTTTTCTCCAAGCGGAAAAACAATAATTGATGTTCTGGAGAATGCAGGGCTGTTAATAAATGTCATGAAAGGAAAGATTATTGATGAAAAACTTAAGCTTGATTTTACTGCTGACAAAACAGGAGCAAAAATAACAGGAATATTCGGGAAAAAAGGAATGCTTGAAAAAAGCTATTATAAATCTCTCTTAAAGAAGGAATTGGAGCAGGAAAAAGGCTTTAAGATATTCATGTTCCACACAGCTTTAACAGAATTCAAGCCAGAGGAGCTTGATTCAATGGAATCACAGCCATTGGAGCTTCTGCCAAAAAACTTTGATTATTATGCAGGAGGTCATGTGCATTATATCTTTGCTAAAAAACAGGAAGGATACGGGACAATAGCTTATCCCGGGCCTTTATTCCCAAACAGCTTTAGCGAGCTTGAAAAGCTTGAGAACGGAGGCTTTTATATTCTTGAAAAAACAGACAAGCTTGAGCTTAAATATGAGCCAGTTGTTATCTGCAATGTTTTTTCATTAAAACTTGACTGCAACAAAAAAAGCCCTGAGCAGATAAAAACAGAAATTGAAGAAAAAATAAAAGGCAGGGAATTTATAAACACAATTGTAACAATAAGATTAGCTGGTGTTTTAGATTCAGGAAAGCCCTCTGACATAAATCTAAAAGAGATATTTAGCAAACTTTATGACAAGGGCGCTTATTTTGTCATGAAAAACACATTCAAACTGGCAGCAAAAGAATTAGGAAGTGTTAAGGCAAAAACAGGCCCTGTTGAGGATACTGAAACCCTGCTGATAAGACAAAGCCTTGGTCAGATAAAAGTTGATAACCTTGATATTGAAAAAGAGGAAAAACTTACAAACAGGCTGATGGCGATATTAAGCAATGAAAAAGAGGAAGGAGAGCGTGTTGCTGACTTTGAAAAGAGAATAAGGGAAGAGATTGAGAATGTAATTAAGCTGGACTAGAGCCATCATATAACTCTTCATCCTTATTCAATGCCTTCATTTCTGTTGATTTTTCAATATATACCACATAAGGCCTTAGCTCATTTAACTTTGCTTCAATGTAATTGCTTTTTTCTGATTGCCTTATTCCTTCAGGAAAAAGAATCTCAACATTATATGTTTGTATTGATTTAATTTCTATATTTATCTTTAATCCCATTTCCTCAAGTTTTTGTCTTATGCAATCATCTTTTGCATATTCTGGCTTTATTTTTATATTATAAAGATTTTCAGTGACTTTTCCAATATCTTTTCCCTGCTTTTCTTCCATTTTACCAGATTATCCTCCAGGCTATTTTTCCTACTTTCTTGAACATATTATTATAACTATTATGTTTTCTTTTAAGGATTTCATTTATTTTTCCATTGTAACAGCTGCTTTCCATCATACTGTCTGCCCTTACAAGCCCGGCCCCGAAAACCCAGCTGTTGTCATATGGCTCACTTGATTCAAGCCTTTTAGCTGTTTTATACATTGTTTCCTCAGCAAGGTTTGGCTTTCCTGTCTTTGATATCATCAAGCCCAAAGCCCCTGAAACATGGGGTGTTGCCATTGATGTCCCGTCCCATACTCTGTATTCTCCTCCAGGGTAAGAGGAATAAATCCCAACACCAGGCGCAGAGATATCATTTGTTCCCCATATATTGCTAAAGTCAGCATGCTTATTATTTCTGTCAACAGCTGCAACTGCAATTACATAGTCGCCAAAAGCAGCAGGATAGCTTGCTCCATGTCCATCATTTCCTGCTGCTGCAACAAGCAGCAGGCCTTTTTGCGAGGCAATCCTGCACATCTCTTCAAGCGCCATTGAGGCGGTTGGGCCTCCAAGGCTCATGTTCGCAACATCTATATTGTTAAGCATGGCCCATTCTATTCCTGCTGCAACTGTTGCATCTGAGCCGCTTCCATCTGAATCAAGCACCTTCACTGCATACAAGGTTGCATCTGGTGCAACACCGCAGTTTTCTCCAGCTGATATTCCTGCAACATGAGTTCCATGGCCATTCTCATCCATTGGGTTTTCATCATCTTTTATAAAATCATACCCTTTTTTTCTTTTAAAGTTTGAGCTTAGCTCTGGATGGGTATAATCAACGCCAGTGTCAATTATTGCTATAGTTGCTCTCTTGCCTTTTGATGATTCATGTGCCTTATAAGCTCCTATGTTCTCAAGGTTCCACAGGTTTTCCTTTGGCCTGAAATAAGCCCTCGAATTCTTTTTTACAGGGATAATTGAGAACTTGTTTGACAAATCAATTGACCTCATTGCATTAAGGCTATATCTAAAGCTTCTTTCAAAGATTCTATTAACATCTTTCCTGTAGATTTTATTAGCTATCTGCTCTGCATCTTCGCCTAGACAGATAATGCTTATATAGGGTATAACTTTGAACTGATGGGTTATCTTGCCTATCTTTCCAATTTCTTTTGCCACCCTTTCCTTTATTTTCCAGTTGTTTTCTGTTTCTATTATAATCTCCAGGGGATTTTTGTCTCTTTTGCTTTGGAATATCCTGCTTAGAAGAACCTCCTTTCTTTGAACTCTTAAATCCCTTCTGTAATTGTTTAGATTCATAGGTTATTGTGAAGAATTATCTTTAATAACTTTTTAGTAATTTTTTTCGTGAGATTATCGCATTTAAGAAATAATTTTCTGTTAAATTGAAAAATATTCAACCAAAACCTTAATAAACTTCTTCCTATTGTTGTTGATTATGATTCCATGGACAAGAAAATACAGACCGGAAAATACAAATGAAATTAAGGGCCATGACAAGGCACTCTTAGAGCTAAAAAACTTTATTCTTAATTTTAAGAAGCAGAAGAAAAAGGCTTTAATTATATACGGCCAGTCAGGACTTGGAAAAACATGCTCTGTTTATGCTTTAGCCAGTGATTTAAATTATGAGGTTTTTGAGCTTAATGCATCTGACTTTAGGAACAAGGACATGATTGAGTCAAAGGTCGGCTCTGCAATAAGCCAGAAAAGCCTTTTCTCAAAAAATAAAATAATCCTTATTGATGAGATAGACGGACTTTCAGGAAAACAAGACCGCGGTGGAGTTTCAGCGCTTGCAAAGCTCGTTGAAAAAAGCAGCTTTCCTGTTGTTATGACTGCAACAAACCCTTACGAGCAAAAGCTTAACTCCTTAAGAAAAAAATCAGAATTGATTGAATTCAAGACTCTTAATTATCTTTCTGTTTTCTCTGTTTTAAAAAATATATGCACAAAAGAAAAAATAAAGTTCAATGATGAAGCATTGAAGTCATTGGCAAGGCATTCGGCAGGAGATTTAAGGTCTGCAATAAATGATCTGCAGGCATTGACTCATGAAAGGAAAGAGCTCAAAAACGAGGATTTGGAGGAGCTTTCTGACAGGAACAGGACAGAAAACATGCTAAATGCATTAATGAAGGTTTTTAAGACAACAGACATTAACATTGCAATAAATGCATTTGAGAATGTTGAGGAGGATATTGACAAGCAGTTTTTGTGGATTGACCAGAACCTGCCTATAGAATACCAGAAGCCAGAGGATTTGGCAAGGGCTTATGAATGCCTGTCAAAAGCAGATGTCTTCAAAGGCAGAATCAGAAGATGGCAGCACTGGAGATTTCTTGTTTACATAAATGCCCTGATTACAGCAGGAGTTGCAGCTGCAAAGGATGAAAAATACAAATGTTTTACCTCTTACAAGCCAACAACAAGAATCCTTAAGCTATGGCGCGCAAATATGAAATACCAGAAAAGAAAAGGCATAGCAGAAAAAATAGCTGAAAAAACACATAGCTCATCAAGAAGGGCATTGCAGGACACTCTCCCATACATTTCTTTTATCTTCAAGAGCAATAAAAAGCAGGCGGAAAAAATCGCCATTTCACTAGGTTTAAACAGAGAGGAAACAGACTGGCTTAAAAAATAACCTAATGATTTTAAAATGGATATTTCTAAAATTATTTATGATTATTTTTTTGCAAACAAGGAAGAGCTCGAATACAGCCCTTTTAAGTTAGGAAAATCCATTGATCATTATGATTCAGCGATAGACAGCGGCAATTTCATAAAAGCAGGCATGCCTTTACTTGCTCAAGGTTTTTTACTTTTTTATGCATTGCCTTCTTCAAATCTAAACTTAACAACAAAAATTATAGGGGAAGCTTTAATTTTAAGTGATATAATCTCAAGGCAAATTGGCATAAGAGAAACAGACACGTACTGCTACAGCATTATTGGAAGAACAAGGGATATGTATAAAAAGATTATAAAAAAATAAATTATTGCTTTTTCCTTGGCGCAGGAAACTTGATTTTAAAGCGAGGTGTTTTGATATTCTCATTTATTTTTTTAAATGCCATTATGCTTGTAACCAAGGCGCTTGAAGGCCTTGTCGTGAGCGCTTTCATAAGCAGCTTTCTGCTTGATATCTCTTCAACAATCCTGACTTCCCTGAGCTTTCTGAGGAATATAAACGAGGCGGCATACCTCATAACAAAGCTTATTATGAAAACAAGGTAATATTTTGACCAGAATAGCGAATTGTATTTTACAATAAATCCGCCAAGTGTTGCACCAAGAAATATTGCAAATCCTGTAAGCACATTATAGTAAGCAACACAGGTTGCCCTTTTTTCCCTTTTTGTGGTGTCAAAAATAAAATTAAATGATGCTATCTCAAACCCTGCCCATGAAAACCCGGCAAAGATTTGTATAAGAATAAGATAGCTGACATTTATTGAAAAAATCCATAAAATAGGTATTGCAGGCATTAGAAATCCTGCGAGCACAAGGACTTTTTTTGTTCCGTACTTATCAGACAATTTTCCCCATACAGGCATCATAGCAAATTTTGTAATCATAGCCACAGCCGTTATTATTGTAAAGGCAGTATAACTAAGTTTTAGGTCATAAAGCATATAAGGAGTGAAAAAAGGTGCGGATAAGTAAATACCAAAGTTCATCATGCTAAGGTAAAAAACAAAAAGCCCGTAATTCCTGAACCTTGCCTGCCTTAAAAATTGCATAAAGCTGAAGTTTGCATTCGGCGCAAACTCATACTCAGGCTCATACTGCTTTATTAGATAAACAAAAGAAATCATTCTTGAGATTAATGCAAACAAAAATACCACGCAGAATCCTATATATTCCATAAAATTTCCTGTTGAAAACCTCTGGAGTATATATCCTGCTGCAAGCAGAGACAAAAAAGATGTGAGGTTTCCTATTTTATTCCTATTTCCAAAATAATCCCCCCTGTTTTCATCACCAACAAGGTCTCCCATCCAGCTGCTCCATGCAGGATTTCCCATGACCCCAAAAACCCAGTAAAGGCATACAAAAAGTATTAAGATTGGCACGCTGAAGCTGCCGAAGAAAAAAACAAGGGCAATTGGTATGTACATAAGGGCCTGAAGCAATGAGCTTGTGCATACCAATCTTTTCCTTGTCTTGAATATCTTAAGAAGCTTGTTTGATAAAAGCTGGGAAAATGAGCCAAATGCCTTTGGTAGTGAACTTAAAAATCCAAGCTGGATATTTGTTGCTTTCAGGAAAACAGCAAAGGCCGCAAGGAATGACTCTCCAAAGCCGACCATCATCCAATAGAATGCTCCGTCAAAAATAGAATACCTAAGGCTCTTTTTTATTTTTTCCTGCTTTTCTTCCATCAGCGGCTGTTGCTTTTGATTTGCTTTTAAATCTTTCTAATTTGAATAAATTCAGATATGCTCAAACAAGAAATTAATTTTAGATTAGGCAAGAATCCAAATCAGGGCTTCTTTAGAAAAATAAAATATTTTACCATTGAGTTTTTATCTTTTGGATCTTAATATTTTCAGGAGCTACACTAAGGACACTAAACTCAATGTTTTTTATTCTTATCTTAGTCATGCTTTTTGGATAGTATATATTTAAGGCATAGCCCTGGTATCCTGAACTCTCCATATAGCTCAAAGAAAAAGTATTCTCATTGGGCATTCCGCAGTACACAAGGCCTATCCACTTCATAAAACCTGGCTTCAAGGTCTTTTTCTCACCAACTGAAATTGTAATGGCCTCTTCCATAAAACCTCAAAAGCATATACTATATTTATTTGTTTCTGTTAACTTATATCCAACCTTTTGATTTAAGGTATAAAAAGAAAAGTACAATAATAATTATAATCAAAATTATCCTTGGATCAATCTGGCCTCTTTTATTTTTCATTTTCAATACTTCTTCAATGACATATATTTTTTTATCTAACATGTTAATACTTTCTTTGAAATTTAATTTCTCATTTATACTATTTAAATCTTTCCTAACTAAACCAATCTCCTCAGAATTATCATCTACATTCTTAATTTTTTTCTTTATAAAATTGATCGGCCAAGAAACCAGAAAATACAAAAATATCGCACCTGCCAAGGCTAAAAAAAGGAATAATCCTGTCTGTGGGTCTTTTGATTGGGCATAAGTGCTTATAATTCCTACAGCAATGCTAATAATCATACCGAGATAATATGTTCTGTCCTTAATTTCTAATTTCATAAAATATGTGTTTTGATTGTTCTTTAAAACATTTACCTATCTAAAATCGGAAATTTCACGGAAAAGAATATAGAAACAATTTTATATTAGAGGTTTTTAATTATGCCTATTATGGCAGATAACAAGTTGTCAATTGAGGAAATGGCCATATTTTGCAAGAAGAAAGGCCTTGTTTATCCTTCTGGAGAGATTTATGGAGGCCTAGCCGGGTTCTTTGATTTTGGGCCGAATTGCGTTGAAATAAACAGCAATATCAAAAGGGAATGGTGGAAATTCCATGTACAGCAGAGAGAGGACATAGTTGGCATTGACGGAAGCATTATAACAAATCCCAGAGTTTGGCAGGCTTCCGGCCATGTCAAAAATTTCACAGATGTTTATGTCAAATGCAAAAAATGCAGAAAGCCAAACAAGATTGACAAAAGCGATATAGAAAAGGCAATGTGCGAATGTGGCGGAGAATATGAAGTTATAGGCAACCTTAATCTTATGTTCAAAACCAATGTCGGGCCTATTGAAGGAAATACTGCTTATTTAAGGCCAGAGACAGCACAGCTAATATTTGCTGATTTTAAAACAGTTGCAGAGAACTCAAGATTAAAATTGCCATTTGGAATTGCGCAGATTGGAAAGGCATTTAGAAATGAAATCTCGCCAAGGGACTTTTTATTCAGGACAAGAGAGTTTGAGATGATGGAGATTGAGTATTTTATCCATCCAAAAAACATAAACAAATGTCCTTTTATTAAGGAAGTTTTGGACCATAAAATGAATCTATTGCCTGCTGAATCACAGAAAAAAAATAAATCCCATGTGAAAATGACAATGAAACAGGCATTAGACAGAAAAATCATAAAGACAGAGTGGCATGCCTACTGGCTGGCTTTAGAGCATAAATGGTTTGCTGGCCTTGGTGCAAATCCAGAGAATTTCAGGGCAAGGCAGCACACAAAGGATGAATTAAGCCACTATGCCTTAGACACATGGGACCTGGAATATAATTTCCCATTTGGATGGAAAGAATTAGAGGGAATTGCAAACAGGACTGACTTTGATTTGCAGCAGCATATTAAGCACTCAAAGAAAGATTTAAGCTTTTTTGACCAGGAAACCAATGAAAAAGTTGTTCCGCATGTTGTTGCAGAACCGAGCCTTGGTGTTGGACGCGCATTCCTTGTGTTTATGTTTGATGCTTATAATGATGACAGGAAAAGGGGGAACATTGTCTTAAAGCTGGATCCAAGGCTTGCTCCTGTAAAGGCAGGAATTTTCCCACTGGTAAGCAAGCCGGAACTAATCAAAATTGCAAGAAATATTTATGATGGACTGAGGGGAGCATACAGCATAAGTTATGACAAGTCAGGCTCAATAGGAAGAAGATATGCAAGGGCCGACGAAATAGGAACGCCTTTCTGCATCACAGTTGACTTTGGCTCATTAAAAGACAAATCAGTTACAATCAGGGACAGGGATACAACAAAACAAGCTAGGATAAAAATAGCTGAGCTGAAAGATACCATAAGAAAACTTATTGATGAAGAGATTAGATTCAAGGATTTGAAATAAAATATTAAACTAAATCAGAGTCCTATACAACCCTCTTCTCATTTTATCATTACTTACTGCAACTTTCTAGTTATACTTAATGATTTAATTAACTCATTTACATCTGATTCTAACTCCTCTGTAATTGAATGGAAGATTAATTTATCATCAGTTTTCCCATATTCATGAGCAATTATATTTCTCATTCCTTTTGCTTCCTTGAGTTTTATGGCTAATTCTTGTGAAATAATCTTTTCTTGTGCAAGAATATCAAAGGCTTCTTTATCTTCCTCAGGAATTTTATATCCTTTATCCCTGATTATTAAAAAAGCCAAATCAATCACAGCTTCTATAATCTTCTCAAAATATCTTTCACAGGCTGCCTTTGTTTTCAGATCAGTTTTATACTTATAAAAACTTTTAGGCATAATTTCCTCTAGTTCAGAAAGATAATCATCAATTTCTTTTATTTTATCATTTATTCTCATTTTTATGCACAGAAATGCTTGCGAAAACCTCATACTTTAGTATGAGGATGAGCATTTCTGGCATCCTAAAAATCCATTCTCAAAAGAAAACTCCGTCAAACCAGCATCTTTAGATGCTGGTAGGAGTTTTCTGTGGATTTTTATGATATAATATTTTTCCCTTATTGTCAATCTCTTTTTTAATCTTACTATGCAAATGATTATAAACCTGTACATCTACCTTTTGGTTAACTTTGCCTGAAATCCTTTTTCTAAAGAGAGCTGATTCTTTTATAGTTATTTTATCAAATTTTACTACTATATCTATATCAGATTTAAAAGTAAGTTTATTCTCAACCAGAGAACCAAATAATAAGACTTCTTTAATTTTTTTGAAAAGAGCATCATTTAGAATAGCTTCTCTTGCTTCTTCAATCATTTTTTTTATTTCAGATCCTTTCTTAAGCTTAAATTCTTCAGAGAATCCGGATGCTTCTTTAATAAATTCAAGCTTCTGCCTTATATCTCTTGAAAGCCTATTCTTTTCTGACTGTGTTAGGTTTACACCTAATAATTGTTTTTCAATTATCTTTAATTCCCCCTTGCCAAATACTTTTCTGGCATTTTTACTTGAATTCAAAAATCTTAATAAGCTCATTTTAAATAACCATAATCAAGGTTATAATAACCATAATGAAGGTTATATTTAAATGTTTTGTTTTCTTAAGAAAATTACCCTTTCTTTTATAAAAAGAAACTCTTATATGCTTATAGTTCATAAACAAATTGTTCATAATCTATAAACTAAAATATTGTCAGCTGAAATAAAAAGATATTTAAATCATCTGCTTTTTCTTTAGCTAAAATATAGAAGGTGTTAATAATGGCAATAAAAGATTTGGAAATAAGACAAAGAAATGTTGATATTGTAGCAGAAGTCGTTGAGATAGGCGAAGTCCGTGAATTCAACAAATTTGGCAGGCCAGGAAGGGTTGCAACTGCAAAAATCAAGGACGAAACAGGAGAAATAAGCCTGACATTATGGAACGAGGATATTGACAGGGTTAAGGTAGGGGACACAATCAGGATTAAGAACGGCTTTGTCAATGAGTGGCAGGGCACAGCCCAGCTGACCACAGGAAGAATGGGCAGTTTGGAGGTTCTCAGCAAAGCAGATGAAGGCTCAGAAGCAGAGCCCGAACCTTCAGGGGAAGATTCTGCTGAAGAAGACATTGAATAAAAATTAAACTGATTTTATTCTGTTTATGGGGCGATAGCTCAGCCTGGAAAATAGTTAGACTGTTTGGGTAAGAGAGCGCATGGCTGAAGACCATGGTGTCCGGGATTCAAATTCCCGTCGCCCCATTCTTTTAAAACGAAAGCTTAATTAATAAATGCTTTTTATTTAGGTCTATGAAGGAATCTGTATTTGTTATATGCGCTCACTCTGATGACCAGATACTTGGGCCAGGAGGAACAATTGCAAAGTATGCCAAGGAAGGAAAAGAAATATTTACTATTATCTTATCTTATGGTGAAACATCCCATGTCTGGCTTAAAAAAAAGGTTAGCGTTGAGATAAGGGTTAAGGAAGCACAAAATGCAGACAAAGTGATTGGAGGTTCTGGTGTTGTCTTCTTTGGCTTAACAGAGGGAAAATTCTTAGAGGAAGCTGAGGACAAAAAAATTAAAGACAGAATCAAGGGGCTGATTAAGGAAAAAAATCCAGCCAAAATATTTACCCATTCTGTTGATGATGCCCATGATGACCACAGGGCTGTCTATAAGATGGTTGTGGAACTAACAGACGAAATTAATTACAAAGGGGATTTGCTGAGTTTTGATATCTGGCATATTGTGGATTTCAAGAAAAGGGAAAAACCAAAGCTTTACGTTGACATTACAGATACATTTAAGACAAAACTTAAGGCATTAAAGTGCTTTGAAAGCCAGAAACTAGTAATGCTGTTTCCTTATATTAACGTTTATATAAAGGCATTTATAAATGGGTTAAAAAATGACTGCAAATATGCAGAAAAATTTTACAAAATAAAATGAAAAAAATTTTGATAGCAACAGACTCTTTTCTCCCAAGGTGGGATGGTATTGCAAGATTTCTTAATGAAATCCTACCTAAGCTTTCAGCTGATTATGATATCACTGTTATTGCACCAAGATTCAATGGCCAACTGGCAGAGTTCAAAAATATTAGCATTATCAGGATACCACTTTCAAGAATCCGTGTTGGGGATTATACTCCTGCTAAATTTTGCATTAGAAAAGTTATAAAAGCTGTTAAGCAAGCAGATATAGTTTGGACCCAGACAATAGGTCCAATAGGTGCTCCTGCGATACTAGCTGCAAGATTTTTTAGAAAACCCCTTACTGCATACATACACTCTATTGAATGGGAGCTCTTCACAAAGAGCCTCTCGCCAACTAATCCATTAAGAAAAATAGTCTATTTTTTTACTAAAAGAGTTACAAGATTCCTGTACAACAAATGCAGCCTGTTATTAGTCCCCTCATTAGAGGTTGCAGAAATATTAAACTGGCATAATATAATCACAAAGAAAAAAGTTGTACATCTTGGAACAGACACACTTAAGTTTAAGCCAGCAGAGGATAAAAAGGCTGCAAAGGAAAAAATAGGACTTAATCCTGAAAATAAGGTTATTGGATTCTCAGGAAGAATCGGTCGTGAAAAGGATTTGATAACCCTTTACAGGGCATTTTTAAGATTAAGAAAACTAAACAATAACCTTATATTGCTAATCATAGGAAAGGGAATCCAGGAACTAAGGCTTATGCTCGAGTCAAAAAAAGATGTTGTTGTTGTTGAATCTGCTGATGATATTGTTCCATATTTACAGGCAATGGACATTTATGTGATGCCTTCATTAACAGAAACATCATCTTTATCAACAATGGAGGCAATGTCATGCGGCATCGCAGTTGTTTCAACACCTGTCGGCTATATCAAGTATTACATAAAGGATAGTTATAATGGACTTTTCTTCAGCAAGCAGAATCCATATGAACTCTCAAAAAAGCTTTATGCTCTTCTGGAAAACAAAAAACTGAGGATAAAATTAGGAGAAAATGCAAGAAAAACCATTATAGCATTTTACAACTGGGACAAAACAACCGATGGAATAAAGAATGCACTAGAAGAGCTTATATCTTCAGGCTGACGATGTTGCTGACTCCGTTGGTCCCCATGGAAACACCATAAAGCGTATCTGCGTCTGTTATTACAGCATCATTGTGCGATATTACAACATACTGCGCTCTTTCAGAATATTTTCTGATAAGTTTTGCAAGCTTCTCTGAGTTCTGCTTGTCAAGCGCAGCATCAACCTCATCGAAAACATAGAATGACGCCGGCTTATAGTCCTGAATTGCAAATATAAATGCAAGGGCTGTCAAGCTCTTCTCCCCGCCTGACAATGAGTGTATGTCCATGAATTTTTTGCTGGTTATCTTAACTTTTATTCTTAGGCCGCCCTCAAATGGCTCTTTCTCATTCTCCAGGACAATGGATGCAAGTCCTTTTGATGTAAGCTTTGAAAAGATGTTCTTAAAGTTTTCATTAACTGCATTAAAACTGACCATAAACAGCTCTTTTTTCTTGCTCTCAACCTCATCTATCATTGCAACAACATCCTTTTTCTCTCCTGCAAGCCTTTCTTTTTTCTCAAGCAGTTTTTTATACTCTTTTTCTATATTATCGTAAACCTCCAATGCCCTCATATTAACAGCACCAAACTCCCCTATAAGTGCCTCAAACCTGTTTATTTCCCTTTTAAGCGATTCCTCGCTTTTTTCCTCCAACAGCTCGATGTCCTCGTACTGCTCAAAATCCTTTTTCAGGCCAGCGAGCTCTGCCTTGACCTCAACATTTTTCATTGATAAATTATTCATTCTTGTTTCAGTGCCCCTGTTCTGGTCTTCCTTGTTCATTATGCTGCTTTCAGTTTTGAGGATATAATTGTTAATATCATCCCTTGTCTTGAACAATCCCTTGAATCTTGTTCTGAACTCTTTCTGCCCCTTTTCCCTCTCAATTAATAGTCTACTCTGTTTTTTTATCCTTTCCTTTATCTGCTCAAGCTCTAAGGTAAAATCCTTTTTTTCCTTTTCCTGCTCCTTGAGTATTCTTGTTATGTTTTCTTCATCCCTTTTCAATATGTCATTTATCTGTGTATTCATGCTGCTTATCTTTGAGTCAAGCTCAAGAATATCATTTCTTAATTCTTGCTTTTTCTCCTCAAAGCTATTAATCTCAGCCAGCAATGTTGGATTTCTCAATCCGCTTATTTTTATTCTCAGCTCCTGTTTTCTTGTTTTTATTTCAGCCAGTTTCCTGTTACAGCTGGCTATTTTCTCTTCTGTCTCTGCTATCTGCCTATTGATGGATTTTAACTCATTTTCCAAGCCTGTTTTTTGTTTTTTGGAAACCTCTATATCCCCTGTTTCAAGATGAAGGCCTTTTTCTGATTTTATTATTTCGCCCTCAAGGGCTGATTTTTCATTTCTTAATGCAAGGAGATTGTTTTCCACTTCCCTCCTTCTGTTTTCAAGCGTAACAACAAGATTCTGCTGTTCAGCAATTTTTTTCTCATAATCAGAAAGGTCTTTTGCAAGGTCTTCCTGCTGAAAACCAAGCCCTGATTTTTTCCTGTAGCCACCTTTCATTGCGCCGCTTGTTTCAATTAAATCGCCCTCAAGGGTTACCATCCTGAAGCTTCCTATGCCAAGGCGCTGGGCAACATTAATGTTATCAATCACAATAGTATTTCCAAACACATAGGAGAATGCATTCTTGAATTTCCTGTCAAATGACACCAAATTAATAGCCAGGTCATGAACCCCGTTTGAAGATAATATGTTTTTTAGCTCTGGATTTGGTGCTGCTGGCTTTATTTTGTTTAATGGCAGAAAGTTTGCGACCCCGAGCTTTTTAGTCCTGAGATATTTTATGCAGGTTTCAGCAACCTTGTCATCATCAACAATGATGCTCTGTATCCTTGAGCCAGCTGCAACCTCCAGGGCAAGCGAATATTTTGAGGAAACATTGCCCAAGCCAGCAACAGTTCCATAAATCCCCTTAATCTGGCTTTTTTGGTCAAGAATCTTTTTAACAGCAATATTTGCAGATGCTCTTTCCCTAATCCCTATGTTTTTTACCTTTAGCTTCTCAAGCTCCTCTCTTAAAGTAAGCAGTTTTTCCCTTGATTTGGATAACTGTGCTGAAAGTGATGAGTCCTCATTAAGAAGCCTGTTTAATTCAAGGGTCTTTTTCTTGAAATCCTGCTTTTTTTTAGTTAGTTCCTCTATCTCCTTTTTGCTTTCTTTTTCAACATCAAGAACCTTCTGCATTATGGCATTAATGCTCTGGATATGATATTCTGCCTTGTCTTTTTCTCTTAGCAGTTCCTGCTGTTTTTCCCTTAAAGCCTGTATCTCTTTCTGTCCGTTTTCTTCCTCTTTTTCTACTTCCTCAATTTCTTTCTCAATCTCGTCCAGATTGTCAATCTTATTTTTTTCCTTGAAATTTTTAATAGATTCATTAAGCCCTGATATGTCCTTGTTTTTTTCTTTCTTCTGCTTTTCAAGGTTAAAAATATCTGATAAAAAACCCTCAATCTTCTGATGAATCTCTGTAAGGTCCTTTTGCAGCTGGTTTTTTCTTGAATCAATCTTTACAAGCTCATTCTCGCATGTGGCTATTCTTGTCTTGTTTGTCTCAATGTCAACCCTTAGCTGCTCAACCCCCTTCTGAATATCGAGCTGTTCCTTTTCACCTTTTTCCTCAATCTCATTTGTTATTTTTGTTATTTCATTTCTTTTCCCGCTAACTGTTTTTTTCAAAGCAGCTATCTCACGCTGGACCTTTGCTATTTTTTCATTGCAGCTTTTAATCTCATCCCCAAGTTTTTTTTGCTCTTCTTCCTTTTTTGTTATCTGGATGTTGATAAAGGTTGCCCTGTTCTGCTTTATGCTGTCATTCATCTTCTTATACTTAAGAGCCTGGTCCCTTTCTGATTTTAGCTCCTTTAGGTATGTTTCTCTTTCTGCTAGTATAATATCAGCTTCCTTTAGCTTGGCCTCAACCTTATCAAGCTCATTCAGTGCCTTTTTCTTCTTGTCCTCATATATTGAGATGCCTGCTATTTCCTCAACTATTAGTCTGCGCTGCTCAGGAGACATCTCAACAAACTTGTTGATATCCCCCTGAAGAATTATGTTATAGCCTCCAGGGTCAAGTGCTGCAACAGACATCATGTCAATTACCTGCTGCCTTGTTCTTCTTTTGTCATTTATCTTATATATGCTGGCTCCTGTTTGCTTTACAATCCTTGTGATTTTTATTTCAGAGTCATCAGATGGGAATATTTTCCTGGAATTATCAAAATAAATGCTTACCTCCCCGCTTTTTGAAGGAACCCCTTTTTTTCCGCCATCATAAATAAGATTTGCAGATTTTTCAGCCCTGAGGCTTTTTGAGCTTACCCTTCCGAGTACAAAGCATATGCTATCCATAATATTTGACTTTCCAGAGCCATTCGGGCCAAGAATGCAGTTGAAATTATTGTTGAACAACAGCTCTGTTCTCTTTGCAAATGATTTAAAGCCTTTTATTACAATTTTATTAATCCTTGTCATTAACTCACTCTTTTTTATAATTTTATCAAAAATCTTAACTAAAAGCCTGAAATATTGCTTCTATAAATAGCTTTTGGTTGGTCTAAAAACATAAAACTTTTATAGAAAACAGCTTTGGATAAAGGTATGGAGCTTTTAAAACAGGTTATTAATGAATTAAGGCCAAAAAAAATTGTGTTTAATAAATGCACTGCTGTTCTGGACACTATAAACTCTGAAATCAAAAAAAACAAAATCAGGGCAAGGGCTGTTCTTGGCGGCTCAATAGCAAAAGGGACTTTTCTGAAAGATGATTATGACTGCGATATCTTTGTTAAGTTTAATTTAAGTTACAAGAAAAAAGATATGTCTGGTTTATTGGAAAAAATCCTTAAGATTTTTCCAAAAGCTGAAAAAATCCATGGCTCAAGGGATTATTTTAACTTTAAGTTTAATCAAATAAATTTTGAGGCTGTTCCTGTTCTGGATATAAAAAAGCCAGAACAAGCAGTTAATATAACAGACTGCTCACCATTGCATGTTAACTGGGTCAAAAATAATTTAAAGAAAAATCCGAAATTGGCAGATGAGATAAGGCTTGCAAAGGCCTTTTGCAAATCATGCAATGTCTATGGTGCAGAATCATACATCAAGGGATTTTCAGGACATGCTCTGGATATACTGGTAATTTATTATAAAGGGTTTATGCCTTTACTGAAAAATGCCCTTGAATGGAAGGAGCAGGAGGTTATTGACTTTAATAATTATTACAAAGGTAATGCCTTGGAAAAATTGAATAAATCAAAGCTTGGCCCCCTTATAGTTATTGACCCAATACAGCCAGAGAGAAATGCTGCTGCTGTTTTAAGCAGGGAGAAATTTCTTTTGTTTAAGAAGTTTGCAGCTGATTTTTTGAAAAAACCATTAAAAAAGTTTTTTGAGAAAAAAGAGATTACTATTAATGAGCTTAAAGACAAATCAAGAAATAAAAAACTTGTTTTGCTTGATATAAAGGCATTTGATGGAAAAGAGGATGTTGTTGGCTCCAAGCTTTTAAAGGCATTTAATTATATTAATAAAAACCTTGTTTCAAATGGCTTTACTGTTTATGACAAGGGATGGAAATGGGATAAAAA
>Ga0136653_10000777_pt1 | contig 16863 bp, 15 predicted proteins | sample LakKivw275mmetaG_FD_94866 | JGI IMG/M metagenome (GOLD analysis project Ga0136653, IMG submission 94866) | Anoxic lake water microbial communities from Lake Kivu, Rwanda to study Microbial Dark Matter (Phase II) - Lake Kivu water 275m metaG... | ecosystem: Environmental > Aquatic > Freshwater >...
CGCTTCTCCAGGAAGCCCATAACACCCTCCCTGGCATCCTCGGACTCGCGGCAGACCTGCTGCATGAAGTCCTCCATGGCCATATGCGTTAAAACCGAGTCGGACTTGAGTGAAGTATAGGCCATGCGCTTGATCATCTCGATGGCCAGCGACGGCCCCTTGGCCAGGCTCTGCGCGAATTCGAGTGATGTCTTCATGAGAAGATCGGGAGGCGCAACTTTATTGACCAGGCCGATGCGTTCGGCCTCCCTGGCATCGATCTTGTCGCCGGTCCACATCAACTCAAGTGACTTACTGATACCAACCAGGCGTGGCAGGTAATACGAGGTCCCACAGTCGGGCACCAGCCCGCGTTTGACGAAAATTGACGAGAAGGTGGCGTTTTCCGATGCTATACGTATGTCGGCTGCCAGCGCCAGCGCCAGTCCTCCTCCGGCCGCGATACCGTTGACTGCAGCTATGACGGGCCTGGTGAAATCCGCGATATGCTTGACCACCCATCCGAAGCTGACAAATGGTGTGGTATGCTCGGCGCGGCTGATGCCCGGCTGGTTCTTGTCCGTTCCATACGGTTGCTCGGCCAGGTCGGCGCCCGAACAGAAGGAGCGGCCTTCGCCGGTTATGATAAGCGCCTTGATGCCATCGTCTGTATTGAGATCACCGAGCGCTTTCGACATCTCGTGCAGTATGGCCGCGTTAAGGCAGTTCAACTTGTCCGGCCGCCTGAGCGTGAGAGTGGCGACCTCATCCGCAATATCGACTGAAATTAGTTTGTATGACATCAACATCCTCCGGGGCGATTATTTAAAAATGCGGCTATAATGATAACACTACATTGCACGTCATTGCATGTATGAGCGGGCGGGCCTGAAGGCCTGCCCCTACAGGGGAAAACGTAGGGGCGGGTTTTTAAACCCGCCCGCATAGATAATATATTGAGAGCGGAGGTTCATAATGGGAGATCTTGAACGTGAGAAGAAAAAGGGATTCGATTGGGACTACATGGCCGATGTGCTGGACAAGAAGGCCGCGGCGGCCAAATACCAGATAGCGGGCTTCGGGCTGGGTGGAGCGCTTTTTGGATTCGTTGCCAGGGCTGTCATACGGGAACTCGGAGAGGAAAAGGGCGAGGCGCTGCTGAAGGGAGCTGTGGAGGATTTCGGCAGGGCCAGGGGCAGACGTATAGCCGCCGTCGTCAAAGACCTGGAAGAGCCGCTTTCATTCAAGAACTGGTTGATATACAGCGATATCGACAGCTCCAATTTCGATCCGCACCCCGACCTGGATAATGATGACCTGGTGGTCAAGGCCGGGGAATGCACCTTCTGGAACGGTTCGCGGGAACTGGGTGTGGGCGAATACAGCAAGATCTATTGTAAGTACGTGGACTATGCCATTCTGGAAGGATATAGTCCGGACGTCAAGCTCGTGCTGCACGACCGCCACCACGTGGGACAGGCCGATCATTGCACGTTCAGATATATCATGAAAGATGCGAACAGGTGATACAGTTGCGGCGATCTTGCCCGCGATTGTCTCTGCGCTGTATACTATGCTCCGTGCCAGCGTAGCTCAGTGGTAGAGCAGCTGTTTCGTAAACAGCTGGTCGTCAGTTCGACTCTGACCGCTGGCTCCAACGTCGAAAAAATGTGCTGACCTGATAGGCGGGGAGGTAAAAGGTATGACATTCAAGATAAAATTGTGCAGTCTGATCGTAATTAGCCTCATGTGTCTGGCTGCAACCATATTACCGGGCCTGGCGCCGGCTGCAGCCGACAACAATACTGCGTCAGAATTGCCGTACTCGAAAACCTGGGGTAACAGCGCCGGACGCACGGGCTGCAACGCCACTGCCTGGGGCAAGAGCGACACTACCATGGGCTGCTCCGGTGTCAACAACAACAGCAAATGCTTCTTTATACCCTGCAGATACTGCCGACGCTGAATGGCTGGATGGCGGGGGCACGAGTCTCAACCTGCTTTATCTAAAAGCCATAGACTTCACCTCGCCGTTCTCATTTCTGGCGGTGATGGTGTAGACCGTTCCCTCCGGTAAAGTGACTATTTGACTTCCTGAAGCCGCCACATATCCGATGCCGTTGTCGATGTATACCAGAGACGCGTCCGTAACCTGCCAGGTCAGCATGGTGGAGTCGGACGATCCCAGGACGTTGGGGACCTGTTTGAAGTAAAAGTAGTCGATTTCGGGGAGAGGATCAACCGTTGGAGAGGGGCTTACAGCTATCGTATTCGAATCCGCAGCCGGGCGGCTGTTTGCAGCTGATGCGGGCGTAACAGACGTAAGGAAGGTCTCGGAAGCGGTGATATAAGCCGTCTCCCCCAGGTAGTATTCATCGTTGAAGCGGGAGTATATGGTATATCTATCGGCGGTGTCAACGGACGTTAGATCCGAGATTATGAAGCCTCCCACCTGCGGCTCTACAACCTGCCATCGGTCGAGCACCCATTTTTCGATTATGAAAGCGTGGCTATTGTTGCTGCGGTCTTTGCCGATGGCGACGTAGATATCGCCGGCAGGCACGCCCGCCGCACGGCTGAGGGTACAGAGCAGCACAGCGAAATCCTTGCAGTTGCCCGTCCTTTTCTCCAGAGTTTCGGCGGGAGTCTGCCAGTGATAATAGCTGTCATTGGAATATACGATATGCGAAGATACCCATGCTTGCAGCTTTCTGAAATCGGACCTGAAATCTGTTTTATCGGAGGTGATCATATTCAGCGTCTGGCGGACGGCCGGATCTTCAACCGTTATCAGTTGACGGGGGTCTATGGGAAAGTAGACGTATTTGCCTAATGCGCCGGTGGACATGAATCTGGGTGAGCAGTTCAAAGATAAAAGCATCAGGCAAAACGACAGCGCTGCGATAATGTTCCTCATCAATTAAATATTCTATTACAACGCGCAGCATTTGGTTAATTCGGGATAAATCAGGTTGCAGTCTTTGATATTTTGAGGATCATGGTGCATAATGTCTGCCAAAGGAGGAATCAGATGGCAGAATACCGACAGAGAGAATTGCGCCCGGCGCCGGATAATCTTGTCACAGACGGCGAATTCGCATTCGGGACATTCAGCACCCAGTTTAAGAACGTGAATCCGCTCGAAGCCGATAAGCCGCTGGGTGTATGGCTGCCCCGACCCCTCCTTGCTTTCAGGCTCAAGGAATGGCAGGCCTTCCAGCTGGGAAACAGCCGCTGGTTTATGCTGGCCGTGCTGTACAATGCCAAGCTCCCGGCGCTGGCGCAGTTCATCGTATTCGATAAAGTTCGGAAGAAAAAATATCTCTTCGAGAAGGTGTTGCCGCCATGGAAGATAAGGGTCCCTGCATCCATCTGGGAAAGCAGCCAGTCCTATCGGGACAAGGACTGTTCCATCGAGATTGTCAGCGCGCTGGCGAAGGGCAGATTTTATATAAATATACACATACGCGACCAGAAGGGCCTGCCGGATATCGAGGCCCATTTCGAGGCCATCCATGATGAGGGAGTGGTTGCGCCCATTGTTGTTTCCATCCCACTGGGTGAAAACAGAGGGATGTATTCTCATAAGTGCCTGATGCCGATGCAGGGTAGCCTCGTTCTGGGCGGCGAGAAAATAGAGTTCCAGCGCAGGGAGAGCTTTGCCATCATCGACGACCACAAGGGCTTCTACCCTTATAAGCTTAAGTATGACTGGGTCACCACGGCCGGCTATGACGTGAAAGGCAGGCTCGTGGGGTTCAACCTGACGCACAACCAGACCACCGATGCGGAGAAATATAATGAGAACTGCCTGTGGGTGGACGGCCGGCTGGAACTGCTTCCGCCGGTCAAATTCGACAGGCCGCAGGGAGTTGAGCGAGATTGGACCATACGGGACCGCTATGGAATGGTGAACCTTTCGTTCAAGCCGGTTGCCATGGGCAGTATCGATATGAACCTGCTGGCCCTGAGGGTAAAATACTACGGGCCGTTCGGTTATTTCAGCGGCACTGTGAGGGACAGCTCGGGCACAGTACTGGACTTCGCAAATTACTTTGGTATGGGTGAACAGAAATACGTTCGTGGATAGCACTATTGCTGCCGTAACCGGATGCCTTTTTCTGCTGCTGGGCCTGGTGTGGGGCGCTGTCCTTAACTGGTTGGCCGGATCGGTAACTGAAGAAGGGGGCGTACAACTCAGGGCGCCGGCCTGCGCGAAGTGCTCTGCGAAACGGAGTCTGAAGTCCCTGATACCCCTGATCGGCTATTTTGCGGGAGGCGGCCGCTGTCCGGACTGCGGAGAGGCGATTCCGGTGCGCGTACCGGTGGTGGAGGCGTTCACAGGCATACTCTTCGCGGCCCTTTTTCTGAAATACGGGCTGTCCTGGACGCTGGCCATATTGCTTATATATGCCACCGTGCTGATCATATTATTTGTCACCGATTTCGAGCATTTTATGCTTCCTAACGTGATAACCTGGCCGGCAATGCTGCTGGCAATGCTGGTGGCGCTGGCGGTAACACTGGCGCATTACAGTTTACCCTGGTCGCTTTATTATGGGGGAAGCGGATTCATGGCCGTTTTCAACAATTTCTTGTTGTGCGCCCTGGCCGGCGGCGCCTGCGGCGCCCTGCTGCTTCTGCTGGTGGTTGTGCTGTCGAGGGGCGGCATGGGGATGGGGGACGTATTGCTGTCCGGACTGCTGGGCTTGATGGTGGGTTTTCCCCTGGTGTTTGTCGCTCTTTTCCTGAGCATACTGGGCGGTGGTATCGTGGCCGCAGTCCTGCTTATCAGCGGACGCAAGAAGCGAAAAGAAATGCTGCCGTTCGGCCCTTTCCTCTGCGCAGGCGGCATGGTTACGCTTCTATGGGGAAAGGAATTGCTTGGCTGGTATCTGGGTCTCATATAAAGCCCGCCGCGACCGGTCCCCTGTCTACTTAAAGGGTGGCGCCTGCCAGAATGGAACCAGCACGGTTTTATTCACACTCCTCTCACGCTGTACGAGATGCTCCACCTGGCAGGGGACCGACTTCTCGACCACACTGGTCACGTTTTCCGTGACCTGATCGTACCACAGCAGAAATGCGCTGAACCTGACGTTCTGCGAGGTGGTGGGTCCTGAGAATAGAACTGCTATATCCCGTGCACCCCGCGTATCGAATTCAATATCATAGGGCTGCCACCGGTTCATCCACAGATCGGCCTGGCCTCCCAGGTAGCGGGCGAAATTAAACTTGATGTTAGCTGAGTTAAGCCATTTATTAATTACTTCCGTTTCTGTGTCGTATGTAAACCAATCCCACTGTACCATAGAGGTATATACAGGGTCCGGGGAGGAGATCAGCGGCGGCTGCAGCACCTGCCCACGGGGGCCCATATCGAAAACGCTGATGGCAACGTTTTCGTAATAGTACTGCTTGTATAGAGAGATACTGATCCTCTCTATATCATGGACCTGTGTGCCGGGAAGCCTGTAACCGTAGTACCAGACGAATGGCGTGCCCCTGAACTTTACGGTGGGACTGCTCCACAGGATATAGGGCGTAAGCTGCTCCCTGCCGCTTACAATACGGGTTACAGGATAGGTTTCGCTGACCAGCTCGGTGCGGTTTTCGGTTACGGTCACCGTTTCATTGTAAGTCTCTTTTTGAGGGTATTGCACGGGGACACAGGAAAGAGAGGGAATGAGCAGAACCGTCAGAATCAATAACGAGAGCGCCCTGACTGAGCCCGCTGCATTGCACCGCATTGCGGGGCGCAGGCAGCGGATAAAACAATTAAAAAAACAGGACAAATAGTTCATCAATGTGAAAAAGCTTCCCAGAACGGTACCTGCCTGACCTGATAAATAGTCTGCTGTTTCTGTACTTCGTAGGGTACCTGTTTCGCCACCTGGCGCTCCCCGCTGACCGTTTTATACGAAACAATATTACGGGTAAAGGCGCCTTTCACAGTGACACGGGCGTTCCACTGATTCTGGGGTCCGCAGATTATAACGCCGATCTTCTGCGCCTTGCCGGCGTCCAATTCGAAGACCTGAGGGTCCTCAGGCCTGGACCAGAGATTGGTCCTGCCGCCTAAAAATTTAGCCTCATTAATCTGGACATTGGCCTTATCCAGCCAGGTTGTCGCAGCGCCGCCGGTGGTAGTGACACTCGATTCTTCGGATGGATTCTCTGAGGCGCCGGAAGACGAACTGGATGAAGCGCTGGCGGTTGCAGTGGTACTGGGTGTTATCCATGTCCATTCGACCTGTCCCACATCAGTATCTCCGTATATGGCGGGAGCAGGTGTGGTCAGGTGACCGCTTCCGGTCATGTCGAGTATACGTATGGAGGCGGACTCATACTGAAACTGCTTCCAGATCGAGATCGTCAGCCGCAGGTTATCATATACCGGCCATTGGGGAATATCATAGGCAAGGTACCAGAAGTTGGTCTGGCCGTTGAAGGCGATATTCTGCGAGTACCAGCTATAGTAAAGCGGAAGCTCATAGCTATTCGTGACGGTATCAATCGTGGTCTCGTTTTCCGTGTAGGCTTCTGTTACATACTCGGTCCTGTACCGGGTCTCCGTAACGGCGTCGGTTACGGGATATTCTTTGGAGACGCACGACGCAGCAAATATCAGCATAAGCAGCGGGAGCAATCTGGTTGTCGTGTCGATATATTTCATTGCACAGAAGACATTGCAAGACGTATTTTCTGATAATAGCATAAATACGGTAGTATATATTGTCAAAGTTGGAAGGCCTGACCTGAATCAGGTATATTCAAACCGCTGGAGCCGGGATATCGTGACTATTGAATTGACGGAGGCGATGGGAAAATGGGTTGGCATGTTATATAATGCGGTTGATGCGAATATAACGGTTAAGGAGGAAGCAATGGCCGCGAACAAAAATGGCTTTCTTGTTCCAGTGGTGTTATTAGTTGTGGCCTTCATAATATCAGCTATGGGTTGTATCCCGGATGTCCAGCAGCCCGACGCGCCCGCGGCATCGTTATCGTGCATAATGGTGGTCAGCCCGGACAAACTGGAGTTCACCATCGGGCAGGGCCAGGGGCCGTCCCTTGACCAGGTACTATCGGTCGTCGGTCAGGGTGAAGGCATACTCAATCTGTCAATGAGCGATAACGTGGGCTGGATAAATCTGCTGCAGGTACCCGGGGCCGCAACCGCTCAAACAACCGATGCCAGGGTAAATGTAGATGCAACCGGCATGGCTTCGGGACAATATACCGGCATCATCACGATCACCGCAGACGGCGCAGCCAACAGCCCGATTTATGTGCCGGTCTACCTTACGATCCTGCCAGGCGCTAATATTCCTGCGCAGGTAGTTTCAGTCCCTCCACCGTCCTCAGTCCCCCCTGCAGATTCTGCCGTGGTCTGGGTCAACCAGACGGATTTCTATAAATATGCGACTGTCAGCGCAATGATAGTCAACGGAAGTGTGACCAACTCGGACAGGTGGTGGTACATGTCAGATGTTAAAATCGTGGCAAATGCCACCGGCAACAGCGTCACGATCGCCGCCGTGGTACCGCCCGGTGAAACAATCATGTACAACCGCTATATCCCCAACTACCAGAAAGATACGGTCAGGCTGAGCTACACCTGGTATAAGCCGTAGGTCAGGCGTATCACCTCGATGCGGGAAACGGCGTTCCCGCACATGCTTCAGGGTCGTCCATTGGTAGTAGCCCATCATCCGCCCGGGCTACTACTTTTTTATTATGTCGAATCATACCGTGCAGGCCGGCAATATCGTACTTGTTACCCTGTGACGGCGGCAGGCGGTGCGGCATAATTAGGTCGTGGGAGCATATAGTACTAAGGTCACAGACAAACCAGTACCGATACGCTATTGTTTTAGCAGGATCTTCATCATAAAATTAGTGAGTCGAGGGAAAATAAGGCCAGGAGAGAGGGAATGAGCGAAATCAAATCGATAGTGGGAACGGTCAGAGCGGATTGGAAAGCGCAGGCTCTATTCTGGTCAATGATACTATGCGGGATGTTGATCATCAGTGCGGTAGTAATAGTAACCCGCATGATTTAATTTAGCGGTTCTCCTCCCAAATACGGGGGGCGCCGGCACTCAGGCGTCCCCTGCTTTTTTTATTGACGGCTCCGACTGCTAAACGTTGTCCTTGACGGCCTCAACTTCAAGCCTTACTGCGGCTATGTGCACTATATTAGAATCATCGGGAGGGTACCGCCGCAGATATTCATCCGCAACTACATCGATGAAGTCCTGTTGCATTGCCCGGGGTACCCTGTGTATAAAAGGATGCCACGTTGTGCGAAACCAGCCTGTCAGTCCCTCTTTGCCGTGCTGTGCCATATCCCTGGCGATAAGCTCTATCCGCAGTGGTCTGAAGCCGGCTTCCGGCAGCCATTGATTGTATTCTTCCGTCCCGAAGAAGCTGTACGGCGGAGTGAAGCCTTTGAAGTAGGGGGACCAGTCAGGCCTGGTCGTAATATCGAGAACCACCCTGGCCATATCGGCAACATTGCCCCGCCCGCCCATCTGGAGCAGGAGCCGGCCCTGAGTTTTCAATCCCATATATATGCCTTTCAGGACGGAGCGGTGGTCTCTCACCCAATGAAGTACGGCATTGGAGAAGGCGATTTCATATTCATGATGGAAATCAAGTTGACAGGCGTCCTTATGGATGAAGCGCAGGTTGGGGAATTCATGCCGGGGGAAGGTTCGGCAGGCCAGCCCTATCATTTCCTGTGAGCTATCAATGCCGGTTACGGAACCGTGCGGCAGGCGCGCTGCGATCTCGGCTGTGACCTTGCCGTCGCCGCAGCCTATATCCAGCACACTCTCGCTGCCATTGAGTGCGAGCTTGGAGATAAGTTCGCGTCCCAGTTTGAGCTGGGCTTCGGAGCTTTTCTGGTAATCATGGGCGTCCCATTTGTGCATGTTATGAGTTTATCATGTTTGGAAGCAAACTTTCCCGACCTGGATTGAATCATTCTATTTTAGCAATCGATCTTAGCGGCCCTATTTCGGTGGCAATGATTGAGAGCGACTGCGGACCCCTGCGCTGGATCTTACCCCGCACCTCCATCCATCCGCAGCGGAAGAGCACCCTGCCGCATCTCTCCTGCACGTCGCTGAATACCGTAACATCGGCCACGCCGCTGCCGTCCTCCAGTATGATGTAGACCACGCGCCTGCCGGTGCGTGTAGGTGGGGTCTGATAGCGGATGACCGATCCTGCGATTTTCACGGCCTGCCCGGCGGGCAGAGACGACAGGTCGCTGATGCGGGTGAAACCCTCGCCCAGGTTGCAGAAGTCCAGCGGATGGGCGGAGAGGTCGAGCGAGAGAAGCTCGCGCTCGGCTAGCAGACGTTCCTGGATGTCTGGATCGGTATGTACAGAAATGTCATTGCAAGGAAAGCAGTGACGAAGCAATCTGCTCGCCATGGACAGATTGCCACGCCCTTCGGGCTTGCAATGACAGGGTGAGGTCTCCGGGCGGACATGAAGGTCCTCCCCTAAAGTTTTCCTGCGTTTGAGTTGTAGAAGGCCGGGTATCTCCGCCAGCATCTCTCCCCGGCTGCCGAATGCATCGAGCGCGCCCACTTTAACCAGGTTCTCCATCATGGGCCGGCCGGTCTCCACGCGCAGGGCGAAGTCGCGCAGGGAGGTGAAGCGTCTCATGCTCCTTTGTCTGATGACGGAGCGCACCGCTTCGCTGCTTATGCCCTTAACCTGGCACAGGCTGACGTATATCGAGTCGCCTTCCACCGTGTAAAGGTCGGAAGATTTATTCACGTCAGGCGGCAGGACGGTAACTCCGCAGCGGCGGGCCTCGGCGGCCAGCACGCGCGGCGGATAGTAGCCCATAGGCTGGTTGGAAAGTATGGCGGCGAAGAACTCGGCCGGGTAATGACATTTCAGCCAGAGTGTCTGATAGGAGAGCACGGCATATGCTGCGGCATGCGCCTTGCAGAAGCCGTAGGCGGCGAAAGCGGCGAGATGCTCAAAGACCTCCTCCGCGATGCCGCGCTTGATACCCCTCCGCATGGCGCTGTGGATGAAGGAGAGGCGCATCTTCTCCATCTCTTCATATGTGCGGTCGTGGGTCATGGCGCGGCGGAACCCGTCAGCCTCGGCGTAGCTAAGGCCTGCCAGGTCGTGCGCAACGCGAAGCACCTGTTCCTGGTAGAGTATCACGCCCAGCGTCTCTTCCAGGGCGCTTTCCAGGCAGGGGTGAGGGTAGCTCACCGGCTCTTGCCCGTGGCGGCGGGCCAGGTAGACCTTGTCCATGCTGCACTTGAGCGGCCCCGGACGCACCAGGGAGAGCGAGACGATGATGTCATCGAAGGTACGCGGCAACAGGCGTCCCGCCATTTCCCTCTGCGCCGGCGACTCGAGCTGGAAGACTCCGATAGTCTTGCCCTCGCGCAGCATGGCGAAGGCCGCCGGGTCGTCGCGCGGTATGCTGTCTATGGCTATCTCCAGGCTACGGTTCTTCCTGATGCTGCCCACAGCCTGCTCGATAACCGTCATGGTGGGCAGCGCCAGCAGGTCCATCTTGACCAGGCCCAGCCTCTCGATGTCGTCCTTATCGTACTGGCTGATGATGTCCCCTCCGCTGGAAGGCTCCAGCGGTACGAGGTCGGAGAGCCGCCCCTCGCCTATGAGAAACCCGCCCAGGTGTACCGACAGGTGTCTGGGGAAGCCGTCGATAGCGGCGCACAGGTTGAAGAATTCCTTGAGCTCGGGCCTTTTGTAAACGGTGCTACTCTTTAGTTCAGGCAGCGTGTTCGCCTTCTCCATCAGTTTGGATGCGGGGAGCCAGTGTATGCCCTTGCAGGCCTCTTCGATAACGGGCTGCGGTATCTGCAGCGCCTTGCCGACATCACGTATGGCGCCGCGCGCCAGATAGGTATTGATGGTGGCAACGCAGGAAACGTTATCCTTCCCGTATTTGCTGATGACGTAATCGCGCACCTCGTCCCGCCGCCTCCGGTCTATATCCAGGTCTATATCGGGCGGCTCGTTGCGCAGCGGGTGCATGAAGCGTTCGAAGAGCAGGTTGTAATGGACGGGATCGGCAATGCTGATATCCAGCGCGTAGACCACCAGGCTATTTGTTGCGCTGCCGCGGGCCTGGCAGCGTATGCGGCGCTCCCGGGCCCAGCGCACGATATCCCATACAATCAGGAAGTAGCCGCAGAAGCCGAGCTTCTCGATGGTTGAGAGCTCCATCTCCAGCCGGGTGGATAGCTCAGGCGTCAGACTGCCGTATTTACGTACCGTACCTTCGTGAGCCAGCCGGCGCAGGATCCCGGTGGCAGTCTCACCCGCAGGTAAATTGAATTCGGGGAAACGCGGCCTGCCCAGCTCGAGATCGAGGTTGCAGAGCGAGGCGATCTCAAGGGACATCTCGACGGCGCCGGGGAAGCCTTTGAAGAGTCGCGCCATCTCGGCGGACGATTTGAAATACTGCTCCACCGTGCGCGGGCCGGGAAGCTGTGAGGCGGGCACGATATGCCCGATGGAGTTGAGCAGTTCCCGGATGCGGTAGTCGCGCATGCCGAGGTAGTGGACATTGTTGGTGGCCACCGCGGGTATGCCGTGCTCGCGGGCCAGGTCATAGAGCAGGCGGCACAGGGACGCGTCTTCCCTGGCGGGATAACGGGTCAGCTCGATGAAGAAGCCGTCTCTGAAGACCTCGCGGTAGAAGCCTGCCGCCAGGGCGGCGGCGCGCTTTTGACCGCCGGCCAGCAGCGAGGGCGCCTCTCCCAGCCTGCAGCCGGAGAGGGCGATAAGCCCGGCATGGTGACTGTTCAGCAGGTCGCGTGTGGCGGCCGGCTTATCCCCTTGCCTCTCGCAATGCATGGTGGTGAGCAGCCGGCAGAGGTTGGAATAACCCGCCCTGTCAGCGCAAAGCAGTGTGAGGTGATATCCCCCCTCCAGGTCTATCTCAGCTCCGATGATGGGCTTAACGCCGGATTTTTTAGCGCTTTGGTAGAACCTGACGGCGCCCGTCAGGCGGTTGTGGTCGGTGAGCGCCAGCGCAGGCATGCCGAAGTGGCTTGCCCTGTCTACCAGTTGAGCCGGTCCGGCGGCGCCGTCCAGGAAGCTGTAGTAAGAATGTACATGCAGATGCACGAAGGACACGTCAATGCCACCCTCTTAATTCAGTCGAGCACGCGGTGCAGGAACCAGGTCGAGCCGCTCTTGCGCAGCTCGTAAACGCCGGCGCCCCGCCGCTCGGCGGCGACGCGGATGAGGATGTGAACCTGTTCGCCGTTCCACCACGCCGCAGCTTCCCTCCACCAGGACAGTATCTCCACCACCCGGTAAAGGCGCCGGCGCCAGATGAAGGCCGTTGGAATGAATTCCCGGCTGATATGGACGGTTATCGGCTCATCAATCTGTCTGGACACCACACACCACCCCCCTTTTGGAAGGTGTGTGAGAATTATATTAGAACAAATGTTCTAATGTCAAATCAAGTATGTGGGTTACCGGGCTTTAGATTTGGAGGTTACGGCATTGGTTAGGGATAAAACAAAGCCCGAGTCTGTTTCGGGCTCGGGCTTTGGGATTAAATTCCGCGTATCTGTTCGGGCTGCTGGCAGGACTTCTGTTTTATCTCCAGGCCGGGTTGACGTTGTTGGATGTGCCGTAGGTCAGGCGGCGCATATTGCTGCCGTCGGCGTTCATTATGTAGATGTCCGTGTTGCCGTTGGTATCCGAGGTGAAGGCTATTTGAGTTCCGTCGGGCGACCATACAGGGTTGCGGTGGTCATCGATAGTTTCCGCTATTTTTTTGGCCGTCAGCATGGGGAAGGGGGATGACGCGTCCATAACCCAGATATCGCCCTTGGCGGCCGTGCCCCTGGTCCAGACTATTTTGTTCGTTACCGGCGACCAGTCGGGATCGGCGCCGTCCGCATCCATAAACAGGCCGAACTTCTTCTGGTCACTGCCGTCCGGCTTCATTGTGTACAGTAAGGGGGTTACGCCGTCGCCTTCGCGGTTGGAGGCGAAAAGGATCAGGGAGCCGTCCGGCGACCATGTGGGGACACTGTTCCACGCAACGGGCTCATCGTGGGAATGACCACCTTCCTCGGAAGCTGACTCTTCATGGTTTTTCCATGTCGAGCTGTCAGTCAGTTGACGAAGGTCACTGCCGTCCGAGTTAATGCTGAATATCTCGAAGCTGGTTTCGCCTGCCGGGCTACGTACTTGACCTGCAAACGCGATTTTCGCGCCGTCAGGCGCCCACCTGGGGAGTCCGTCCCAGCCGCGTCTGTCGGTCAGCTTCCTGCGTTCGCTCCCGTCGGCATTCATGCTCCATATCTCGTAGTCGCCGGACCGGCCGGAGGTAAAGACTATTTTGGATCCGTCGGGCGACCAGCTGGGCATGGCATCCAGAGTCTGATTCTCAGTGGATGTTGGCCGTATGTCCATGCCGTCGGGGTTGATCGTGTATATATGCAGGATTTGATCGCGGTCGGTGGTGAAGGCGATCAGGCCGGGAAGGCCGGAGGGCTTGTAGACCGTGGCCGGTGCTGCGCAGGCAAATAACGATGAAAACGACAACCCGAACAGGCCGATAAGACAGAATAATTTGTATAGTTTGAAATCGGACATAGTGATCTCTCCTTGGGCTGAAGTATCTTGTTTCAGGAAAGTATAATTGCCGCGGTAAATATTGGCAAATATGAGGATTTTGCCTGTTCAACCTATCTGCGAATGGCTCAGTTCGCGCAACACACGCTCGAATACCGCCATATCCTGTGCGGGAAAGTTCTTGCGAATGGAGGCGTCCAGCTCGTCCGCGAAACCGATGATGCGCGGGCCGACCCTCCTTGCCTTATCCGTTAGGTAAACCAGCGCCGACCTGCGGTCCTCCGTGTTAGGCCTGCGTTCCACGTAGCCGTTTTTTTCCATGCGGTCGAGTATGCCGGTAATGGTTGAACCGTCCAGAGCCACACGCTGCCCCAGCTCGCCGATGGTTATCCCGTCGCCTATCCAGAGCGCGCTGAAAACCATGTACTGCGGCGTGGTCAGGTTGAAAGGCGAAAGACGCGAATCATAGTGCTCATAGACACGGCGCATCACACGGCCGACATTGAAGCAGATGTACCCTTCCAGTTCATTTACCATAATTGAATATTTTTAGCACAAATTATTTGTATACAATATAATAATTGCGAGTTTATTTGTCAAGGAGTGGCTGTGGGATCGGGTCAAAAGGTCTCTCCGGCTGATACGGCATTTATATCGATGATAAAAAGCGAATTGACACAGGTTACCGGATTGCTCAAAATGGAGCGCGTGGATGCACAGGGGCTTTTAAACGATATCAGCCTGCCCGGCTTCTCCGCCTTCCTGCTTGGCGTGATGGCAGCCATCGGGCCATGTACACTTGCCACCAACCTGGCGGCGGTGGCTTATATTAGCCGCAGGATATCCGATCGCAGGTTCGCCGTCACCAGCGGCGCTCTGTACACACTGGGCAGGATGATAACCTACTCCGTGCTGGGGATGCTCATCATTTATGCCGGATTGAGCATACCAGCGATCGCCAACTTCCTTCAGTATTTCGGAGAGAAGGCCACGGGTCCGCTGCTGATATTAGTCGGCCTCGTTATGCTTTTCCTGGACAGGATATCTCTGGGAGAGCACGGGAGCGCAGTGGCAAAGGCTGCAGGCAGGCTGGCCGACATGGGCATGCTGGGCGCCCTGCCGCTGGGCGTTGTCCTGGCCCTGGCATTCTGTCCCTACAGCGCGGTGCTCTTCTTCGGTGTACTGATACCTCTTGCGTTTAAGACCCGAGGTGGTGTGGGATTGCCTGCCCTGTTTGCGCTGGGCACCGGCCTTCCAGTATTGTTATTCGGCACACTGCTCTCGCTGGGCGTGGTCGGCGCCGCAAAATGGATAAATGCCATCGGCAGGGCGGAAAAATTCATAAGAGTAGCCATGGCCGCACTTTTCATTTTGATCGGCCTTCTCTATATATGGCTGTGGCTGAATCCTTATTGAGCAGGATTTTTAAAATAAATGAGGAAGAATCCATAAAATATTGATTGACTCGTCAGCTAACGTATTTTAGTCTCGTTTCTGCTATAATATTGTTGTAAAATGTTTTTTACTGTGGTAATCTGTTAGGGGATTGCCTGGACGAAATATAAGCGGTCACGTTTATATAAAAATAAATAGGCAGGAGGTTGTTACATGGAGGACATTTACGGAAAAAAGCCCTGGCTGGCATTTTACGACAAGCACGTGCCTGCAACGCTGCAGTATCCTGAGACGACTTTTTGGGAAACGGTGGAACCGGCATTCAAACATGATCCCAAACGCGTGGGCCTTCACTACATGGGCACCCCTTTTACTTTCAAACAGATGGACGAGTTGTCCAACCGTTTTGCCAATCTGCTCAAGAAAGTCGGCCTGAAAAAGGGCGACACGGTGGGCATAAACCTTCCCAATCTGCCGGCTTACTACATCGGCTTGCTGGGCATACAGAAGGCAGGCTGCGTGCTGACCGGCGTGAGCCCACTGCTTACGGCGGAGGAACTTAACCATCAGCTTAAGGATTCCGGCGCCAAGGTACTGGTTACGCTCGACGCCCTCTATCCGCGGGTGATCAAGGGCATCGGGGGCACCGATCTTAAGGCCATCGTGTTTACCGGCATTGCCGATTACCTTTCCCCTGTGCTGGCCACAATGGGGAAAATGCTGAAAAAGATACCCACAGGCAAGGTGCTGCCAATACCCGGTATAGAGATTTACCATTTCAAGGATGTGATGAAGAGCATGCCGGCGACTTTCGTGGCGGAGAAGGTCAGCATGGATGATACCTGTGTCATGCAGTATACGGGAGGCACCACCGGCCTGCCCAAGGGCGCAGAATTGACCCATCGTAACATGGTGAGCCAGATGTTTCAGGTAACGACCTGGCTGGACACCAAGATGGGAGCCGTGGTAGGCATGACCGCCTTCCCGCTCTTCCATATCGCAGGCCTGCTGGTTTGCATGGCGATGATGTCAAGGGCCATCACTCTGATAGCTGTGCCCAATCCGCGCGACCAGCAGTTCATTATCAAGAACATGAAAAAGTATCGGCCGAATATCATCGGCAACGTGCCGACGGTGTACCTGGAGCTGATGAAGCAGCCGGGATTCCGCGATTACGATTTCAGCGATGTGCAGTATTTCGCCAGCGGCGCAGCGCCGTTCCCTCCTGAATATATCAAGGACTTCGAAAAGATAGTGGGGGAGAGCAAGCTGGTGGAGGTATACGGCCTGACTGAGACCAGCCCTATCATCACCGCCAATCCGCGCTATGGAAAGAAGAAGCCCGGCGCAGTAGGTATCCCCTTCCCTGATACGCTGATCAAAATAGTCGATCCAGGGACGGGGGAGGCGCTTCCCTTCGGCGAGCCGGGAGAGGTGGCTGTCAAGGGACCACAGGTTTTCACCAAGGGCTATTTCAGGAAACCGCAGGAGACTGCCAACGTGCTGCGGGATGGGTGGTTCCATACCGGGGACATCGGCAAGATGGATGAGGAAGGATTCGTAACCATAGTCGATAGGCTCAAGGACATGGTCAATGTCTCGGGCTTCAAGGTATTCACCCGCGAGCTGGATGACGTGATCTGCGAGCACCCCGACGTCGATATGGGCGCAACCGTGGGTATCCAGGATCCGAGCCGGCCCGGCTCCGAGATCGTAGCGTCGGCCATCATCCTTAAGCCCGGCATCGAGAAAAGCGATGCTGAAAAAGCCAAGATTATCGAGTATCTTAAGGGCAAGGTAGCTCCTTACAAGGTACCGAAACGCATAGAATTCTACGATAGCCTTCCTACCAGCGCGGTTGGCAAGATACTTAAG
>Ga0136653_10000779_pt1 | contig 16862 bp, 19 predicted proteins | sample LakKivw275mmetaG_FD_94866 | JGI IMG/M metagenome (GOLD analysis project Ga0136653, IMG submission 94866) | Anoxic lake water microbial communities from Lake Kivu, Rwanda to study Microbial Dark Matter (Phase II) - Lake Kivu water 275m metaG... | ecosystem: Environmental > Aquatic > Freshwater >...
ATGTCAGAGTCCAAACTTGCGGAACGCCAGATACTTGGGATAATCGATGGCGAATGTGAAAACGGCCGAGAATATCAGCGCAAAAAGCATCTGCAGAGGAGTTATCCGAGGAACTATCAAACCATATATACCCAGCAGGGCAAACAGAATAACGGCTCCGGCGGTACTCAGGATCAGTTCCCGTCCCGGGCAAGACGACCAGAAGTATTTTCTTTCCCTGACAATATAGACTCTGAACTGGCTGGTAAAAACGAGGGTAAGCATAACGAAGGTGCGCAGAGGTGCAAATTCCATATGGAAATAATGTTCACCGACAAAAAGCGCAATGGCGCCCTCCATGACCAGCAATGCTCCAATTATTAGCGAAGCAAAAGTAATATTCTTAACGTTCCACTCATTAGGACTAGCTGCGTACTCCACATTATCAGTCGCCAATGACATGGTTACGAAATCGTTGGCAAAGATAAGCAGTGCCATGCCCAACAATGAGAGGACTGTATCATGAAACCAGAAAAATCCAACGGTCAATAAGCCGATGACCTGGATGACCTTGGTCACCTTATTTATGACCCAAGTTAGCATTCTCTGGTAAATGTGTCTGCTGGTTTTTATGGCGTCAATTATTACCTTTACACCGGGTTCAGTTAAGACCAGACTGGCCGATGCCTTAGCGACATCCGTAGAATTGCTCACTGCAATACCCATCTCAGCTTGTTTCAGCGCTGGAGCATCGTTAACGCCATCGCCTGTCATGCCAACCAGGTGCCCCCTTGACTGAAGGAGCTTCACAATCCGATACTTGTCTTCAGGATATATCTCGGCAAAGCCATCCGCATCTTCCACGGCCTTCGCCTGCTCTTCTTCGCTTAAATGCTCTATTTCGTGGATTCGAATGATTCTGTTTCCGAGGGATATCCGGCCAGCAATTTCCCTGGCTATAGCTATGTTATCGCCGGTAAGCATAATTGGCCTCACGCCCAGTCGTCTGGCACCTTCAATCATATCTTTTGAATCTGGACGCGCAGGGTCTGCTAATGAAAGTAAGCCGACAAGCTTCGTGTTGGTCAGGTCGTTATCGTCAGACCTAGCTACCCCCAGCGTCCTGTATCCCTTTAGAGACATCTCTTCGACCATCTCATTCGCCGTCCTCACATTTTCTTTATCATTAACGTCCTTTGATATGGAGAGCACAACCTGGGGTGCGCCTTTGACAGCTTTAAATTGTTTATCATCGTAGGTGATAACAGCTTCTGTTATCCTGGTTGATGGTTCAAAGGGTGTAAAGGAAGTCTGCTTGTACTTACTTAAGTCAACCTTCATATTTTGGGCGTGTTCTATTACCACGGTATCGATGGCATCTTGACCGAGTTCTCCCGAAGCTAGCGCAGCCGTCAAAACTACGTCGTTATTGGAGTAGCCGGGAAAAGGGATGACGTCAGCAATGGATAACTTATTCTCCGTTATTGTTCCCGTCTTATCCAGACACAGAAAATCTATTGAGGCAGCATCTTCGATGGAATCCAGCCGCGTCACCAGTACGTTTTTTTTGGCGAGCTCTGTGGCTCCAACCGATTGTACAATAGTGAGAACGGCCGGCAAGGCCACCGGAACTGCACCCATCAAAAAGATTACGGCAAAGGTCAATATGGTAAGGATTCCTGTACCGATGAATACCGCATATCCTGCTACAATTGCCAGTGCTGCTAAAGCCACATACATCATATACTTGACTATGGCCATCATTACCTGTTCTTGATGCGATTGTGGTTTTGCAATTTTGACTAATTCGGCAGCTTTGCCGAAGTACGTATTTATCCCTGTGTTGACGACGATACAGGTGGCTTCTGCCCTCTTCACTATCGAGCCTGAAAAGATGATATCGGAGGGTAGTAGATCTGCCGGAAGTGATTCACCCGTCAAGGCTGCTTGGTCAACAAGTATCTCACCACTAATAATTTTGGCGTCTGCCGGAACTATATCACCAAGGCCAACACTTATAACGTCGCCGGGAACAAGCTCTCTGGCATTCTTGATCGTCCAAGTTCCGTCACGCTTCACCCTGGCTTTGACGGCCAGGCGTTTTTTCAGCGCTTCCAGCGCTTTTTCGGAACCTCGAGCCTCGGTGAAACCGATTATGGCGTTTACTGTCAGTAGAAAAAAGATAATTCCAGATTCGAGGTAATGTTTGAGTATATAAGCAAGTACCATGGCCGCCTCAAGCAGCCAGGGCATCGGTCCCCAGTAACGTGACAGGAAACTTAGTACGGGGTTTCTCTTTTTTTCAATTACCTCATTGAGTCCGAAGGTCTTAATTCGCCTTTCGGCTTCGGCTTCGTCAAGACCATTGATGGTGGCATTAAGAACCTGAAGGGTCTTTTCTATCGACAACTCTTTATAGTCAGATGTCTTTTTTACAGTTGGGCTATTCAACACTGAGGCTCCCATACTTATATTATAGTCAATACTTCATTTTTTTTATCCAGCTATTAAAATTATATGAACAGCAACAAATAAGAAAGAGGCAAGAAATGTCTGTCTGTTCTTCACAGATGAGGTGGTAGCTTAAATAGACGCGGTATGAATGGTTAATACATTTGTCTCAGGCTACATCCAGCTTTTAACTGTCGCTGACCTCGCCATTTATCCACTTAAGGTAATCTTCATTACCACCGACGATGGGCAGAGCAATTATCTCCGGCACTTCGTAACTATGTACCGATTTAACCAGCTCTACGATTTCGGATAGCAGCGATGCCTTTGTCTTAATGATAAGCAGGCTTTCCCGGGCTGACTCGAGCTTATCCTGCCACCAGAAGGATGAGTCCACTCTTGGTACAATATTTATGCAGGCGGCTTTTCTCCGGCTAAGCAGCAGTTCCGCAATTTTACGGGCTTCAGGTTCAGAACTCGTAGTAACAAGGACAACAATGTTATCTACGTTTTTCATATATATCTTTTTTCACCCTCACCCTAACCCTCTCCCGTCAAGGGAGAGGGAAACGGAGATTATCTAAGAGGGGAGTTGCCGCTATTAAACTCCACTTTTGACAGTATTATTCTTTCCTGCCTACTGCCAGCATTCTGTCAACGGCAGCTTTAGCCTTGATGCGAATTCTCCACGGTACCTTGACCTCCGGCGCCATCTCCTCCAGCGACCATAATACTTTCTCCAGTGTTATCAGTTTCATGTTAGGACATATCGCCTGCTCGGAAACTGGTATAAACTTTTTACCGGGGTTTTCTCTATTCAGCCGGTAAATTATGCCCATCTCCGTTCCCACGATCATTTCCTGAACGTCTTCCCTTTTGGCAAACTTTATCATGCCGCTGGTGCTCAATACCTCGTCGGCAAGAGCGATAACGTCAGGCCGACACTCCGGGTGTACCACAACCCTGGCCTCAGGATGCTCCTGTCTCAGCTTGATGATGTTCTCGGGCATTATCCTGGCATGAGTTGGACAGAATCCGGGCCAGAGAATCATCTTTTTACTGGTCTTCGTGGAGATATAGTGGCCCAGGTACTGGTCGGGTACAAAAATTATTTCCTTGGCATCCAGGCTTTCCACGACTCCAAGTGCATTGGCGGAAGTACAGCAAACATATGATTCGGCCTTGACTGCAGCTGAAGAGTTAATATAGCAGACCACGGTAGCTTTGGGATGCTCCCTTTTCTTTGCGCGCAGCTGTGGAGCAGTTATCATGTTGGCCATGGGACAGCCGGCGTGTGCATCAGGCAGCAAGACGGTCTTGTCCGGGCAGAGTACTGAGGCGGTCTCAGCCATAAAGTGAACGCCGCAAAAAACGATAATGTCGGCATCGGTCCTGGCGGCATTCTGACTGAGGTCAAGAGAATCGCCCACAAAATCAGCAATGTCTTGAATCTCACCCAGTTGATAGTTGTGGGCCAGAATTACGGCATTTTGTTTTTTCTTTAACTTCAATATTTTTTCTGTTAGCTCGGGCTGTCTATCCATGGTCGACTACCCTCCAATCGTTAGCATAGACATTCATCCTCTTTCCTCTAACGAATCCGATAAGCGTGATACCAAGTTCATCGGCCAGCTTCACCCCCATATCGGTGGGAGCAGATTTAGAGACGAGTATTGCAATATTTCTCTTAGCCGCTTTAATCAGTATTTCTGAAGAAACCCGGCCGCTGGTCAAAATGATGCGGCCATTAGTGGCAACGTCCTGCATAAGGCATTCTCCCAAGATCTTGTCAATTGCATTATGACGTCCTATGTCTTCACTGAAAATCAATATTTTTTCATTATCACATAAAGCAGCGCTGTGAACGCCACCCGTTGTCTTAAAAATCTGCGACCGATGTTGAAACTCCCTGGCCAGCTCCAGAATTTCATCAGAAGATAGAGTTGTTTTCGATTCTACCTTCTTCTGCCCCATGACATCTGCGGCGCTATAAAAAGAAGCACCCCTGCCGCAGCCTGATGTGATAAGTCGTTTAAATAATAACTGGTCAGCTTTCTTGATTTCCTCACTTGTATCCACACGGACGACGCCAGTCTTCTCATCCACTGTTATCTTTTTAATTTCATCCCTGCTCCTTAGCAGGCCTTCAGAAGAAAGAAAACCTACGGCCAGGTAGTCCAGGTGTGATGGTGTACAAAGCAGGGTGACAAGCTCCTGGTTGTTAAGAATTATGGTCAGAGGAAATTCCCGGGCAACGATATCTTGAACGCGCTTCTTATCACCTTCGCTTAACCGCCAAACGGGAACCTGCTCAACTTCGCCCAACTCTTACACTACCTCTATCTTGTCTCCGGCCTTAACCTTTCCGCCCTTAATAACCCTGGCAAACACGCCTTCTTCGGGCATAATGCACTTGCCCACTTGACGGAAAATGGCGCAACCGGCATGGCATTCCTTACCGATTTGAGTAATTTCAAGAACGGTCCGATTGCCCACCGATATCCGGGTGCCGACCGGCAGAGACAGCAGGTCTATGTCTTCAGTAGTTAAATTCTCGGCGAAATCACCGGGACCGAGCTCCAGGCCGAGGGCTTTCATCTTCTCGATGCTCTCCACGGCCAGTAAGCTGACCTGCCGGTGGGTGCAGCAATCCGCATGAGCGTCGCCAACAAGGCCAAATTCAGCCTTAAGAAGCCCTTCTACTACGTCCTTCTTTTTGGTTCCCTTTTTATCGCTCTTGCAGACAGCTATGACTTTAGCCATTTTGACGACAATTTATTACAGCTCTTTATTTAGTATCTTAGTTTTAAGAGTCTCCCATTGTTCAATGGTCAGGACACAGAGATTGCCTTTCTCCCCTATCTCAACCTTGTTGTCGGTTACCTTGACCACCGGGCAGCAAGACCCCTCTTTGCATAATGTAACAATTTTCATATCTCCTCCCATTAAAAATAAAATTGCTGGACTCTCCAGCTAGTAATTATATTATTCTTTGACTCGCTGGGTCGAATACCTAGGATTTGTCACCGTATTTCTCAAGCGCTTCGTAGAAGGCCCTCCAGAAGGGATCCACAATGGGGTGTTTAAGCTCCTCCTCACTTCCCTTCCACACCAGCACCATGCCCCGCTTGGGACTGGTCAACTCACCTACAATGGAAGCCTTAATGTCCTTTTTATTTAAAGCCTTTAATATATCCTGAGCTTTGTGCTGCCGACAGGATATAATCAAAGTACCTTCGCTGATCGATGCATAAGGGTCGATACCGAAATACCGGCATATTTCCGGGACGCAGTTCTCGACAACTATCTTTTCCATTTCCACCCTGACGCCTAGATTAGCCGCCTGGGCAATTTCAAATAGACCACCCCATATGCCGCATTCAGTGGCATCATGCATGGCAGTCACGCCGTTGTCCCTTACCCCGACTTTAACTGCGGCCATGGCATCATCCACCACAGACATCTTGTAAAATATCTGCTCGGCCCTTTTACGGAAATCTTTGCCGAACTCTCGCTCAATAAGTCCGGGAAACATAGCGGCAAAGATACCGCTCGCCTCAATGGCCGGCCCCTTGGTAATGATTATCTTGTCCCCGGCTCTTGCCATTCTGGGAGTGACATATTCCTCTTTGCTGCCGATGCCAACCATAGTAGCACCGCCGACCATTGGGTAATGACAGTTCTTATATCGACCGGTATGACCGGTTATGACTGCGATACCAAGTTTAGTACATTCTCGGTGCATGGTTTTCCATACGGTTTCCAATTGCCCGGCAGTGATGTCCATAGGCAGGTTTAGGTCGATAGCCAGATAGGTCGGCTTTAGCCCGCCGGTTACGGAATCGGAGGCAATAATATGAATAGCAAACCAGGCAGACCTTTCCCATCCGTACTCAGGCACAATAAATACCGGGTCGCAGGTAAAAGAAACCGCCTTGTCCCCTATCTCCACAATACCTACATCCACTCCATTCTGGGGCCCCACCAGAACTCTGCTGTTTTTGGCACCCAAATGCGGTAAAATAAGCTTCTCAAAAACATCAGGTGAAATTTTACCTATTTCCGGCATTGAATTCATAGGCCTGTATTCCTCCTTTACAGGGCGGTGAGCATATAAAATATCGAGTACGGGATTATTAATTGGCAGTCTTCATCAGGGGCGACATTGCCCTGAGTTTTGCCACGATACCAGGGAGTACATCGAGAACCTTATTAATATCGTCACCGGTAGTCCATTTGCCCAGGCTGAACCTCAATGAGCTGTGTGCCTGTAAATACGGCAGCCCCATGGCTACCAGAACATGTGACGGCTCCAGTTCCTCGGAGGTGCATGCTGAACCGGTGGAAGCACATATTCCCTCTAAATCCAAGTTCAACAGTACCGATTCACCCTCAACATAATTAATACTGATATTAACATTATTGGGCAACCTCATCGTCGGATGCCCGTTTAACTGGGTGTACTCTATGCCGGTCAGAATGCCTTTTATCAGCTGGTCGCGAAGAGAAGTTAAATTATTGGTTTCTTCGCGCATTTCCTGTTGCGCTATCTCAGCAGCCTTGCCGAAACCGACGATGCCCGGCACGTTTTCAGTGCTGGCGCGCCTGCCCCTCTCCTGGCCACCACCATGTATAAAAGAGCTTATTCTGGTGCCTTTTCTAATGTACAACGCGCCCACGCCCTTGGGCCCGTAAAGCTTATGTGCCGACATAGATAACAGGTCAACTTGCGACTTATTCAAGTTTACGGGAAGATGCCCCACGGTCTGGACAGAATCGCTATGGAAATAAACCTCAGCCTCTCCGGCAATAGTTCCGATTTCGGCCAGCGGCTCTATAGTGCCGCACTCATTATTGGCATGCATGACTGATATCAGGATGGTCTTTCTTGTAAAGGCCTTCTTGACATCAGCAGGGTCAACCATGCCATAGCTGTCAACGGGGAGATAAGTAACAGAAAATCCCTCTTTCTGTAGAAACTTGCACGTTTCCAAGACAGCATGGTGCTCGATTGAACTGGTAATTATGTGATTGCCCTTGCTTTTCAGGGCCAAGGCTATTCCCTTGATGGCAAAGTTGTCAGCCTCGGTTCCGCTCCCGGTAAAAACAATCTCTTCACTCCTGGCCCCGACGAGAGAGGCGACCTTGCTGCGTGCGCGTTCAACGGCGTCCTTCGCTTCCTGACCGTAAGAATGTATGCTTGAAGGATTGCCAAACGACTCATCGAAATAAGGCAGCATTGCCTTTATTACTTCAGGATGTGTGGGCGTGGTCGCTGCATAATCCAGGTAAATCCTTTTCATAGCTAACCTTCGACAATGTCTCCAACGACGGGGTCCACTCTGACGCCTGTCTCTTTGACCCAGTTAATCCCGGCATCAATCTCTTTATCGTCTCCCTCGAGTTCCAGCACCACCCAGCCCCTGTCTTCGGACACATCGGCACGACGTATATTCGTAACAACTTCGAATTTGCGAGACAACTGATAAATAACTGGCTCTTTTATCAACTTTCGCGGAAAGGTAAACATTACCTGTCGTTTAGCCATCGTGCCCTCCTATCTTCGCATACAGATTAACCTATAATGTACTTATATTTCAAACCTTCAGGCCAAGTACCTCATTGAACGATTCGAGAGTAGGCTGGACGCGATAACTCTGGACGACGTCCGCCACGATCTCCTGCGTCCTGGGACCAGCCCCTGTGATAAAAGCCACCGTCAACTGATCTCTTTTAATAGCTCCCGAAGCGGCCAGTTTCTTAAGGCCGGCTATGACCACTCCACCCGCAGCCTCAGCAAAAATCCCTTCGGTCTGTGCCAGCAACTTCATTCCTTCTATGGCTTCCTCATCTGTGGCGCTTGAAGCGCCACCGCCTGACTGCCTGGCTACCATTAAGGCATAATAACCGTCTGCCGGATTACCGATAGCTATGGAGGTAACGATTGTTTTCGGCGTCACCGGATGGATATGAAGGCTGCCGACATCAAAGGCATGCACGATTGGTGAGCTACCCGAAGCCTGGGTAAGGTACATGTGTGTGTTTACTGGCCCGATGAGTTTAAGCGTTGACAATTCTTGCAAGCCTTTCCAAATTCGTGTAAAAAGCAGCCCTGAAGCGGCAGGTGCTACTACACAGTCCGGCGAACGCCAGCCTAGCTGTTCCGCCACCTCAAATCCCAGCGTCTTGCTGCCCTCGGCATAGTATGGCCGGAGGTTGATGTTTATGAAGCCCCAGTTATAACTCTGCGATACGCCAGCACACAACCGGTTTACGTCGTCGTAGCTTCCATCAACGGTGACCAGGTTCGGTCTATATATGGCTACGCCGACCAGCTTGCCCGGCTCTACGTTTGCAGGCACGAAGACGTAGGCCTTCATGTTCGCCTTAGCAGCATGCGCGGCCACACTGGCTGCCAGGTTACCCGTTGAGGCACAGGCTACTGTATCGAAACCGAACTCATGCGCCTTGGTTACGGCGACTGATACCGCCCTGTCCTTAAAGGAATATGTGGGATTGAGGCAGTCATTCTTTATGTAAAGCTGGCCTAATCCCAGCTCGCGTCCCAGGTTATCTGCCTTCACCAAAGGCGTGAAGCCAGTGCCAATATCAATCTCCCCTTCCCCTTTCACGGGCAGCAGGTCGCGATATCTCCACATGGTTGAGGGACCTGCGGAGACTTTCTGGTGGCTAAGCTCACCAGCCATTGCCTTATAGTCGTAAATAACCTCGACCGGGCTAAGGCAAAAATCGCACACCCTTATCGGTTGTAAGGAGTATTCCTGTCCGCACTTTCGACAGCGCAAACCCGTGGCAAACGACAAACTACACCTCTCATCATATCGGAGTTACCTCAATATTCAGTTCGTATCAGTATATAAGATACCTGCTATTCAACTAACGCGCAAGCCGCCGCTCGCAAATTTCTTCAGATAACCGGGAATTGGTGAGTTTAAGGCCAGCCCGGTTTCAGCGTATTCTCATAGGCAGTCACCAGGTCTGACTGCCTCATTACCACGCTACCAGTTGAGATCTGGTACGGGACTAACGCTTTGGGATAATTAACACAGGCTCCTCCGATACCATCTCCCGTGTCAGCTTTGAAAGTAGTAGTGCACCTGTCACATATTAGGGTGTCGCCGTTCAGAGAATAGCCTATGGAACGGCACGGTGGACAAACATCGGCCCTGACATAAATCTTGTTATTCAACAAATACGCCATAAAATTCAGTTTTCCCGAAGATCCATTAATCGCAAACTGTGTATTCCAATCGCTCTCTACATCGCTCACCGGAATTGAAACCGAGTCGCCATTCACCTGAGCTTCAATTAAGGTTGCCTTTATTGAGCCTGACGGCTTTTCTGTGGTTGCCTGGATGGTCTCCGGTTTGGACGACTGACTAGAAGATGGCGTGGACGCTGAAGATTGCGTACCCGTATTGGATGGCACCGCCGCCGAACTGGCACATGCCACACCTATCAACATCAGCGCCAAAGCTGAAAGCCCTATTACGATTTTCTTTATCATTAATTGTTCCCTCCTTATTATTTAAAATTCGATGTTAGCTTCGTCTGAAAGCTACAGTTTCTTAAATAAGCATAAGAACTCCTTTTAATCTATCTGCAGCAACCGGACGTGCGACGAGGTTGAGATTGGATGGTTGAACCAGTCTGAGCTGTGGTTCCACAACATCCTGCACCCGTCTGCCCGCCCGCCGGAGTAGCTGGCTGGCTGCCCAAACTACAGCAACCGGCACCGCCCGTTAGAGCAGGTATCTGACTGCCTGGCCCGCCTGCGGCTAAGGATTCGACTACAGAAAACTGGCCAGCGAGTTGACCCAAAGAAACCTTATACGTCCCCGGCTTATCTTTAAATATGGCGAAGGTCAAGGTCTGCGTTTTTCCGGCGGGCACCAGAACCTTATCGGAAGCCTGGGTAGCATTGTCTATCTTGAGCTCAGCGTTATAGGTATCATCGGCTGAGGTAACATTTGTCACTTCGGCCGTTATAATTACCATGTCCCGAGCGGCAACCTGTGATGAGCTTATCGACAAGCCAGATAATTGAAATGTCTTCGTCTTGCCGGTTTCTACGTTTGGCTGGGGCACAAGGTCGTTCACACTGCTGCATGAAAGCACCAGTCCGGCAATGGCAAATGTGGCTATCGGGAAAAGCACAAACTTTTTGACATAACTTGTCATTTCTTCCTTAACCTCCTGGCTTTTTGACTTGTTTTCTTGACAATACGTCCATCTTGCAGAAATACGGTGCTATTGGCAAAGGTGGCTATTTCAGGGTCGTGAGTAACCATAATAATACCGTGCCCTTCATTATGGAGTTGAGTAAACAGTCCCATAATTTCACCACCGGTTTTCCTATCCATATTACCCGTCGGTTCATCAGCTAGAATAAGCGACGGCATACTTACCAGAGCTCTGGCGATAGCCACCCTTTGCTGCTCACCACCGCTCAACTGGCTGGGTTTATGTTTGGTCCTTTTACCCAGTCCAACCTTCTCCAATATTTCTAAAGCCCTACCTTCATCTTTTTTGGCTCCGCAGAAAACCAGCGGAAGTAGCACATTCTCCAGCGCGGTTAGCGATGGCAGCAGATGGTATTGCTGAAAAACGTAGGCAATTTTCCCCCGCCTAATATCCACCAGTTTATTCTCATCTAAATCGTCAATACGCTTTCCTTCAAGAAGGACTTCACCGCTGGAAGGGCGGTCCAGCCCACCTATGATATTGAGAAACGTGCTTTTACCGCTGCCCGAGGGTCCCATAACGGCGATAAAATTATCCTCGTCCGCGCTGAATGAAATTTTATCCAGGGCAACTACCCGCGCGGCTCCCTCGCCATACACTTTTGATATTTCTTTTAGTTCCAGCATGTATTCACCTCATAAGGATCTGAATGAATCTGCAACCTTAATCTGGGTGGCGCGATAAGCCGGATATACGGTGGCAACTACCGCCACCGCGATTGCCAAACCTATTGCCAGAGCAAAATATTGCGGTACATAGGCCACGGTAGTCCCTTCAAAAACAAGAGGCCCGGCTACGTACGCCAATAAGGTCCCCACTAAATATCCCAAAATACCCCCGATTATTCCTATGATGATGGCCTCGTAGATAAAGGCTTTCACTATTTGACTACGCGAAGCGCCCACAGCCCTCATTATGCCGATGTCCTTGATTCTCTCGTTCACCGAGGTCATCATGGTGTTGACGACTCCGAACAGACCGACGGCCAGCGTGATCCCAGCTAAAGTGAGCATGAACTTGCTAAACTTTTCCATCATCCCCATTTCAGTCGCCGCTATCTGTTTTACAGCAACCGCACGAACCCCTGGTATTTCCTTATTAATACCGTCAGCGATTATTTCCACAGGACAGGCATTGCACAGCGCTCGAATATCTACCGAGGAAACAAGCCCTTCCCTGCCCGAGGCTTTTTGTAAAGTATCTATCGGCACAAACACCTGATAGTCGTCATTTGACCCGGTCTCCTCAAGAATACCTGCTACGGTTACACTAGTTCCATCGAGTGGAATAACGTCCCCTATTTTCAGCTTCAAAACTTGAGCGGCCAGGGCGCCTACCAGCGCCTCATCTGTTTGGTCCAAATATTTCCCTTCCTGAACCTTCCACCAGGTCTTGATTTTAAGCTCCTCCTCCGGGTCTATCCCGGCTACCATGACAGATGTGTCCCTTATCTTAGTATCGATGTATAGATTCGGAGCAATGGTAGCAATATTTCCCTGGTCTTCGATCTTTAACGCCTTTCTTATTTCGCCGTCGGCTATCTGTCTGATGATGGGTAATTTATCTTCGGAAACGTAGTTATCACCTACGGCCAAACTGCCGAGCCTGACGTCTCCCAGCTTCATATCCAGATTGTTTATTGCCGGTATGACCGCCAGATTGGGTCCATATTTCTCAAGCTGATTATATATCCTGGCCTGGCCGGCACTGGCAACAGTTAATATACCGACAACTGTCGCCGTTCCGATAACCACACCTAGTGTAGCGTACAGTACCCGCCTTTTCCGTCGAAAGACGTCTTTCAGAACTACCTGATATAGCTTCATCGTTTCTCCTTCCAGGTCTATGTGCTATAACCCTAGAATGTTACCAGTTGACTATGAAAATATTATGAATTTGCGATGAAAATCCGGTGAACTCAATTACTCACACCTTTATTTGGGGGTGAGTGCCTGCTCCAAATCCTCGATCAGGTCGTCGACGTTTTCCAGGCCAACGGATAACCGTACCAGGTCATCCCGGACACCGATTTTTCTTCTGTAGTCCTCCGGCATGGAAGCATGACTCATAGTGCAGGGGTGCTCCGCTAGAGAAGCGGCACCACCCAATGATTCCGCTATTTCAAAAACTTGTAGTCTTCTCAAGAAGTTGCTAACAGCTTTATGGCCACCTCTTAGTTCAAAAGAAACCACCCCACCAAATCCTTTCATCTGTGTTTTAGCGATGTCATGGCCGGGATGAGATTTCATGCCGGGATAAAAAACTTTGCTCACCCCTTTCTGTTTCTGTAAATAGGACGCTACAGCTGTGGCATTTTCCTCGTGCTTTTTCATCCGCAGTGGCAAGGTTTGAATTCCCCGAAGCACCAGCCAGCAGTCGAATGGAGAGGCACAAGTACCCATAGCATTAAGAAGAAACTGGATTCTCTGGGTCAATTCATCGGTGGTAGTGACGACGGCTCCACCGACCACGTCGCAGTGCCCATTAAGATACTTCGTGGTGGAATGCACCACCAGGTCAATCCCATATTTAATTGGCTGCAAGAAGTACGGGGTGGCGAATGTATTATCGATAACAGTTAATATTTTATGCTTTCTGGCTATATCCGCTACCATCTCTAAATCGGTTATATTCAATAACGGATTTGACGGAGTCTCCGTCCATATCATTCTGGTATTTGTCTTTATGGCTCGCTCAATTGCCCGTCTGTTGTCCATTCTCAGGAAGGTGACCTCTATACCCAGGTCAGACATTACATTTTGGAAGAGCCTGTAAGTACCTCCGTAGACATCATCGCCTGAAATTATATGGTCGCCTGCCTTTAACAAGTGCGCCACCGTTGCCTCCGCCGCCATCCCGGTAGCGAAAGCAAATCCGGCCTTCCCGCCTTCTAATTGGGCTATCGTATCCTCCAAAACTTTTCTGGTTGGATTGGCCGTTCGCGAATAGTCATAACCTCTTGTTTTGCCGAAATCCTCAAAGGCAAAGGTCGACGTTTGATATATAGGGACAGAAACGGCGCCAAATGTCTTATCCGGCCTTTCTCCCGCATGTATGGCCAACGTTTCAAACCTCATATTCCACCTCCGTTACTGAAATTGTTCATAACTCTAACCTTTATCTCTTCCAGTGCGTCTTCAACCGCTGTTATCCCACCATTACTTTCCAGTTTCTTCAAACGTTGTTCAAAAAGTTCCTGCTTTCTTAAGACAAGACGGATAGCTTCAGCTACGGGGTCTGGTAATTTACCGTGCTCCAGCGCCGTAAACGGACTATGGCCGTTTTCCACAATGCGCCCCGGGATTCCAACTACGGTAGCTCCAGGCGGCACGGGCTTTACCACCACCGAACCGGACCCGACCCTGGCCCCATCGCCTATAATTATATCTCCCAAGGCTACAGCTCCGGTACCCAAGACCACTTTATCGCCGATGGTAGGATGGCGCTTTTCTTTATGCAAACTGGTCCCGCCCAGCACCACTCCCTGATACATCAACACGTCATCACCAATCTCAGCCGTCTCACCTATCACCACCCCGGCACCATGGTCTATGAAAAAACGCCTGCCTATTCTAGCTCCGGGGTGAATTTCTATTCCGGTTAAAAAACGGCTCAGGTGCGATAGCAAACGCGCCACGAACTTTAGCTTATGCTGCCAAAGAAAGTGAGCCGCGCGATGAAACCATAGGGCGTGAAGACCCGGATAGCAAAGCATAACCTCAGGCACGCTTCGCGCAGCCGGGTCTTTAGCGAATACGGTTCTGATGTCTTCTTTCAGCATCTTGAACAAGGTATTAATCCATCAGCTTAATGCTTGCCATCACGCCTGCACTTAATCTGTAGTCAGCACCTACTATGTTCTTTTAGCTAATCCGAGCAGCACGGTACCAGTAGCGCCAAAGGCTATCCCTGTAAGAATCATAAAGGCACCAGCGCCCTTAAGCGCGGTGGTGACACCAAAGCCCAGTACAGCCAGATATAGGTAGTTTTCCATGTTTATAGCCTGCGTATAAGTCAGTTGCTTTGGGTTGGTCGGGTCGTATTGTTTTCCGCCCAATAGCTCCTGATAGGTTGGCGCTATGGTGTGACGATGCTCCCTAATAGTGTCAGCAGCAGCCTGTGCCTCCTGGGAAGTATCGATTACATCGCCAGCTTTGGCTGCGGCCTCGGGAATATCTAAGGTTACCTTCTCCGTTCGCATCGCGTCTTGCATCCAATTTTCTTTTTGTTGCGCTTGGACAATGAACGTTGTCCCGATCCCAATAGACACCACTGCCAAAATCAACACTAAAATTGCCAGATATCTACTTGTGCGTACCACGTTCTTTTTTCTCCTTTTCTATTTGTTAGTAAGAATTATTTTTTTAAACCCAGGCCTAATCAATTTTTATTCAGTTTCTTATAGCAAATACCTCATCACCTCACTTCACTATATTTTGGGTACGGAAGAGCTTTGCTCCTGAAAAAGCCAGGTCGATATGTAACGCTCACCCGTGTCAGGTAAGATGACTACGATCAACTTTCCCTTGTTTTCCGGCCTTTTGGCGACTTCGAGGGCCGCCCAGGTGGCAGCGCCGGATGAGATACCGGCAAGTATGCCTTCCTCTTTGGCCAACCTTCTGGCGGTGTTGCCGGCATTATCGTTAGTTACTTTAATGATTTCGTCAAGCAGTTCAACCTTCAATATATCCGGAATAAAACCGGCACCGATGCCCTGGATTTTATGAGGTCCGGGCTTACCGCCCGAAAGTACCGGCGAATCAGCCGGCTCGACAGCGACCACCTTGAATCCAGGTTTCCTCTTTTTTATTACTTCAGCTACGCCGGTTATAGTGCCACCTGTACCAACACCGGCAACCAGAATGTCTATTTTGCCATCGGTATCTTTCCAAATCTCCTCGGCCGTTGTCTCACGATGTATTTTAGGATTGGCTGGGTTCTTGAATTGCTGCGGCATAAAATAATTTCTATTTTCGGCTACTAGTTGTTCGGCTTTTCTAATGGCTCCGGGCATACCTTCTGCCCCCAGCGTCAGCACCAGTTCAGCACCAAACATAGAAAGGATATGTCTCCGTTCGATAGACATCGTTTCCGGCATGGTGAGTATCAACCTATATCCTCGGGAGGCGCAGACGAAGGCCAGGGCAATACCTGTGTTGCCGCTGGTAGGCTCTATGATCACTGTATCCTTTTTAATCAGCCCTCGCTCTTCGGCGGCTCTTATCATTGACCCGGCAATTCGGTCTTTTACGCTGCTGCATGGGTTGAAGGACTCAAGTTTTGCCACTACTTCGGCCGAAGTACCTTTGGTCATCCGATTTAGTTTGACCAGTGGTGTATTACCTATAAGGTCTGTTATATCTTTAGCTATCTTTTTCATTTACGTATCCCCTCAGTTTTTAAATGTCATACATCGCCATATCTACTGCTTGTTTATTCTTTTGCATCTGTACCAGGTCCATCAAGGTCTTGGATTCCAGAACGCCTTCCATCGCATTCTTTAGCTCAATCCAAATGTCTCGCGTGGCACAAAATTCAGAACGCTCACAGACCTTCGGGTCGTTAATACAATCAACCGGTGCGATTGAGCCCTCGAGAAGTCCCACGACTTCGCTCAGCTTTATGTCCTGGGGCGGTTTAATCAATTGAATGCCTCCGCGGGCACCGCGCGTGCTCCTGATTATTCCTGCCGTAATGAGCGGGGTGATTATGTGTTCCAGATAGAGAACTGATATCTGCTGCCGTTGGGCTATTTCCTTTAATGGAACCGGTTCTTTACCATTGCGCAGTGCTAAATCCAGCAGAACTCTGGTTCCGTAACGGCCTCTGGTAGATAATTTCATCGCCTTATTCCTATATTGTTGACTTATTTGGTCAACATAGTATAGATTGCCACTAAAAATATGTCAAATTTACGTTTGGTGGCCACATTTTTTAACGTAGCCCGGCACGACAACAACTACTGAAAGTGAATCTCAAAGTATTTGCATCCTCTGCACTATTGCATTATGATACTGAAATGGCCGGAACCGATATGAGTAACGTTGCTCTAATAACAAAATCCGAAGAATATTTACCCCCCGAGAAAGTGGCTCTGGTTAAAGCTGCTTACGACTTCGCTTTGAATGCTCACAAAGGGCAACTGCGAAAGTCCGGCGAACCATACC
>Ga0136653_10000785_pt1 | contig 16829 bp, 15 predicted proteins | sample LakKivw275mmetaG_FD_94866 | JGI IMG/M metagenome (GOLD analysis project Ga0136653, IMG submission 94866) | Anoxic lake water microbial communities from Lake Kivu, Rwanda to study Microbial Dark Matter (Phase II) - Lake Kivu water 275m metaG... | ecosystem: Environmental > Aquatic > Freshwater >...
CATTCCGACCGCTGCTGTTGTTTGATTCATTTTTCATCGACATTGGAAGGCGGTCTGTTTGCATTAAAAGCTTTGCTAGCTTGCGAACTTCGCCAGAGGCTCTTTGATGCTCATTGAACGGAACCGTCGCGTTTGGGTCAAAGAGAGTTGCGAGAGACTTCTCCCTCTGCTTCGAGAACCCGAAACATAACCGGAGCTGTCTCAGAACTGAGAGGATGGAGACAGACTCGTTCTTGCACCGTGATGTCTGCATGCACTACTCTATGAAGTATTGACAGAATTGACGTGGCAGTTGACGGTACGATCTCTATCTATGCTTTTCTGAGGAAACTGTTGATCTCTTCTGCGATCTTCTCCAGTTTGAACCCAGGCATGTCGAAGCCCGCGCCAATCATGCGAGGCATTTCGGTCCCGGCCTCCTTGATCATTGAGATCAGTTCTTCCATGAAGATACCGGGCTTCTTTGTCAGCGGATAGTTCGTCATTTCCTCTTCTGGGATCTTTGGTGGACCGCCCCAGTTCTTGCTCGTTCCCGACCATCTCACTCCACAAGATGGGCTACCGTCTAGGCCGATGATAACCACTTTGTATCCTTCCTTTTGGTACTCCACTATCTGCGACACAATGGGTTCGAGTATCCTTCTACAGTGGTTTCGGAAGCCTGGTGTGTCGTATTGTTCTCTGACGTACCACCATCTTCTCGTCCCGGAAAAGGTGGTCTCGGGACAAGGAAGTTGGACTACTCCAAAGTCGTTGGCATGCAGAATGTCGATCAGCGGCTTTATCATGTCTGGGAAGAAAGCGAAACCATTCACCTTTGCGTTCTGATTAAGCAGACAGTGAGCGACTATCGCGACCTTCTTTGACCTTTTGTCCTCTATCAGAACCAATGTGGATCACCGCGTGATAGGTCAGCTTTGATTTGTATCTAACGGTCAACTAGTCGAGTTTCCGCGAAAGCCTAACGAAGATGTACAACATCAGCAGCATACAATGGGATTACGGCACCGCTGTTCAGACGAGCCATGAGTTGTCCGTCATCTCCGAGATCCAGAGCCTCGCACATGAACCGTCCTTCAGTTGTTGTGACTCGCACTTTTATGTGGCCAACTCAACTGAGGCGAAGATGATCCGCACTTCTATCATGCAAACCGGTTGTTGCGCACAATATGGGACAAAGCCTATAATGAAAGGGCGGGTCACATACCGCGGTGAATTTCCTGTGAGCGAAGATATCGAGTCCATACTTGGAGTGGACTGGGACGTTCCTAGGAAGCCGTATCCTGCCAAGACCGTTCTTCTTCCGACTGGAGAACGCATGGTTATTCGCGAAACTGCGCGAGAGGAAGCCCCGAAGATCCTGCAAGCGATCACACCTCTCTTGACTGTATCAAGGGACTTCTACGATATCGTCGCAGCAAGGCAATACGCTGAACTGCTGGGCTGGTATAGACGCAGGGTCAGAAAGGAGTTCTGCCTAGTCGGGATCGTCGACGGAAAATTGGCAGGGATCGTCAACAGCCGCGCCTATGATCAGAAGACCCACATCAGCTATCACACAGTGGCTTTGAAGCGTGGCGCAAGAGTTGGAGCTCAATTGTTTGCGGCCAAACACGAGCATTCGATGGAGACTCAGGGGGCTGAGGAGATCCTTGTCACTGCAGAGAGCCCGATTGGTTTCCGTCGCTGGATCGTGGAGTGGGGACTTCAGGTCAAACCTGGAGTGCAGCATGAGCTGGGTGGAGTAAAGACCTGGGTGATAACTAGAGACATCTACAACAAAGTCAAGCCTCGACTTGTAATGGGATCTAGACCTGTTCCTGAAGACTTGCTGAAGCGTTCGGCCACGTTCGAGATTGCACCTTTGGATTGGGTATCCAAAGAGTGACGAGGGGATCAAACTCGCGAGACGTCTCTGTCGTAGGCTCTGGAATGACGAAGTTTGGCAGGCACGACGACAAGACCCTCATCGACCTTATGGTCGAATCGAGCCTCAGAGCTCTTGAGGATGCCGGCGCAAGCGAGAAGAACGTAGACGCAGTCTACGCGGCCAGTATGCTGGCTGGTGAGCTGAACAACCGAGTTGCGATCGGTAGCGCCCTAGTTGATCAGCTGGCGCTGATTCCTGCAGCGGCAGACCGAGTCGAAAACGGGCCCGCATCAGGAGGCTCGGCCATCAAGAACGCCTACTGCGGGATCGCTTGCGGCATGTATGACACGGTTCTCGTCACAGGAGGCGAGAAGATGCGTCATGTGCCTGGTGAGACAATAACGGACTACATAGCCACGATGACAAACATCGAGGCTGAGTACGTTCATGGTGTCACGCTTCCGTCCTTGGCAGGTATGCTCACAAGGCTCTACATGGAACGGTATGGCTTGACCGAGGAGGATTTGGCACGTGTCGCAGTGAAGAATCATCTCAACGGTTCAAAGAATCCATACGCACACATCCAACAACCCATAGCACTAGAGGGAATCTATGGGTCACCCGAGGCCGAGGTCAACAATCCCATGATAGCAGATCCAATTCGCATGTACCACTGCTGCCCCGTCACCGATGGAGCAGCATCAGTCCTCCTATGCGCCACCGAGAAGGCAAAGGAGTTCACAGATACTCCAATCAGGATTGCGGGAATCGGTCAAGCAACCGACAAGATGGCCGTCCAAGACAGGAAAGACCCAGCAGTGCTAGAAGCACTAAGGGTTTCGGCTGCGCAAGCCTTCAAGATGAGCAAGACAACACCCCAAGACATGAGCCTTGCAGAGCTGCACGACGCCTTCACTATACTGGAGATAGTTGAGAGCGAAGATGCGGGTTTCTTCAAGAAAGGCGCCGGAAGCAAGGCGCTCCGCGACGGTGTAACTGCGCTCGAAGGAAGACTTCCGATCAACCCGTCGGGTGGACTGAAAGCCAGGGGCCACCCAGTTGGGGCTACTGGCGTAGCGCAAGTAGTGGAACTGACCTGGCAACTCAGAGGAGAAGCGGACAAGCGTCAAGTAAAGAACGCCAAAAGAGGATTCTCCTGTAACCTCGGAGGCTTCGCAAACAACATACTGGCCTTCGTCTTGGAGAGATCCTAGATGAGTGAGAATAGACTCGTCGCGTACAAGTGCAAGAAATGCGGAGCGATTGTCTATCCGAAGCGATTCCTGTGCTCCTCATGCAGAGGGAGGGACTTCGAGGAATACCCTCTTGGAGGCGAAGGCAAGGTCTTGACATACACAAAGCTCTGGGCGATACCAGAGGGAATTGAGCAGTTGCCATTGACGCTGGCAATAATTGAGTTCGACGGCAAGGTCAGAGTCACTGGCCAAGTCCTGAGCGAAGAGGTAAAGACTGGGGATAGAGTGCGCCCGGTGTGGGGTCACATCCGCAAGGTCAGAGGAAAGGAAATCCAAGGTTTCAGATTCGAGCTAATCTCCTAACAATCGTCCGGTGCTGGTTACTCTGCGGACCGGCCAAGAGTCACATTTGCCGTGCTGAACCAGAAGACAATACGCCCATGTGATCTCTGCAGAGACAACCACGCCAGGCGGTTATCCAAGTGGCCGCCACTCAGCGATACGAAAGGTGACCGGTTGGACTTCAAGATCCCTTCCGCAGTTTAGATGCGATTACTTTGGCTGCCTCAGCGAATACGAACCCAGAGAATCCGGCTGTTATCACCAACATCCAATCCCTTAGGCCTATTGGCGATACTTCGAAGAGAAGCGCTATACTTGGAACGTAGAGAATCACGAGAAGCAGAAGCAATTGTGATGACACTGCAGCAACGAGGTACTTGTTGCTTGTCAGTCCGAGGCGAAGGGCTGTCTTGCTTTGCGATCTGCAGCTGAAGACGAAGGCCAATTCGAATAGGATCATGGAAACGAACATGAGAGATCTGGCTTCAACGAGCCCCATGGATCTCAGACCACAAGCAAAAAGAGACATCATCACTACGGTCATTAGCATTGCGATTCCGACAATCCATCCCTTTAGACCCGCGAATATGCTGAGCTTTGGATCAGTGGGTCTCCTCCTCATCAAATCCTGCATGGGAGGATCTATGCCTAGGGCCAATGCGGGCAAACCATCGGTTGCGAGGTTCACAAAGAGAATCTGAACCGGCAAGAGTGGCAGAGGGTACCCAAGCAAGACCGCTAGGAACATTATCAGGAGCTCGCCGGTGTTCGCTGAAAGCAGGAAGAGCAGGTATTTCCTTATGTTATCATAGATACCGCGACCCTCTTCCACTGCTGCAACAATAGAGGCAAAGTTGTCATCGGCTAGTACAATGTCTGCGGCTTCCTTTGTGACGTCAGTTCCAGTGATTCCCATGGCCACTCCGATATCCGCGTTCTTCAAGGCAGGTGCGTCGTTGACTCCGTCGCCCGTCATCGCAACAATATGGCCCTTCTTCTTGAGAGACGTGACTATGCGTAACTTGTGTTCGGGTGAAACCCTTGCGTAGACTGACACATCATCCACAACTTCGTCAAGCTTTTCCTGGCTGAGGGTGTCAAGCTCTGTGCCCGTGAGAACCTTTGCTTTAGAACTCAGAAGACCGAGATCTTGTGCTATGGCTTCTGCTGTTCCCTTGTGGTCTCCGGTTATCATGACTACCTTGATACCCGCGTCCCTGCATCTCTGAACGGCGTCCTTGACTTCCTCTCGCGCTGGATCGGTTATCCCCATCAGGCCTAGGAAGACTAGGTTGTGTTCGGAGTCCCGCTCATCTTGGGTTTGCATCTTGTCTTGCTCGGTCTTGTAGGCGAAAGCGAGGACACGTAGCCCCTCCTGTGCCATCCGCTCGCCCATGCTGTAGATGCGGCGCACTGTCTCTTGGTCCATAGAAACTCGTGCGCCTTGGAGATACGTACCTTCGCAAGCCGGGAGGACAGCTTCAAGCGCCCCTTTCATACAATACAGCAACTCGTCGCTAGAGGTCTTGTTGACTGTAGTCATCCGCTTTCGTTCGGAAGTGAAGGGAACCTCGAAAATCCTTGGAAAACTACTCCTCAATGTTTCTATTCTTTCACCTGCCTTGGCTGCAATCACCAGCAGAGCAACTTCTGTTGGGTCACCCACGATCTTTGTCTCACCTGAGAAGTTCAGTGAGGCATCATTGCAGAGGCCGGCGACTCGAGCAATCAAAGTCAAATCATCGTTCAGAACCGGCATTTGCTCTTTCAGGATCTGGCCTCTTGGCTCGTATCCTGTGCCTGTGACGTCGTAGAGCCCTTGGCTGACAAACACCTTGCGAACGGTCATCTCGCCTTTTGTCATTGTGCCGGTCTTGTCTGAGCAAATGACGGTGGTTGAGCCGAGCGTTTCAACTGCGGGCAATCGCCTCACAATCGCGTTGCGCTTAGCCATTCTCCTTACGCCTATCGCCAGTCCCCCGGTTACGACGGCTGGCAAGGCTTCCGGAACTGCCGCAACAGCCAGACTGACAGCCCAAAGGAACATCTCTAGGAGCGGCTGTCCTCTTGCGAGCCCGAGGATCAGAGCCACGATAGCCACGGAAACGATTATCGTGCCGAGAACGCGGCCGACCTTCTCGATTCGAGACTCTAAAGGAGTCTTCATTTTGGGAGCCGCTTGCATCATAGAAGCGATCTTCCCGAACTCTGTCCCCTTGCCCGTAGCGAACACAACGCCCTTGCCCCTACCGTATGACACAGTGGTACCCGCATAGGCGAGGCAGGATCTCTCAGCAAGTGGAGCATCTCGACGAACTGGATCGGCTGTTTTCTCAGAAGAGACCGACTCGCCAGTGAGCGGTGCTTCGTCAACTCTCAGGTTGAACGTTTCGATCAGACGAACATCAGCAGGAATCTTATCGCCGACTGTGAGACCCACGATGTCTCCTGGCACGAGCTCCCTTGCAGGAATCTCAGCCTCAACACCTCCACGCAGAACCGTAGCGGTAAGCGCTGCCATCCTCTTGAGGGCTTCAAGAGCCCTCTCCGCGCGGTACTCCTGCAGAAACCCCAGCAGAGAGATCGCGACAACTATAGCGAAGATCACTGCGGCGTCAACCGTCTCACCGAGCGCAACTGACATCAGTGTGGCTGCTAGGAGGATGATCACTAGGAAGTTCTTGAACTGACGAAGAAGGATTGAGAGAGGGGATGTTCTCCTCGCCGATTCGAGTTCGTTGTATCCGAACCGACTCAGCCTAGCATTTGCTTCTCCCCCACCGAGTCCTTTCACATCCGAGCCTAGTTCAGCCATCACACCTTGGCTCGAAAGCGAATGCCATGGAACAGACTTTGGAGGCTCTGTGCCTTTGCGATGTTCCACGTTCTGGTCCTGCGTCATACCTGATTACTTCGAGATCGTTATTCTCCGAGCTGAGTCAATGCCTCCTCTAGATGAAAGCTTCTCCTCCTGAGACAAAGAGCACGGACAGCCAGACCACAACATAGACCAATGTGGCATCATAGAGCATCATCTTAGATAAGCGGCAGCCACACTCATGGAATGCTCTTCCTTAGAGAGGCAATGTTTCTACCCCATCTCACAACGCCACTAGGAACCAAGGCTGACGTCTAGGCTTAAGAGCGAAGGCAATTCTATGCGCGTTCCAAGACCTCAGGAGGGAAGGTATTGGACCCTGCACTGGAAGCTTTCGCCGTGTCCGTTCTGTCAACTGCTGCAGCCGAATTCGGCGACAAGACACAGCTAGGCCTTATCGTGCTCGCAGCCAGTCTCCGAAGACCAGGATCCATTTTCCTCGGAATGATCGCTGGGTTCGCCTTTGTCGCAGGCTTGGGTGTTCTGGCGGGTCAGGCCCTTCTGTCGGTGATTCCCCTGTCCACGCTTGTCATCGCTTCTGGACTGGTTTTCATCGCGATTGGTTTTCTGATGCTCAAGGTCGACGTTGACACCAGCGCCCCTCGAAGACGTTCAGGTAACCCTTTCCAAGCCGCATCGTTGATGATAGTTTTGACAGAACTGGGCGACAAGACACAGATCATAACAATCGCACTCGCAGCACGATTCGCTCAGCCTATCGTTGTATTCTCGGGCGTATTGATTGCGTTCGCTGTAGTAGACGGGCTGAGCATAGCGCTAGCCGGCAGACTGGGCGAACGACTTCCAACGGACAAAGTCAAGAAAGCGTCAGCTATCATTTTCATAGTTCTGGGGATCCTGACGTTGTTGGGACTAGCCTGAATCCATCAGTCTTCCGCCCATTCGTGGACATACAACGCGATATGATGAGACCGAGCATACATGGTCCTGAAACTTGCCTTCGATACCGCCGGGTATTGTCCACATCATATAGACGTTGTTCGGACAGGAGGCTGTGAGTGAGTTATGCCGGATCGTGCTTATCTCGAAACCGCAACGAGTGAGAGACATATATGCACGCTATATCATTCGTGTCGCGATCGACATGACGATTCGAGTGAAGCTTCACGGTCGGTTGAGGTTGGTTGCTGGTTCTGCTGAACTGGAAATCCCCGACACTGTAAGGAAGGTAGGTGACCTCCTGGAGGAGCTCAGCCGGACGCTCACACCGGAGGTGAGACGGTACATATTCGATCCCGGAACGAGGGAACTCAGCCCCAGTCTTGTCATGCTCGTCAATGGGCACAGCATCAGAATGCTCAATGGCCTGAATACTCAGCTCACGGAGAAGGATGATGTTACGATCGACAGCGTCGACATTATGGAAATCGTGGGCGGAGGCTAATAGAATGGCAGCGATGTCGTTGTGAATGGCATAGTCATGTGAATTGATGCTAGCTGTTCTAAGCGAGACTACTTACGTAGTCTTTAAGTAAAGTTCTCAGTCTCACGGTAGACTCGAGGTCGCAAGGCAATGAAATTGATCGATCTGTCGCAGCCTCTGTGCCAGGATACTCCGTTCTGGCCGCTGTACCCTCCGTTTGAAGTCAAGTACATTAAACGAAAATCTGAGCACGGCGTGAACGCGCAGTATATCATGACCTCGAATCACATTGGAACACACCTCGACGCACCACTGCATTTCGTCACAGGCGGCAAGGACATTGAGAAGATTCCACTCGAATGGCTCTATGGACCCGGAGTCATCGTCGATGTTAGCGACGTTGGAGATCTGGGCCTCTACACACCGGAGATGGTTGAGAAGCGTGTCGACTTGCACGATGGCGACATACTCGTGGTGCACACGGGGTGGTACAAGTACTCGTGGTACCAGCCCCAAGGAATGGCGGACGAAGAACGATACATCCAGATGCACCCGGGACCATCAAGAGATTGGGTCGACTGGCTCATACGTCGCAAGATCAAGGTCTGGGGAGTTGACGCTGTTTCGACGGACCATCCACTGAATCTGCCCATCGGGCATCCAGAATTTGGTCTAAGATGCGTCCCCAAGGTTCGTGCGTTTGCTGAACAGAAGTTCGGAAAAGGCAGTCTAGAGAAGCTGTTTCCGATGGAAGACTATCAGGTCACGCACAACAAGCTCTTCCCACACGACATCATACACATGGAGAACCTTGGCGGAGACATCGGCCAACTTCTGGACAAGCGTGTCACAATAGGATGCTTCCCATGGAAGTTTCGCGGAGGCGAATCAGCCTTCGCACGGGTCGTCGCCTTCGTCGAGTAGAAAGCATCCACGCTCTCAGAAGTTACCTCCCTTTTTCCTCTTCCTTCTTCGTTCTTTCGAGAAACCGAAAAGAGCAATATAGAAGCCAAGCCGACTTTACGGCTGTGAATTGGAATGCATTTTGAAGGCAAAGCAGTTGTGAAGGCTCCGCCTGACAAGCTTTGGAACTTCATCTCCTCGCCAGAATCGGTTGCGCAGTGTCTGCCAGGCGTGGAAGAATACAAGGTGCTCGATGGCAAGCGTACCGAGGCGAAAGTGAAGATGGGCGTCGGATTCATCAAGGGAACATTCAAGGTCAATAGTCGAGTGTTGGAAGAGGATCCTGCAAATCGCCGAGCAAAACTGCTAGTTGACGGCTCAGGCGCCGCGAGTGCATTCAGAGCTGAGATACAGATCACTTGCAGCCCGCATCCGGAAGGTAGCGAGCTTGGGTGGAATGCTGAAGCCACCGTGAGCGGCCCGCTCGGAAGCGTCGCCGGGAGCCTCATCGAAGGCGCCTCGCAGAAGGCGGTCAATCAGACACTTGAATGTGTGACGAAGAAAGTCTCACAGTAGTCTTGAGTCGTCCCAACAGTCGATACGATTAGTTAATACGCTCTCCAGAGCGAAACCGATTGTGCTGGTGACCTCTTGGGTTACAAGTACGTTGGCAAGGGAGTGCCTAGAGTTGACGCCTTCGAAAAGATCACCGGTATGGCAAAGTTCGTCGCGGATATGGAAGTCTTCGCGATGTTGTATGGGAAGTTCCTTCGAAGCCCACATGCTCACGCTCGCATTCTCAGCATCGATACGAAGCGAGCGGAGAAACATCCTGGAGTTGTCGCGGCCATCACCGGGCAGGCGTTCCCCTACAGGATGGGCCTGTACGTCAGAGACAAGATGGTCCTTGCCAAAGACAAGGTACGATGGGCAGGCGAACCCGTCGCCGCAGTAGCAGCAGAATCTGAAGAATCGGCTGAAGAAGCCATCGAGCTAATCGACGTAAAGTACGAACCGTTAGCACCAGTGTTCGATGTCAATGAGGCGCTGAAACCGGGTGCCCCGCTCCTCCACGAAGACCTTGCCCAGTATGAACACTCACCTGTGTTCACTCCTGTCCCAGGAACAAACATCGCAAACATCTTCAAAATCCGCAAAGGCGATGTGGAAGACGGCTTCAAGCGTGCAAGAACGATCGTTGAAAACGAATTCTCAATGCCTCAAGTCAGCCATGGGGCGATGGAGCCACGTGCATGCATAGCACAGTATTTCCAGGATGGAAGCACTGAAGTCTGGACGTGTGCGCAGTCACCATTTGCTGTGCGCTACATACTGAGTCACGCGCTTGGAATGCCATTGCAGAAGATCAACGTTCACGTTCCGCATGTAGGCGGAGGCTTCGGTGGAAAAGCGGGCATCAACTTCGAACCTCTCGCCGTGCTCCTTTCGAAGTTCTCGGGAGGTCGCCCAGTCAAGCTCCTCCTGACGCGTGAAGAGGAGTTTACCACAGCTCCGTTGAGACAAGGATTCTACGCTTCGATCAAGACCGGGGTTGACGGAGATGGAAAGATCATAGCAGAACAGATGAGGTACATCTACGACGCCGGCGCCTACGCGGACTATGGTGTCAACATCGGCCGAGCTGCGGGTTACTCTTGCACCGGCCCGTATGAAGTGCCTAACATTCACTGTGATTCAATCACAGCGTACACGAATCATCCGTACGGAACTGCATACCGAGGTTTTGGACACCTCGAGTTCCTGTGGGCCATCGAACGTCAGATGGACATGGTCGCACACAAGATCGGGGTCGACCCGGTAGAAATCCGACTGAGAAACGCATTACGGCCCGGCTCGATCACAGCTACAGGAGAGAAGCTCAGAGAAGACGCAGGCAGAGTTGACCAATGCATCAAAGCAGCCGCCGAATCCATAGGCTGGGGGAAGAAAGAGAAACAGACTTGCGATGGCAGACTGCAAGGTATCGGAATTGCTGCGTTGTGGAAGGCTCCTGCGATGCCTCCAAATGCAGCTTCTTCCGCGATCATCAAGTTCAATGAAGACGGCAGCGCTAACCTCTCTGTTGGTGTGACCGAGATCGGTCAAGGAACGACCACAAGTCTCGCTCAGATAGCGGCTGAGGAGCTCAGTATGTCCTTCGAGAAGATCCGAGTGGTCCCAGTTAGGATCACGGATCTGACGCCTTACTCGTGGCAGACTGTTGCCAGCAGGAACCTCTTCATGGAGGGCAGAGCGGTCATCGCCGCTGCTCGAGACGCAAAGGAACAGATCCTCGACATGGGGGCGCAGGCGCTCAGAGTTCCGAAAGCGGATCTAGTACTTGAGAACGAGATGGTCTTCCCAAAGGGACAGCCTGACAAGGGCATTCCTCTACAACAGTTCGCGATGGGTTACACATACCCGAACGGCACCGCAATAGGCGGCCCGGTGATCGGGCGAGGCGGATACGTTCCACGCGGACTGACGTACCTTGACCCTGAAACCGGCCAAGGCTTCCCTGCGCTCAAGTGGACTTTCGGAGCACAAGCAGTCAAGATTGAAGTTGACCCTGAAACCGGAGAAGTGAAAGTGCTCAAGGTCGCCTCAGCATTTGACATAGGAAAAGCGATCAACCCGCTCCTAGTCCGGGGACAAGTCTACGGCGGTATGCTGCAATCACTGAGCATCGGCCTGATGGAAGGATACGTCTACAATCAAGCTGGCGTGATGCTCAACAGCAATTTCACCGACTACAAGATCGCAAGGGCATCTGATGTCCCAGATGAGCACGTTGTCACGTTGATCGAGAATCCTCAGAGCGACGGACCTTACGGTGCAAGAGGTATAGGAGAATTGACCATGCTCTCGATACCGCCCGCCATAGCAGGCGCCATCTTCGACGCAACTGGAGTACAGATGTTCAAACTTCCAATGACGCCTGAGAGCATCTGGACGACGATCAAGCAGCAGAAACCGGAGCTTCTTGCACGGAAAAGGTGAACAGGATGCTTCCAAAATTCGACTATATTGCTCCGAAAACGATCGAAGAGACGTTTGAACTACTCGACAAGCATGGGCAAGACGCGAGACTGCTGGCCGGCGGAACAGATCTCATCGTCAGTCTTCGAGCTCGAGAACGGATTCCAAAAGCAGTCATCGACATCAAAGCAATGAAGGAACTTCACGACCTCTCGTTCGATGAAAAACGCGGACTCAGCATCGGAGCCGCAGTGACACTGAACAGACTCCTTCACTATGATGCGACATCGAAGCACTTCCCGGTCCTGTGCGAAGCTGTGAGCACGATCGGAGACTATGAAATCCGGAACCGGGCCACGCTTACTGGGAACATCTGCAATGCCTCTCCAGCAGCGGATTCAGCCCCGGCACTTCTAGTCCTTGAAGCGGCAGTCAACGTAGCCAGTCGGAAAGGCAGGAGGAGTATTCCGGTCCGAGAGTTCTTTGCCGGTGTAAAGAAGACGGTTCTGGCCCGAGGTGAGATGGTGACCTCGATCAACGTACCGACTCCACCAAAAGGATCCAGAGGCGGCTACCTGAAGGCTCGCAGAACCGTGGGAGAGGATTTGGCTGTAGTCGGAGTCGGAGGACTTGTCACCCCCAGCAGCAAATCAAGCAAGACTGTCAGGCTCGCCTACGCTTCTGTCGCGCCCACACCTGTAAGGGCGCTCGAAGCGGAGAAGATCTTTGAGAGAGACAAACCACTCGATGAGCTTCTCGATCAAGCGATGCCGATCGTGAGTAAGACGATTTCACCGATCACAGATGTGAGAGGGGGCAAAGAGTATCGGACCAACCTCGTCGAGGTTCTGACCAGACGACTGCTACAGCGGTTGTGGGAGGCGAACTAGGTTGAGCAAGCACACAATACACTTGACCGTCAACGGGATTGACCGTACTGTTGAAGTCGAATCCAACAAGACACTACTGTGGGTCTTGCGATATAACCTAGCACTCACAGGGCCCAAAGCAGCGTGTGAACGCGGAGACTGTGGCCTATGCACAATCCTCATGGACGATAACCCAGTGAAATCGTGCTTGATACTCGCAGTGGAGGCTGACGGACACAAGATAACCACAATCGAAGGTATTGCTAAGGACGGAGTGCTTAGCCCCGTTCAAAGGAAGTTCGTTGAGCACGGGGCGCTCCAGTGTGGCTTCTGCACACCAGCAGCTGTACTCGCAGCAGAGGCTCTGCTCAAACGTAACCCCTCGCCGACACGGGAAGAGGTTGTCGAGGCGATTGAGGGAGTACTCTGCAGATGCACTGGATATAGGCAAATAGTCGATGCGATTCTTGATGCAGCACGGATGAAGACCTGATCGTCTTTCCCTCTTGGCTACCAGACAATACTAGTCCTGATAGTCGAAACCGGTTCTCAGGAAAGGCCGATATCGTTAAAGCCGAAAGTGGTCTCGTCCTAATCCACAACGAGTTCGAGAAGATCTAAATGGGCTACATTGGAAAGTCGATGCCCCAATACGATTCCTTCTTGAAAGTCACCGGCACTGCGACTTACGCTTTCGATGTTGAACTCCCAGGAATGCTGCACGCGAAACTCGTGACGAGCCCTCACGCACACGCGAAGATAGTCAAGATAGACACTAGCAAGGCTGAGAAGGTTCCGGGAGTAGTTGCCGTAGCCACTGGTCAGGAATTCCCCTACAGGCTTGGCATCTATGTCGGTGACAGAGACGTACTGGCCATCGACAAAGTGAGATGGGTCGGTCACCCAGTCGCGGCGGTGATCGCCGAAACGCTAGAGGCCGCTGAACGAGGAATTGATCAGGTCGAAGTCGAATACGAACCACTACCGACAGTCTTCGACCCAGTCGAGGCACTGAAACCCGACGCACCGATTATGCACGAGAAGATGTCCGAGTATAGAGTATCACCGGCGTTCAAACCCATCCCAGGTACAAACATCGCGAATCAATTCAAGCTCGTAAGAGGCGATGCCGAGCGAGGCCTCAAAGAATCTGAAGTCATAGTGGAAGGCGAATTCGATATCCCTCACGTCAGCCACGGGTTCATGGAACTCCAGTCCATAGTCGCTCACTACGAGAAGGACGGAACTATTGAGATTTGGACGAGCACACAGTCACCTTTCTCGACACGTTACCTGATGGCGTTGTCACTTGGGATACCGATCGACAAGATCGTAGTCAAGGCACCCCTATGCGGAGGAGGATTCGGCGGCAAGGTCGGAATCGGCTGGGAGCCGCTTGTAGCACTTCTCTCGAAAAGAGCCGGTTTCAGACCGGTCAAGCTTGTACTTTCGAGAAAAGAGCAGTTCTCCTCAGCACCCGTAAGGGAAGGCTTCCATGCGTCGGTCAAGGCGGGATTCAAGAAAGATGGAAAGATGGTGGCGTACAAGGCTCGTTTCGTCATGGATGCTGGTGGCTATGCAGATTACACAGTGAACGTCTGCCGAGCCGCCGGATATTCGTCCGAAGGATGCTACGAAGTGCCCAACATCTTCTGCGAGTCACTCGCAGTGTACACAAACAAGGGCGCCACGAGCGCTATGCGCGGGTTTGGCTATCCCGAGAGCCACTGGGCGCTCGAGAGAATCATGGACATGGCTGCCGTGAAGCTGAAGATCGATCCACTCGAACTCAGACTAATTAACATACTCAAACCAGGAGAGTCGGAAACTGGAACCGGTGAGCGACTGCGAGAGGATACAGGTGACCCTGTCGCACTTGCGAAATCTGTCGCTCAGGCAATCGGCTGGGGGAAGCCTCCCGAGAAGGCGAAACGCCCAGGCAGGTATAGAGGCAAAGGCCTCGCATTGTGCATCAAAGGGCCTGCACAGCCGCCGAACGCCGCTGCCTCTGCAATCATAAAGTTCAACGAGGATGTCTCCGTCGACCTGAACATTGGAACAGCCTCTTTTGGCCAAGGAACACCGACAAGCCTCAGTCAGATCGTTGCTGACGAGTTGGGAATACCGGTAGAGAAAGTCCGCGTTGGACTTGTTCGAAGCACTGACTTGTCAGCGTACACTTGGCAGACTGTCGGTAGTCGCGGATTGTTCACCGACGGAATAGCCGTGATGGATGCTCTCCGAGACGCCAAAGCACAGATCAAAGATGTTGCTTCACAAGTCTTGAAGGTCAAGCCTGAGGAGCTTGAGATCGCGAACGAGCAAGTCTTCATCAAAGGTGCACCATGGCACAGGCTCCCACTCTCTGAGGTCGTGTTCGGCTACACATATCCGGATGGAAGGTCGATCGGCGGGCCGATAATTGGTCGAGGGAAATTCATGTCACCGTTGACGACCTACCTTGACCCGGACACAGGCCAAGGAGTCCCAACAATATTCCACACTTTCGGCGGAGCAGGCGTCGAGATAGAAGTCGATGTCTTGACTGGTGAGATCGAGATTATCAATGCGGCTCAGGCTTTCGATGTTGGCAAGGCCATCAACCCACTTCTAGTGAAAGGACAGATAGACGGCGGCTGGGTAATGGGGCAGAGTGTCGCGCTTTACGAACAGATCGTCTTCGACGAGCAGGGTTGGGTGGTGAACCCCAATCTTTCCAACTACAGGATAATGAGAGCCAAAGAGATGCCGCACAAGATACAGGAGATCATCCTGGAGACACCTCAGAGCAACGCGCCACACGGTGCCCGAGGCCTTGGCGAACTTGTCATGGTCGCAGTTGCCCCAGCGATCGCGAACGCAATCTACAACGCGATCGGCGTGCAGATCACAAAACTTCCAATGTCACCTGAGAATGTCTGGAGAGCGATACATGAACGGAGACCAGAACTGATCGAAGAAGCAAGACGAAAACTGAGAGAGAGCGGAGGCGAGTGAGATGTCATTCGGATCAGCATACCTGACATTACCCGACTTCGAATACGTGAAGCCGAAGTCGCTGCAAGAGGCACTCCAATTCATCGACCAACACAAAGACGAGGCGGAGATCCTAGCGGGTGGTGTTGGCCTGTTCGCCTTCATGAAGGAGCGCCTTGTCGAGCCGAGATGGGTTGTTGATATCAAAGCGATCAAGGAACTCCAGACACTTCGCGATGATGGTTCCAAAGGGCTGACCATCGGCGCTGCGGTGAACATGAATCAACTTCTCGATTTTGCGCCGATCAAGGAGAAGTACAAGGCGCTTCATGATTGTGTCTCTCTTCTGAGCGATCCACTTCTCAGGAACCGATCAACGATCATAGGAGACATCTGCGAAGCACTCCCATACGTTGACGGCCCAACACCGTTGCTGATCTTTGACACAGAAGTCGAAGCCGCGAGTGTGAAAGGCACAAGACGTATCCCAATGAACGAGTTCATCAAAGGTGTTGCAGAGAATGCACTGGAACCCAACGAACTCGCCGTTGCAGTCCATCTGAAACCTCCACCTGAGAACTCGAAGAGTCTCTTCTTGAAACACACTTCGAGCAGCGAGTTCAGTATCGTGAATGTGGCCGTGCTGTGCGCGAATCCTTCACGGCCTGAAGCGCGAACCGTAAGGTTCGCCTACGGTGCAATCGCCCCAATCCCAAAGAGAGTCCACGAAGTTGAGGACCTGTTCAAGCGCAAAACTCCTGTTCCGAAGCTGATAGACGAAGCGATCGAGTCGATCAAGAAAAGCGCGGAACCGATGACAGATGTTCTTGCGAAGGCAGAGTATCGATCACACATGCTGGAAGTGCTCGCGGTTAGGGCGTTTCGCAGGTTGCTCGGGAGCTGAGCAAAATGACACAGGTGATCAGCATCAAGGTAAATGGTGTGGACCGCAAGGTCACAATCAAAGACAACGAGCTGCTCCTAGATGTCATACGCGACAAGATTGGCGTCAAGAGTGTGAAGGCCGGGTGCTGGAGAGGGGAATGCGGTCTGTGCACGGTTCTCCTCGACGGGAAGCCTGTAAAGTCGTGTCTAGTGTTGGCGGTGGAGGCAGACAGCAGAGAAGTGAAGACAGCAGAGGGATTAGCACCAGAAGGACAGCTTTCTCCTTTGCAGAAGATCTTCGTTGAGAAAGCGGCGATGCAGTGTGGATTCTGCACACCCTCGTTCGTGCTGACTGCGCACTATCTACTCTCAGTCAATCCCAACCCGACCGAGAGCGAGATCATAGACTACCTGAGCGGGCACATCTGCCGCTGCGGGACATACGAGCAGATCATAGAAGCCATACTCGATTACGCAAAGCAGCACAAGCAAACGGAGAAGGCGACGGCTCAGAAGGCAAAGTGACAAGAGGGCACGGTAGTCAGAC
>Ga0136653_10000789_pt1 | contig 16782 bp, 18 predicted proteins | sample LakKivw275mmetaG_FD_94866 | JGI IMG/M metagenome (GOLD analysis project Ga0136653, IMG submission 94866) | Anoxic lake water microbial communities from Lake Kivu, Rwanda to study Microbial Dark Matter (Phase II) - Lake Kivu water 275m metaG... | ecosystem: Environmental > Aquatic > Freshwater >...
CCTTGATGCCACGGACCGCGGGTCTGCGGTCGGCGGCCTTTTCGAGGAATGCCCGGATTGGAGGATGGCGATGACCGACGTTCTGACGAGACACAACTCGCTGATGGAGAAGATCGTTAAGGAATACGGCGGCATGATCCGGGGCGCCGTCGAAAAGGCGCTCGGCAGCGTCCCCTGCGTCGAGGACATCGTCGCCGAGGTCCACTTCGCCGTCTTCACGACGCTGCGCAAGCTCGGCGAGGGCTGGACGCCGACGCGGTCGTTCATCGCGACCATCGTCAAGAACAAGGTCAACGAGTTCGTCTGGCAGCACCACTGGGACAGCTCGGACCTAAACGAGGTCAAGAAGCGGCAGGCCGAACAGATCACCCAGAAAGAAGAAGTGATGTCCCAGATCCACACCCTGACCCAGTCGGAGTTCCGGGTCTTCCGGCTGCTCGGCCTCGGCCTGACGAACCAGGAGATCGCCGAAAGCCTGTTCATCTCGCCCCTGACCGTCCGGACCCACGTCAAGCGGATCCACGCCAAGTGCGACATCAAGGGCCGGGCCAAGCTGGCCCTGGCCGCCTATCAGACCTGCTACCACGACGTCCCGGAAGGCCGGGATGTCGACGCCGACATCTTCGCCCGCGACGCCGGCCGCTTCGTCAGGCCGGGCTTCGTCTCGCAGCAGGTTTCCTGAGCCCTCCAGCTACGGGCTATTTCCAGATCTCGGGAAGAAGGGGATACTGGGTCTTGAAGCCCAGGATGGCCAGATATAGGCCGTAGTCGGGGTAGTTCCGCCGCAGCTCGCGCAGGTTCTCCATCGGATCGTAGGGCGTCCCTTCGGGGATCTCGTGCCCGACGCATTCCGAGAGCAAGTGCAGCTTCTTCGACATCCAGGCGTCAAGGACGACGGGCAGCCCGAACGGCTTGAGCCCTTCGAGGCGGTCGTCGCGGCCGAGGATCGGCTGGGTGATGATGAACTCCGCCCCGGCGTCCGCCTTCCGCTTCATTTTCTCGATCTCGGCGTCCTGGGGCTCGTAGGGGTTGAAGGCCACGCCGCTTTCGAACCGTCCCGGGAACTCGCGGTCGATGTAGCGCAGGAGCTCGACCGAGGTCACGGTGGCGCAGTCGATCCCGACCTCGGCCGGCTCGAGCCGGTGAAGGCGCTGGCTGCCGTCTCCCGAGACGACGAGGAGATGCCGCCCGCCCGCGGCGGCGAAGGCCTGCAGGATCTCGTCGAGCTCCTTGCGGGGATGGAAGGTGTTGAGGTGGACCATGAGCTGGTCCGGGCGGACGGGCAGGCCGAGGAGGTCGATCGTCTCCATGGCCCCGTAGCTCAGCAGGCCCATGGGATTGTCGGTGATGCAGACGATCCAGCCCGCCTCGACGACCTTCCGGTACTTGTCCTCGAAGACGGCCAGGTCCTTTTCGACGTCCTCGGAGGAGCGCTTGGGGGTTTGGAGCTCGACGTGGAAGATCTTATCCATAGAAGTCCTTGAGCCTCATCAGGGTTTCGACGCCCTCGAGCTTGAGGATGTCCTCGAGGCAGCACAGGGCCGGGTGGCCGGCGGGTAGGATCTCGTACTTGCGGACGGTCGAGCCGATGATCGTGTCGAGGCCGCGCGGCATGGCCAGGGTCAGGAAGGCGCTTTCGAGGGGGCCCTTGACCGGCGCCCCGTCCTTCGTTTTCGAGGGCAGCATGACGGTGAAGTTGCTGAGACCCACGGACATGTGAACGCCGGCAAAGAAGGGGTCGCCGTGGATGAGGGCCAACGACTCGAGGACGCGCTTGAGCTGGCCCTCGCAGTCGCTGCCGACCGGGGCGATGCCCGGGTCGATGATGGCTTGGCCGTTGGCGAATCCCGGGATGCGGCGGCGGGCCTCTTCGAGGAGCCCACGGGCCGTCTGCCGCGTTTCCTCGGCCGTGGCGTTGGAGCAGCCGGCGCCGCGCTCGAACCGCTCCGACGACATCAGGATGGGGATGAAGGGCCGGACCGCGCAGAGGTCGAACATCCCCGTCCGGAGAGGGGAGATGGAGTTGAGGATCGGCTTCTTGCCGCCGGCGCGGGCGGGGTCGTAAGCCAGGAGCCCCGCCTCGGCGAGGGCCGGGTCGGGGGTGTCGATCGACAGGGGCTTGGCCGTGACGGACTGGATGCGGCGGACGAGATCGGCCATGAACTCCGGCGGCCGCGAGCCGACGTTGACGTCGATCCAGGCCGCGCCTTTCTCGTCCTGGCTCCGGGCGAGCTCGAGGAGCCCCGGGATGTCGTTCCCGTCGAAGAGCTTATGGGTCGAAGGGACGGAGTCGTTGATGGATTCGCCGATGATCGTCAATCCCGGGATGGCCATGGAGATCTCTCCTGACGGAGGGAAGATATCTCCGGGGGCCCGCCTTGTCAATGGCGCCGCCGGGGCCCCGCCCCTTGACCCGGGCGGCCAAAAGGTTTCTGATAGGGCGGGAGGCCGAGGCCCATGAACGGATATGAGCGCATCCGGGCCGCCCTCGAGGGCAAGCCCGCCGACCGGGTCCCGGTCATGCTCCACAACTTCCTGATGGCGGCCCGCGAGGCGGGACACACGCAGCGCCGCTTCCGGGAGAACCCGGCCGCGATCGCCGGGAGCTTCATCCAGGCCGTCGAGACCTACGGCTACGACGGGATCGTGGTCGACGTCGACACCGTGACCGTGGCCGAGGCCCTCGGCGTCCGGGCCGACCATCCCGAGGATCAGCCGGCGCGCTGGGCGGGGCCGGGGATCGGCAGCCTGGCCGAGGTCAAGGACCTGCCTCCCCCCGAGGTCGGGAAGAACCACCGTGTCCTGGTCTGGGTCGAGGCCGTCCGCCGCCTGGCGGAATATTTCCGGGGGGAGGTCTTCATCCGCGGCAACTGCGACCAGGCGCCGTTCTCGCTCGCTTCGATGATGCGCGGGCCGGAGGCCTGGATGATGGACCTCGTCGACGCCAAGAGCCGGGCCGACGCCCACGCCCTGCTCGCCTATTGCGCCGAGGCCGCCCTGGCCTTCATCCGTCTCATGGCGGCGACCGGGGCCGACATGGTCTCGAACGGCGACAGCCCGGCCGGCCCCGACCTCATCTCGCCCGCCATGTACGCGGAGTTCGCCCAGCCCTATGAGCGGCGGCTCGCCGAGGAGGCCCGCGCGCTCAGCCTGCCCTATGCCCTCCATATCTGCGGCAACACGACCCGTATCCTCGAGGGCATGATCGAGACCGGCGCCGACGCCCTGGAGCTCGACGAGAAGACCGATGTCCGGGCCGCCTGCGAGGCCCTGCGGGGAAGGGCCGTCTTCATCGGCAACATCGACCCGAGCGGGGTCCTGGCCCTGGGGACGCCGGCCCTGGTCGAAGACAGAACCCGGGAGCTTCTCGAGGTCTTCGAGGGCAACGCCCGCTTCATCCTCAACGCCGGCTGCGCCATCCCGGCCGAGACCCCCCCGGCCAATCTCAGGGCCATGATCGCCGCCGCCCGCGGGGCATAAAAAAAGATTGACTTTGACGCGGCGGTTTTATTTGTGCTAGGATACCGGCCGAATTCCCCCAGGTTGGGGGCGCGGGTCGGATAAAGGCACGGAGGCCTGAGGCCCAAACAGCCGGCGATCTCCTCTCCTTTATTGCGATCGATTATTTGAACAGGGCGTCCGGGCGCCACCCGGACGGACCCTTCGTCGAAGGAGACGAGATGAATATTTACGTCGGCAACCTGTCTTTCAATCTGACCGAGGACGAGCTCCGGGCGGCCTTCCAGGCCTTCGGCGCGGTCGAGAAGGCGGCCATCATCACCGATAAGATGAGCGGCCAGTCCCGCGGCTTCGGCTTCGTCGAGATGCCTAACCGCGAGGAGGCCGTCAAGGCCATCGAAAGCCTCAACGGCAAGGACCTCAAGGGCCGCAACCTCAAGGTCAACGAGGCCCAGCCCCGGCCGGCCGGCGGCGGCGGCAGCAGAGGCGGGTTCGGCGGCGGCCGCGGCCGCTACTGAGCTCCAGCCCCCGCTGAAAGGGATCGCCCCGAGAAGGGGCCGTCCCGCTGGAATGGGTTTTGACGGGCGGACGCCCCGGGGAAGGGGAGTCCGCCCTTTTTTATTGTCCATGAACGCGAAGATCGTCCCTTCCACGCCGTTGGGCCCCGTGGCGGTGATCTGGGAGGGGCTTCCCGGCGAGCCCCGTGTTTGCCGGGTCCTTTTGTCGAAGCCCGGCGCGCCGGCGACGGCCCGGGCCGCCGTCCTCTATCCGGACGTCCGGACGGGCTCCTGCCGCGAGATGGACGCCCTGGCGGCGTCGATTCTCCGTTTCTTGAAAGGCGAGCCCGTGCGGTTTTCCCTCGACATCACGACCATCGGCGCGCGCCCGGCCTTTCAGCGGGCCGTGCTCTGCGCCGAGCACGGGATCCCGCGCGGCCGCGTCAGCACGTACGGGCTCATCGCCGCCCATCTCGGGGACCGGCAGGCCGCGCGGGCCGTCGGCCACGCCCTGGCCACGAACCCGTTCCCGATCATCGTGCCCTGCCATCGGGCCGTGCAGTCGGGCGGCGGGCTCGGCGGCTTCCAGGGCGGCCCGGCCATGAAGCGGGCCCTGCTCGAGCGGGAGGGCATCCCGTTCGACGGGGCCGGCCGCGTCGCCGTGGCCCGGTTCCACTACTCCTGACGCGACGCTGGAGGAACCTCCCGGCGTGTTGTATGATAAGCCCATCTTCCTCCAAGGAGGCCTCCATGCCGGAAGATCCGCTCGCGACCCTGAAGAAGCTCGATCCCTCGTTCATGAAGCACATCGCCGACACCGATGCGCTCGTGTACGCCGACGGCGCCCTGCCGCGGTGCATCAAGCTGCTGATCGCCATGGCCTTCGACGCCGCGCACGGGGCGCCGGGGGGCGTCCGCGCCCTGGCCGAGCAGGCCATGAAATGCGGCGCGACCAAGGAGCAGGTGGCCGAGGCGCTCCGCGTCGCCTTCCATCTGTCGGGCGTCGGCTCTCTCTACGCCGCGTCGTTCGGCCTCAAGGACATCCTGGGATAGGACCGGCCATGATCACACGAACCCAGAAGCTCCTGTTCGGCGCGGCCGTCGCCGGGACCTTGATCACGGCCTTTTGGTCCGGCGCTTCCCGGGCCTTGGCCCAGGACAAGATCGCCGATGACGCCAAGGCCTATCGGACCCAGATCGAGGCCATGATGGGGCAGGCCCCCCAGCCGGTCCTGAACAAGCTCACCGGCTGGAAGTTCGAGCCCATGGTCGCCTGGATGTCCGAAGACGTCAACTCGAAGGAGTTCAAGAAGTTCAACCGGGGCAAGACGAAGTTCTCCAAGAAAGATCTGGCCGACATCTTCGCCTCGCCCGGGCAGTACAAGATCGCCGTCTACGGCCTGCTCGTGGCCACGGATTCCGCGACTTCGGGCTCGGTCGACCAGTTCGGCATGACCTCGCTGAAGGACGCCTCGCACAGCCTCCAGATCTTCACCGCGGTCCGGATCGTCTTCCGGGACGACAAGCTGATCGCCGTCCAGGTCTGGCCGCGGATGGAGAGCTCCGAGGTCGCCGGCGGGGCCTGGCGCATCCGCTAACCGGACGGGCGCCGTCGTCCCTTGCCGGGGCCTAACGGCCAGGTCCGTTCACAGCCGGATGGCCAAGCCTGCCGTGGCCATGAAGCCGTCGAAGACCCCGACATCGACCAACAGGTGGACCATCTTGGTCAGCCGCGCCTTCAGCCCCAAGTTGAGCTGGACGAACGGCAGGAAATTGGGGATCGGGAAATCCGTGGAGGCGTCGGCCAGAGCGTCGTCCCGGAGCTGCCGCAGCGTCTTGAGATCTCCTCCGGTGACCGTTTGCGGCGTGACCGCGCCCCCCGTGAGCTCGCCGGTGTAATCGTATTGAACGGTCGAATCGTCCAGGGCCTTTGAGGTCGAAACGCCTCCGCCGATCGTCAGATAGGGGTGGATGAGGCCGCGGGGGAAGATGTCCCAGCGGAACGTCAGCTGATAGGACATGGCCTTGAGCAGGGCGGTCGCGCTGGCCGTTCCGTCGAAATTCGCCGCTTGGCTCGAGATCGTGTCCTGGAGGTCCATGGCCACGCCGGCGTTCGGCCGGATCTTGAACTGGCTTTTTTCGATGGACACGCCCAGACTGAACGAACCGTAGTGGCCGCCCGGGTACCAGCGGATGCCGGCCCCGAAGTTGTCGCCGCTCGAATCGAAATTGATGTCCTGCTGGTAATTGGTGACCGCCAGGTTCGGATAATCCTGCTGGATCGTCTCCAGGATGCGGTCCCGGAGCTCCGTGTCGAGCGTGTCGTTGAGGAGCTCGTTCGCCTTGCTCCCGAGGAGGTTAAGGGACCAGCGGCCGTAATGTCCGCCGAACTCCCAATGGCCGCCCTGGGCCAAGAGAGCCGGGGCAACGGCCAGGAGAAGGCCGACAAGAAGGATCACAGCGGAAGTGCGAACGCGCATGGGCTTTTCCTTTCTAGCCTGGAGATCGAACTTCGGCAATGAGTTTAGTCGGGGGACGCGCGCTTATTCGCAAATCGGCGATGCCGCGGCCGTCAGCCGGCCCGGCGAGGCGTCCGGTCGGCGACGATGCCGAAGACGGCCCGGAGGTAGTCGGCGTCGTGGCGGATGCTCTCCTCGACGCCGAGCGGCGTCTTCGTGCCCTCGATGACGAACCAGCCCTTGTAGCCGATCGCCTCGAGGGCCCGGCGGACGGCCGGGAAGTCCATCGACCCTTTGCCGTAAAGGTCCTTCGTGTCTTTGGCGTGGACTTCGACGATGCGGCCGTCGAGCTCCCGGATCTCGTCGAGGATGGGATAGCCCATGTCCTGGGAATTGCCGACGTCGTAATAGACCTTGACCGCGGGCGATCCGACCCGCTCGAGGATGCTCAGGTTGTCCGCCGCGCTGAGGTAGCTTTCGAGGGCCAGGACGACGCCCTTGGCCTCGGCCTTGGGGGCCAGTCGCTTCAGGGCGGCGACGACGGCGTCGATCCCGGCCGGGTCGTTCCGGAGCTCGCCCTTGCCGAAGAATGGGACGAGGATGATCTTGACCTTCATGACCGCGGCGATGTCGATGCCCTTGTCGAGCCAGGATTCGGCCCGCGGGTCGCTCTTGAGCGGGACGTCGTTGAGGTCGCCGATGGCGAACGAAGCGATCGGGATGCGGGCCTTGCGGGCCGCTTCGAGGAACGCCCGGCGGAGCTCCGGGTCGGCCAGCGCCAGCGTCTCGCCCTTGGGCACGAGGCTGACCTGCACGCCGTCGAGGCCGAGGCGGGCGGCCAGCTCGAACGCGGCCGGGTCGCCGGTCTTGCCGATCGTCCAGTCGCAAACGCCGAGGGGGAGGGGATAGGCGGCTTGCCGCGCGGCCGGATCCCCGTCCCTTCCGAGGGCGGAGGCCGCGAGGCTGAACATCGCGGAGATCATGATGAGGGCGATAAATGAAAAGCCGGGTGCCGTCTGCTTCATGGCCGCTCCCTTGATGCGATCAGTCCTTCAACCCTTTGAGATCGGGGATGAGCCGCTCGTCGGACTGGACGAGGTCCTGCCAGGCGACCAGGCGGTTCTCATAGGCCGATTTCCGGCCCAGAATGGTGATGAGGTTGCTCTGGACGCTCGGCTCGACCGTCGGGTTGCTGACATCGCCCGCCCCGATGGCTTTGTGGAAGGCGGCGATGTTGGCCACGGCCCCCGATTCGTAGATCTCGGGGGTCCGGCCGCCGTTGTAGTAGTTGTCGCCGCGGATGAGGACCGCCCCGCCGTATTCGGTCTCGAGGACGCCCTTCGAGCCGAACATCCGGTTCCGGATCCCTTCCGTCTGCCCGTAGCCTTTGAACTGGCGGCCGCTGAACTGGATGCCGACCTTGTCCGGGTATTGGTAATAGACGACGAAATGGTCCCAGCAGGTGCCGACCTTGGGCCGGGCCTTCAGGCCGCCGCTGCCGATGGCATAGAGAGGCGGGGGGCCCATGACCCAGCTCATGACGTCGAGGGCGTGGATGTCCTGCTCGGTGATCATGTCGCCCGACAGGGCCCGGTCGAGCCCCCAGGCCTTGAGCCGGAGCTCGGCGTTCCCCGGATCGGCCGCGACCGGGGCGTAGTCGTCTTCCCACGGCGACTCGGCGTGGTATTGGGCCTCGCCGAAGAGGAGCTCGCCTAACCCGCCCTTGCGGACCTTGGTGACGGCCGTGATGAACGAGGGATGGGTGCGGGTCTGGAAATCGACTAGGAAGACCCGCTTGTTCGCCGCGGCCTTCTTGGCCGACCGGGCGATCGAATGGCAGCCCGGGACGTCGACGGCGACCGGCTTGGCCGCGTAGACATGGGCCCCGGCCTCGACGGCGGCCGCGGCCTGCTCGGGGCGGAAATAGGGCGGCGTTTCGAGGGCCACGGCGTTTACGCCGGCCTCGAGCAGCCGCTTGTAGCCGGACAGCCCCGTGAAGCGGCGCGCCGCGGGAACGCCCAGGGCTTCGCCCGCCGCGTCAGCCTTGTCCTGGAAATAGTCGGCCAGGGCCGAGAGCTCGTAGCCGCCATGCTTCTCAAAGAGCTTGGCGATCCAGACGCCCCGGCCGCCGCAGCCGACGAGGCCGAGCTTGATCTTCGGCGCGGCCCCGGCGCTATGTGCGAGCCCGGACGGAAAGACGGCGGCCGTCAAAGCGGCGGCCCCGGCCCGGGCCATGAACTCGCGGCGCGAAAAGCCTTTTCTTCCGATGGGATTCATCGGGTCCTCCTTCTTTCCGGGAACGGGCTTTCCCGTTTAGTACCAAATAATCCGCGGCGATTCAAGCCGCCGAGAGCCTACTTTTCGTTCACGAGGCGGTCCGCCGCGAGAACGGTGAAGACGTACGTCGTGGCCCCCGTCAGGACATATTCCGCCTGCTGCCAGAGATAGGGCCAGGGCTCCTTGAGCTCCGGGAAATCGGGCCGGATGAGCGAGGGGCCCGAGACCCCGCCGCCGGGGATGTGCGTCCAGTCGTTGAGGTTGATGCCGTAGGCGACGGTCATCGATCTGGCCCCGACCGCGGACACGAGCGACGTGTTCGAGGCCGGGTGGCAGCCGAGGATGTAGTTGAGGACGCGGAGGACGTTCTCGCGGTCGAATTCCTTCGGGAAGGCGAGATGCAGGTAATATTGCTTGACGGCGTAATCCTGGATATCCCACGTGACGCCCCAGACCTGCGGGTGCCAGGGCACGCCGTGGGGCATCTTGGCGAGCTCCGTCTTGAGCTTGGCGGAATAGGCGGAGAGGATCGCTGTCAGGCGCTTCGCATAGTCGGCGCTGCGGACGAACGGGAGGGCCCGGGCCGCGGTCCAGCCGACCTCTTCGACCTGCTCTTCGATGACGGGGAGAAGGGCTTCGAGGCGGGCGGCGTAGGCCTGGCCTTTTGTCGTGATCAGCAGCTCCGCGGCGGCCAGGACCTCCTGGATGTCGATACGGTCGGGGACGTAGGCGACGCGGGCGCGGGCCGGGGGGTTGGCATGCTCATAGTCCCAGATCTTGACCGCCGTCTCGAGGCATTCCTGGGCCAGAGCCTCGTCGAAGCCCCGCAGGACCCGGCCCGCGGCGGCGAGGGAGGCGGCCGTCGCGTATTGCAGGGCCGTGTCCCGGTTCGTGAAGGCGTAGCGGTCGTCGCGCCGGCCCGAGCGGTCGCAGGCGACCTCGTCTTTCTTGAGCTTCGGGTCGAAGATGCGCTGGTCGGTGATCGAGGCCGGCTCGCCGAAGATGGTGTATTGGGCGAGGTCCGGATCGGAGAGGCCGCCGATGGCGTGGCCCGTAGCCCGATAGCCGCCGAGCATGTATTCGACGCCCTGGACGACCTGCTGGAGGATGTCGGGCTTGCCGTCGGAGAGGTGAAGGGTGACGTTGCGGCGGGCCTCGTCCACGGCCGTCTGGTCCGAGTCGAGGCCGAAGGCTTCGCGGGTGAGGGCCAGGATCTGGGTCGCCCAGGCCTGGGCGCCGCCGGCGAGATCGTGGTCGGCGGCGTCGTGCCAGCCGCCGCGGTCGAGGCCGGGGATGTGCTCGTCGCCGGCGAACTTGGTCTCGGTCGAGGGCCCCTGCTTGTAACTGTCGATGAACGAGATGTCGTAATTCGGCGGCGCCTGGAGGGCGTCGTCGAGGTGGCAGGCGTTGTGCCAGATCCGGCCGCGGTCGATGACCCGGACGTGGCACATCTGGACGGGAAGGAAGGTCTCGAGCGTCGGCTGCCAGACGTCGTGGCGGTAGACGTCGGGGGCGATGATGAAGGGCGAGCTCTCGGCCTCGCCGAAGCGGACGAGGTAGCCGCCGGGCTCGCGCACGGCCGAGAAATCGAAGACGGCGTAGTCGTAGCGCAGGAAGCGGCCCCAGCGCGCGACGGGCGCTTCGAGGACGGGCACCGGGCCCTTGACGGGGTCGATCTTGAGGAGGGTCGCCTGCGGGAGCGTCCCCGAACGCGGGTCGAGCTCGATCACGGCCCGCTTTTCCTGAGCCGGATGGTAGCCCACTTGCGAGATCCCGATGACGGGCGGGCGCCGCCAGCTCTCGACGGCATGGGGGGTGATGCGCCAGCGGAGGGCGCCGCGCGAGGCCCCGGCCGGGACCAGGGACCGCAACAGGTACCAGCCGTGAGTGTCGGTGTTGCGGCCGTCGAAGAAGCGGATGGACCCGGTCAGGGATTCGATCGTCAGGCGGCGGAGAGGGTCTTCCGCGGCGGCCGTGAAGACCGGGCCCTCGGCGAGGGCTTTGGCCGAGACGGCCGGAAAGCGGCCCTCGGTGGGGCCATCGGGCTGGCGGGGGAAGACGCCGGAGGTGGGGCCGAGACGATAGGACTTGCCGAAGTAGGCCGGAGGGAAGAGCTCGAGGTTGAAGCTGGCCCGGCCGGCGAATTCGCGGGGCAGGGGCTTGTCGAGATCGACCGTGACCATGAGGGAATCGCCGTCGGGGTCGACGCGGACGCGATAGGCGATCCCCGCCTTCTCGAAGCGGGCCGGGACTTCGGCCCGGTTGGCGGCCCGGTCGACGACGCGCTTGCCGGCCGTCGGGAGCAGGCCCCATTGCCCGGGGACGGCCTCGAGGCGGACGTCGCCGAGCGCGGCCACGCGTTCGCCGTGTTGGATGATCTCCAGACCGCCCTGCCGGCCCTCGGGGTAGTCGTCGTGAAAGACGAGGACCGAGACGCCGGGCCGCTCGAAATACTCGAGGTCGTTGAGGGCCCAGGGGGACGCCGGCTTGGCCGGCCCGGGCTGCCGGCCGGGGGCGGCGGTCTGAACGGACGCCGACATCATCAGCAGGCCGAGAACGATCAGGCCGAGGATTAGTGCGAAGGCGAAAACGAGCGGGGCTTTCTTCATGGGGGAACTCCTCAGCCGGAGTATAACCCATAATCGGCGACCGGCGTGAAGCGAATTCCCGGAAGCGACCTGCGGGGTCAGTCGACGGCGGTCGGGATGGCCGTGATCGAGGACGCCGGCGACGGAGATGGGGCGAAGGCCCTGCGGCGCACGGCCCCGAGGATGACGACGCCGGCGGCATAACCGGCGGTCAGCGCCGGCCCGACCGCGACCGCTCCCTTGAGCCTGAGGGCGAGGATCATGAGGGCAAAAACGGCGATGGTCACGGCCAGCTGGACGCCGACCGCGACGCTGATCGGGGCCGTGCGGTGCGACTTGACGAGGAGGCCGCGCTCGTAGGAGAGGCGCGACTCGAAGAAGGGCAGGGCCGCGAGCAGGGCGCCGGGCAGGATCGAGAACGCGGTGAGCTCGCGCGAGAGGCCGGAGACCCGGCCGTACCAGACCGCGGCGAGGGGCGTCGAGACGAACAGGGCCAGGCCCGCCGTCGACAGCAGCCCGACCCGCTGGGTGAAGCGGTTGAGGACGCCGCGGCTCTCGGCGCCGTCGCCGACGAGGGCGATGACGACCTCCTGCACGGCGATCCCGGCCGTGCGGAAGACGAAGGCCAGGCCGACGATGACCGGCAGGATGGCCAGCGATTCGAGGGCCATGCGGCCGCGGGCGAGGAAGAAGGTCGTGAGCGGGTTGATGAAGAACGACAGGAACGAGGTCAGGGCGAGCGGCGCGTAAAAGCGGACGATGCCCGCGGCGGTCAGCGACCGCCCGAACACGCACGCGGCCTCGTCCTGCTGTCTCAGGCGCCGCACGGTGCGGCGGGCCATGAACCGGCTGGCCGCGCCCTCGGCTACGACGCCCGCGCCGAGCGCCCCGGCGCCGACGCTCGCCCCCGGCAGATGCAGGACGAGCGCGAGGAAGAGCCCGGTCGCGGCCATGGTCGTGAGCCGTGTCACCGTGCCCCATGTCACCGCCTGGGGCTTTCCGTCGCTGATGAGGATGCCCTGATAGAAACGCCGGTAGCCGATGGCCCCGGGCCAGAGGACGAGGAAGATCATCGACCGGCCGGCGAGCCCGGCGACGTCCGCGTCGAGCCCCATGACGCCGCGGGCGATGAAGCCGAAAACGGGCGGCGTGACGAGGGCGATCATGACCGCGGTCACGGCCGCGTTCATCGCTGTCGAGAAGCGCCGGAGCTTGCGGTAGGCGACGCCGTCCCGGACTAGGGCGTTCGAGGCGGAGAGCATCATGATGATCGGCGACTCGACCATCCAGGCGAGGGCCGTGGCCACGGCGAAGGCGGCCAGGTTCTCCTTGGGGGCGGCCAGGCGGGCGATCAGGGCGGCGACGAACGGGCCCTCGGCGGCCATCATCAACCAGGTGGTCTCGAGCGGCAGCCAGAAGCGCGTGATCCGCCTGGTCGTGAGCCCTGTCGGTGACGTTTCGTGGGGAGGCATAGTAGGCGAAATAAGATAGCACGTCGGGTCGGGACTGGCAATTGATTCGGGCCGGCCGCTGTGTTATATGAGACCCGCCGGAAGGACCAAATGAGCCGACCGATCCCGAACGACGGCATTCCGCGCACGACGCGCGAGGAGAAGCTCCGCGAGCTGGCCGGGCCCTTCCGGGACGCGGTGAGCCGCGAGGCCCTCGGGCGGTTCGAGATCCGGGCGGCCGCGCTCGGACTCCGCTTCGCGAGCGACGAGAGTGTTATCCTGGCCGGGCTCGCGACACCGCTCAAGGTCCAGGCCTTCCTCAACGACCGCCTCTACTACAATCAAGACCACGAGTCGGTCGATCAGGAAGAGACGGCGATGCCGCCGCGTCTCGTCCTCGGCGCGGGGAAGACCCATTGCTTCGAGGGGGCGATGTTCGCCTACGCGGTGAACTTCCTTCACGGCCATGATCCGCGGCTGGTCATGCTCGAGGCGAGCCAGGACGCCGACCACAACCTCGTCGTCTGGCGCCATCCGGCCACCGGCCTCTACGGCTCAAACGCCCACTCGCGCTATCCGGGGCTGGTCGGCCGGCCGGCTTCATACCCGACGATCCGGGCCGTGGCCGACAGTTATGTGCCCTTCTATTACAGCGACCGGACGTCCGACCCGAACGATCTGACCCTGGTCGGCTATTCGGACCCGATCGACCTCGTGGCCCGCTTCGGCACCGACTGGATGGGAGGGACGAGCCCGCTTTGGGACATCTATTACACCTATATCGATGATTCGGCCGCGTTCCATTACTTCTTCAACGACCCGGGGCAGCCGCACCTCTACCCGATGGTCCGGGCGCTTAGGGAGAATTGGGTCCGGTTCGACCCGGCCGGCAAGCCGTATGTCAGCCTAGACGACCTTCCGCCCGGGGCGAAGACCGAATGGGACTCCTTCTGGAGCGTCTACGGCCCGAAGGACGGGCCGCGGCCCCGGGGGAGGGCGAAGGAGATCGAGCAGGCCTTCTTCAAGCTGACCGGGACGACGCCGATCGACCTCGACGACATCGCCTTCGACCTGCAGTTCTACCTGGCGGCGGGCTACACGATCGGCCAGCTGATAAGACGGGGTCAGACCTACACCTTTTAACTTTTCGGAGCACTTCCCGAAGGCAGATCCACACAGAAGCTAAAAAGGTGTAGGTCTGACCCCGTCTTGGTCAGAAGATGAAGCCGGCGCCGAAGCCGAAGACGAAGCGGCTCGAGTCGTAGGTCATCTCGAAACCCGGGAAGGCCGACGCGGCCGGCCCGCCCGCGGCGTAGCGGACGAAGATATCGAACGAGAGATCGCTGACCCGCTCGCCGTCGCCCCAGATCGAAAAGAGCGGCCCTTCGTAGCCGAACCCGAGCGAATAGACGTTGCGGTCGAGGTCGGGATAGACCGGCGTCCGGCCGGCCTCGTCGACCGAGCTCCGGTGGCGGGCGTAGCCGGCGCGCACGGCCGTGTACTTGCCGGGCCGGTATTCGAGGCCGGCCTTGAGGGCCTTGGTGTCGCGGAGGGTGAGCGGGATGCCCTGGACGCCGTAGTCGAGCTCGAGGCCGTAGAACTCCTGGTATTCCGTCGTGAAGGCCGGATTGAGCGCCTGGCCTTCGTTCGCCGAGGTGAAGATCCAGTCGCCGAACTCGTTCCAGCGGGACCATTCGAGGTCGAGATAGACGGAGAGCGGCTTGAGGGGGGTCAGCGCCAGGCCGCCCGTGATCTGGCGCGGCAGGGTCAGGCGCGTCGTGACGTTCTGCGTCCTGTAATAGAAATCGATGAGGTTCACGACCCGGCGCGACGTCAGATGGGGGTCGGGGACCGTCTCGCCCGAGATGTCGAGCTGGGCGTTGAAGACGTCGGTCCCGGCGTAGTCGATGGGCAGGCGCTCCTGGTATTTCGCGCCGATCTGGACAGCCGGGACGATCTTCCACAGGGCCCCGGCGACGAAGCTCGTGCCGCGGCCGCTGAGCTGATCGTTGCTGTCGACGTCGAGGTCGCGGGGGAGCGGATAGTTGGGGATGTTGAAGGGGATCGAGTGGCGCCAGCGCACGGTCGACGAGACGAGATCGATGCCCGCCCCGAGGGCCAGGCCCTTGAGCGGCTCGACGGCGAGGGCCGCCCGGAAGGTCATGGTCCGGAGCCGGTTGCGGCCGACGACCGTTTCGGCGTCCCAGCCCGGGGTCCAGTAGGATTCGTAGGTGAAGGGCGAGAAGATCCCGGCCCCGATCGTGACGCGCTTGACCGGCTGCCAGGATATGGCGGCGTTCCCGATGAACTCCGGCGGCTCGGTCGTGAACGAGTCGCCGCCGGCGGGCCAGGCCGCGCCCGTCTGGCGCCGGCCGAACATGATGTTGCACTTGATGCGCAGGGTGTTGAGGAAGGCCAGGCCGGCGGGGTTGTAGAAGAGAGCGGTGGCGTCGTCGGCTCGGGCGGTGAAAGCGCCGCCGAGGCCGGCCGCCCGGGCGCTGGGCTCATGGAACGAGAAATCCTGGGCCAGGAGCTGAAGCGGGGTGAGCGCGGCGATCAACGTGATGGCCCAGACGAAGGACTTGAGGAAGGCGAGGCGGGACTTGTGACGGCGAGGGGGTCGAACGCTAACGATGTTCATGAGAGCCGGCTTTCATTTCAAGCCGGCTATCTTAACACCGCCGCGCAGGGAAAGAAAAGGATTATGATCGCCGCCGACCCGGTTATAGGGCCAGAGGACCGGCCACCAGGGCCAGGATGACGAGGATCAGGGCCATGAAAACCAAGAGCCAAATGCGGATGCGGCCGGGCATGAAGATCTCCTTTCGGTCTACCGCGTCTTCTTGACGAACTCCTGCCAATACTGGCGGTAGCGCCGGAAAGCCTCCCGGCCCCGGTCCGTCAGCCGGCAGATCGTCAGAGGGACGCGGCCTTTGTAGGTCTTTTCGATCGTGACGTAGCCGCCGTCCTGGAGCTTGGTCAGGTGGGCGGACAGGTTGCCTTTGGTCAAGCCGGTCTCCCGTTGGAGGTACAGGAAATCGGCCGAGTCGACGGCGTTGAGGACGGTCGCGATGACCAGGCGGGCCGGCTCGTGGATGAGCCGGTCGATCTCCCCGATCGGCACGGGGGCGGCCGTCATCGGGATCCCTCCTCGGGCAGGGGATTGCGGCGCAGGTAGGCGCGCAGGCCGAGGAGTCCGGATATGAGGGCCATGACGCCCACAGCTCCGTAGAAGGCGGCAAGCTCCAGGCCGGGGGCCCAGCCGGCGAGCGAGAGGCCGACCCCGGCCGCCGCCGTCAGGACCGCGGCTATGGCAACCCTGACCAGCCCGGTGCGAAGCGAGCGGACGACGAGGGTCACGCCGAAGATCAGACCCGTGAAGGCGGGCACCCAATCGAAGCGCGACGGGAGCGACGTGAAGAGGGCCGTGGCGAGGGCGGCGATGAGCCCGGCGCTGATCCCGGCCAGCAGGGCCCTCTTGATCCTCTTCGCTTTTTCCGGCCGCTTATAGGCCAGATAGCCCGTGCGGGGATAGGTCAGGTGTTGTTTCAGGGATTGGGCCAGCTTCCGGGCGGCCCAATATCCCGCCAGGAAGACCGGCAAGAACCCGACGTCGAAGATGAAGCGGGCGGTGGACTTTTCCGGGGCGAGGCCTGAGCCCAGAAAGAAGAGCCCGAGGATCACGGCGAATACGCCGAGCGCGATCTCCAGGATGCCGTCCTCGAATCCGTACCGGACCGTGCGCCGTTCGATCCGCTTGATGTCGTGGGCATTCGCGTTTTCCAAATTTTGGTCTGTCATACAAACCAGTTTATACAAAAATATCCTGTTGTCAAGTAGTTTCGGGGTCAGACCCCAGCAATTCACTAATTAATCAACTTCTTAGCTTATTTTTCTGGCCGAAAAAGGCCTTAACTCAAGCTTTTTTGGGCTGCACATTCAACTTCGAAGTGCAACGACTCGGGCGAAGACTTCTAGCGGTGTTCTGTACTTCAAGCACTTCCTGGGCCGGTTGTTGATCCGGGATTCGACCTCGGCAACCTGTTCGTCG
>Ga0136653_10000794_pt1 | contig 16714 bp, 19 predicted proteins | sample LakKivw275mmetaG_FD_94866 | JGI IMG/M metagenome (GOLD analysis project Ga0136653, IMG submission 94866) | Anoxic lake water microbial communities from Lake Kivu, Rwanda to study Microbial Dark Matter (Phase II) - Lake Kivu water 275m metaG... | ecosystem: Environmental > Aquatic > Freshwater >...
CGAGAACGGAGTACTTAGTCCCAGACTCCGCAGCCGCCCGGCCTACCCTTCATGCCTGATTACACCTGTGTGTCTATTTTCCAGTGCCTGCCGTTTTATAATTTACGGTCATTTATGCACGCCAATGTGAATCTTTAAGAGCTTTCGGCCCTGCCTTGGACATGCAGAGTAGCAGGACGATGTCAAGCCCCCGGGGGGCTCGCCGCCCACAGGGTGGAGGAGTTCCGCAATTGGAGGTCGCAAGGTCCAAAGGCGTCTCTTCGAGCGCCGAACAGGTTTTCGATGGGCTGCTATGTGACTCTGTGACGCAGGTCTTCAATGGAGCTCTAGGCCCGATTGCAGGTGCGGCCCTTCTCGATGCGCTGAAGAGGCACGCATCGCTTGAGCTCAAGGACATTCCTGCCAAGCCGGAGCTCCTGCATGAGGCACTACAGTACCATCTTGGGCCTGTTGCAAGAGTGCTGGAGCGCAAGATCCTGGCGACCCTAACAAAGAAGGCCGCGGTTGGCACCGCGCCCTGCGAGACGGAGCGGTTTGTCTTCGCCCAAGAAGTCGCGAATGTCAGGAGACAGTTCCTGAGACGCAAGCAAGCATGCAATCAACCCAAGATACTGGAATAACCTCACGACGACCAAGTAGACACGAGAGATGTCCATTCTCGAACGACGGACCCAGTCTGCACATTCGCATCTCATGGCTTCTCCTTCTGGCCCGAGTACGAAGAGGAAATGCGGGCGGCAGACTCGAGGCCGGGATCATGCTATCTCGGACTTCAATCACGGCAGACGGGTGAACCGGGCTTGGTGAGGCCTGTGACAATCTCTCCAGACTCTAGAGGCAAGATGACCGTTTCGCTTGTTCTATTGGGGCTGGCTCTCTTTGTCGTCACTTTGGGGTTCGGCATGTTCACCCCAATCCTGCCACAGTACGCAATTAAGCTCGGGATCGACGCAACTTCCCTCGGGTTTGCCTACTCTATCTACAACGTAGCACTCATTGTGTGTCTCATCCCCGCGGGTGTGATGGCCGATCGCTTTGGTCGAGTGAAAACGATCGTTGTCGGAATGGTGCTGTTTTCCGCTTCCTCGTTGATGCTTGTGTTCGTCAAGGATGTTCTACAATTCGCGATGGCACGAGCGATTGAAGGAATCGGCTCGGCGGTAGTCACTCCCGCGATATTCGCACTCACGGCTGACTTAGCGCCTACTGAGAGAAGAGGAAGCGGGATGGGGTTCACGTCCACCATGGAGACAATGGCGAGCCTCGCTGGGCCCACTGTCGGAGGTGTAATCGCACAGACCGCAGGATTGGCGTTTCCCTTCTATGTTGCCTTCGCGATGGCGCTCGTGTCAGGTGCACTTGTTCTTCCGATCAAGGATCAAGCAGCCATTCACGAGACTTCATCCTCAGAATCTGCTCTTGTGATCTTCACGTCGTTGAGAAGGAACATCTCCGGAAACAGGAGCCTGCTTGTGTTGTGCTTCAGAGGGTTCGTTGTGGGAATAACTCAGGGGCTTTTCGCACTTGTTTTCGTCCTATACATGGCGCTCAACGTTGGAATGGGACCAGCGGAGGTTGGCTTCTCGTTCACTCTGATCAGCGGCTCGATGCTCGCGTTCACATATTTGGCTGGTCACCTTTCTGACCGGTTTGGACGGAAACCTTTCGCGATCTTGGGGGGAATCATCATCGCCTCTGGAGTAGTCAGCTTCTCATTCACTCATACCCCGTCTGATGTTTACCTCGTGTCGCTCATCTTGGGGCTCGGCATCGCTCTGAACAACGCGCCCATCAATGCGCTCCTCGCTGACTGCGTGATTCCTGAGATCCGGGCGAAGGTAATGGGCGGATACGAAGTCATCCTTGGATCAGGTCGGACGCTCGGCGTGCTTCTCCTCGGAGGCCTGTACGCTATGTCGATATCAGCACCATTCTATCTGCTCGGAATACTCATGTTCCTAACTGTTGGATTGATTGCGTTCTTCGTCACAGAGTCGCGAACACGCACAGGCCTTGCGGCACAGTAGGGAAATCCAAACATCTCACCATTGGGCTAGACCTTAAAGAGAGACGACTCTTTCTACGATGTGGCGCGCCTCGGTAGCTCAGCTGGTAGATGCCAGAGCAGGTCAGCCAGGAGCACCCGCCTCGTAAGCGGGAGGTCGCGGGATCGAAGCCCGCCCGAGGCTCCACACCCATAATCTCTGCCTTCGTCGTGTGGAATGGTCTCCATATCCTCAATTCCTTTTCTTGGGATACAGGGTCCGGTGTCGGTGACTCTGATCTCAGCGTATTCTCTCCCCCTTTGCTTCCGATGGTGATTTCAGCGATTCTTTTGCATGTAGTGAACTTGTCCATCTTCCCAGCACGATTCAGACTATGGTTCGTTCTGAGGTCTCATCTGTTTCATTCCCCTTACCTGCATCAGCATAACGATAGCGATGGTCGCGAGCAAGGCAGCCAAGGCCGCGTAGGGCGCACGGACGGCAAGTCCTTCTGCGAGTCCCGATGAGGGCGCTTCCTTCGCTCGCACGACAACAACATCTGAAGGCAGTGTACGTTCTGCATACTGGTGTATGATGGTTCTGTGGCCAGCAGGAGTGATTTTGGAGAGGCGATTCAACAGAAGCTCAGTCACGACGTAGCCTCCGTCGAAGTCAATTGAGACGCCTGCAGGCCATGTTCCCGGCTCAAAGGTGTGAATCACCGTTCTGACTCCGGATGGGGTGATCTTGGAGAGTACACAGGCGCTGTACTCTGTGACGACGTAGTTTCCCTGAGAATCGATCGCTAGACCAAGCGGCCACGTACCATTGACAAATCGGTACACAACTGATCTGACCCCGTCTGGGGTGATTCTTGAGAGCACGTGGGCGCCGCTCTCCGCAACTATGTAGCTGCCGTTCGAATCGATGACCACTTTCGCGGCCCAAGTCCAACCGGAGAAACTGTACACCACAGTCCTTGCTCCGGAAGGTGTGATCCTTGAGAGGATGTTGACTCCGCTCTCGGTCACAGCGTAATTGCCTGCCGAATCGATTGCGACGCCGTCTGGTATGCTTCCCTTTTGGAATCTGTATATCACGGTCCTCTGGCCAGATACAGTAATTCTCGAGAGGCTGTCGGCAAGGAGCTCAGTGATCACGAAACTGCCCGTGCCATCAACCGCGATACTCCGCGGCCAAGTTCCTTCCTCAAACTTGTGTATGACAATCCTGTCTCCTGCTGCAGTAACCTTGGACAGCACGTGGCTCCCATATTCCACGACCACGTAGTCTCCCAAGTGCGACTGGTGATTCCTATAGGCCATCGGTTGGAGAAACGAAGCCATAGTCAGAAGTAGAATCGCGGCCAACAGAAGTGCGGGCCGTCTCCAATTGTGGGCAGACAAGCACGGAAGCCGGCGCAATGTCACGGGGACCAGTGGCCTATTAAGGTCACAGTCGTGCGGCTTCGGCGGCAAGAATCCAAGCATTCAAGACTTGGACGAGCGATCTCCAAGTTGGAGGGTCTCGAGAGATGGCTGAAGAGCCTCCCCTCGGGGAGCGCAAGATCATCGACCTGATCGTGAGAAGACTCAGCAAGATGCCGCGCATGCCGATACCATTCGGCGACGACATCTCAGGCGCTGACATTGGAGGCGGCAGACTCGCTGTTCTCAAGTGCGACATGCTCGTCGGAAGAACAGATGTTCCAAAGGGTATGACTCTTCGACAGGCCGCCAGAAAAGCGGTTGTGATGAACGTCAGCGACCTCGCGGCGAAGGGAGTCAAGCCGCGCGCGGCAATGGTTTCGCTCGGTCTACCCAAGTCCACGACGACGCGTGACATCTATGAGATCGCAGATGGGCTCGACGAAGGAGCACGGGAATACGGCGCCTACGTAGTCGGAGGCGACACTAACGAGTGCAATGACCTCGTCATCGCCTGCTATCTGTTCGGCACAGCCAAGAGGAACATGATCGTTGGAAGAAATGGGGCAAAGCCTGGCGATCTGGTGGCAGTCACAGGGGAATTCGGCAATACATCGGCAGGGCTCAAAGTGATCTCGTCGGAGGCAAACATCCCGACCTCGCTTAGAGAGACACTGCTGGCAAGCGTATACACTCCGCAGGCACGGTTGAAAGAAGGTCTGGCTCTGGCTCGCACTCGAGCGGTCACCGCATCGACCGACTCAAGCGACGGGCTCGCGTGGAGCCTACACGAGATTGCCCGTGCAAGCTCGGTGGGCATTAGACTGGACGCCCTTCCGATTTCGAAGGCAGCAATGGACTTCGGCCACACAAGCAGAGTCAACCCTGTTGATCTTGCACTCTACGGAGGAGAAGAATACGAACTCGTTGTGTCACTTAGGAGGAGTGCCTCAAGAGCAGCGTCGAGAGCTGTCAAATCTCTTCGCATCATGGGGGAAGTCACGCGTGACAGCGGTACTGTAGTGCTCTCGCGAGACGGGAAGGAGGTACGAATCGAACCACGTGGATGGGAGCACTTCAGATCGAAGATCACTGGTGCCTGAGCACAGCGACATGTCATGCTCTCGCTTTTCGTCTCCGTCTTCGCGTGACGTAGAACACTGCCCCCGTGATTGCGACGACGAGCACCGACGAGACTGCGATCGTCTGCTCTGACAATCCGAGTTGAGGTTGCTGGGGTTGATACTGTTGTTCTGCTTGATTCGCAGCATTGATGAGCCCTATGGTCTCCTTCGCCAAGTTGGAAGCCAGTTCAAATGAGGCCAACGTCCCCTTCCCCAGAGCCTGCGTTGCGTGCAGGTACCGTGTCACTGCTTGATCTATGAGTGCTCTCGCGTTCTCACTCCGATAGTCCTGCAGCTTGGCTGCAGCAAGAGCAGATTCTGCTTTGATGACTAGTTCGCTTGCCTGCGAATATGCTGACCTCGCGGACTCGACAAAATTCGGGACTCCGGCGGCAATCAGGTAGGAGTCTCCCTTCCTGTCAAGCAGAGCTACTGCCAGATTGTACGTCTGGTTTGTAAACAGGTCTTTCTTCCCGGGGGCGATGTCGTAAGTCGGATGGAGCATCTGCCATCGCGGCCCGCTTCCAGGGTCGGCACCCTGCACTACAACCGGCCCGTTTCCTCTCCAATACTTCGCCTCATCAACGTGACTTACCAAGACCCCCTTGTCCGGCAGAACTTCATCGAAACCGATCGGTCGCCTATTCTCCACTACGAAGTATGTTGTAGCATTGACATGGATCATGACTGATTGAATTCCTGAAGTTGGACGTTCGAGCGGGTCGAGAATCGTAACAGCCCCTTCGCCCGGGAGCAGTTCCACGATTCTGCTCGGGGGGATCCAGCCTAGTTTCGCCTTGCCCCATGCTCCGATCTGAGGCCTCTCGTCTGACCGCGACATCAAATCCCAAGGGCCAACGTACACGGCTGCCTCACGCCAGTCTCGGGGGCCTGAGAAAGCGATTTCGTAGCTGTAGAGGTCGGGCAGAGAGAAGATGTGGCCAAGTTCGTGGGCGTATGTCCGCCAATCGTAGTTCTCTCTTTCACCGCTTCCCCGTGTGACAGTGATTCCATCGTCAGTGGTTATCTGTAGGCAACAGGTTTCGGCGTATCCCCACACTGAGTCGCGCGGTCCGGCAACGAACACGTAGTCATATTCTCGATAGTCGACTTCGCCGTCCCACGCGTGTATCGCGTCAGCCAGGAATTCGGCAGTCCGGCCTTTCATCCAGCCTGAGCCAGTTATGCTTGAGATGTCATAGTATGAGGAGGGTTTCTGGAGTACCCTCCATTCAGGCGTGACTTCACCATTCACCGACACCAGATTGTATGAGACTTCAGCGTAGTACCTGTTCAATGTGGGGAAGACCTTCTCATACACCTCCTGAGGTGACTGAATGTGCCTGACATCAGAGAATTCGACAAGCAGCAGAATTACCGAATACGAGCCCGCTATGTCTGGCTGGAGTGTGGTCACCTTCACGTCGTCAAAGAGGGAGACTGCGCCCGCCTCGACCGCGAGGCCGATAATTCCAGACGACATCGATTGGCCCGAGAGGTCCTTTATTGTGATCCTTGGTTGGCCGTCGATGTATGCTTCGATCGTCGGGACGACGCCATACAGCTTGACCTTGACTTCATGCCACTGCTTCATATCAATTGAGAATCCCCAAGGAAATTCGCGGTAGAGCAACTCCTCACCGCCTGAGCGCCTCAACCAGAATTCAAAACGATCTTGTGCCAACGTTATTCTGTAGTAGTTGTCCGGATCTTGCCAGCGAACAAGGACAGTGTGGACAAGTCCTTCTAGGTTCTTCACGTTCACGCTGAAGACATAGTCGGTCCATGCGCTTTCTCCGGCCGAAATCATTCCAAGAATTTCGTCGGAGCTCCCCTGCAGTTCCTGATTCTCGACACTCCACGCTCCCGCTGAGGTGGAATTCCATTTCGATAGGCCTTGCGAGAAATCATCCTGAAACAACGCCTCGACGTCATTCCCAGTTCCTTGCAGTCTGGGGGTCGAATCCTCACATGTCACTGTCGCTATGGAAGTTGGTGTCAAGAGACAGAATATGACGAGCAAGACTAGAACGCGTTTCACGTGAGACATCCCAAGTTCTCGTTGGACGCGAGTGCGCTTAAGAGTCTAACCAAGAGGAGCGCGGGTGGAGCTTGCCCTAGCCATGAAGCAAAGAGATTTCTACCGACGACCTCTCCCTACTCGCTGGAAGGGTGCGGGAATGTGAGCGAGGACTCCCATGAAGAAACGTTGCTGAAGGAGCTTCTCAAGATTGAGAAGCACGAAGATCGAATGATAACGGCGATGGTTCACCTCACAGCTTCTAATGAGAAACTGAACGAACGCCTGACGGCCCTAACATGGGTCATGCTCGCATTGACTTGGATAACTTTCGTGATATCCGTTCCAAACACGCTAGCAACGATCTTCGGCATCCCAAAGGTGAACGAGATGCTCGGTTTGGGAGTGATGGTAGCGGCCCTAGTCATTTCCACGGCTACGGCACTTGTACTGGTGATAATGCCCGGTTCTACTCTTTCACTCTCAAGCATGAGGAAGAGAATGAAGAGCGGGCCAAGGAGGAGACAGTGACTATGCGAGCTTATCAGGCAAGGTCGGATTTCACCGGATCCATCTAATGGGTTGAGTGACTTGGGACTTGGGAGAGTTTTGGGATATCTTGTATCGGCAGTTCTCATATTCCTCGGAGTGATATTCCTCCTGGCATCAGCGTATGCCGCATCACGCCTCCTCGTGGGAATCATCCTGACCGTGGCAGGTCTTGGAATCGCTTGGCTGTCGTGGAAGTCAGGAGTGGCCCCGCCTTCAGTCAAGTATGAAATCCAAGCACCGGGAAGCCTCAAGGTTGATTCAATCAAATGCCCTAACTGTGGGGCAGGTCTGGATCCATCCAAGATGCAGGTGAAGCGAGGCGCTCCATCGATCAAGTGCCCGTATTGCGGGAACGAGTTCGAGATCTCAGAGGAACCCAAATGGTGAAGCCTCGGAGAGCACTCGCGGTTCTTCTAGCTCTCCTGTTCTTGACCCTAATCTTGGCCTGCGCTCCTCAGCATTGTGTCCAAGCAGCGGACATTCAATACCACCTTGAGAAGCAGTGGGTCAAGATCTGGATCAACATAGACGGCACAATCGACCTCCAATACACGATCCGCATCGTCTGTGATCAAGGTCTCATCACCTATGTTCTCGTGGGCCAGCCCGGCTGGGACTTCACGATTGGCGAAGCGTACGACTCAGACGGGCATGTCTTGACGACTGAGAACGCAAGCGATGGATCGGAGTACGGAGTCAAGGTCTACATGTTCGGGCCCTTGACTGACGGAGAGGCCGCAGAGTTCATAGTCACAACCAACGTAGGCCACGTGATCTACGCTGATGAGATGAACCTAGGCAACGCAGGATTCCAATTCACTCCGACTTGGTGGAGCGCCACAGTGGATGATCTCAGGATTCTAGTGGTGTTTCCTGCGGGGGCACTACAGGAACAGATCAAAGTCACGCCAGACTGGGACAACGCCTACACAGACACGAACGAAGGCGAGAGACTGGTCATCTACTGGGAGAGAAAGGACCTTGCTCCCGAGACGAAGTTCCAGGTCGGCGTCTCATTTCCCACGACCTACGTGGAGCACTACGAAACAGTCACGACATCCCAGGGATTCTTGGGACTGCCTGAGAACGTATGGTACTTCTTCGCAGCATTCGCGTTCATCGTGGTCGCAGTTGCAGCGGTGAAGCGCGTCGCTAGAAAGAATTACGTTGGCCCGAAGATGCTGATGGAGAGTCTAGGCATCAGGCGAGGACTCACAGCAGTAGAAGCGTCGTACCTGCTCGGAGTTCCGCCGGCCAAGGTCGTCGTGATGATGCTCTATGGGCTGCTCCAGAAACGTGTGTTATGGGTGAACGCAACTCAGCCAAGCCTGGATGTGCAGATATCGGAAGGATTCAAGGATCCCGCACGCTCTGCCGAAACGAGCCTCAGATACTACGAGCAAGACTTTCTGCACGCAGTCAAAGCCGATGGGACACTGGATGAGAAGCCCCTTGCTGATGCCTACATGCGAGTTCGATCGTCTGTTGAAGGGACACTGAAAGGATACTGCAGAGAAGACACGATCGCATTCTACAGGAAGACCGTCCAACAGGCATGGGACCAAGTCCAGAAGGGAGGCACGCCAGACCTTGCATCGAAGATGTACGATGAGAATCTGCTATGGCTCATGCTGGACGACAACTTCAGAAGCAAGACTGAGACTGCATTCAAGGGTTTCGATTTCCAACCACTGCCCTTCTGGTGGTGGTACTGGTACGGATACACTCAGTACCATCCGAACCCAGCCTACGACCCCGCCACCATAGGAAGAACACAACCGCCCCCCACGATCCCCGGAGCAGAATTCGCAAACAACATCGCCACCTCGCTAGAGAAGACTGCCGGCAACTTCGTAGGTAGCATTGAAAAGTTCACGAACTCGATTCTGCCGGCTCCACCGCCGCCGAAAGGAGTCTCCAGACAGCCAGTCCATCATGAGGCAAACTGTGCCTGTGCATGTGTTTCATGTGCATGCGTTTGCGCGTGTGTTTCCTGCGCATGTGCCTGCGCCGGCGGGGGAGTTGGATGATGGTAGAAGACACACGATCTGTCAGGCTGCTACGTTGGCTGAGACGATACGAAGTCCCCCCGGGACTGTACTACTACCGCGGCAGAGACGAGTTCAAGCGAATGGCGCTCCAACTACGTATCGAGCGCGACGGGAAAGGCGTTCTTGCGATCAACGCGAAGACAGTTCTCTATCTCAACGAGACTGCGGCGGCTCACGTCTATCATTTCATGCTCGGCATGCCAACCCACAAGGCAGTGCACCACATTCGAAGAATCTACCGGGTTAGCGAAGAGACTGCGACCAAGGATCACGAGAAACTGATCTACGCAATCAGTACACTCGCGCAGACCGAAGAGGTCTGTCCGATCTCATACCTTGGCGTTGAGAAGGTTGAACCTTTCACCCAGGAACTCTCCGCCCCAATAAGAATGGATCTAGCACTCACCTTCCGCTGCCAGAACGGCTGCCTTCACTGCTACGCCGGCGGACCACACGAGTCCGAGGAGATGAGCACTGAGAAGTGGAAGCATGTTCTGGACAAGATGAAGGAAATCGGTATCTTCATCGCGACATTCACAGGCGGTGAGCCCACTCTCCGTCAAGACTTGCCCAAACTGATCGCGCACGCACAGCAGATCGGGATCGTCACAGGGCTCGTGACAAATGGGCGCAACCTCAAGGACGAGGAATTCGTTGCGACCCTAGAGAAGGCAGGCCTGGACTTTGCACAAGTGACGCTCGAATCGAGCGACCCGGAAACCCACGACAAGATGACTGGATCCAGGGGAAGTTGGCAGGAAACCGTTGAGGGGATCAGGAACTTGATCCCAACGACGATCTACACAACAACAAACACTACATTGACCAAGATGAACGCGGCAGGTTTCATGGCGACACTCGACTTCCTGTACGGCATGGGCATCAGATCGTTTGGCTGCAATGGCCTGATCCACTCAGGCAAGGGATCCTCGTTCGCGGAAGAGAATGGCCTTAGGCCAGACCAACTGAAGGCACTCCTGCTAGGAGTGCAGGAGAAAGCGTCGCACCTTGGCATGAGTTTCCTCTGGTACACGCCTACGCGATACTGCGAACTCAACCCGGTCAACCTGGGGCTGGGGGTGAAGAGCTGCACGGCGAGCGGCATGAACATGTGCATCGGCCCGTCCGGCGATGTCTACCCATGTCAGAGCTACTTCGAGAGTTTGGGCAAGTTTCTTGAGGCAGACTGGAAGACAATCTGGAACCATCCACTGTCTAGGCAACTGAGAGCGCACGAGTATGCCCCGGGAGACTGCGACAAATGCAGCGAGTTACCGATCTGCGGGGCTGGCTGCCCATTGGAAATGAGAGATCGAGTGTGAATGTATGAGCAAGGAGAATGATGCTGCTGAGAAAGAGCCGCCAGGTATGGTGGATATTGCTTCGCTTGACACGTACTCGCTGATGGGCCTATTCCTAGGATTGTTGGCCGAGAAGGCTTGGCAGACGATGGGCCTGAGAGCAAAACCGGGAACCGACAAGATTGAGACCGACTTCGACCAATCACGAGTCGCAATCGATACCGTGGGGTTCCTAACTGAGAAGCTTCAACCCCATCTGCCAGAGGAGCAGAGACGACATCTTGAGGGATTGGTCGCTGATCTGAAACTGAACTACGTGAGGCTCACGAAGAAGTGATCCGGGCCTGAGGCCTCGATCACGCACCGACTAGCCGCCTGTCACTCTTACGATCCGCCCATGAGCTCTCAAGCTACGTGTGATCGGTTTCAGCTGAAAGAAGTCATTTCGGGCAAAGAACCCAACCAGGCCGCAAGAGTAGCAGAGCGCTCCAATCTTTCGAGAGTGGCCGGATTCGAAGTAGACGGTGAGGTCGTTGGTTCCGCAGCCTGGGCACAAGTTGTGGATGCTCTTGTCGAAACTCGGGTCGGCCTTCCTCGATCTTGGGAGTTTCGGCCCGTGACCGGCTCCTTTCATCATGTCCTGTCCCTACGTATTCTGCATGGGTAGATTAGAAGTGGGTTTCAGACTAGTGCTTGACAAACCGCAAAGGTGTAGCCGCCGTCTTTGCCACGGGGAAAGATATCTCAGGAATGGTTTGGGCCCTCTCCAAGTGCATCTGCCCATATGCGTGCACCGGCGATTCGTCATTAGGTCAGGTCCTCGGCTTGGCAACTATGAAGGCTGCCAATCCAATGATCGCCGCTGACGACGTGACCACACTGTATTGGAAAGCCGCGCCCATGGAGACCTGATCCCACAGGATGCCGAATACGAGGTTCGCCACAAGAGAGCAAGTCCCAATCACAAGGTAGTAGACTCCGTACGCTGTGCCTTTGAATTCGCTTGAGACGAATGAAGGCACTAGCGCTCGTTGGAGAGTCTCGGAGATGCCGAGATACGAGCCGTAGATGAATGCTATGAGAAACGCTGACAGGGCGCCCTCGGTCGTCACCATTCCTGCAAGGGACGATGCGGAGAAGATACAGAATCCCGCAAGAAGGATCTTCTCGCGTCCAAATCTGTCGGCCAGCAGGCCCGAAGGCAAGCCTGCCACTACCGTGGCGACGTTCAGGGTCGCGTAGACGAGAGGGATCGTGCCCTCTTGGACACCCAATGCGCCGGCCTTGACGAGGATGAAGGAGAAGTTGTATGCGCCGAGCGCGAAGATACCCATCACAATCAGAAACAGCTTGAACTTCCTCGTCAGGATCGATCTTGCGTTCTTGAACACGCTCGCGGTTGTGCCCTTACCTCTTCTGTCCTGAACGAAGAAGGCGAGAACGACCAGCGCCAAGAACCCGGGAATGAATGACATCCAGAACAATCCCCGCGTCCCCAGAAATGGAAGTAGCAGGAACGCGAAGGTTGGCCCGAGGATGGCTCCGAGCTGATCGATGGATCTGTGCAGGCCAAAGGCTCTGCCGCTTTGGGCCTCCTTCACGGATTCGCTGATGAGTGCGTCCCGAGGTGAGGTTCGAACACCCTTTCCGAGTCTATCAGCGAGCCGCACCACGAGCACATCGGCCCAACTTGTCGCAAACGCGAACAGCGGCTTCGCGAATGTCGAGAAGCCGTAGCCGAGCAGGACGAGCGGCTTGCGCCGACCCAGTCGGTCCGAGATGACTCCTGAGAAGACGCGGAAGACGTAGTTGAGGAACTCTGCTGTGCCTTCCATCAGGCCGAGCATTGCCTTCGTCGCGCCGAGCTCGACAACAACGAAGAATGGCAGAACGCCAAGTATCATCTCAGTCGAGACGTCCGTGAGCAGACTCACGATGCCGAGATTCGTGACGTTCTTCATTCCAAGTTCTCGAGAACGTCCGGTTTCAGCGTCGCCGACCTTCGAGGCCAATCGCACTGACACCTCGTCCTTCAAGCAGGGATAGGGTTTCTACTATTGGGTTGTTGTTCGGTTGGTCGCTCAGCCCATATCATCAGTAGCGACTGGAGTGTCTACTTAGGCGGCGGCTTTGATCCAGAACCAAGCTCCCTCCATGCAGGCCACGCACGAGTTCGAGTGCACTCTGAAAGTCGGCACACCATAGACAGGCTCGTAGATCTCGATGCACATTTGAGGCCGTGTCACCGGACACGCTCCAGCCAACCCCAGGTTCGTGCCAGCATAGAACATGAGAGCAAGCACGGCTAGGACTCCTACGGATACTATGACAGCAGAGAGCCTCTTCGATGGCATTTGGGTCCGCACGCCAGTAGTACTTGGCTCACGTTGTCCCTCAAAAGGGATTTGTTCCTCGTTCGATTCAGGTGAAGTACTTGCGTAACTCTGCCGCCACCTCTTCCGGAGAGTCGAAGGTCTCGCATTCATCCAAGAAGTACCGCAGCCCCCACACATCATTCACATTGCGTTCTTGGAATCCGTATCTGGAAGCGACTTTCAGAACTACTGAACCATGAGGTGAGTCTGTTCCGAATGGTGAAGAGAAGACCGCGACATTGAAGCTTCGAATGCCCATCTCATCGTAGAATCTTAACACACGTGATAGTCCATCCGCAAGATTGAACAATGTGTCGCCGAGGACGCGTGTCAGATCCGGATTATCCAATGTGATTCCCAAAACTTCATCGGAACCCGTCGGAGAGAACGCTGTAACCCAGTCCGAGGAACCGGAAGAGCCTACGTAGCGTTCTTTGCGTTTCTTCTCTTCAGCGACGAGTTCGCTCCAATAGTTCCTTCCGTTCGTTTTCCAGTAGTCTCGAGCCTTGAGGTCTGCCTCGGCAAGCATATTGAACGGTTGATCACTGGCCAGTGCTTGCATGTGAGGATGCACAACTGTCGAGCCTGCTGGAGGCAGATAGTTCATGAGGACGGCGCCGTGCCTGACTTGGGGATTCTTCTCGTTCACTATTCTCAGATATTGCGTTGAGGCATCTAGCGCGTCGGCCAGGATTTTGGCAGTAAGTTCTCTCGGTCCGAGATAGTGGCTGTTAGTGACTACAATGACGGCGTTGAATTCACTGTGGGCGAATAGGCTGGGAAAGGCGCGGGCCTCTCCCACATGAATGCCGGCTTCCGGCACCAGTTCCGCAGGGAATCTTGGTGTGGAGCTCTCAGCTTTCTCCGGACAGAACGGGCAGCCCTCACGAGTCTTTTGCACGGTCTGGAGGAACGATGTTTCATCGGTCTGCAAGTATTTCCTGACGTAGCCGCGTCTGCCTTCCAACACAATACTTCCTCGGCCCGTGAGGGGATCTCGCCTATGCTCGACTGTCTGCTCATCGATCTCGAAGTTCTTCAGAGGAGAGAGCAGTCGTGCGACTCTCCTTTCTGACACGAATTCCATGCTGCTATTCTTGTTCTCTCATTCAGAAGAAGCTTGTCTCACGGAGGTCTGTCTGAGTCTGTGACGTCTGTTGTGTCGCGCTTGTTTGAAATACCTCCCCGTTGACTAGTGATTCGAATGAGACTTAGGGGGCACAAACGTGAGCGTTCTTGCGAGAAGTGAGATTCTTCGAGAGATCAAGACTGGAAGGATCAAGATCAATCCGTTCAGGCGAAGCTGTGTCAGGGCAGCCTCGATTGACTTGCACTTGGCGAACGCCTTTCGGGTTTTTCAATCACCCCACAAGGTCATACCTGTCACAGATCTGACTGACTTCAAGAGGGCGACCAAGGGAATTCGCGTCCCACAAGGCTCAGGCGTGCAGTTGAGCCCCAGTGAGACTGTCTTGGGGATAACTGAGGAGAAGGTCACGCTTGCAGACAATATCTGCGGCTGGCTTGAAGGGCGAAGCCGATTCTCCCGGCTGGGCCTGCTTGTCCACATCTCTGCGAGCTTTGTGCAGCCGGGAATCTCAAACCATCAGGTTCTGGAGCTGAGCAACTTCGGCCCGTCACCACTTGAGATATTCCCAGGCACAGCGGTCTGCCAACTCATCCTCCAAAGAACCATAGGAACAGGCCACTATCGAGGGCTCTTCGAGAAACAGACACCCACGAACTTCGCAAGAGACTGAAGCATGCGTGGTTCTCCAACAACTATTTTACGTTCGAGAGTCAGCGGTTGAGTCAAGAATAGGTGTCAATGTTGGCTGGGGTCTACGATTCCGCGATGCGGTTCGACAAGAGAATCAGGTTCGCAGCGGTTGTTGATAGCCAGGGCAGAATACTTGAAGGCGGAATGCGTCCTGACGTGGAGCCCATCGAGCCGCTCGAGAAGACCCCGGACCTCATCTCGCAGTTGATAGCGCGTGAGTCTGCTGAGGCGCGGGCGGTCTTTCTTGGCGATCCGGAGTACTCGATTCTGGTCCACGAGAGACTGCTTGCCATCATCCACTACTTGGAGGATGGTTTTGTTCTCGTGACTGCTCACAAGTCGTTTCCGTTGACGAAGGCGAGCGCACTCACGAAGCGACTAGTCAGGGAACGTAAGAGAATGACCAAGAGGTCCCAATCGCGGAGTGATTGGTGATGCCCATGATCGATGTCTCGCTTGGTGACTTCCCGCGTCTTTTGCATCCTTACAATGCGACACTGATATCCTGCCGGGGAAAGACTGGCCTGCCCAACGCGCTGGCGATAGCGTGGATCATGCCTATCAGCATGAAGCCGCCGATGCTCATGTTCGCAATTCGGAAGGAACGTTACTCCTTCAGGCTCTTGGAGGAGACGAAGGAATTCGTTGTCAACATGGCAGGGTGCGACCTCGCAGGCCAAGTCCTCTTCTGTGGGCGTAGATCCGGGGAAGACATCGACAAGTTCAAGGCGACCGGTCTCACCCTCGGGAAGGCAAGGAAGGTAAACGCGCCGATCGTGAACGAGTGTGTTGCCCACATCGAGTGCAAGGTGTCAGAGACGATACCGAAAGGCGACCATGTACTCGTGATAGGTGGCGTGGTGGCAGCTTACGTTCGCAGAGATGTGTTCAGTGGCCTCTACGATCTGAAGCGATTCAAGCCTCTGCTTCATTTGGGAAACGATGTGTTCGCAACGACATCAGAAGAGATGATTGAACCGGAACTGGGCAAGTGACCAAGTAAGCTCCCTTGATGTTTAGTAGGGGTATTGCACGGCATTATGAATGCGGCCGGCCTAGGTATCACTCGTCCATCAACTAGTCGCGTCGTCTGGCCGGTATCCTAGGTTGTGTTCCGAGTATTGTTCGAGTTGCTGGAGAATCGATTGGGATTTCTCGATGGCCGTTTCGGCAGCCTCTTTGTTGTAACCTTTCTCCGGGTCCCAGATCTTCGAAGCCGTAACAAACGGATACCTTGGCTTTGTTGAGTGTTCTTCCAGCCCAACAAGCATCCTGACAACGTCTCGCAATTTGTCTTCCCAAGCCTCCGGCGCAAACTGGACAATCTCGGATGCAAGATATCCGGAGACGATGTGTTCCCTTATCTCGATGTTCTTTAGGGCGAGGGTTGCCTTTGCGGCCTTTTCGCCACATTGCTGTGCCAGGAAGACGGCGTTTGCATACTGACCGGCAGTCTTCAGATGCCTTGCAGATTCCAGGTCTGCACGTGCTTTCTTGAAGTAGAGTCTTGCTAGGTTCAGACGGTTCTAGCTAAATTCCAAGCTTGTCCTCTTTCTATGTAAGTAAGGCTAGACCGCGACCGCTTCACTAGGTCAAGCAGCTCGATTGCGAATCCGTTGGGGTCATGGAGGGTCTCGTAGTTGACGAGGATGCTGGAGAGCAGTGGAGACCCGTGTTCAGCTTCATCGGTGGCCTCCTCTCTGTTCAACACTAGCGGTGAGATGCGAACACCCGAAGCTAGCAGAATATTCGCTGTGGCAGACGCAACGCGTTCATCTCGGACATTGGGGTTCAGGTCGACTTGGTCCATGATGATGAGCATATCATAGTCCGAATCGGATCGTGCCCCCCCTCTTACTCGTGAGCCGAACACCATCACAGACACCACGTCCGGCCCAAACTCACGCAGAACCATGCTCAGCAACTGTTGAAACCCGGGCATGCTAAGTCCTCGCGGCTGATCCGACTGCACCTATGCCACAAGTATGTTTGGAGAAGCCCTTAAACTCGACTACTCGTTCACACAATTGAACGAGATCGCGCTGAACTCTGTTGACCCTAGCAGGGCGAGCGTAAGCTCCCGACTTCAGTCGCGGAGA
>Ga0136653_10000796_pt1 | contig 16684 bp, 23 predicted proteins | sample LakKivw275mmetaG_FD_94866 | JGI IMG/M metagenome (GOLD analysis project Ga0136653, IMG submission 94866) | Anoxic lake water microbial communities from Lake Kivu, Rwanda to study Microbial Dark Matter (Phase II) - Lake Kivu water 275m metaG... | ecosystem: Environmental > Aquatic > Freshwater >...
GGGAATCCTGGTCCGTATTATTTTTGATGTACCAAAATGCATCTTTCCATTCCGGTTTAATCGTATAGGAAAAACGCACTTCACGTAAAGAACCAATAACTGGATTGACGAAGGCGATGCCTAAGATTATGAGAACAGCTACTGTCGCCAGCCTTTTCCATACGAATTTCTGCTCGTTCCGTCTTGCTCGTTCTACTATGAACGCGGCACCAATACCGAGGGCGGTATACGCAAACATTGAGAATATGTCTATGAAATGGTATGCTCTGACTGCCGGAACCAGGGTAACGAGCAGTGCGGCAAGGAGATATAACCCACGTTTTTCAGCGCGTTTGTAAAGACCGTATACGCCAACCGCGGTCAAGGCAATCCCAATAATCAGGAATGATCCGAAAAGAGCGTCAAAGTTGCCGAGTCCTGGCGCATGGAGGTCAGCCGTGGATTTATAGACCAGCGGCCCTTCTGCAAATCGCAGCATCTGTGCCGCTCTTAGTATCTCAGATGGTCCACGTACCGGATAAAGCATTAATGCTAGTAGAGAACCTACCAGCAGAGTAGAACAGATGAATACCCACGTCTTCAGCAGATAATTTTTATCGCTATTCAGAGAATTGCGGTTGATCACGGTGAAAGCGGTAAGAAGCAGTCCGTAAAAAATCAGTATCGCATGCAGGATAAAGTATCCTCCCCAGGTGAAGCCCGTAAGGCCGATAAGAACTGCTGGAGCGAGGATCGTTACCATATAGACAGATCGACTCTTTAAATCACGTGGCAAAGAGTTCTCAATCGTCTTGAGCGCTTGCCAAGCAACCGTAACAGTCAAGATGATATGCCATACCCGGCTGATATAAGGGCGCTGAACTGAAAGGGTCTGGAACTGCCGGGTGTCCGAACGAATAGATATACTCGGCCTGTCTCGCCATGTACGCATCGTTGTCCCATTTAGTTTCCCACGCCCCACCCATGAATCGTATTGCGAAGGCTAACGCAACCAGCAGAAAAACAGGAAGCAGCTCTCCACTCGACCTTTCCCACTCTGCACTCTTCAAGAAGGTCATGGTAAGACTCCAAGGTATTGGTGGTGCTTCATCCGAGGTCTAAATTCGCCTCTAATAGAAACAGTTTCAGTACCTACTTATATAAATATTCCGTTATCACGTCTCATTATCCTGCGCTTGAACCACACCTATGATTCTTCAGACCAATCATTCAACAACCTGAAGTTGGGAACAGTTCCTGTGCCCTGGGAACCTTCATTGATTATAACTTTGCGACCCGCCAACGTTAAGGTAGGAGCTAAAAGGTGGTCAAACCGCGAGCAGTTCTAGCTGGATTGAAAGTTTGTGAGCACGGCGGCGAACGCGTCACCACCGCAGCGAAGCAGCTCCTCGACTTCAGCGTCTGCCTCAACCCCTATGGGCCGCCCAGTTTCGTCTTCACGGCGATTGACGAGGCAATTGAGGAGATAAGCCGCTATCCCGAGACTGAATGCAGCGCGCTGCGTGAGCACGTAGCATCCAAATTTGGCTGTGCACCTCAGGAAGTACTGGCAGGTGCAGGCGTCTCTGAGCTCATCCAGCTCGTGGCGCTCGCCTTCGCGAGGCGGCGAGTGCTCATACCGGAACACACCTATGGCGAGTACGAGACCGCGGCACGCATCATGGGCGCTCAGATTACGCCCATTGCGATGCCTGATCGACGAATCCGTCCTGAATTGCTGATCGACACGTTGAACGCAGATGACCTCCTCTTCCTCTGCAACCCGAACAATCCTACCGGACAGTATCTACCGCGCGACGAGCTCGAACGGATCGTGGAGAGGGCAGAACACGTTGATGCGCTCGTGGTGCTCGACGAAGCTTATGTGGACTTCGTTCAGAATGCCTTACCCGCACACACCCTGTCCCTGACCAATCTGATCATTCTCCGTTCACTCACCAAATCCTTCGCTATTCCGGGCATACGAATCGGCTACGCAATCTCCGCCGCGCCGATCATCGCGACCATGCGTGCCGTACAGGTGCCGTGGAGCGTGAGCGCGGTTGCCCAGTGCGTTGGTGCGGCGGTCATCGGTCCTGAGGGTGATGCATTCTTAGCCGGGACGAGGAGGCGCATCGAGCAGAGCAAGAAGCAGATCGAACGCTTTCTGGACGTGCAGTCCGACGCGAACTATTATGTGCTTCCGGTGGGCGATGCGCGAAGCATGAAGGCTATGCTCTTGCGGTACGGCATGCTGGTGCGAGATTGCACCTCCTTCGGCCTGCCTGCACATATCCGGTTCTCGGTGAAGAAGGACGAGGAGAACGAGCGGCTACTCCAGCTGCTCAAGGGCGAGGGGTAAGTAAGGATGTCACGCGTGGTACTCGTACGGGGAAGCGACCGAAAGGAGATGGTTGAGCGTGGCCTCACGGCGCTCGGTATCGTGCCGCGCCGCGAGAAGGTGGTGATCAAGCCGAATTTGATCATTAATCGGCCCTATCCCGTTACGACCCATCCTGAGCTGGTAGAATGCCTCCTGCAGTATTTCGCGGGCACGGCGACCGACCTCATCGTGGCTGAGGGCTCGGGGCTCTGCCGTGGCGGGACGGCGAAGGCGTATCGCGAATTAGGCTACGAAGCGCTTGCGGAACGCTGGGGTATACCCCTGGTGGATCTCTCCACTGACTCGTTTGAGCTGGTGAGCAAGCCCGACGCGCTGAGGCTGAAAGAGTTCAAACTGCCCAGCACCTTGAAGGACGCGTTCGTCATCTCAGCCGCGGTCTTGAAACGGCACTCGATGGCCAGGGTCACCCTCTCGCTCAAGAATATGATGGGTGCGACGATCGGTCGTAAAGCGCGATTCCACGCACTCGGCCTGACCAAGAGCATCGTGGATATCGTGCGGTACACGAGGCCGGGGTTAGCGGTGATCGATGGGATTGCGAGCTGCAGCGGTGAATTGGGCGGCGAAGTAACGCGTTACGAGTTGATGCTCTTTTCCGCAGATCCCGTGGCTGCAGATGCAGTAGGGGCGCAGATCCTCGGATTTGAGCCGTTCTCCGTGCCGCACCTCAAGCTGGCGCACGAGACAGGTCTGGGCGTGGCGCGCCTGGATGAGATCGAGCTCGAAGAGTTATGAAGAGCTGTGGCTGAACGCTTATTTATGCCGCGCAGGCAGATCTGATTAGTATGAGCAGCCCTGGAAGCGGCGAGACTGAAAAGTGGGCCGAAGAACGAAAAGCACAGTTCCAGCGTGAGCGCTCCACGATCCTGGCGAGATTGAACACGATTCAGCGAGAATGGGACGCACTCGAGGAGAAAAAAACGGAGATGAAGTGCACGTGCGAACGGGAGCGCGATCCTGAGGTGGATCCGGATTATGATCTCATGATCACCCGGGGTTTAGCACGACTCACGGGTAAGCAGGAGCTACTCAGCAAGCGTGGTGAAGAGCTGACCCGGCAGCTGAAGGAGCTGGACCGCCAGGAGGCGCAGCTGACTGCTCTGATGACCCAGCCGAGCTATCAGGACTGGCTCGACTTGAAGCGTCAGCGCGACCGAGCGATGCGCGAGGTAACGCGCCTCGAGGCCGAGATGAAGCAGCTCATGGAACGCATAATCCTTGAGATGGCGAGTGGGAAGTGAGCCCACCGCTAGGAGTGAAGCATGCGAAGCCTTTGGTTGGTGTATAAGCTCTATCCACAGGGCAAGAGGGTGCCGAGCACGCATGAGGAATTGAATGCCGTGCGGGTGAAGCTCGAGGCCCAGCTGAAGAGACTGGCGAGACCTTACCGCTGGTTCACGCTGCTCGTGAGTGCGGAAAGCGTGAAATTCGGTGTCAAGATGAAAGAGGGTGCAGCGCTGCCCGTGGAGCTGGAAAGTGCGCTGAAACCGGAATATCCAGGAGTGTTCATCGGGCGGGAAGGTGAAGATCCGGATGATTGTGAGATTATGGCTATCGCGACCCAGTGCCGCATGAAGCTGGAAGAGCGGGTACCCGTAGGGCAGTGGACGCCCGGGCTCGTTGGATTCCTCATGCATGCTATCCTGAACCCCTATGGGTTTGATAATGCGGCATGGAGCTACTGGACCTCGCTCTGCTGCATTGACGAGGATAGTGTTATTACCAATTCGGACATCCGGGATGTCATCACGCTCGTGCGCTTCTTCCTCGAGTATAAGAGAGGCATGGAGCTCGAGGATGATTATGATAAACTGGACCATACCCTCAAGGAACTAGAGGCACTGGTGAAGTACCTGAAGATGAAATCATCCTGACGGCATCTCTAGAGTAGCCCTCAGGGGCAACGGAGAAGTATGTACTGGCAAAAATGGTGTACCGCTGAAGGTTGCATGGCACCTCTTCAGCGGTCTGAATTTACTCCAAGCTCCATGACACGCCACGAGCACTACTTACCTTACCGCGGCGTCGAACCGTTTGCTGACCTCGCCCCAGTTCACGATGCTCCAGAACGCCTCAATGAACTTCGGGCGCAGGTTCTTGTAATCGAGGTAGTAGGCGTGCTCCCAGACATCGAGAACGAGCAGGATCGCGGCGGTCGGATACACGTTGACATTATGCTTCTCGATCTGCATGATCACCGGCCGCTTCGTCTGCCGGTCATAGGCTAACGCCGCCCAGCCGGAGCCTTCCACGCTCGCCGCGGCCTGCGTGAACTCCTTCTTGAACCGCTCAAAGCTCCCGAACTCCTTGGTGATCGCGTCGCCGAGTGCACCGCCGGGTGTGCCACCGCCGCCCTTGCCCGCGGGCGCCATGTTCGACCAGAAGAGCGAATGGAGCAGGTGGCCGCCGATATTGAAGGAGAGCTCCTTCAGGGTCGCCTTTTGGTCCACCTCCGCGCCCTCTTTTCGTGCCTTATCGAGCTTATCCCAGATCGCGTTCGCGCCATTGACGTACGCCTGGTGGTGCTTCTCGTAATGAATCGTCAGCTGCTCCTCGGAGATGAAGGGCGCCAGAGCTTTGTAGCTGTAGGGCAATTTCGGTAACGAGTAAACTTCTCCCATGCTTGCTTGCTCACCCCCTGTAGGGTATGATAGTCCTGCGAGGATAAAAATGCTTGCTCCTCCTATCGCACAGCCCCGTTGCTGCCGTCCGGGCCTGGAGCTGAAAGAGTGAGCCGTAGAACAATTTAACGCACCAGCACCAACAACACTCAGCGCAGACAGAAGGGGCGGTGAGCGACAGTGCCTGCGGCGGAGCGTGAGATTGACCGGATTGTGCAGATCCTCAAGGACTGGTATGTGAACGACTCATCGGCTCTGGCTGATGTCTCTACTACGCGAGACCCGTTCAAAGTCCTGATCTCCTGCCTCCTCAGTCTGCGGACGAAAGACGAGGTGACAGCGGAGGCATCAAGGCGGCTATTCACCCGTGCAAGGACGCCGGAGGAGCTCGTGAAGCTCTCGACCGAGGAGATCGAAACGCTGATCTATCCGGTGGGGTTCTACCACCGGAAAGCGGCGCTGATCCGCGAGATCTCACGTGTGCTGATCGATACGTACGGATCAAACGTGCCCGACGAGCTCGAAGAACTCCTGAAGTTGAAGGGCGTGGGCCGCAAGACCGCGAACATCGTGGTCACGATGGGCTTCAACAAACCCGGGGTGGCCGTAGATACCCACGTGCACCGCATCTCCAACCGTTTAGGGCTGGTGAAGACGAAGACGCCTGAGCAAACTGAGTTCGCATTGCGTGCGCTCCTCCCGCAACGACACTGGATCGTGTTCAACCACCTGCTCGTGATGCACGGACAGCGGATCTGCACCCCGATCAGTCCGAAGTGCAGCGTCTGTCCGATTGCGGAGTTCTGCAAACGAGTAGGGGTGGTGAGGTCACGGTAGCGAACAGGCGGTGGTAAAGAAGCAAAATTCTCCGCAACCTCCTCGTGCTCCTTCAGTTCCTCCACAGTAGCCGCACGGGCATGCCCGGATGGAACAAAGCCTTTTCATGAGCTCGTGGCATTCTATTCCTTACCCGCCTGCGGGTCGTTCCTTGGAGCTTGAAGCAGAGGGTAGGTGGTTGCGATCGCCCCCGTCATAGTAGCAGAGGACCTGAAGAAGCAATTTGGCGAGTTCACTGCAGTGGATTCCATTAGTTTTTCAATCGCTGAGGGTGAGATCTTCGGGTTCCTCGGCCCGAATGGCGCGGGGAAGACGACCACGATGAAGATGATCCAGTGCGTCTCACCCAAGACGAGCGGAACGCTCACCGTCTTCGGCATGGATGTAGGGACTCATTCGAGGGAGATCAAGCATCTGCTGGGCGTGGTGCCCCAGGAGAACAATCTTGACCCCGACTTCACGGTCTTCGAGAATCTACTGGTCTACTCGCACTATTTCGACCTCCCGCGTGCACGAGCGGAAAGCACGATCATGACGCTTCTAGACTTCATGCAACTGCGTGAGAAGAAGGACAAGCCGATTGAGCAGCTCTCGGGCGGTATGAAGCGGCGGCTGTTACTCGCTCGAGCGCTGATCAACACCCCGCGCATGTTGATCCTCGATGAGCCCACGATCGGGCTGGATCCGCAGGCGCGCCACCTCATCTGGGACAAGATTAAAGCGTTGAAGTCGCAGGGGATTACGGTGGTTTTCACGACGCACTATATGGATGAAGCGGCCCGGTTGTGCGATCGCCTGGTGATCATGGACTATGGGCGGATCCTGGTGGAGGGAGGGCCAGACGCGCTGGTCCGCGAGTATATCGGCACGGACATCGTGGAAGCGGAGCACAATCCCGGGGTCATCACATGCTTGACCCGAAGCGGTGCGAAGTATGACGTGTGGGGTGATACGGTGCAGGTGTACACGACGAATCCGCAAGAGGTAATTGCTTCGCTCCTTCACGACTGCGCGCTCGGTACGATCACCGCGCGTGCCGCCACGCTCGAAGATGTCTTCCTGAAGCTAACGGGTAAGAAACTGCGGGAGTGAGCACAAGGATGGGCTATTTCACGCTGCCGAGGCTGAGCAACCGGGTATGGAAGGTCTGGTCGCGGAACAGAGCGGTCTTCATGAAGACCTACCGAGTAAATTTCTTCCCCCCGTTCCTGGAGCCGCTCCTCTACCTCTTCGCGCTCGGCTTCGGGCTGGGCAGGTACATCGACGTGGTCGAGGGCATGAGCTATCCACGCTTCATCGCGCCTGCCCTGATCTCGATCTCGATCATGAATTCCGCCTTCTTCGAGTGCACCTACGGCTCCTACGTGCGGATGTACTACCAGAAGAGCTTTGACGCGATCATCGCCACTCCGCTGAGCATCGAGGAGGTAATTACGGGCGAGCTGCTCTGGGGCGCGACCAGGAGCCTCATTTACGCCACGATTATGCTCCCGGTGATCGCGGCCTTTGGCTTGATCGAGCTGCCGCTCTCACTGCTGATCATCCCTTTTTCATTCCTCGCCGGGTTCCTCTTCGCGGCGATCGGCATGTGCTTTACCGCCATCACACCCAACATCAACGCCCTGAACTATCCTTCATTCCTCTTCATCACGCCGATGTTCCTCTTCAGCGGCACCTTCTTCCCGCTCGAGCTCCTGCCGCAGCCGCTGCAGTATTTCGCGCTCGCCACGCTGCCGCTCACGCATCTCGTGGGCATCACACGCTCGCTCACGCTCGCGGAGCCGAGCAGCTACCTCGTGCTGCACCTGGTGTGGATTGTGGTAGTGTCATTCATCTTGTTCGTGCTCGCCGTGAACCTGATGAAACGGCGGCTCATCGTTTAACTCGATGACGCGAGCCCAAAGACCTGGAGCACCTGGTCCACCTGGGCAAGAGAATCGAGCATCTTCTGCGCGTCTGCGCCGGTAATTCCGTGCTCAGTAGCCAGGTGCGCGAGCTGGTGAAGCGTGCGAATGATCGCCTCGAACGCGCCCTTCACGTCCAGATCGGCATCCATGTACAGCGCGAATTCGCGCATCAACCGACGGGCTAAGTCCGCCACCTCGGGTTCACTGCGCTTCACACTTCCTCCGACACCACGGATAGTATCGATCAGCTCACGAGCCACACGCAGTTTTGCCGCGGCGTGCGTGAGCCGCTCAGGAGTGAAATTGAGTCGCTCCCGGTAATGGCCGTAGATCAGGAAGAACCGGATCTCTTCGCTCGTAAAGCCCGCGGTCAGGAGGTCATCGAGATATATCACGTTCCCTATGCTCTTCGACATCTTCTTACCCGCAACGAGCAGGTGCGCGCCGTGGAGCCAGAACCGCGCCAGAGGTTGCCCGGTAACCGATTCAGCAACGGCTATGCTGTAATCATGGTGTCGCACGAGGTTGTCCTCACCGCCACAGTAGAGGTCGAGCGTGAGGCCCATGGTCTGGAGCACCATCGCAGGATCCTGCACGTTCCACGCGGGCCGCCCACGGCCGATCACGGTATCCCAGTAGACTGTATCTTCGGGCTTGTAGCCGTGCCAGAGTATAAAATCGCCCCGGTTCCACCGATTGCCCGGGTAGGTATCCTTGTGGAAGCGCCTTCGCTTCTGCGGCCAGCGGGTCATGTCCAGGTGTGCAAGCTTGCCGAAGCCCGCGAAGGTCAGCGGATCGAAGTACACGTTCCCATCGTGCCAGTAGGCGTGCCCCTGCGCCAGGAGTTTCTGGATGAGCTGAACGGCCTCAGCGACGGAGGTGGAGGATCGAGGATTATAGGCCGGTGCTTTCATCTGCAGCCGTTGGAAATCGTGCCAGAAAGCTCGCTCACAGCGCTTCGTCAGCTCGAGGACGTCCATGCGGCGTTTCGCCGCTTCGAGAATCGACTTCTCTTCGATGTCCGTAAAGTTCAACCCGCGAACCACCGTATAGCCCGAAACCTCGAGGTAACGCAGGAGCACGTCCTGGAAGAGATACGTGCGGTAGTTCCCGATATGGGGTCGTTGATAGATTGAAGGTCCGCAGGTGAACATCCTCACGTGTCCCACCTTTAGGGGGACAAACGGCTCAATTCTCCGCGATAGGCTATTATAGACGCTGAGCACCTGCTGAGCACCCCTCATCGGTTGAAGACCGGGTATATTAAAGCTAAGCCCGGGCATAGTAAAGCTATCCCGCCATGCGAACGTAACCGGGCTTTATTACACCTCGTGCCGTTGGTATGCTATACCATGGTGCTTGCCGAGTTCGCGCTCTCAGGGTATGGTGAGGCTTCACGCAGCCCCTCACCGATCAACCGGATGATGGCAGCGTTTGACGCGGACTTCCGGCCGGAGAAGGACATCAACCTGGGCGTGGGGTATGTGAATGAACGCACGATCCCCTATGATCTCCTGGTAGAGGCGCTGCAAGCGGTGCTTGCTCAGCCAGCGAAATACAGAATGCCCTTCAACTATGGCGGGTCTCGTGGCTCACCTAATCTGATCGAGTCGATCAGGCGGTTCTACGTGGAGCACGGCATCGGCGGGCTCACCCGCGAGATTATCGATCGGAACGAGGTGATTATCGGGCCGAACGGCGCGACGAGCCTGCTCGAAGGGATCGCGCACGTCCTGCAACCCGGCATTGTGATCACCACCGATCCCATGTACTACATCTACTGCAATTATCTGGAACGGCAGGGCTTTGAGGTCATTACCGTGCCGGAAGACGACGCGGGGATACAGACCGACCTCCTGCGCTCGAAGCTCGAACGACTAGGTACGCGGAAAAGGGAGATCGCGTTCTTCTATATCGTAACGATCAACAATCCGACGAGCACGATCCTCGCGAACGACCGCAGAGCGGAGCTGGTGCAGCTCGTGACGGAACTGTCAGCCGAGGTGGGCAGGAAGATCCCGATCTTCTTTGATACAGCGTACGAGCATCTGGTCCACGACCCCACGGTCCCACCGTTAGAATCCGGGTTACTGTACGATAGACAAGGGCTCGTCTATGAGCTTGGCACGGTATCAAAGATACTCGCGCCCGCCTTGCGGGTCGGCTATATGCTGGGTCCTGATAGCTCATTGCTGCGTGCTCTCATCCAGAATACAAGCGATGTGGGCTTCAGTGCACCGCTCATCACGCAGGAGGTTGCCAGTTACCTCCTCGACCACCATGCGCTGGAGCAGATCGCGCGGGTGAACCAGGGCTACCGTGAGAAAGCGCAAGCGGTCAAGGGGTGGCTGACTTAGTATCTGGGCGAGTTCATCACGGCGTGCAACGGCGGCCGGGCGGGCTTCTATTACTACCTGACGCTCGATCGCATTGCGACGACCGAAGCTTCGCACTTCTTTCGGTACCTTGCGCGAACAACAGGCGATGCAGCGATCGACGGGCCCGAGGCTGACAGGAATCCGCGGGGGCTGTACGTGCCGGGCGAGCATTGCGTGCATCCGCGCGGCGAGCCCGTTGAACTGGGCACAAGGCAGCTACGGCTCTCCTACGGGTTCGAAGCGCTCGGCCGGCTGCGGCAAGCGATCGTGTTGATGCGCGAAGCCGCGGAGTACGCGCGATCCGCCACTGCCCGGCAGTAGTAGGAGGTAGTGTGTATGCTGGGCACCTACGTGAACGTCGTGGCGGTGGTTATTGGCAGTCTCATTGGACTGGTGCTGCACCAGCGCTTTCCCGCGCTCGCCTCGGTCCGGGTTTGGGCTTTTGTTGGCAAAGAAGCAGTTGATATAGAAGGAGCCTGAAGTGCAGTGACCATGAGCTCTCAACCTTTGAAGACAACAGAGGTCTTGAAACGGCTTGGTGACCCAGGACGTGAAATCGAATATCTCACGCGTGATTTGCTGCATGTGGTGGAGCAACCGGGAAGGAAAGTTTCACTTTTTGGCTGCATACCGGGTGGAGACGTGAGCGAGGAAGAGGTAGAAGAAGCGAAGAAAGACCTCTTCCGAGAGCTGGAGGACATTTAGAAACCCTCGCTAATCAACGTGAGGGGGGTGTTCGCGGAGGAGAGGCGAGCGCACGCTTTTTTAAAGCATAATGCCAAAGGTATTTCTGAGTGATACGTGCAATGGCCAAGGGTGATGCAGTACGTGAGGGCGGAATTTTCAAGCTGGTCGTGAAGCTCCCGGAGAGTGTGGTGGATGCGCTTCGTCTACCCCGGGAAGAAGTGGCGGCTGAATTACAGAAGGAGCTTGCTCTCGCACTGTATCAGCGCGGAGTGCTCTCCTCGGGAGAGGCGAGCAGGCTTGCAGGGTTGTCCCGGTGGGCGTTTGACGAGCTTTTGGGCGAGCGAGGGATCTCACGGCACTATACCGAGGAGAACCTGGCAGAGGATCTCGAGTATGCCCGAAGCCATCAGTGATTCGTCCACACTGATTCACCTTGCAGGAATTGGCCGCTTGGGGCTCTTGAAAGCGTTTTATGATAAGATCTTCATTACGCCCGCGGTCTGGAGGGAGGTGGTAGAGGAGGGAGGGGGAAGACCGGGCGCGCAGGAGATCAAGGAAGCGCATACCTCGTCTTGGATTGAGATAGTTGCACCGTCTAACGAGTCGCTCGTCAGATTGCTGGAGCGTGAATTGCATAAAGGCGAGGCGGAAGCGATTGCGTTAGCGACTCAGATCAGCATTAGAAGAGCGGCGCCCTTGATTTCCGATGCTACATTACCGAGGAATGAAGATCTTCCGCTCTTCACCTCGAATGCCAAACCATAATAAAAGGTTCGCGTATGCCTGCTTAAGGCCCTGATGCTGTTGCGCTGATTTCGGTGGAGAAGCTGCCCTTGTTGCCCTTGCGATCGACCGTGCAGATCTTGAAGTAATAGATGGCATCCTCGATGAGGTCGCGATTGCGGAAGGAGTTGGTTGCTGGCCGGCCCACGAGCGTCGCGGCGGAAGGCGTGAAGCTGGGCGTGGTGCTGCGGTGGACTTCGTAGTGATCCACCTCGCTCGGATCATGCGCGTTCCAGTGCAAGACGATCGAGAGCGAGGGCGCGTAGAACTCGGCGCGCAGACCGGAGATCGTGGTGGGCGCGAGGATATCGTAGGCCGCGGGAACGGATAGCGCGAAGAGGCGCTGCTCGATGTCGTAGGCGGATCTCAGCAAAAGCGACGCGAGCACGGGCGCGGTGATAGGTTCATTCCTTCGCATCCCGGTCATCGAAGATGAAGAGCTCCTCGATCGTCGTCTGCAGCACCCTCGCGATCTGATGGGCTAGTTTGAGCGAGGGATTGTATTTCCCCTTCTCCAGAAAGAGAATGGTCTCTCGCCGCACGCCCACCAGCTTCGCGAGCTCCTCCTGGGTCAGATTGTACCGTGCCCGGAATTCCTTGATCCGTGTCCTCATGGCGCACTAGTGATCCAGCCCTTTCGCGCTGTGGTACGCGTAGAAGCTCAGCTGCAGGATGAGCAACGCGCACACGGCGAATGCCAGCGTGAGCCCACTCAGCTCGAACGCCTCAGGGCCGTTTCTGCTCAACGCGACGAGCACGGCCGCGATCACGGCGAACACGAGCAAGCCAACCCGGAGAGCGCTATACGACGCCTTCTCAGCTAACCGGTAGACCAGCTCGTCCTCCAGCACCTCGGTTACCCGCCTCTTGCAGAGGATCTTCAGGACTAGCCCGGCAATCACGGCCACTACAGGGAGTACATAATTCCCTGTGGTTACCGACCAGCCGACCGCCGCCCCGACCATCACGGTCAGTACGATCCCGCACCACGCGTACTGCTTTCGGTTCATCTTTTCACCTCCTCCCTATTTCACATCGCACTTCCGGCTGGAGCACCAGCGAACTACCTGCATCGAACGCACCAAACTGAACAGCATCGTGCCAAGTGGCTGTGCCACAATTACTAGCGTTCTCGCTTCCTTCCATCTTCATCGCCCTTTTTTTCCCCACTACGTACGTCTGCCATTATCATTACCTATTTCGGTTCTGTTAAAAGGAGCGTTGGTCAAATGGGGTTGTTCAAAAGGGGTTGGTGGCGTTTGACTGCCTTTTACGCACTCTTTCCTACTTTGCTCTTCTCATAACCATCAAAAGCGAAAAATAAGCCGTTTAGGAGGTAATAAAAATTGGTAGAAAGCGAAGCGAAAAATACCGAAAATGATTTAAAGGATGCTAACGAAGTTGAGGGTACGGAGAAGGAAAGGAAGATGCCGACAAAGAAGACTACCGCAAAAAGAACAACAAGAAAAAAGCCTTCGAGCGGTGTTAAAAAAGGACGGCCAAAAATGAAAAAACCGTCTCCTAGAAAAAAAAGGAAATGATAGCTATGGAAGTTGTTGTCCCACATTTATATATAGATACCAATATCATTGTTGACATAATAGAGGGGCAACGTCGAAGTTCTATACATCTTATTGAAACAATAAAGGAGCGTGGGTGGTTTTGTTCAACAGCTAATTTTTCAATGATGGAGATTTTGGATGTTAGAAAGGATAACGATTACATTTTAAAAAAGTTGAGTGAAGGAGCTACACTAAAATATATTTTACGACATAGACATGAGAGAGATCTGTCTAAAGATACTTTAGATAATGTCTATAAGAAGGTTTACAATAATTTTTTTATACAATATAAATTTGTAAAATTCTATTGGTTAACAAAAAGTGGTTGGGATGAAGCGATTCGTATTTGTTCTGAGTCTAATATCTCTGCACAGGATTGTATACATCTTGCTACTGCACTTGAAGCTGGATGTGATATTTTAGTTACATCTGATAAAACATTTAAAAAATATTCTGCGGAATTTATTAAAACTTGTCTCCCAGAAGGGGTTAATAAATCATTACGTGAATTAGGATTTGAGATTTGAGGAGAGAATGATTTCTCATTCCCTCCCATGCGCCACCGCCTTCGTAAGCAACCCTAACCATCGGTTCCCACCCAACTCTAAATCCAAACCTGCCATCTGCGCGGGCGTTTTGCCTGCCAAGCCCATGTGCGGGCGTATGAAATTATAGTAGATTTGCTGCCCGTCAAGTATCGGTGTCTCTTCATCCTTCAAACCCCTTAGCACCTTCGTCCTTTCCCGTATCGTGCCGTGCAATCGCTCAATGAGGTTGTTATTCTCCCTGTCTTGTATGCCAACGTTCCTCAGATGCTCCGTTACCCTCACGGTGTCAAACTCCTTTCGTATCGCCTTGGGATACTGGCGCAACCCATCCGTAACGATCTTGCGCGGTCTTCTGTTATGTACTGTCCGCTTCGCGGTCTGGAACAGCCTTCGCGCATCTTCCAACCGCTTCGTATCAGAGACCACATGCGCGAGTTGGAAGCGCGTATCTCTGTCCATGACGTTCCAAAGCCATTGTAGTTTGCCGTGGATGCTCACCGTCATCTCGTCCGTGTGCCATACATCCGATACTTCCGGCTCCAATGTGCTTACGTAATCGCTTAGGATACCGATATATCGCTCAATCCAATTGTAAATCGTGCCGTAGCTTACATCCAAGCTGTAAAACTGTTTTACATGGTCTGCGATCTTACGCAGGCTCACGCCTTTAAAGTAGAGATCGAGCGTCAATGTAATGAGCTGCGGGCTGAACTTCAATCGCTGAAACTCGCCATTATTCACGAATTTACGTTGGCAGTGCTTGCAGAAGTAATTCTGCTTGCCGTTCTTCGTGCCGTACTTTATCACATCGGGAGAGCCGCAGAACTTACATACTGGATTCTCCTCGTCCTCAACAGCCGTTTTTACCTCTTCCTTTGCCAGCTTCTTCTTCAATGCAAGCCAGAACTTAACCGCGTAAATATGCTTGCATGTAATATCTCTTGTCTCGTGATCGGGGCAGGAGCAATGCCACCCCCCGTCCCTTATCCGTACCGTATATAGCTTATCTGAGGTCTGCGAATGAACCGTAAACTCATTCTCGTTTACCTGAACAGGCTCACCGATGCTAGCGAGGATTTCACATCCCCGCACCGCCCTTCTGTCTTCTTTTTTTCTTCTGCCTGCTTCCATCCGTCCGCTTTTTTCGTCCATCTTTCATCTCACCTTTTACCTTTTATTTTACCTATAAATAGGTATATTGGTGGGGGATATTTAAGCTTTTCGGTGTTTATCGGTAAAATTAGTGCCAAAGAATAGGTAACTTTATATACCCGCATGTTTTATAAAGTATCGGTGAGAATGTATGGCTGAGATGGGGGATAAGACGACTTTACACGCGGCGACTTCTAAAAGTAAGTCGCTCCGAACGACCGTTCCGATAACGGTTGCGCGGCAGTTCAAGCTAGAAGAAGGCGATGCGCTGCGGTGGGAGCTAAAAGCGAAGAAGAAGGATGAGTTTGAAATTATCGTGACTCCTGTCAAGAAGGGTGGGGAAAGGTGAGAAAATGATTTTTTTATTTAAGGATCCAGTAATGATAAATTTTTATACTCCATCTCTACTACCTATTAAAAACCATGCTTGAGAAACAAGGGGAAATGCCCATGAAAGAAAGCATCTCTTCGGCTAAAAAGAAAGGAGGTACGGGGAAGGCTGAAAAGAAGAAGGAAAAAAAAGAAACTATGGAAGATTTAATAAAAAAATTAGAGGGAATACGTGGGTCAAAAGTTATTTCTCTCTTCTATCCTTCGCCTTCGAGTATTACTCATGATACCGTTGCAGATGTTTACGACCTTCTAAATACCAAACTTGAAGAACCTGTTGACAAATTGGATGTTATAATTGATTCTCACGGGGGGGATATTGATGCTAGTTTCCATATTGTAAAATTATTGAGACGTTTTGTAAAACCAAACGGTGAATTGAACTTTATTATTCCACGATATGCTAAATCAGCAGCTACCTTAATAACCGCAGGGGGTGATAAAATTTGTATGGGATCGACCTCTGAAATAGGACCTTTAGATCCGCAAATAACCCGTGTAACCATCAAAGATGGCAAACCTTTTGAAGGTGAATCGTTTTCGCCTTTAGCTATATCATCGACAATTAATTTCCTTAAAGAATTATTAAAAAAAGGGAGGAAAAAAGGTGCAGAAGAAAATACAATGCTTGCTCAGTTATTGGTTGATAAGCTACTTCCTCTTTCTTTAGGGCAATATTTGAAATCATTAGATATAGGGAAATCATATACTCAGAAACTTTTGCTAACAAGAATGTTTAATGAGAATGACGAGAAGAAGGTAGAAGAGATATCAGAAAGACTTGTCAGAGGATATTCCCATCACGGCTATTGTATTGACATAGATGAAGCCCGCGAGATAGGATTAGTTGTTGATGAACTTGATGAAACGCAATGGGAAATAGTCTGGAGGATATATAAACTCTACAGGCAAAAGGCTGATGAATTAATGGGGAAAGTGATGGAAAAGTGAGGAAGAAAATGCACGAATACGATGAGTTACTGAAAAAAGTAAAAAAGATAGAAGAGGGCGGCAGCGAAAAGAAAGAAGTTACAGAACCATTGAAACAGAAGGTTGTGAAACTATCTGATTCTGCGTATATGTGGGTAATAGCTAGTGAGAAGTAGGCGATCAGGCACAAAGAGAATCTTTACGATTTGTTTGAACGTGCGTTGAGAAAAGAACTTGAAGTATTGAAGAACAAAGCTTAAGGGCAAAGGTTCTAGCATCGAAAAAGTTGATTGGTGGAGTGATGGATTAGCTTATTAATATCCAAATGTATGAACAAGCAAAACAGATAATTAAGGAACGTATCGATTTTTATAAAAAAATTATCGATGAGAACAGAATTAGTATATATAATGAGCCAAACACTAGAAAGGGGCTAATATTACCATTATTTAATGCTCTAGGTTGGAAAACAGATGATGCTTCTGAAGTTACAGAAGAATATAAAA
>Ga0136653_10000797_pt1 | contig 16684 bp, 16 predicted proteins | sample LakKivw275mmetaG_FD_94866 | JGI IMG/M metagenome (GOLD analysis project Ga0136653, IMG submission 94866) | Anoxic lake water microbial communities from Lake Kivu, Rwanda to study Microbial Dark Matter (Phase II) - Lake Kivu water 275m metaG... | ecosystem: Environmental > Aquatic > Freshwater >...
AACTGGCGGTGCACGTCAAATTCATACATATGCGCATTTATGATAAAAACCCATACTAGACATTCAAGGCTTGTTGTGGTAAATAGTAGTGGAAAATCGAACCTTATCAGAAAATAAATAAAGGAGGGTGACTTATGGCAGAAAACAAGACGTGGATGCCAACGGTGGCAGGTATACTGGATATTATCGCTGGTGGTTGGGGTATCATTCTCGCTTTTATATTTATTTTCATCGGCGCTATCGCCCGGTTTGTTCCCGATGTCCCCCCATACCTCTTCCCCATTTTCACGGCGCTGGCCTTTCCTTTTATTATCGGCGGCATAGTGGCTATTATTGGCGGTATATATGCCTTGAAAAGGAAAATCTGGGGATTGGCTCTGGCCGGCTCCATCTGTGCCTTCTTCCCTTCCTGGATACTCGGGTTAACGGCTATCGTTCTTGTCGTATTATCAAAGAAAGAGTTCGAATAAGTACCGGGTTAGACCCTGAGCAGACTAAATAGACAGGAGGGGAAAATGGAAAACCAGTGGATGTCAAAAGCCGCCGGCATACTGGATATTGTAGCCGGCTCGTTGGGCGTTCTAATGAGCCTATTACTGGGTCTATGGCTCGCCTTTTTCTCTTATTTCACAAGTTTCCCAACTGGTCCAGGTTACGGATTCGAAGATTTCCCAATGCGATTCATGGCGCTTATCATGATACCGTGGGCCATAATCATGCTTGTCGCCGGAATTCTGGCGATAGTAGGCGGAACTTATGCGCTTAAGAGAAAAGGATGGGCGGTGGCGCTGGCAGGCTCTATCGGCGCTGTAATCAGCCAGCTGGCTCTGGGTATCGTCGCCATTATCTTCACGGTTATGGGGAAAAACCAGTTCGAATAGATGCTAGAGCGGCGCTACTTATGCCACAGCTGCATATGCTGTCTGTGCGCTTCGGTAATCATCCCCGGCGCTAAATACTTATCATAGAAATTCACATCCAGGTGATGGACCTGCAGCCAGACCGGAATTAGTTTTGTGTCGGTGGTAGCCGGTATCCGCCCGTAGGTATCGAAGACATAACTACAGATTGCCTTGACCTGGTCTATTGAAGTCTTCGATGGGACATGGAAGTCCGGTTGAACCTTGCTCCAATCTTTGAAAGCGGTCACTCCCTTATACCCTGCTGCGTGCGTGCCGCCGCGTCCGAACTTCTTTTCCACAAAGGCATCTACCGCCTCATTCATATCTTTGAAATAAGGCGGGCAATAAGCCTCATAGATTTTATCCAGACCAACGGGATTTAGTCTGCCATTCTTTAGTTCCTGCGCCCGGAAACCGAGACCTTTGCTCATGGGCGTTATACCCAGCATTATCTGGCCGGTGTAACCGCCGAACATAACCGCTCCCAGCCCCATGGCTTCAGCCGCCAGATGGATATTCTCCAATATTAAATACGCCGGTGCCAGATTGTTCATCATCAGGTTCTGTTCAAAGGATGTTAGATTCACCTGCGGTCCCCTGAGCTTACCGGCATCCAGCCAGGGCTGCAATCCGGCGAACTGGCCTTTCTGGTCGTCAAATATTCTGTAACCAAAACCCTCGGTCTCGAAAATTCCGAGTAAAAAGTTAATATATTCCCCAGTCTGGTCGATGATGGGAATGAAGACCGTCGTGCCGGGCTTGTTCGTGTTCCAGTGCATGGCACCAAGAAGCGCCCTGGGCACGAACTCCACCCGCTCGTCCATTATTTTGACGCAGTCCTCCTTATAATAGGTCATGATTCTTTCCCAGTCGGCTTCAGTCTCCATTTCCACGGGCTTCGTGGCTTTCTTAGGGTCGTAGACAAACGTGCCGTTATCGTCCGTAAAAAACAGCTTAGCATTATGAACATTCGATGGATAAGGTGTAGCGCTGCCCAGCCAGGCATTGAAGCCTCCTCCGGCAAGTCTGGTGGAAAGGTCACCGGCGATGCTTCCCGTTATGCCGGCTCCCGACCAGCACAATATTGCCGTCTCGATATCATTCAACGGAACCGGGGGCTTGGTTGATGCATACTGTGTGGCGCCGTCAGGCAAGGTGCAGCCCAGTGGAAATCTTCTCGACCTGCGGTGGGCGATAGCTTCCAGCAGCGGATATTTAAATGCCTGCTTTACCTCTTTTTTATCAGCCATGGACATATTACCTGTCTCCCTTCAAATGTGTAGATTTTTGGTTCCACTGAACGTGACAACTGCGAAGGATTCGCAACAGCATTTGAGGCTGTCGTTTGGGCTGGCCTACGACTTGGATTTTTCCAGAAGTCCGGCAGCGCCCTGCTGTATATTCTGGCGGGTATTTACCGCCGTGATCGTCTCATAATTCAAGCCGATGTCCAGCGGATATGACATGGCCACATTCATGGCTCGCTTGGCGCCCTGTATCAACGGCGGAGCAATGGCCACTATCTCCTGAGCCAGCTTTTTCGCCTCTTCCATTAATTTATCCAGTGGATAAACATGCTGAATCAGACCTATTCTCAGCGCCTCGGCAGCATCTATACGGCGTCCCGTAAAAATCAGCTCCTTGGCTTTGCCGGCACCAATGAGCTTGGTCAGGCGCTGGGTGCCACCGAAGTCGGGAATAGTTCCGAGCTGTACTTCAGGTATACTGAAAACGGCAGTGTCTGAGGCCAGACGAATATCACAAACCAGCGTCATCTCAAATGCCATGCCCAGGCAATAGCCATTTATAGCAGCAATGACCGGAACGGGCAGTTCTTCTATTTTCCTGTAAGCCCTTCCGGCTATCTGGAGAGTCTCGAAGTCCGACCGGGAAGGCTGATTTAATACAGTGTCAGCACCTCCGGACATGGCAGCTTTCAAATCCAGGCCGGCACTGAAAGCACGGTCGCCGGCGCCGGTAAGTATAACGGCTCGTATTTCAGTATCAGAAAGTATATTTTCAGCAGCCGTGGACAGCCCCTCCAGCAACTCACCGTTTACAGCATTCCTTACTTCCGGCCGGTTAAGGGTAACTAATGCCACCCTATCTTTTACTTCAAATAACACCACATTGCTCTTAGACATATCTAGGTCTCCTTTCGATTAGTTCTTCACAAAAATAAATCACAGGAAAAAGCTACTTCTCTTTGGACGACGAAAATACGAAGGATATCCGGATATTAAAGCGGCTCTTGCTTCTTCTTCAGTGTAGCGATCAGACTGTCCAGAGGTATAGCGGTCAGGGTCAATGTTTGAAGTCCACCTCTGGCACTCAAATGTATGGCCACTTTAGCCGCAATCTCATCACTGGGTGCTTCGACAATGTTGACGAAATCATACTGCCCCAGCAGCCCGTACTGGGCCAGTATTTTAACGCCCATGTATTCTACTTCTTTGTTAAGCTCCTTAAGCAGCTCAGGATATTCTTCCATCCTTTTCCGGCCTTCGCCGGTTAGCGTGGTCAGCATAAGATAATAGGCCATGGCTACCTCCTTCCCGGTGGAATTGTGTCGCATTCATTATATTCTCAGTCGGCGTGAAATTCTAGCCCTACCTTGACACCTCGAATAGGAAAGTTTACAATTTGACGTTGCCAAAAAACGTTAAGGACGATTTATAATTTATTATAGGAAGGAGTGATGCCATGTGTCCGAAGTAAGACTTTCACAGGGAGAAAGCTTTGAGAGTCTACTACGACGGTTCACCAAGAAGGTACAGCAGCAAGGCATAATCAGCGAAACGCGCCGTCGTGGGTTTTATGAAAAGCCCAGCATAAAACGTAAGAGAAAAGAAGCAGCTAAACGGCGAAAAAGCTCCAGGAGCAGCAGCTAAAAGATGTCCCTAGCGGAAAAAATCAGGTCCGACCTCGAACAGTCAATAAGAAAGAAAGACCAGCTACGATGTTCCGTGCTGCGTCTACTGTTGTCGTCTGTGCACAATGCTGAAATCGCACAGCAAAGAAAGTTAGACGACGACGGTATATTAATTGTCATAGATAAAGAAGCCAAGATGCGCCGTGAGAGCATCGAGGCTTTTAAGAAAGGCAACCGCCCCGAATTAGTGGCTAAAGAGAAAGCGGAACTGGCAATTCTTTTGGAATACCTGCCCGAGCAGATGACGCGGGAACAGATTGTGGCCGCAGCCAGTAAAGTAATCGGCGAACTGGGGGCATCAAGCATGAAGGACAAGGGCAAGGTTATGTCCCAGCTTATGCCTCAGCTCAGGGGAAAAGCTCAAGGGCAAGAGGTCAGCGAAGTCGTTAACCAGCTTTTAAGCGGCACCTAGATTAAAATCTTGCCCGGTTTGAAACATAATTAGCAGGCGGCAGACCATGCCGCCATCTTTTTACTGTGAGTATCGTTATGAAATTCGGCATCATCATTTTCCCAGGCACCTGGAGCGACAGGGACTGTTACTATTCCCTCAACAATATATTAAAACAAAAAGTTGATTATATCTGGCATAAGGAGACCGACCTTTCCGGATATGACTGCGTTATCCTGCCCGGTGGTTTTTCCTACGGAGATTATCTGCGGCCGGGAGCGATAGCCAGATTTTCACCGGTAATGACAGCCCTTGAAGGTTTTGCTTCCCGTGGGAAACTTACAATAGGCATCTGCAACGGATTTCAAATTTTGTGCGAATCCGGACTGCTCCCTGGCGTACTTCTTAGAAATATCCACCTGGAATACCGCTGCCAGTGGGCGTACCTTAAGGTTGAAAATAAGTCTACCGCTTTTACCTCAAACTGCCAGAACGGGCGGGCGTTGAAGATACCCATATCGCACTATGAGGGTAGATACTATGCCGATGATGCCACGCTCGCACAACTGGAGAACTACAATCGTGTTGTTTTCCGCTATGCCACTCCGGAAGGCCAGGTAACGGAGGCATCAAATCCCAACGGCTCCTTGCATAACATCGCCGGCATTATCAACAAAAAAGGCAACGTCCTGGGCATGATGCCGCATCCGGAACGCTCCTGTGAGGCACTGTTAGGCAGCACAGATGGAAACTTAATCTGGGAGTCAATAATTGCCGGTATCTAAAGAAGCGCTGGACGAAATCGCTCTGAGCCAGCAGGAGTACCAGCTTATTGTGGAAAAGCTGGGCAGGGAACCTACCGAGGTCGAGCTGGGCATGTTCGGTGCGCTGTGGAGCGAGCACTGTGGCTACAAGCATTCCAAAGCCCTGCTCAAACAATTACCTTCCACCAGCAAACGGGTACTGGTTAAGCCGGGCGAGGAAAATGCCGGGGTTATCGACATCGGCGACGGGCTGGTAATAATAGTGAAGATAGAGTCCCACAACCACCCTTCGTATATCGAGCCTTATCAAGGCGCGGCCACCGGCGTCGGCGGCATCGTGCGCGATATTTTTACCATGGGAGCCCGACCGATTGCCCTGATGAATTCTTTGCGCTTCGGCCCGTTAACCGATGCTCACAATAGATATCTTTTCGGCGGTGTCGTTGGCGGCATCGCCGGCTACGGCAACTGCCTGGGTATACCCGATGTTGGCGGCGAGATTTACTTCACAGACTGTTACTCCGACAATCCTCTGGTAAATGCACTGTGCCTGGGCATCGCTGAAGCCAGGCATCTGGTCAGGGCCAGGGCTTATGGAGAAGGAAATCTATTGATGCTGGTTGGCGCCGATACCGGTCGTGACGGCATTCACGGCGCCTCAGGCCTGGCTTCAAGGACTTTTGAAGACGAGCGCGAACTCAGGTCCACGGTCCAGGTAGGCAATCCATTTCTGGAGAAGCTGCTTATAGAAGCCTGCCTCGAACTTTCCAAAACCGACTGGATTGCCGGCATGCAGGACCTGGGTGCGGCCGGTTTAACCAGCTCGGCGGTGGAATCAGCCAGCAGGGGCGGCTGTGGTATTGAAATCGACGTCCTTAAGGTCCCGCGCCGCGAAAAAGGCATGACACCTTATGAGGTAATGCTGTCGGAGTCACAGGAAAGGATGCTGGTGGTGGTCAAGAAAGGCTATGAGCATAAAGTAAAAGCTTTATTTGACCGCTGGGAGCTGCGCTCGGATATAATCGGCTTTGTTAACGGCAATAACCTCGCCAGGATTAAAGAGGGAGATAAAGTGGTTGCCGAAGTGCCGGTGAACATGTTGAGCTCATCTCCCGTATATCGAAAGCGGGTAAATAAGCCGCAGTGGATTGAGGGGCTGCAGTCCTTGGATGTGGCTTCGGTTCCCGATTTACCGGCCAGGAAAGTAAAAACAACACTGCTCCGCCTCCTGTCATCACCCAACATCTCCAGCAGACGGTGTGTCTATCGCCAGTACGACCATCAGGTTGGCGATGATACCGTGGTGGTTCCCGGCAGCGATGCCGCAGTAATTCGTATTAAAGGCACGAAAAAGGCAATATCACTGACAACGGACGGCAACGGCCGCTATTGTTACGTAAACCCGTACCTGGGCGGTGTTATCGCCGTGGCTGAGGCCGCCAGAAACCTGGTCTGCAGCGGAGCTCAGCCGCTGGCAGTTACGGATTGCCTCAACTTCGGCAACCCGGAGAAAGACGATGTCTACTATCAGCTGAAAGAATGTATTGCCGGCATGGCACGCGCTTGCCGGGAACTCAAGCTGCCGGTCATCAGCGGCAATGTCAGCCTTTATAATGAAACCAGAGGCGAAGGCATATATCCAACGCCGGTGGTGGGAATGGTCGGGCTTATCGATGACGTGGCCAAGCACTGTACGTCGGGATTTAAAAAGGAAGGTGACCTTGTATTCTTGCTCGGGGAAGGTATAAATATTGACGGCAGCATTGGCGGAACTGAATATCTCGAGCTGATGCATAGAATGGTCAAGGGCAATCCACATATTGATTTGGAGAAAGAGAAGAGGCTGCAGCGCTGCTGTCTTGAGGCAATCAAAAGAGGTCTGATAAACTCAGCCCATGATTGCTCTGAAGGAGGACTGGCCGTTGCCCTGGCTGAAAGCTGTCTGGCTAGCGGCATGGGCTTTATCGGTTCCCCATGGGATATAGACGGTCGGTTGGACGCAGCACTTTTTGGTGAAGCACAATCCAGAATAGTCGTGTCAATAGCGCCTAAATCATCCTGGAAATTGCAGAAACTGGCGGACCGTTTCCAGGTTGACGCTGTCAGACTCGGGGTCGTCAGTGGCAGACGATTTATACTCAATGGATATGTTGACTTGCCTCTTAAGGAGATAGGGGAGGCGTGGAGTGGTGGTCTCGAGAAATTGTTATAAACATGAACGGAGGAAACACTTGGCCGAAATCAGTGCTTTCTTAGGTGTTCGCTACAACCAGGAACTTGTAGAAGATATGGCAAAGGTCATCTGCCCGCCATACGATGTCATCTCACCGGAACAGCAGAAGGCTTACTATAAAAAAAGCGACTACAACGTAATCCGCCTTGAGCACGGCATGGCCATGCCCCATGACTCCAAGACAAATAACAGGCATACCCGCGCCTGCACTACTTTCAATCAATGGCTCAAGGAAAGGGTGCTGCAAATAAACCACGTGCCTTCATTCTATATCCACGAACATACTTTTACATATCAGAATATTAGGAGAAGACGTCTCGGATTAACTGCCTGCGTCAGGCTTGAACCGTGGGAGAAAAAGGTGATATTTCCGCACGAGAACACGGTACCTGGTATTAAGAGCGACCGATTGGAACTTATGCTCGCCTGTCCGGTTAATTTCAGTCCGCTGCTCGGTCTCTACGAAGACCTCGGCCAGAAGATTACCAAGCTTCTGGGAGTTCAGTCAGGTCGTAAGCCGACAATCGAATTTGCCGACGGCGGGGAAGCGCACAGGCTCTGGGTGGCTAACGAACCAGAATTCGTTCAGAGAGTAAGTCATTTTCTGGCCTCCAAGCCGATATACATTGCCGACGGCCATCACCGCTACGAAACGGCCCTGGCCTACAGGGATGAAAGACAGCAACAATCAAAAAATGTTAAAGGCAATGAAGCCTATAACTTCGTCATGATAACACTGGTCTCCTTCTCCGATCCCGGACTGGTGGTATTGCCGGTACACAGGCTGATAGGTAATTTATCGGGCGACTCGCTGAGCAAAGTTAGAGGAATACTCGAAGCGCATTTCGAATTGATACCGAGCGCTTTAGATGAGGGCGTCATACCCGAGACCACCGGAGCTACCGCCAGGGTCCTGGGACTTGAGCCCGGGAAAATTGTAGCGCTGAAGCTCCGCCAATCATCGGCTTTAAAAGAGTTAATGCCGCAGGGCCACTCCCACACCTACAACAGGCTCGATATAAGTATTGTCCAGCACCTCATCATTGACAAGCTGGCAGCCATGGACAAACACGTCAGCGTTGCCTATACGCCGAATGCAGCGGAAGCCAGCAGGCTCATAGAAAACGGAGATTATAAGCTGGCTTTTCTGTTGAACAATATACCGGTGTCCACAATTAAATCAATTGCCGATTCCAATGACAAGATGCCCGGCAAATCAACCTATTTCTATCCCAAGCTGCCCACTGGCCTGGTGCTTAACCGGCTGGAGGGCACTCTATAAGACAACATGCCCTGAAACGACTATTAATAGCGAGGGTAACATAATTGATGTCCTGACTGCCCAGCTCATTTTCATTTCTTAAGTCTTCGCAGAACGGCCTCGCTCTTCAGCTCCCGGAGAGCATCGGCAGCAATCCATCGAGCCGCCTTCGAGTCCAGTAGCTGTATCTCCTCCGCCGTTTTTATTGCCGTTTTGTTCAAGTTATAGTTCTTTTTCCCTATCGTTCTAAGAGCCCAGTTGACGGATTTCTTGACGAAGTTGCGCTCGTCGGTGGCTGCCCGAACTATCACTGGCAGTAACCTGATGAACTGCTCATCGCCGGCTTTTTTATCATGCCACGCCATACAGGCCAGTAGCGAAAAGGCAGTCCTTTTAACGAGCTCCTCTTCCCGGTCCGACCAGTCGACAATTTTATTCCAGGCCAGCGGGCTCTTTTCAAAAAGATTCATGCATACCTGGTCACACACATCCCAGGAGTCAATGTCTTTCACCCATTGCTCCATCTGCCGCTCGGTTACTTTATCAGGTTCATCAACAATGGCTGCCACGATTCTGGCTTCGGCTATACCGGTTTTCCATAACTCAAGCGCCAGCTCGTGGTTTTTGCCCGTTTCTTTGGCCAGTTTTCTCATCTCAGGAACGGATACGCCCAGTCTATGTTCAACTGCCATTCCATATCTGGCCATTCCTTCCAGCTGGTCCGGCCTGGCTTTGCTCCGTAGCTTATCGAGAACGTCTTTAACCCAAGCCATTGCTAATTCCTATTAGTTCCTGATGCAGATGACGTGAGGGTTTTCAATCTGTAACGCGTGATTTTAGATAAATAATTTATTTGCTGATGGCAAAAGGATAATTACTCGTCTCGTTACAGGGCATTGACCTTGCCAACGCTATAGGCTGCGTAGTTATCGCGGCCCTGTTCCTTGACCCAGTACATGGCAATATCGGCGTTCCTTATCAAAGCCTCTGAATCCTCGCCATCATCGGGGTAAGCAGCGAATCCGACGCTGGTAGTAATACGAATCTTATAGCCGTTTATGGGATACGGTTTTCGAAAGGCTTCCAAAATCTTCTTGGCCACTTTTACAGCATCTTCTATCCGGTTGATTTTGGGCAGCAAAACCAGGTACTCATCTCCACCCACCCGAGCCACCGTATCGCTCTTGCGCACCAGTGAAACTAGCCGTTGCCCGGCAGCCATCAAAACCTTATCTCCCATGCTGTGACCATAGGTATCATTAACTATTTTAAACCGGTCCAGGTCCAGCATCATCACCGCCAACTTAGTCTTGTTGCGTCGAGCCGCCTCCAGGGCAACGTTGAGAACCTCGCTGAGCACCATCCTGTTGGGTAACCCGGTCAAGAAATCATGGGTGGCTATATCATGGAGTTCACGCTCCAGCCTGATACGCTCTGTGACATCACGGGATATACCGCGGAAAGCGATGACCTTGCCTGTTTCGTCCTTTATGGCAGAAACTGATAGTTCCTCAAATCCTATGTTGCCATTTCTATCCACAAACTTGTAGGCGAGCCCTTTCATGGTTTCTCCGGTACGAAAAACCCTGTTGAAATCCCTGTAAATTACGTCAATATCTTGTTTAACTGTAAATGTTCTATAGTTCATCCCAATCAATTCTTCTTTTTTAGAATAGCCCAGGATCCGGCACATCGAATCATTGACGAACGTGAAATTACCTTCCAGGTCCGTTTCAAAGTAGTTGTCCTGTATTTCTTCGAGGATGGTCCTGTACCTCTCTTCCGATCTCTTCAAATCTTCTTCAAGTCGCTTGCGTTCGGTAATATCAAAGACAATCGCCATGCCGGAGGTCAAGATATTATTGCGAACAATGGGGGATACAGAAGGGTAGATCCAAACGATATGCCCGTCTTTATGCTTTGCCCTGAATTCCAGGTGATACTCTGCCTCAGGATGTGCCAGACCCTCTGCGAACTTCTCCATGACCATTGCTATGTCGTCTGGATGAATAAATTTAGCAAATGGTTCTCCGGTAAGTTCTTTTTGGGAATAGCCGAGCATTTTACAAAATGCCTGATTTACAAAGGTTATGCGACCACTCGGCTCTCCGATCAGAACTCCCGCTCCACCGGTCTCAACTATGCCGCGATATATTGCCTCGCTCTCGGCCAAAGCCTCTTCTGCCTTTTTTAGCTCGGTTATATCAAGGAAGCTACCCACAGTGGCACGCTTTCCTTTGAATTCAGTTGAGATGACCTTTTCCAGAACCCAGATTACTTCCCCGTTTTTCTTGGTGAACCGGTATTCATAAGGCACCGAGCTGCCGCCTTTTAGACTCTCTATGGCCTTTTTTCTTACCACCTCTCTATCTTCGGGATTAACCAGGTCCAGGGAGTATTTGCCCAGTAGTTCCGCCTCCGAATAGCCCGTCAGCTGCAAGAATAGCGGATTTACATATCGGAATTTACCATTCTGGACGATATAGATACCCGTCCCGGCACAACGCATCAATGCTTGAGCCAGCTCTGGCGACTCATCAAATTTGGCCATATCCGCTCAGTTCCTTAAAATTAGCCAATTATGATATTTATGGGTGAAAAAGGCAAGCTATCAACCAGGACCGATGGTTTTCACCGTATCTCATTACAGTAACCTTAACCAAACCTATAGTTTAAACCGTCTCTACATCTTGACCACTTTGGCAGTATGCACATCCCCCAAATCGAGGATTTGCTGTATCTGTTTTTCCGGCAATGGCTCATCAAGGGCTAAAATCATCAGCGCCTGTCCTCTGGGTTTAAGGCGTGCCAGCAGCATGGAGCTGATGTTTATATCCGCTTTCCCGGTTATAGTGCCCACAGCACCGATAAGACCGGGTCGGTCGCGGTGGTCGCTGAATAGGAAGTAACCGCCGGTTGGTACAATATCCACCCAGAAATCGTTTATGCGCACAATATGGGTTTCTCCACGCAAAACAGTCCCGGCAACTACCGTCGTGCCGGCATCTGTTACGGTTTCCAGTGTAATCATACTGGCGTAATTCTCGCAGGCCGTTTCTTTTTGCTCAACAATCTTTATTCCGCGCTGTGCAGCAATGACCGTGGCGTTCACCAGATTTATTCTTTCTTCACTGATGCCTTCCAGCAATCCCCCGATAATCGAAGCCTTTATAGCTGCGGTATCATAGCCGGCGATTTCACCGTTGTATTTGATGCGGATGTTATTTATCTGTCCTTCCATCAGTTGTCTGGCTAAACTTCCCAGCGTCGAAGTCACCTGTATGAAAGGCGCTAAAACGGATAGGAGCTCGGCGGGAATTTGGGGAGCATTTACGGCATATCTGGCAGGCTGCCCTTTTAGCACCGCCATTACCTGTTCCACTACCTCGAGAGCCACGTTAACCTGCGCTTCCGTAGTCGAGGCACCCAGATGAGGTGTTACGATTATCCTGTCATTCTTGAAAAGTACGCTATCGGTCACCGGCTCTTTGACAAAGACGTCCACAGCAGCTCCGGCAACTTTGCCTTCCTCCACCGCTTTAACCAGTGCTTCTTCGTCGATAAGGCCGCCACGAGCGCAGTTGATAATTCTAACGCCCGGTTTCATTTTGGCCATCTCTTTAGCCCCGATGAGCATTTTGGTCCGCGCAGTCAATGGCAGATGAAGAGTAATAAAGTCAGACTCTTTGAACAGTTGCTCCAATTGAACCAGTTCTACACCCAGGTTACGTGCATACTCACTCGAGACGAACGGGTCGTAACCCATGAGCCGCATGTTAAAAGCTTGACCCCGTCTGGCAACTTCGGAGCCGACATTGCCAAGACCAACGATACCTAGGGTCTTACCTCTTAATTCGATCCCCATATAATCGCTGCGCTGCCAGGCACCTGATTTTAGCTTGGCATTTGCCTGTGGTATATGGCGGGCCAGAGCCAGCATCATGGCTACCGTATGTTCAGCCGCCGCGATAGTATTGCCGGTTGGTGCATTGACCACGACGATGCCCTGTCTGGTCGCTGCTTCCACGTCGATATTGTCCAGTCCCACACCAGCCCGCGCGATAACTTGAAGTTTTTTCCCGGCTTGAATAATATCGGCAGTCGCCTTTGTCTCGCTCCTGACCACCAGTGCTTCATAATCGCCGATAATATCTTTGAGCTCATCAGGTTTCAAGCCGGTCTTAACATCCACCTCAGCCTGAGCCTTTAAGGCCTCTATACCTACCTTAGCTACCGGGTCAGCAACAAGTATTTTCATAGCTCCAACCCCTTTGTATGATTTCTATTTTTAAGCGTTACTATTTTTCGCCAATCTGTGCGAAGCGCCGTTTTCCGACCTTAATAATGCTGCCCTTCTTAATTTGTGCAATTTCCAAATCTTCGGTAACAGGTTCTCCGTCTATTTCTATGGCTCCCTGAGCCAGAAGCCTCCTGGCTTCAGAGCGACTTTTCGTTAATCCGGCTTCAGCCAGTTCAGCCGTCAATGTATTTTTACTACCTCCGGAAGTTCTGAGCGTTACCACCTCTTCAGGAACTTCCCTTCTTTGAAATACCCTGGTAAAATGCTCCTCCGCTTCTTTCGCCGATGTAGCTCCGTGAAACTGGGTAACAATCTCCTGGGCCAACCGCTTCTTGACAACCATTGGATTTATAGACTGTTTAGCCATCTGCTCTTTGAATCTGGCGATTTCCTCATCCGGCACATCGGTTACCAGTTCCAGATAGTCGATAATCAGGCTATCGGGTATAGACATGACCTTGCCATAAATTTCGGCTTGCGGTTCATCTACACCTATATAATTCCCCAGGCTCTTGCTCATTTTCTGGCTGCCGTCGGTCCCTATAAGTAGCGGCACCATAAAGACCTGTTGTGGCCGCTGCCCCATCATTTGCTGCAGCTCTCTACCAACGAGACAGTTGAATTTCTGGTCGGTGCCGCCGAACTCAACATCGGCTTTAATAGCTACCGAATCGTAAGCCTGAAGCAACGGATACAACAGCTCTGTGATGGCTATGGGGCGGCCTGCGCTATATCTGTTGGCGAAGTCCTCTCTGGCCAGAAACTGGGCCACCGTGAATTTGCTGGTAAGCTTTATCACCTCATCCAGGCCGAACTTGCCAAACCATTCGCTCTGCCATCTTACTTCCGTCTTGTCCTTGTCCACCACCTTAAAGAACTGGTCCATGTAAGTCTGGGCATTGACCTTCACCTCTTCGGCGGAAAGCATATTGCGGGTAGCCGATACGCCGCTGGGATCTCCGATCTGTGCCGTCCAGTCTCCTACGATAAGCACCACGCGATGACCCAATTTTTGAAACTGCCTCAACTTCCTCAAGCCAACCACATGCCCCAGATGTATGTCGGGACAACTGGGGTCGAAGCCCTGCTTAAGCCGGAGCGGTTTACCCGATTCCAGCAACTTCAACATCTCGGATTCAACGATAACTTCAGCGACGCCCCGCTTTAATAGCAATTTCAACTGTTGGCTGTCCATAATCCAGTCAAACCTCTGCTTATCTCATGCGCTCTTCTAAAATTTTCCGTGACTGCTCCACGTCCTTAACTATCTGGGCCTTCAACTCGTCAACGGTGTTGAAACGTTTCTCTCCCCTGAGCCGATCAACCAGGTCGACGGCGATTTTTTGGCCGAGTAAATCGCCCTGGAAATCCAGAATATAGGTTTCCACCAACCGCTTTTTTTCGTTAAAGGTAGGCCTGATACCGATATTAGTTACCGAAGGCAAAGAGTTGTCGTCGGTGTGCGTGATAGTAGCATAAATTCCATCGGCGGGCAATGCCTGGTCCGGACCTAAATCGAGATTAGCCGTGGGAAATCCCAGACTTCTTCCGCGCCTGTCACCGGTCACCACGACGCCCCTCAGACTGAAATACCGTCCTATCAACTTCCTCACCTTATTCATATCGCCTGCGGCCAATGCCTGACGTATGGTGCTGCTACTAACCACAAGGCCGTCGATTATCACCACTGGAATGACTTCAAAGCTGAAGTCCATTTCCTTCCCTAAAAGCTTCAGCTTTTCAGCATCGCCTTCCCTGCCTTTGCCCAGCGCAAAATCCGGGCCTACTATAAGTCCTCTCATTCTGAGGTGCTGCTTAAGCAACTCAACAAATCGTTTCGCGGTGAGACTGGCCAGTTCCACATTGAAGGGAAGGACTACAACAATATCAATACCCAACCCTCGGATTAGCTCGATTCTGGTCTCTAAATCATTAAGCCAGAGCAATTTGTTTTCGCTGAGTACGACCTCCGGATGAGATTTAAAGGTGACTACACAGCTGAGCAGATTCTTGTTCCGGGCTTCATCTCGTAAATGAGTCAGAAGCCGTTGATGTCCCAGGTGAACTCCGTCGAAGACGCCGACGCTTATCAGCGTATCTTGTTGGGGCCTTATTCGGGATAACTCTTTTTCAACCTGCACTAACGATTTCTCTGGTCGATGTTTTATTGCTAATTACGCCCGGGCTGATGAACCGGCAATGTTTCTGCCCACGGCATTAGCTATATGTCCCAACTGGGACATCAGTTGCTCAAAATTGGCAATGGTCAGCGACTGCGGACCGTCTTTAAGCGCCATGTCAGGGTGAGGATGGACCTCAACCATTATACCGTCAGCTCCTGCAGCTACCGCGGCCAAAGCCATGGGAATCACCAGATACCACTTGCCGGTGCCATGGCTCGGGTCGGCTATAATCGGTAAATGGCTGACTTTCTCAATGATGGGAATAACACTGACATCCATGGTATTCCGGGTATAAGTTTCAAACGTCCTGATACCCCGCTCGCAAAGTATTAGTTGCCCGTTACCCTGGGCCAGAATATACTCGGCTGCCAGAAGCCATTCCTGTACCGTAGCTGACATGCCACGTTTTAACATGACAGGCTTCCCTGCTTTAGCCACCTCTTCCAGTAAGTTGAAGTTCTGCATATTGCGAGCCCCGATCTGGAGTATATCGGCGTACTCGGCAACAAGTTCAATATCGCCGACGGACATAACCTCGGTTATAACCGGCATTCCGAGTTGTTTCTTAACACGGGCCAGAAGTTCCAGCCCTGGTTCGCCCAGTCCACGGAACTGATAAGGCGAAGTGCTGGGTTTAAAGGCACCACCCCGTATAATATGCGCTCCCGCAGCCTTTACCGCATTCGCCGTTTCGAAAAGCTGCTCTTCGGTTTCCACGGCGCATGGGCCGGCTACTACTACTATTTCCTTGCCGCCGATGGTAACATCGCCTACTTTAACCGTGGTATCCAGTGGGTGGAACTCACGGCTGCTCAACTTGTACGGCTTGCTGACGCGAATAACCTCGTCAACGCCGTGAAGCATTTCCAGCATATCCTGGAGCTCAGGAAAAATCTGGCCGACAACTCCGATAATGGTTCGTTCCACGCCTTGAGAGACGTGTGTTTTCAAACCGGCCCCCTCAATTCGCTTGACAACGGAGTCTACGTCCTTATCGCTTGAGCCGACCTTCATAACTACTATCATTTTTTATCGTCCTGCCAGATTCTCTCACCCTCGTCCCGTAGCGCCACGGCGCCCCCCAGGTAGACATGTATTAATTCCTCATTCTTTTTGTCCGTGTTGAACAACACCAGCACTCGCAAACATCCCGGCAAACTTCCGGGTACATTCATTTCATGTCCGCATAGCAGGGGCACACGTGTCCAACCAAGTTCCCGGGCGGCTGCTGCCGGGAATGCGGCGTTAAGGTCAGACGTAGTGGTAAAAAAAATACAGGTGATATCGCCGACATTGACATTGTTAACGTCAATTATTTTTTGCAGCAACTCCTTTGTAGAAGCTGCAATGGCTTCTTTCTTATTTTCCGTGATGGTAATAGCGCCTCGCAGGCCGCGGCACCACACTTTTCTTATCTCTACCTATCTTTAGTAATAGACCTATAGCCTACTGCATTAAGCCCTGCATCGTCAAGAGATTTCTTGCCTTATCCAATAAAAGCGGATAAACTAATAACGGGCAATCAGTTGCCCTTTTTTAACGGAGTTTATGATGGACAACAGCCAGAAATTTGCCATGGGGCTCAGCATATTCCTTGCCGTTCTCATGCTGTGCGGCGGCTCCATATTCCTGGGCTACATTCGTGGCTACCAGAGAGGCCAGGAAGGTGGCTACACGGAGGCGTATAGCGAGGGGAAAAATGCAGGCTACCAGGCAGG
>Ga0136653_10000807_pt1 | contig 16626 bp, 11 predicted proteins | sample LakKivw275mmetaG_FD_94866 | JGI IMG/M metagenome (GOLD analysis project Ga0136653, IMG submission 94866) | Anoxic lake water microbial communities from Lake Kivu, Rwanda to study Microbial Dark Matter (Phase II) - Lake Kivu water 275m metaG... | ecosystem: Environmental > Aquatic > Freshwater >...
CGGTGATAACATGAAAGCCAAAGGCAAGGCGCACAAGTACGGCGACCACGTGGACACCGACGCCATCATCCCGGCCCGTTATCTGAACACGACGGACCCCGACGAGTTGGCGGGCCATTGCATGGAGGACATAGACGCGGAGTTCATCTCCAGAGTCCAGCCGAAGGACATCATAGTGGCGGGCAAGAACTTCGGGTGTGGAAGCTCACGCGAACATGCGCCCATTGCCATAAAGGCGGCGCAGGTCAGTTGCGTCATTGCGGCCAGCTTCGCCCGCATCTTCTATCGCAATGCCTTCAATATCGGTCTGCCCATCGTCGAGCAGCCTGAAGCCGCGGCGGCCATCGCCGACGGCGACGAAGTTGAGGTGGACTTCTCCAGCGGCGCGATCAGGGACCTGACGACCGGCGGCGAGTGGGAGTTCGCCGCTCTGACCGGCCCCGTCGCCGAGTTGATCGAGGCCGGTGGCCTGGTCAACCTGACCCGCCGCAAGCTGGGAGCCGGCGAATAGACCATGCTGCCGATTGTTGCCATAGTCGGGCGGACCAATGTCGGCAAGTCGGCGCTCTTCAACCGCCTGGTGGGCGAGCAGACGGCGGTGGTCGAAGACAAGCCGGGCATTACCAGGGATCGCATCTACGCGGAAGCCGAACTCGATGTTCGGCGCGTGATGTTGGTGGATACCGGCGGCCTGGCAGGGGCGGAGGGCGACGAACTCATCACCCAGGTCAAGGAGCAAGCTGTCGCCGCCTTGGGCGAGGCTGATGTACTGATTCTCCTGGTAGATGGTCAGGAAGGCCTGACCAAGCCCGACTACGACGTGGCCGATGTGGTGCGGCGCACCGGCAAGCCCTGCATTCTGGCGGCCAACAAGATGGAGAAGCTTTCGGCCGATTCGAGCGATTTCCTGGCCCTCGGCATGGGACCGCCCATTGACATCTCCGCGATTCATGGGCGTGGATTGATGGAACTGGTTGAGGCGGCCGAGGAATTCCTGCCACCCCCCGAAGAGGTTGAGGAGCTACCCGACGAACTGGCCATTGCCGTAGTCGGCCGGCCCAATGTCGGCAAGAGCGCCCTCGTCAATGCCATTTTGGGGGAGCAGCGCGTCATAGTCAGCGATGTCCCCGGCACCACTCGCGACGCCGTTGATGCGGTCTTCGAGCGCGACGGGCAGACCTACCGCATCGTGGACACCGCCGGCCTGCGGCGACGGTCGCAGCGGCAGGACACCGAGTATTACTCCAGTCTGCGCACCTTCCGGGCGGTAGCGCGCGCACACATCGTGCTGCTGATGATTGACGCCAGTGAGGGTGTCGTAAACCTGGACGCGCGTGTCGCCGGGGAGACAATGGAATCCGGACGGGCCGTGATCATCGTGGCCAACAAGTGGGATCTGGTGGCCAAGTATGCCGAGCCGGATGACGAGTACCCGGAGTTGGACTACAATAAGGTCGAAAAGATCCTGCGCAAGGATTTCGAGCGGATTATCCGCCATGAGCTGCAGTTCCTCTCGTATTCGCCGATACTGTACACGTGCGCTCTCACCGGTGCGGGGGTTGACGAGCTGCTTGAGCGGGCCAGAGAGATCAAAAGCGAATTCGAGAAGCGCATTGAGACGGGGCCGCTGAATCGCGTGTTGCGAGACGCCATCACCGCGCACCATCCGCCCACGAAGAAGGGCAGGCAGCCGCGCCTGTACTATGCCACACAAGTGCGCTCCGCGCCGCCTACCTTTGTCATATTCGTGAATGACCCGGACCTCATCCACTTTTCTTACGAGCGCTACCTGGTCAATCGGCTGCGGGACGCCTTCGGCTTCAATGGTACACCCATCCGCATCATCTTGCGGCCCAGAGGCAGGCGGAAGCGCTCAGAGGAGTGAATGGCGGATGTTGGGTAAGATCGCGGTGATTGCCGGCTGCTTCCTTGTAGGGGGCATCCCCTTCGGCTTGCTCATCGCCCGCGCACATGGCATACCTGACATCCGCAAGTACGGCAGTGGCAACATCGGGGCCTCTAACGTGTTGCGTACGGTGGGGGTCAAGGCTGGCTTGCTGGTGTGGGGGATAGACGTTGTGAAGGGGTTGCTCCCGACCTTGGCCGCCGGCCAGGTCGTGGGGCCGCATAACTGGTGGCATTCCGGAGCAGCCTTCGCTACCATCGCGGGCCACTGCTTCTCGCCATATCTCGGCCTCAAGGGGGGACGGGGTGTGGCCAGCAGCCTGGGTGTACTGCTGGCCCTGGACTGGCGTGTGGGACTGCTGAGCCTGGGCGTCTGGATTGTGCTGACGTTCATCTGGCGCTACATCTCGCTCAGCTCCGTGGTTGCCACGCTGTCGGCAGCCCTGTGGTACCGGCTTTTTCACGGGACGAGCAACATCGAGCTGTTCACCTGTGTTGTTGTGGTGGCACTGCTTGTCACGGCGCGCCACGCGCCCAACATCCGCCGTCTGATGAACGGCACCGAAACCAAGATCGGCCAGAAGGCCAAGGAATTGGAGCAGCACCCGGGCAATGAGCAACGAGCGGAGGACTGAGACAACGACCTGCGCCGTGATAGGTGCGGGAGCATGGGGCACCACCCTCGCGCGGATGCTGGGGCTGCAAGGGCACGATGTGCACTTGTGGGCCCGTCGAGCGGAGGCGGCCCGGCAGATACAGGCAAGCCGCCAGAACGCACGGTACCTGCCGGGCTTTGAGCTTCCCGGCAACGTCACTTGTCACCCGCAGCTCGATGCCGCGTTGGCCGGAGCCGAGGCGGTCATCATCGCCGTGCCCTCCGTAGGGCTGCGCGATGTGGCCAGGCAGATGAGAAGCACGCTGGCTGATGATGCTATGGTGGTCTGCGCCACCAAGGGACTGGAACGAGGCACCGGCAAGCGAATGAGCGAGGTGCTTGCTGAGGAACTGCAACCGTCCAACCCGGCGGTCTTGACGGCCCTCTCCGGCCCCAACCTCAGCAGGGAAATTGCGCGGGGCATGCCGGCAGTGAGTGTTGTCGCCAGCAGCGACCGTGCAGCGGCCGAACGCGCACAACGGCTCCTGAGCAATGACCTCTTTCGAGTCTACACGAATTGTGATATAATCGGAGTTGAACTCGGAGGGGCATTGAAGAACGTCATTGCTGTCGGCGCGGGATTAAGCGACGGGCTCGGCTTTGGTGACAACGCAAAGGCCTCTCTCATTACCAGGGGCCTTGCGGAGATCTGCCGCCTCGGGTACGCGCTGGGAGCAATGCCGGGCACTTTCTGGGGTATAGCAGGGGTCGGCGACCTCATCGCCACATGCCACAGCGACCTCAGCCGCAACCGGAACCTAGGGTGCAGAATCGGGTGCGGCGAGTCGGTTGACAGCGTGATTCACAGCATGCATGACGTGGCTGAAGGATATTACACCACTCATGCGGCTTGGCATGGAGCACGGGAACTCGGTGTAGAGGCGCCGATAACCGAGGCAGTATATGAAATACTGTACGAGAACGGCTCGCCCCAAGAGATCGCGCGGCGACTGATGAGCCGCCAGTGGCGAGCCGAGCACGAACCGTGGCATGGCACGGGAGCGGATGACTGGTAGGAAAAGCTGTTGTGCCGGAAGGGAACGGCAGGTCGGCAAGCGAAATACGGGAAAGCGTGCGGATAACATCTGGGAGGTGCGCCATGGCGGTTACTGCTGGCAAGTCTGACATCGTTGACGCTGTCGCGGAAAAGACGGGACTTACCAAGAAGGATGCACAGAGCGCCTTGGATGCCGTGTTGGATGCCGTCACGGAGGCCCTGCAACGGCGCGAGCGCGTGCAGTTGACGGGCTTCGGGACATTCGAGTCCCGGTATCGCAAGGAGCGCAAGGGCAAGAACCTGCAAACTGGCGCCACCATCATCATACCTGCCAGCAATGTGCCCGCTTTCAAGGCAGGCAAGGCGCTCAAAGACGCGGTGAAATAGACATTTTTGGTCGGGGCGTGGCGCAGTTTGGTTAGCGCGTTGGTCTGGGGGACCAAAGGTCGCCGGTTCGAATCCGGCCGCCCCGACCAGTCTCAGCACTGACGTGCCGGTAGCCACTGGTGCAGTGGTCACGCCTTGTAGTGTCAGACCGGATAGTAGACGAAGGCCGCCCGCGCCGTCACTGGGCGGCTTCGCCATATCTACCGCTTGCCATGCGAACACAGTCCTGCTGCAGAACGGCGCGGCCAGGGAGATGACCCCACATGCAGTCCCGTGAAGTCTTCGAGCAGACGTTTGCGCGCTACAACGCACACCTCAGCCCTGGCATTGCCAGTCTAACCAAGTTCATGGGGCTTGAGACGGCCGAGCATCGAGCGGAAGGATGCTATGTGTACGGCCCCGACGGCGAAGCCTACCTGGATTGCCTCGGCGGGCCGGGCGTATTCACCATCGGCCACCGGCACCCCACAGTGATTGCCGCTGTCAAGGAGCAACTCGACCTCATGGCGCTGAGCAGTCACATCCTGCTTGATCCGGTTTGCGCCGAAGCGGCTGAGCAGGTAGCGTCAGTCTGCCCGGAGGGGATTGAGTACGTCTTCTTCTGCAATAGTGGAGCCGAAGCCATCGAAGGAGCACTGAAAGCCGCCCGCATGCACACCGGCCGGCCCGAGTTCGTCTGTGCTCAGGGTGGCTTCCACGGGAAGACCTTTGGCGCGCTTTCTGCCTCGGGTCGCGATGTCTACAGGACGCCCTTTCAGCCGTTGCTGCCGGGCTTCACGCACGTGGCTTTTGGTGATGCTGAAGCGCTTGCCGCCGCCGTGAACGAGCGGACAGCGGCCGTGCTGCTGGAGCCGGTACAGTGCGAGAACGGCATCATCGTCCCGCCGGAAGGGTATCTGCAGGCGGCCCGCAAGGCCTGTGATGCTGCCGGTGCATTGCTGATACTAGACGAGATCCAGACCGGTCTGGGCCGCACGGGCAAGACCTGGGGCTGCGATTACGAGGCCGTGGTGCCCGATATCATCGCGCTCGGCAAGGCGCTGGGCGGCGGTGTTATGCCGATCGGTGCCTTCGCCGCGACGCCCGCCGTATGGGATATCTTCAGCGAAAACCCGTACATCCACACATCCACATTCGGAGGCAACCCGTTGGCGTGTCGTGCGGCCATCGCGGCCCTGGAAGTGCTTGAGGAGCAAGGCATCAGCGGCCTTTGCGCTGAACGGGGCGCTCAACTGCTGGCAGGAATGCAGCAGGTGGCCGCCGAATTTGAGAATGTCATCGCCGACGTGCGGGGCAGAGGCTTGCTGGTGGGTGTCGAGTTCGTGGACCCCGACATCGCCAACCTGGTAATCGCAGGTCTCATACAGGAGAGAATCCTGACGGCATTCACACTCAATCAGCCGAAAGTGGTGAGGTTGGAGCCGCCGGCGCTGATTAGCCAGGCAGAGGTCGAACGTGTCATAGGTGCGTTCCGTCAGGCGGCGGCGGACACGGTCGAGCTGTTGCAGCTCTAGGAAGGAGTCGCAGAGACGATGCGCAAGTGGGTGCTTCTCCTCGCAGCAGCCACACTCGCCACAGCCCTGGCGGGATGCGGACGCGGGAAGCCCCAGGACGCCCAGGAATCGGGACGCGCTGGCAAGGCCGCACTGCCGCCGCGTACCGTCCACGTGTTCTGCTACCACGGTGTGGAGCCGGACACGAGCAACTCCTTCTTCAATCGCACTGAAGACTTCAAGGTACAGATGCAGGTGTTGGCCGACGAAGGCTTCCAGAGCATCAGCTGCAAGCAGTTGGCCGACTACCTCGTTGGCGCAGAGGACATCCCGGACAAGTCGGTTCTCCTCACATTCGACGATGGCAATGAATGCGTGTACGGAACCGTCTGCCCGATTCTGGAATCTCACGGCTTCAAGGCCACTCTCTTCCTCATCACGAGTTCCGTTGATGCCAAGAACCACATGAGCTGGCAGCAGGTGCAGGAGCTGCACACCAAGGGCTACGAGATCGGCTCCCACACCGTCACCCACGCAAATCTGGTGAAGCGCGGCAGCGGACAGAGCGCGGAGGAACACAAGGCGACGGTCCTCGAAGAGCTGACGGCCTCCAAGCAGGCCATAGAGCGCGTGCTCGGCGACGGCACGGTGACCGCACTGGCCTACCCTTACGGTACCTACGACGGAGTTGTGATGGCGGCAGCTCGCGAAGCGGGGTATCGGCTGGCCTTCTCGATAGACAGGGGCGCCGCTGACCAGGAGTCCAACCCGTGGCGGTTGCCCAGGCAGATGGTGGTACGGGACAACTCGCTGAAGACTTTCAAGCGATGGCTGGCGCAAGAGCCGCTGCACCTGGCCGGCATCTCGCCACCGGTAGGGGAAGTGGTCGCCCAGACCAATGTAGAAATCCACGCACGGCTGATGGATAACGACGTGAGCCCATCCGGCCTGTCGGTGGAAGCCGGCAAGGGCACGGACATGAGTGTGGTTGAGGGCACGAATGAGATAGTAATATCCACCACACTGAGAAAAGGCGCCAACAACGTCAGGCTCCAGCACCAGGGCACACCCTCGCGCGAGACGTCGTGGGTAGTCGTGTGTCGTCCCTGAGGCCGCTACTTCAACACGGATGTCTCCAACATCATGCGCAGTGAGCCTCTAAGACTGATCAGCCAGGAGTCGCCCAAGGCCCTGCGGCGGCGGCGTCAGGCTCAGCAGCGCTCCGGCTGCTGTTGCTGTCTGATGGTCGTCGTTTCGCTGGTAGTCGTCGCCATCGCCTTCCGTGGCTCGGCCGGGCAACTGCTCGGACGTGTCGGCAAGGGCAGGCACTACACTCAGCCGAAGGTACTTTTTCCGCTCGCGTTGTCCTCCGACCAGAAGTCATATCCCCGCTACGCGCTGATTCCGTTGAGGGCGACTGTGGTGGATTACCAGGGACAGCCTGTGGTCGCTGACGAAGCCCCACTGATTACGGTTCTACACAACGGCGAGATAGTGACCACCGTCGGCAGTGTGAAAAAGCTGCGACTCAGATATGACCGCGGCAGGCAGCAGTACTACGCCTACTGGCCGGTGCCGTGGAATGCCGATCCGGGCTACTATACGGCCGAGGCACGCATCGAGATCAAGGACCCTGAGAACTGGCCCTGGCGGACCGAGCAAGAGGCAAGAAAGGCCAAGGACCAGGATGAGTTCAAGATGGAGGGCCCCACATGGTGCGTTGCGCAGGTACGCTTCGAGATCGCTGCGGCCGCGCAGCCGGAGTTCCAGCCGGGAACCTGCATCGCTACATGGGAGCCGGACTTCCGCGCCGAGGGCATCCCCAAGCCGGGGGGCGGCAGTGGCGACTGGAGGACCATGCTCGACTGGTGTGACTACATCGGCGCCGACACGTTCTGGTTCCGCGGCGCGGTTACCGAGGCCTACACCGGTAAGCTGAGCATGGAACAGCCGTTCGATGTGGCCAACCTGGAGGCGATCCCGAAGCTGGCGGCCGAGGCCCACCGTCGCGGACTGAAATTCGGCGTCTGGGCTGTCGCATATTCCACATACCCGAGAGCGAACAAGAACAAGCCACCGTACGACTATGCCATTGACATCAGCCGTAGCAGCGGGGCGACGTCAGCGCACAACTTCATCTCTCTGCTGGACGAACGGCGCATTGATCATCTGGCGGCGTTTGTCAGCCAAATGGAGCAGTTGGAGGACGTGGACTTCATCGGCTTCGACTACTTCCGCAGCGACCGCGGCGGATATGAGATGGTTGACAGGTTCGCCAATGAGATGCCGGTATCACTCCCCGACAAGTGGGCCGGCATGAGCCAGAGACAGCGGATGTTGTATGTCGCCAACAAGATCGAGGCCGGCGGATGGCAGCGGAACCCCGACTTCTATGATTGCTGGAACTGGTGGCGGGCGCACCTCGGCGCCCACATCCTGCGCAGGGTCAGGGACAAGTCGCAAGCCACGAAACCGATGTGGGTATTCGTCCTGAGTTGGCGGCACGGCGTGCAGCACGGCCAGGACCCGCTGATGCTGACAGACGCCGGGGTCACGGTGCTCGCGCCCATGCTCTACCAGGTGCCGGACCGGCTGCACTTCGACACTATGACCAAGGAGTGGAACCAGTACTTGCGCCCTGACCAGGTCAACCTGGTCGTCGGGGATCAGGTGGATTTCTACTGGCACCAGAAGACGCTTGTACCGGCCGCGCCGGAGGAGCTCTATGATCGCATCGTCACGGCGCATGCGGACTACCAGCCGGGCGATGGCGTGACGCAAGGCGCATTCTGGCATGACGTCAGCCGTGCAGCGCTGTGGGGCAACATGGGGCCCTATCCGGGCCGAGAGTGGGCCCTTGCCGGCGCCGCAGCATTTACGACTGTGCGTAGCGACTGGGGCGTCTATCCGCTGCAGGTGAGACTGAACAGCCTCGAACGCACCAGCGGCTCGCGGTTCACGGCCAGTCTCGCCATCGAGAACTTGTCGCACAAGGAGATAACCGGCATCGAAGTGAGGCTCATGGATACGCCGCATATTCAGAGCACCGACAAGGCACAGCGCCGTATCAAGGGACTGGGTCCCAAGGAGACGATTCTGGTGCCGTTCGAGGGGCGCATCACCGGCCCGTCGAGTGCGCGGGGCAACCGGTTCATGGTCGCGCTGCGCGTCACCTGGCCGCCAGGCGAATACGGCAAGCAGTTCCGTGCCGACCTGCCCTGCCAGCAGACAGTGATGAAGTACCTGCAACTGGGCTCGGGTGCGCCGAAGAAAGCCAACTAGGCGTGGCCTGCACGAATCGATGGCCCTTGACCACGATGGCGACTGACGTGGAAGGCAGCATCAAGTCCATGACGCAACAGCGCCAATATACGCGCCCCGGCGCCGGAGAATTTGGCGAAGTCGCCGACTACTACGACCATCTGATGCGCACTGTGCCGTATGCGCGATGGGTGGACTACGTGGAGGGGCTGCTGCGACGCTGGGACAAGCAGCCGGTCACGGTATTGGACCTGGCGTGCGGAACGGGCAAGGTCGGCTCAGAAATGGCCAGACGCGGGTACGTGGCACGCGGCGCCGACCTCTCCGAGCCGATGGTGCGGCATTGCTCAGAACAAGACCCGCCGTTGCCGGCGCTTGTGTGCGACGCGGCGCAGATGGCATTGGCTGACGAGAGCTTCGACTTGGTAGTAAGCCTGTATGACAGCCTCAACTACGTTCTGGACCCGGAGAAGCTGATGGCGTGTCTGCTGGAAGCGCAGCGAGTGGCACGCTCCGGCGGGCTCTTCATCTTCGATCTGAACACCGAACACGCCCTGTCCGCCGGTTTATTCACCCAGGACAACATGCGCACGAGCGAGCCTTTGCAGTACAGCTGGGAGGCGCACTGGGACACCGCGACGCGCATCTGTACCGTTGACATGATCTACTATTGGGAAGGCGAGGGTGGGCCGAAGCATTTCCGCGAGACTCACTACCAGCGGGCCTACAGCGATGACGAGGTGCTGTGTATGCTGCGGATGGCCGGATTTGACCGATTTGAGTCGTATTCTGCGTACAGTTTCCGGCCGGTCACATTCCGCAGCGATCGTGCCTACTACGTGGCACTAAAGGAGTGAGGCAAGGTGAGGTCGGCAACATGTGTTGGGCTTATCATCGCCCTGGCATGCGCGTGCCTGGGGCTGTGTAGCTGTGGGAATCCGAGTGCGAAGGAAGTGGCTCAAGGGTTCGCAAAGGCAATGGTCATGGGCGACCTGCAGGGAGCGGCTGAACACTGGGACTACATCACCTACGCACGCAAGGAGAACTCCGACTGGGACAACATTGCCAGCAGCCAGAGGAACCTGATCATCAAGAAGCTTGCCGAGGACCGCGCCAAGGAGCTGCAGTATTGGCGAGGGTATTTCCCTCGCGGCACCAAGGTCACCGACGTGAACGAGCGGGACGACAAGGCGATCGCGCAGTTGGCGGGCGGCCGCGCAGAGCAGATCAACCTCATCAAGATCGATGACAAGTGGTACGTAGAGAAGATCGAGTAACTCGTCCGCACTGAGGGGCACACGGCCGGTAGCATCTGCCGTGCGGCGGCTTCCTGTTACCAGGCCGTCCAGCCCCCGTCCACCGCCAGGACCTGTCCAGTGACGTACTGCGACGCGTCCGAAGCCAGGAAGAGCGCCGGCCCCTTGATGTCCTCCGGTCCCGCCATCCGACCCATCGGGCAATGCTCCTCGTATCCCTTTACGAACAACGGGGCCTGGTCGGCGAAAAGTCCGCCCGGCGCTATGCAATTGACACGCACCTTTGGTGCAAGCAACGTCGCCATGGACCTGGTCAGATTGATCATTCCGCCCTTCACGAAGGCATACTCCGCCGGCGAGGTTACGTCAGTTCCCCCATAGATGGGGAAGGTCGGCCCGACGAGACCGTAGATTGAACTGATGTTGATGATGGAGCCGCTGCCCGCCTCGTGCATGTACTTGCCCAGGTGCTTGCACATCATCATGACACCGGCGGCATTGACCTGCATGTAGTCGGGCCAGTGGTCGGTCTCGGCCTCAAGCAGGTTATTGACCGGGAATCGGCCGACTGCGTTGTTGATGAAGATATCGAGCCGACCGAAGGTGTCATGGATATGATCGCGCAGAGCCAGTATGGACTGCTCAACGCCTTGGTCGAGTTGGGCTCCACTGGCGCTGTGGCCCGCACTCTCCAACTCCGCTGCATACTGCTTGCAGCGTTCGAGGTTGCGCGAGGCCACGATCACATGCGCGCCCGCTTCCGCTATCGCCTGCGACATCCACCGGCCGTAGAGACCGTATCCGCCAGTCACCAGCGCGATCTTGCCACTGATATCATATAGCTGCTGCACGGTCCTGACATCGTCGCCATCTGTCACCTGTATCACCTCGCCCTCCGGTTCGCCTTCACCTCCGGGCGCACCTGCCATGAAGGGTTCGAGGTGGAGGCAGCGAACTGATGAACATGGTGATGTAGGTAGGGAAGAAACGCCACGAATGGAGGAGGCAAGTCCATGGCACTCCGCTTATCAACTATGATGCTGTGTTCCCTGGCACTGGCCAGTTTGGTTTTTGGGCAGGATCTGGTTACTAACGGCAGCTTCGAGGACCCGGTTGAGGGTCCTGCGACGACAATTGCCAATTGGGGACGCTGGCAGTCATCCGCCCAAACGGCGTACCGCGTCACAGAACCCACGACAGACGGCAAATGGGCGTTGTTCATCAGGATGGAGTTCGGCAAAGGCATCCAGGTCGTCCAACACAGGATGAAGGAGTACCAGCCTGGACAGCTCTATGAGATCGTCTTCGAGGCGCGCAGTGCCGAACCATACGATTCGTTGGTGGTGGATATCCTCGACCAGGACCCGAGTATGGCAGGCAAGCCGCCCATCCTGTCTCAGGCCTATACGAACCTGGACTGGACCCGCTACAGCGTGCGCTTCAAGGCCCCCAAGGACGCCGGTCATCCGCTCCTGATCCGATTCTACCCGCGAGGACCGAAGGAGGACAGCGCCGTATACTTGGACGACGTGCACGTATTTCCCGTGTCAGATGCCGCAGTGACATTCACCGCCACCTATGAGCGGGTGGAACTGGACACCTTCAATGCCATCAACACGCTCAATTTCGACCTGGACACGCAGCTTGATGCAGCCAAGTGGCGACTGGACGATTTCGGCTCCTACAAGACTGTCTCGCAGGACAAGCTAACACCGCTTCGCGAGCAGGCCGGGGCATTGAAGGCCAGGCTGGAAGCGCAGACCAAGCAACTGGAGGCTTTCCGCCAGGACAACCTGTTCCCTGGCATAGTACTCTCGTCACTGCCCGACGCCGAGATCGCGGAGAAGACGCAGCAGTTGGACAATCTCGTCACCGACCTCGGCGGAGCGATTGACACCGCGCGTGGCGAACTGGGGCCGCAAATCGCCTCGCTGCGCCGGCAGGTGGACGCCCTGGCGCCCGGATGGGAATTCCCCGTCGAGAGAACCGCCGTGTACAATCCCCGGATGCTCAATGACCGCTTCCACCGGATCATCTCCTATCACGGCTACATGTCTGCCAGCGAGTACCTATGGCGCGCGATGTGGGAGTTGAAACCGACCGCGATCCATGGCTACCAACACCGCGAGAACAGGAGAGAGAACCGCGCCGAGTTCCTGCGACTCAACAGGCCGCGGACGATGCCGTACATCGAAAGCGTCAAGTACACCGGCTTCCCCATGGACTTGACGGAGACCAAAGCGAGTATCGACTCCGTCCTGGAGGAGCTGGGCGACGATCCCGCCTTCGCCGGCATTGAGATGGACGAGCCAGGGATCAATGACAAGCATGTCACGACGCCGGAAGGCTATGCGGAGTTCCGCAAGTGGCTCGCGGGCCGCTATCCTAACGCCGTAGGCGGGTTCCCCATTGCCGATGCGCTGACGTGGGAATTGCCTGAGAAGATTGAGACAGATTTCGACGGCGTCATGTGGATGGAACTGCAGCAATTCAAGACGTACTGGTTCGCGCATCAACTGAAGCAGATTCAGGACTACCTATACTCGAAGAACCAGAATTGCGTGTTCACCGCGGTGATCCAGCAGTACCTGCCAATGCAGCCGCAGTACTGCTCCTATGTGACGACACCGGCTGCTCTGGACTGGATCTCAATGGACCCGTACAACAGCGCCAACGTCGGCGAGGCGCTGCTGATGGACCTACTGCGTTCCAACTCCAGAGGGCCGAACTTGCTGGTCGTCGGCACCTGCTACGATCGCACCTCCGGGCGCTTTGCCAAGGACATGGCCATCAGCTTCGCTCACTGCGGCGGCGTGTGGGACTGGTGCTGGGTGTATATGGCGAAGCACCGCGCGCCTGCCGGCGTCACCACGGGTGCCTGGCCGGTCAAGTATCGTGGCTACTGGAAAGAGGGGATGTACGAGTCCGCGCAGGACATCATGGGCAAGATGGCAGTCATCGAGCCGTACCTGGTGCATACCGACACGGGGGCAAATGTGGGCCTGGTCTATAGCGAGCGCAGCGGCATCTACTTCAGTCGGCCTGGAATTCCCAACAACTACTATGCTGCCAACCTCGGCATCTATCAGGGGTTGCAGCAACTGCAAGTGCCGGTCGAGGCGCTGCTTGCAGAGAGCATGACGCCCGAGAAGCTGGCCAAGTTCAAGGTTCTCGTGCTGGCAGACGCCGAGTGTCTCGCAGCGGCGGAGGTTGACCTGTTGACGGCGTGGGTCCGGCAGGGAGGCAGCCTCATCGCGGCCGGCGGCGTCGGCGTCCGCGATCAGTGGGGCAGAGAGCACGAGGGCTACGGCGACCTCTCCGGGGTGTTCGGCGTTACCCGAGGGGAACGCAAGGAGGGTGCCAAGGCCTGGAAGCTCGACGATGGGGCAGAGACAAGAATGAATGAGAAGTGGCCGTATGATGTCGTTACGCCGGCGGCCGATACGGCGCAGGCTGTGGGCACCTTCGACAATGGTGACCTCGCCGTTGTCTGCAACGACTTCGGCAAGGGCGCAGCATACCTGCTGACAGCGCACAACCTGGGTATGAGCTTCGATGGGAGCAGCTATGTCAAGGGCATGTACAAGCGCTACTGGCCCGGCTTCAAAGACAACCTCCGCAAGTTGGTGCTCGATGCGGTCCGCCATGCCGAGGGCCGTCTACCGGTGCGGGCGGAGAATGCCCCTGAGAATGTTGAGGTCGGTCTGCGCAAGCAGGGAGACCGGCTGGTAGTCCATTTGCTCAACTATGACGACGACGGGCCGGTTAGCGGTATGAAGCTGATAGCAGACGGCCGCGGCGAACAGAAAGCCTTCTACCCAGTTGACGGAGAGGCAATCAACACCACCAAGCGAGGTCGGGATCTAGAGATTCCAGTCCGCGACTTCGAACATCACTGCTGCATCGTCATCGAGCCGCGCTAGCAGCTATTGTGCCCCCAATGCGCAGGATGAACGGAGGCTGCGAGAATGCTCCATCGCATGCTATGTGTACTGGTGTGTTGCCTGGTGCTGGTCAGTCTGGCATCTGCCGACGATCTGATCGTTAACGGTGGCTTCGAGGAGCCGGCTGACGGTCCCCCGACAAGCATGGTGGGCTGGAGCCGCTGGCAGTCAACGCCACAGACGGCATACCGCGTCACCGACAAGGTTGCCGGCGGCAAGTGGGCCCTGTGCGTGAAAGAAGACATTGCCGGGGGGGCGCAGGTCGTCCAACAGAAGCTTGCCGACTACCAGCCCAACCAGCTCTACGAAGTCATTCTGCACGTTCTCAGCGCTGAGCCGGAGGACGGTATCAGGGCGGACGTCATAGACAGGCATCCCAAGCTGCCCTACGCATCGACTCTGGTTGCGCAGGTCTGCTCAGGCACGGAATGGAAGCAGTACGCGCTTCGCTTCACGGCTCCCAAGGAGGCGGGCCATCCCCTCTATCTGCGGTTCTATTCGACCGGCCCCCGCACCGACACGACCATGTACCTTGATGATGTATCTGTGGTGCCTGTCTCCGAGATCGCGATGAAGTTTGCCGAGACATACACCCAGGTCGAGAACGACACGTTCAATGCTATCGTGCAGGTCGAGTACGACCTGAGCACCGAGCTTGACGTCGCGCGGTGGCTTGTTGCAGACCTGGCCGAACACAAGGCTGCCGATGTCGGCAAGCTGAGGACACTTGGCGAGCGTGGCCGGCAGCTTGCCGACAAGCTGAGAGCAGGTCTGGACCAGCTCAAGCGACTGCGCGAGGGGCGTTTGCAGAAGGGTGTGACGTTGTCGGCACTTCCCGATGCCGAGATCGCGCAGAAGCTGCAGGATCTGACGGCACTGCCGGACGACCTGAACCAGGCGATCCAGAAGGCACGAGCGGAACTGGAGCCGCAGATTACGACATACTCCACAGATGCTGCAGCGCAGGCCGGCGACTGGCAGCCGCCCGCGCAGCGCACCGCCCAGTACAGCCCGGCGACGCTCAAGGACCGCTTCCACCGCATTATCTCCTATCACGGCTTCATGCCGGCCACTCCTTACTTGCTGAGAGCCATGTGGGAATTGAGGCCAACTGCTATCCAGGGATACCTCAACCGTGACACCAAGAAGGACAATCGGGCGGAGTTCCTTCGCCTCAACAAACCCCGCACCATACCCTACATCGAGCAGATAGGCTGTCCGAACTGGCTCTGGGACCTGACGGAGACAAAGGCGGGGATTGACGCCGCTCTTGCAGAGATCGGTGACGACCCCGCCTTCAGTGGCTTCGAGATAGACGAACCGGGCATCACGGACAAGAGCGTGTGCACTCCCGAAGGCTATGCCCAGTTCCGCTTTTGGCTGGCCTCCCGCTACGACAAAGAGGTGGGAGGGTTCCCCATTGCGGAAGCGCTCGCGTGGGAACTGCCTGAGAAGATAGCGACTGATTTCGACCGTGTGATGTGGACGGAGCTTCAGCAGTTCAAGACATACTGGTTCGCGCACCAGTTGAAAGAGATCCAGGACTACATATACTCGAAGAAGCCGGACGCCGTGCTGCTGGTAGTCATCTGCCAACTGCTGCCGTCTGCGCCGCAGTGGTCGTCGTACGTAACAACCTCCGCCGCGCTGGACTGGATCGGCATGGATCCCTACAACAGCGCCAATGTCGGTGAGGCGCTGCTGATGGACCTGCTCCGCTCAAACTCGAAGGGCCCCAACCTGTTGGTGGTGGGCACCTGCTACGACAGCACTGCGGGCAGGTTCGCCAAGGACATGGCCATCAGCTTCGCTCACTGTGGCGGTGTATGGAACTGGTGCTGGGTGTACATGGCCAACTACCGCGCGCCGGTGGGGATCACCCGCGGCGCCTGGCCGCTTCCATACCGTGGGCGCTGGAAGGAGGGCATGTACGAGGCCGCGCAGGACATCATGGGCAAGATGGCCACTATCGAGCCATACCTGGTACACACCGATACTGGAGCCAATGTCGGTTTGGTCTACAGCGAGCGCACCGGCATCTACTGCAGCCTCCCGGGCACGCCGGGCTACTACCTGAGCAATTTCGGCATCTATCAGGCTCTACAGCAACTACAGATACCTTGCGAGGCGCTGTTTGCGGAAAGCATGACGCCTGAGAAGCTGTCGAACTTCAGGACACTGCTGCTGGTTGACGCCGAAGTGCTCACCGACAGTGAAACTGCCTTGCTCAAGGACTGGTGCAATCAGGGCGGCAGTCTGGTAGTCATGGGCGCTACAGGCACTCGCGACCAGTGGGGCCGTGCGCGGCAGGACTTCGGTGGCCTTACCGAATTGCTGGGTGTCAGTCGCGCAGAGGCCAAGTCGGACGCCAAGACGTGGACCCTCGATGGCGGTGCCGAAGTGAAGCTTGGAACCGACTGGCACTACGAAACCGTTGAGCCCACCGACACGTCCGCCCGGGTCATTGGCCGGTTCGACAACGGAGCCATCGCAGCCGTGTCGCGTCCATACGGGCGCGGCCATGCATACCTGCTTACCGCCCACGGCCTGGGCGTCAGCTTTGACGGCAACAAGGGCATGAAGGGGATGTACAAGTATTACTGGCCGGGCTTCAATGAGAACCTGAGCAAGCTGGTCCTGGCGGCGCTTGACAAGGCCGGCGGCCGCTTGCCGGTGACCGCCCAAAACACCCCGGTCAACGTCGAGGTCGGCCTGCGCAAGCAGGGAG
>Ga0136653_10000808_pt1 | contig 16622 bp, 16 predicted proteins | sample LakKivw275mmetaG_FD_94866 | JGI IMG/M metagenome (GOLD analysis project Ga0136653, IMG submission 94866) | Anoxic lake water microbial communities from Lake Kivu, Rwanda to study Microbial Dark Matter (Phase II) - Lake Kivu water 275m metaG... | ecosystem: Environmental > Aquatic > Freshwater >...
ACCCTTGCTCAAATTCTCCCGTATTCTATCAAAAACGACGACAGTATTATTAATGCTATAGCCGAGAATAGCGAGGATACCAGTAATAAACATTAAATTGACTTCCCAGCCCAGTATGCTGCCGAGGATAGAGAAAATCCCGGTTGCTACCAGAATATCATGCACCAGGGCTATTATGGCGCAGGTACCATAATGAAGGGGACTTGGCATGCGGCGAAATGCCCAGGTGACATAGAGTAGCGTACCTATAGCCGATACAGCCATGGCAATACCTGCGTTTTGGGCTGTCTCTGCAGCTACCATAGGTGATACCGAGTAAAACTCCCTCTCGGTGGTAGAACCAAATCTAGTAGTTAGGGCGGTCTCTAAAGCTGCCTTATCTTCTGCGGTTAGTTCTTGGGTACGGATAAAGAAATCGCCCTCTCCGGTACGCTGAATAATAGCATTAGGATAGCCCAAATTGACCAATTCTTGCCTCAGCTCGCCCTGCTTTACATCCTGCTCAAAGCTCACCGTGAGCATGGAGCCGCTGCTAAATTCAATCCCCGGTTTGAGTCCGAAGACGGCTAAAGAAATAATGCCAATCAGGATGACCACTCCCGAAATGAGAAAGAACCAGAACCTTTTACCAGTAATGTCAAACATCACACTCTCCCGATGTAAGGACTAAACAGCGCTGTCTTCTTCGCCAGAGGGGTACCCGCGAACAGGCGCAGTAAGGTGCGGGTAACCACAATGGCGGTAAACATGCTCACTGCCACGCCAATAAACAGCGTGAGGGCGAAGCCCATCACCGGAGCACTGGCAACAATGCTGCTACCTAACCAATAGAGAACGATACAGACAATAAAGGTAGTTACATTGCTGTCCCTGATCGCTGTCCAGGCACGGTTAAAACCAGCCTCAATGGCTGCCCCTAATGTCCGCCCTGACCTCAGTTCTTCCTTCATCCGTTCAAAGATGAGCACATTGGCATCCACTGCCATGCCGATAGACAGGACAAAACCACCTATCCCAGCCAGGGTCAGGGTGACCGGAATCAACTTGAATATGGCTAAGACCAGCGCCGCATAAAAAATGAGAGCCAGGCTGGCGAGAACTCCGGGCAGGCGGTAGTAGATAATCATAAATAACATAACCATTATTACGCCAATAATTCCCGCCTTGATGCTCATATCAATGAAATCAGCGCCCAGTAGAGGTGATACCGTTTGATCATAGAGTATTTCAAGAGGCACGGGTAGACGGCCGAAGTTCAACTGCTTAGATAACCGAGTAGCCTCGTTCAAACTTAAACCTTCAATCTGCCCCCTATCGCTAATAACGCTGCGGACAATAGGGGCAATAGGGCGTCCGTCATCTCCCACTAGAGCATCGTTACCATCAAAGATAGCCAGAGGCTTGTTGATAAGCCGCCCGGTGATTTGCTCAGATAGCTTGCTCCCCTCCTCATCCCATTCAAAAATCAATAGCACTCCGCCCAAATTATCTTGACCCACATAGGTATTTGTCTTGAAGTACCGGCTGGTTAGTGCCTTTTCCTCGCCGTTAATCATTGCTGTAGCTGGCTTCCACCTACCCAATTCATTCTCCCACCTCGCCTCTTCATCAGCGGCGGCCTCTTCCCCAAAGGCTAATATGTCCACCCGTCCGAGCCTCTCCTTGTCTTTATCAGTAATGCTGATACCTGGCAGCTCAACAAGAATTCGGTCGTTACCCTGTCTCTGGATAAGTGGCTCGGTTACCCCCAGTGGGTTAATTCGGTTATTGAGAATTTCCTTTGCCCCTTCCATAGCAGCATCTCTCTCGCTTGGCTCCACCGAAGACAGGTCTGCCTTGTAAACCAGGTGAATTCCACCCTGCAAATCCAGCCCCAGCCGCATTTCCTCCCTGCCAAATAGAGGGTAGATTAGGGCACAAGCGGCAAAGGCAAAGAGGGCTAATATTGTTGCCAAAACCAGGGTATTTCTTCTAGTCATATCTATTCACCTTGCCTCAGTTACCAGCCTATCACGGAGATAGGCTAGAGCCTCCTCTCTGGTAGCCACTTCACCTGAGGCTTGTGCCTCACGCACTGCCTCCAGGAGTTGTCCAATCCTTGGTCCCGGGCTAAGGTCAAAGATTTTGATTAAATCATGCCCATCAACCAGTTTAGCTGGAACAACCAGCCTCTGCTGCTCAAAATGCTGGGCTAATATATACTCCACCATTTGGGCATGCTCTTGCCATTGAGCTAGATTTAGCTGAGCTCCCCTGGTGGCTAGGTGGTCAGCTAGACCTAAGAACAAGATGTTGATGCCAGCCTCTCCAGTATCACGGAAGTAGCGGTAAATAGCCCGATGGGTGGGGAACCCCCCCTGACCCATCTGCCCCGGTCTAAGGTGCTCCCTGACCATAACCTCCACCAGCTTTACTTCCTTGCCGCTAAATCTCAACCTTTCCAGAATATCGACCGCTATAGCCGCTCCTAGCTTGGCATGGCCGAGAAAATGCATCCGACCATCTTCGCCAATGGCTTTGGTCTGGGGTTTAGCCACATCATGAAGCAGCGCCGCTAGCTTGAGTAGCGACCTCCTGGTGCTACCGCTGCTAACCTCCTGGGCAAAGTGCTGAGCCAGTACCTCTGACCACGGAGCCATTGCCAAGGCCTCATCATTGGCATATTGCCAGGCTCCCTCGTGAAGAACAAAATCAACGGCAATCGCCGTCTCTATGGAATGGTCAAAGACATCCCAGAAGTGCTCCTTGGGTTGCTTGACCGCCTTTGCCTGAGCCAGCTCGGGAATGATAGCCGTGACCAAGCCCAGGTCATCAAGGTAGGGCAGAAATCGCTGGGATTGGGAAGCAGCCAGGAGGCGGAGTAACTCCTCTCTCACCCGCTCACCAGCCACACCGGCTAAAAGATGGCAATTGCGCTGAACCAGAGCCTCGGTCTGGGTATCAAGTTTAAAACCAAGCTCAGCAGCCAAACGCACCGCCCGTAGTAGACGGGCGGCATCCGACTGAAAAGCTGTTTCAGAAACAGTCCGAATCACGCCGTGTTGAAGGTCAGCCCAACCACTAAACGGGTCAATGAGGTGAACATCGGCATAGCCTTCGGTCAACTCGCCAAGGTCAACGGCGATAGCGTCTATGGTGAAATCGCGCCGTGCCAGGTCCTGCTCAATGCTATCCTGAAATGTGGAGAAATCAAGCTGCCACCGACCTTCCCATGATGCTTCCTTATCAACCACAACCACCCTACCCACCCTATTTACCTCATCCAGCAGGACAAACCTGCCACCGATGGCACTAGCTACCCGGGGAGCTGTCTCAACTGCATCGGCGGCTACCGCAATATCAATGTCAGCCGTGTCCCTCCTCAGCAGGACGTCACGGACAAATCCACCGACAAGATATGCCTTTATATCCTGCTCGGTGAGGAAATTGTTTACCGTGGTCAGTAGTGATGAGGCTTTAGGCTTAATAAATAACTTCAAATCCTCTTCACCCGATAATACTCTAAGGCTAAACTATACTACCAGTTTAGCCATTTATCAAGAGGGGATGCGATGAGGTTGTTTAGCAACCTATCCCCCTCAGCACCCAGAAAAATCATAGATTTTTCTGGGAACCCGCCTGACCCCCTTCCCTTTATAAGGGAAGGGGGGAGTATAGGTTAGAGAGGGGCGAAGCCCCTCTCTATAATCTCTCCCTCGTTTTCCTTTGATAATGAGTTTAACTTAATAGGGTGTTTAAGAGGGGCGCTAGCCTCTCTTCTATAAATACTTTCCCCCTCTCCTTCAAAGGAGAGGGGGATTAAGGGGGTGAGGTTAATAAACAATCTCGATGCAAGACAGGCGGCGCAGAGGGGCTCTTTCTTGGTCAAGTTCCACTACAGGAAATTGGACATTGTTAAGGCTGAGTAGTGGCCGAAGACACCACTAATGGCTTTCTTTGGTCATGCTCTTGGCGATGCTGGTCAAGATACTGAGAATCCCGATGACAGCGCGCTGCACCTCAAGTGGCTCCTGGGCTAGCATCCTGGCCACATAGGGGTCCAGTTCTCCACCGGCATAAAGGGGATGACCCTCAGCTACGCTCTCAGGGTGGGGAGATAGGTAGCCAGCCAGAGTGAATAACTCGTTCTCCTCAAAGCCTAGGGGTCTGGCGATTTTCCGCAGCACTGAGCCTGAGGGGAAACGCTCACCCCTCTCGATGCGACCCAGATGCGATGCCGATACCCCGGACATAGCACTAAGCTCACGCAAGGTCAGCGGCAGGGTAACTCTTCGCTGCTTGAGTATTTTGCCCAAATTGTTGTTTACATCACGCATCATAAAGTAAATTATAGTTCGCCACATGGCAAATGTCAATAGGGGGAACCGAGAAGGTGCTTGACAATAGGCAAACTTGAGGGTATAATATTGCCAGTTGGCGTATAGGGGGGAATCATGATACTGAAAACGAAGGTCTTTGATTTATATGCCAATAACTACAGGAACTTATCTGAGCTAGCCGAGGCCATGGAAATATCGGTAAGCCAGGTTTACCGAGTGCTTGAAGGCAAACGCAATATCAATCGAAAATTCATCATTGGCGCGATGAAAGCCTTTCCTGGATACAAATTTGACGACCTCTTTTATTTTGATTTTACCCCTCAGGCGCCAGTTGGCGAAAAATCCGCAGTTCAGCCGGTGGGGAGAAGCCAGTCGGTTAGTCTTGAAAGGAAATAGGCAAAAGTACTACTAAAGCTGAGCTACCTCAGGTTCAATCTTGTGTAGCTTGTCCGTGCTTTCCAGGTGGTCTATATAGAGTACCCCGTTTATGTGGTCAATCTCGTGCTCCAGGGCTTGAGCCAGGAGTTCTTCTGCCTTGATTCTTATTTCCTTCCCGCTTAGGTTGTGCCCCTTAACCCTGACCGATTGAGCCCGCTTGACCTCTCCAAAGTAGCCCGGGATGCTCAGGCAGCCCTCGGTTACCAGGCGTTCCCCCGTCCGGCGCACTATCTCCGGGTTAATCAGGGTGATGCCTTCTCCCTCTGGTATGCCAATAACAATTACCCGCAAGGGAACACCTACCTGGGGGGCAGCTAGCCCTACCCCGCTAGCAGCATGCATCGTCTCAATCATATCGCCTATTAATCTCTGGATTGAGCCATCAATAACTCTGACCCGTTTTGACTTCTGTCTCAATATGGGGTCAGGAACAGCACGAATAGGTAAAATTGCCATATAAGCTCCTAGAAATTTATCTTATCGCAGTTTACTAAACCAGACCTACCGGGTCAATATCTACTGTCCAGCCCTGAGGGAAGGCTATCGGGTAGAGGAAGCGAGACAGGTCTGAGCCACGGAGTATAAGCTGCCAGCGAAACCTGCCCCTTAGCCGGTGAATAAATGCCGGGGCTGGTCCAATTAGCTCAATGTCAGCTATGCCCTGTGAGGCTATTTCCTGGCTAAGCAGGCGCTTCATTCTTTCTGCCTCCTGCTGGCACAGGGCATCGTTGGTATGACTATAAATAAGGCAAGCCAGCCGGGTGAAGGGAGGGTTACGAAGCTGGCGCCGATATTCAATCTCCTTATTATAGAATGAAGCATAGTCGTGTTTAGCTGCTGGCTGGATGGCATAGTGCTCGGGGGTATAGGTCTGAATAATGACCTTTCCCTCCAGGGTGCCCCGCCCCGCCCTGCCGGCTACCTGGCACAGGAGCTGAAAGATTCTCTCCCCAGCTCGGAAGTCAGGTAGATTTAAGGCGATATCAGCGCTAACCACCCCAACCAGGGTAACCAGGGGTAAATCCAGTCCCTTGGCAATCATCTGGGTGCCGATAAGAACATCAGCCTGGTGGGCACGGAACTTGCCCAATATTTCATCATGTGAATGCTTGCCTCGGGTAACATCACTATCCCAGCGTAGTAGCCTGGCTTGGGGGAAACTGTGCCCCACCTCTTGCTCCAGCCTCTGGGTACCAATGCCCAAAAATTTTATCCTGCGTCTTAAGCACCGGGGGCAAGCCTGGGGGACGGGCATCCTGTAGTTGCATTGGTGGCAGACCAGGATATCATCAGCAAGATGGTAGGTGAGAGGAACCTCACAGCGCCGGCAACGGAGGACAAAGCCACAACTGCGACACTGGATAAAGGTAGCTCCGCCGCGGCGATTGAGGAACAGGATGACCTGCTCTCTGTTTGCCACTGCCTTGCTCATCGCCTGTGATAGTGAGCGGCTGAAAAGGCTCCTGTTCCCCGCCTTGAGTTCTTCCCTTAAATCCACTACCTCAACCTGTGGCATTGCCCCACCACCAGGGGTGACCCGACCGGGAAGCTGAAGGAGGCGATAATCTCCCCGCTGAGCGTGATAGAAGGTCTCCACATCCGGGGTGGCGCTGCCCAGAATGACCACAGCTCCGGTTAGCTCAGCCAGTTTTATCGCCACATCACGGGTGTGGTAGCGGGGCGATTTATCATGCTGCTTATATGTCCATTCCTGTTCCTCATCAATAACGATGAGACCGAGGTTGGGCTGGGGGGCAAAAATGGCGCTCCTTGAGCCGATAACGACGTCAAATTCTCCATCCCTTATTCGCTGCCACTCGTCGAACTGCTCACCCAGGGAGAGCTTGGAATGAAGCACCGCCACCTTGTGGGGGAAGCGAGCGGCAAATCGCTCTATAGTTTGTGGAGTGAGGGCAATCTCTGGGACCAGAACAATACCCCGCTTCCCCAGCTTTATCACCTCAGCCAGAGCTTGAAGGTAGACTTCTGTCTTGCCGCTGCCGGTAACCCCATGAAGGAGAAAAACGGCTGGCGAGGCGTTGCCCTCTACCAAGCTGGACTTAATAGCCTCAAAGGCTGATTTTTGGGCTGGGGTAAGAGTGAGGTGAGGAGAAGGGGTGATACCCTGATAGGAAATCGGTTCTCGTTTTATTTCAACCTGCTTGATGGAGGCCAGACCCTTGCTGACTACAGCCTCAATAACTGAGGAGGAGCAGTTAAGCCTCCTTCTGGCTTCAGAGAGAGGAACTGGTTGAGTTTGTTGACATAGATAATCAAGGAGGCTGGCTTGCTTGGTAGCCCTGCCTTGGTCACGTAACCTGGCTGCTTCCTGCTGAGCTTCATTAACTGTCACTTCCAGGCGCAGGTAAGGCACCATCTTTGGTTTTACCTTAATCCTCTCAAGCTCGTGGCTTTTAACTACCAGACCTTGATTGACCAGTTGGGATATGGTAAGCCTAGCCTGTCTGGTGCCTAATGCCTTCTCAATCTGCTTCAGGCTGACCTTGCCCTGCCTCTGGACTAGGCTCAGAACCTGCCTCTGTTCCCGGGTAAGGGCTGACGTGTCTGCCTGATGAGGGGTTGGAGGGGTGGAAATGAAGGTGACCGTCCTGCGCTCAAAGCCGGGCGGTAGCATTAAAGCCACAGCGTCAAAAAGGGGTGATAGATAATGTTGGCTTATCCAGCGAGCCAACAGCACGTGGGAAGGGGATAGAAGGGGGCGGGACTCAATAACACCAGCTATTTCCTTGGTCTCCGCCACCAAGGGGTAGGGGCTGAGCTCTAAAACGATGCCCTGGAGCAGCTTATCGCCAAAAGGAACCCATACCGCCTGTCCCACATCAATAGCCAGGCCGGGTGGTATGGCATAGCTAAACGTCCTGCGCTGGGCTACCGGCGAGTTGACGCTAACCTCAGCATACTTCATCCTTTACCCTATCCTGAGGTTGCTTCTTAACCTCATCCCCTTTATCCCCCTCTCCGTAATAGGGAGATATAGTCTTAGCATGAGGGGGAAGAGATTTAGAGAGGGGCTTCGCCCCTCTCTTACTTACACTCCCCCCTTCCCTTACTAAGGGAAGGGGGCAGGGGGATAGGTTCCTAAACAATCTCTATTCTTTGACTTTGGCTTGTTTTTCCTTGGTCCGAGATGCCTTGCTACTAAGTCCGCGCAGGTAATAGAGTTTAGCCCGGCGTACCTTTCCATGCCGCACCACCTCCACCTTTTCCACCAGTGGTGAAGAAAAAGGAAAGGTATGCTCAACTCCTATGCCTCGGGTAACCCGTCTTATGGTGAAGTTGCCACTATCGGCACCACGCCGGACTTTGATTACTACCCCCTGAAATAGCTGGGTGCGTTCTCTCCCCCGTTCCACAATCCTGGCACTCACCTTTACTGTGTCGCCAGGGGCAAGGGGGGGAATATTGGGGTTTGCTTTGTTGGTAAATAGTGATGTAGCATCCATATTACGATTGCCTCAATTTCTGTACTAATTTTTTCTCCTCTGAGCTAAGCTCAGCTTTATCCAATAACTCCGGGCGACGTTTCATGGTGCGTCGGATAGCCTGCTCCCGGCGCCAGTTAGCAATTTGGGCGTGGTTTCCAGAGAGTAACACCTCAGGCACTGGCCATTCCCGATATATAGTCGGGCGGGTATAGTGGGGGTACTCCAGTAGCCCGGTGACATGGGAATCGTCCAGGGGCGAGGCGGCTGAACCAAGAACCCCGGGCAGTAACCTGACTACAGCATCTACTACTACCATGGCTGCCAGCTCGCCACCACTGAGCACATAATCGCCAATACTAATCTCGTCAGTAGCCAGGTGCTCGCTTACCCGCTCATCAACCCCCTCATAGTGACCACAGATAAGAATTAGCTGGCTATACTTGGATAGCTCTTGGGCAATTTGCTGACAGAAGAGGCGACCCTGTGGGGTGAGCAGGATAATGGGCGTCGCCGACTCCCTGTTTATTGACTCCACGGCTTCAAAAATGGGTTCGGGCTTGAGCACCATGCCGGCACCGCCACCATAGGGATAGTCATCAACGGTGTGGTGTTTATCATGGGTGTAGTCGCGAATATTGTGTAGGCTAACGCTGACCAGCTTCTGGTCTATAGCCCTTTTGAAGATGCTCTGGCTAAACACACCTTGGAACATCTGGGGAAATAAGGTCAAAATATCAATATACACCTGTCTAATCCTTCCCACTATCTGGAGCTCTGTGCTCAGTTATCTCTCCTTTTATAATCTCCACAGCATGAGGCAGGGCAGGCAATATTACCTCAAGGCATTCACGAACTGCCTTGGGGCTACCTGGCAGGTTGATGATAAGGCACTTTCTCCTGATGCCGGCTACCGCCCGACTCAGCATGGAGAGAGGTGTGATGCTAAAAGTTTGGGCTCTCATCATCTCAGCCAAGCCAGGCACCACCTTATCCAATATGGAAAGGGTGGCTTCAGGGGTAACATCGCGCCGCCCCAGCCCGGTACCGCCGGTAGTTAAAATAATATCCACACTACCGTCATCTGCCCACTCAGCAAGCTTGCTGGCAATAATATCCGCCTCATCGGGAATAACCTCGTACTTAACCACGCAACTTTCCACCATAGATAGGCTATGCCGAATTGCCTGCCCACTCTGGTCAGAGCGCTTTCCCTGCCAGGCTTTGTCGCTGATGGTAATAATGCCTAAATTAAGCATAACACCCCTGCATTAAGCAGAGTCTATTTTATCACATATGGGTCATATAGCAAAATTGGCGAATTTGAGCAAATTAGCACAAATTAGCCCGAAAGGGTCTTGACAAACAGGGGTATATGTGATGTAGAATGGTAGAAAGTGGGAGATTGTGGTAAAATAGGGGTTACCAAGATTTAGCATGTTCTTTGGCGAATTTGAATACAAGATTGATGACAAGGGTAGGGTGCCTATCCCACCTAGGTTCAGGAGGGAGCTAAGGGAGGGAGTGATATTGGCACCGGGGGTGGAGAAGTGCATCACTATCTATCCCCTGGCTGAGTGGAAAAAGCTGGCTGAAAGCCTGACCGGCAGTTCAGTCACCCAGAGTAAATTGAGACGGCTAAAGCGGGCTATTTTCGCCACTGCCTTTAGCCTGAGCCTAGATGGGCAGGGGAGAATAGCTTTGCCTATTTCGCTGAGGCAGTATGCTGAGATTGTAGATGAGGTAATTATCGCTGGAGCTAACAATTATCTTGAGCTCTGGAACAAAGTGCACTGGGAAGAGGAGAAGGCTGTTAGCCGGGAGCAGGCCTGGCAGATTATAGAAAGCCTAGAGAGGCGCCAATGAATCTAACTATGTCAGCACTCACTCATATCCCGGTATTACTCAAAGAGACCGTTGAGGCGCTGGCAGTTCAGCCCGGAGGTCGCTATATTGACTGTACCCTTGGGGCTGGAGGTCATGCTGCTGCCATTTTAGACCGCAGTTCACCCGGCGGGCAGTTACTGGGTATTGATGCTGACCCTGAAGCTATAGCCGTAGCCAGGGCAAGACTTGAAGCCTACAGCAGCTCAGCGCTTCTAGTTAACCAGAACTTCGCCAATCTTAAGGCAATCTGTATTAAATATAACTTTCTCCCTGTGCATGGCATCCTGTTTGACCTGGGGCTTTCTTCCCTTCAGCTCGATAGCAGTGACCGTGGTTTCAGCTTTCAGCATGATGCTCCTCTGGACATGCGCTTTAGCCCCAGTCAGGAGGTTACTGCTGCTGATATTGTTAGCACCTACGCCGAGGCTGAACTAGCTGGTCTGATAAGAAACTTCGGTGAGGAAAGTCACAGCGGTAAGATAGCCCATTATATTGTGCAGCAACGCCCGATAAAGACTACCCTTCAGCTAGCTCGGGCGATAGAGCAGGCTATCGGTGGCCGAAGGGGGAGAATTCATCCTGCCACCAAGACCTTCCTGGCACTACGAATAGCGGTTAACCGGGAGCTTGAGCACCTGCAATCAGCTCTAGAGCAGGCAATCGACCTCCTAGGCTTTGGGGGCAGACTGGTTGTTATTAGCTATCACTCCCTGGAGGACCGCATAGTGAAGCGCTTCACGCATCAGGAGGCAAGTGGAGAAAATGCCTGCCTGAGGTTAGTTAATAAGAAGGTTATTACTCCTTCCCTTGTCGAAGTTCAGCTTAATCCTCGCAGCCGCAGTGCCAGATTGAGAGCGGCTGAGCGTATTACTACACCCAAGGAGGCGTTCGATGGGCAAACCGTCTATTGAGTATCAGAAGATGATGACCGAGATAGTGTATGTAAACTTGCCCGGCCCGGCAGAGTCCAATCCTGGAATGACTGGGGGCGAACTACTGCACGGTTTCCTGGCTGAGCTACATAGGGCTCCGAGCGAAGAGATGAGAACTTATGTGAGCACTCTGTGCAATAAATGGAACGTGCATTATAGAGAAGGTAGTGCTTAGAGTTTATCATCTGGATATAGTGTTGGCTAGGTCGAGGTGGAAGGGCAATATTGGGAGGTGGTCAATCCGTAGCGTGCCAAAGGTTGACGGGAAGACCAGCTTAGGGAGGTATGAAAATGTGAAGGCTAACTCGCTGTGAAGTTTATCATCTGGCCAATAAGGAGGGGTAGATGAGCAAGCGAAGTATTTTAACCGCTATTGATGTTGGAACTACTAAGGTGTGCACCATCGTAGCTGATGTGGATGACGGGGGTAGCATCCGGGTTACAGGGGTGGGCGTCACGCCATCGGTGGGGATGCACAAGGGGCTGGTGGTCAACATCAATGAAGCCAAAGAATCAATTCGGGAGTCAGTGAGGAAAGCAGAGCAAACCAGCGGTCATAAGGTGGAATCAGCCTTCATCGGTGTAACCGGCAGGCACGTCAGCTCGCTGAATAACCGGGCGGTGGTCGCCATTACTCGTAATGACAGGCTGGTGCGTCCTGATGACCTGAAGCGAGTCCTAACTAATGCCCGTGGGGTTAAACTCTCTGCCGATAGAAGGCTACTCCATGTTATCCCTCGTGGTTACGCTGTTGATGGTCAATCAGGGGTCAAGAACCCGGTGGGAATGCACGGCTTCAGACTGGATGTGGAGGCCCATATCATTACCGCCGCTGTGACCTCGGTTCAGAATCTAGTAAAGTGCATCCGGAGCCTCGGTATGGACATCGATGACCTCATTCTCGAACCTTTAGCCAGTAGTGAAGCTGTACTGAGTGAGGACGAGAAACAGGTCGGCGTCATATTGGCTGACATCGGTGGTGGTACCACGGATATCGCTATCTTCAGAGAGGGGAGCATCTGGCATACTGCTGTTCTACCTGTTGCTGGTTATCAAATCACCAGGGACATTGCTATTGGCTTGGGGCTGCCATTTGATGTAGCTGAGGAGATGAAAAAGAAGTATGGCAATGTGACGCCAGTTTACGAAACAAGGGGGGTAGGCAGCGATAACCTGACTACCAATGGGCACGGTGTCTCTCACCAGGACCTGTGTGACATTATCCGGGCTAGGGTAGAAGAAATCCTGAGGCTTATCGTGCTTGAGATGCCAGACTCTGAATACGAAACCTTGGTCCCCGATGGCATAGTGCTCACTGGCGGTAGTGCTAACCTTGCCGGCATAGAAACACTGGGACGCAATACATTACAACTTCCGGTAAGGGTGGGCGTTCCTAGAAATATCTCTGGCATCGCTGATGTCCTTCATGACCCGGCGTATGCCACCAGCGTTGGTCTATTGCTCTGGGGGGCAAAAAATAAAGAAACGCAAACCTGGCAGAGTCATGACCTTGGCTCAGGTTTGCGGCGCCTCATTTCCCGAATTTTCAGCTTGTTTCGCTAGGAGTAATTTCTGGCAGTAAGTGGTAAAGAAAGGAGGAGGAGATGGCAAAGACAACTTTCAGTCCTAACCCGGCCAAGATTAAGGTTATCGGTCTGGGAGGTGGTGGCTGCAACGCAATAACCCGCATGGTCAGGGAGCAAATTCGTGGCGTGGAGTTCATTGGCGTAAATACCGATGCCCAAGCTCTGTCCATTACTGAAGCCCCTATCCGTGTCCAGATTGGGGAGAAGCTGACCAGAGGATTAGGCGTCGGTGGTGACCATATCATGGGTCAGAAAGCAGCCGAAGAAAGTCGCGATGAACTCAAGGAGCTTCTCGCTGGGGCTGATATGGTGTTTATCACCTGCGGTATGGGTGGTGGCACCGGCACTGGGGCAGCCTCGGTGGTAGCTGACATAAGTAAGCAAGCTGGGGCTCTCACCATTGCTGTGGTCACCAAGCCTTTCACCTTTGAAGGCGTCCACCGCACCGAGGTGGCGGAAGATGGCATTGTCCGCCTCTTGGGCAAGGTTGACACCCTTATCATTATCCCTAACGACCGTTTGCTTGACCTGTGTGACCAAAAGACAGTGGTGGACAGCGCCTTTAAGATGGCTGATGATGTGCTGCGCCACGGGGTTCAGGCGATTGCTGAGGTTATCACCGTTCCCGGGCTGATTAATCTTGACTTTGCTGATGTTAAGGCAGTGATGAAGGATGCCGGTCCAGCCTGGATGTCCATAGGCATTGGTTCAAGTAAGAACCGGGCTGTGGACGCGGCTAGGGAAGCCCTAGCTAGCCCGCTGCTGGATGTTTCTATTGATGGGGCAAAGGGGGTGTTATTCAATGTTGCCGGCGGCGCTGACCTCACCCTGTTTGAGGTCAATGAAGCGGCTGCTGTCATAAAGCAGGCTGTGGACCCTGCGGCTAACATCATCTTTGGCGTAGTTCAAGACCCGAGTATGAAGGAGGAGATAAGGATCACCCTAATTGCCACCGGCTTCGCTTCCAAGTTGGGAATGGCAGGGGTTAGCCGAGAAGATGAGTTTATCCAACTGCTCAAGGGCTTGAAGAGCGAGGAGGAGCTGGACGTTCCTGCTTTCCTGCGTCGTCCGCTATTTAGCCATCGGCGCCAGGCAATAACTCAGTCAACTAAACTTATTCGCACTCCACCCGGCGTACCCTAAGGGTAAAGTTCCTTAGGTGGGTGCTAAACTGGTGACCAGCCGGAGGCTGGAGGTGTTTTATTGCCCTCCAGCCTTCTTTTTTAGGGGATTGTTTATTAACCTCACCCCCTTTATCCCCCTCTCCTTGTGAAGGAGAGGGGGAGGAATAAAAAAGAGGGGGGCTTCGCCCCCCTCTTAAAACTAATTTCCCCCTTCCTCTAGAAGGGAGGGGGGATTAAGGGGGATGGGGTGCTAGAAAATTTTAGGTAAAACACTTGACAAATACTATATCTTGTGGTATTCTACTTTTGTTATACAACCTGAGGTAGTATTTGTTATGAATTGTCCCTATTGTGGTCATTCAGATTGTAAGGTTATAGATTCGCGTGACGTGAGCCAGGGTATACGCCGGCGGCGTCAGTGCCTTAGCTGCGGCTCTCGTTTCACTACCTATGAACGGTTGCATCCGGCTAGCCTCTTCGTGATTAAGAAAGACCGCAGGCGTGAGGAATTCGACAGGAACAAGCTGCTAACCGGCATTCGCAAGGCGTGTGAAAAACGACCACTGCCTACTGGCACAGTGGATAAATTGGTTGACGATATAGAAGCCGACCTTTACCGACTGGGCAGGGCAGAGATACCTAGTGCCTTCATTGGTGATATGGTAATGGAACGGCTGAAGAGCCTAGACCACATTGCTTATATCCGTTTTGCCAGCGTCTACCGGGAATTTGCCGACATCACCACCTTAAAACGAGAAGTAGATACCCTGCTCAGTGCCGGAGCTGAGACACCTTCCAGTCAACTACCTTTGTTGTCGGCCGAAGAACTGGGAGTAATTAGGGACGGCAGGGCAAGCCGGAAGCGGGGGAGAGTTAAGACAAGGAGTCGGACATGAACCCAGCTAATCAATCAGCGAACAAACCACTAGTTGACCGCACCCAGATTGCCCGGGCTATCTTCGCTGCCGCCGAGTCCATGGGCATAAGGGACAGGCAGGTGGTGGAGCGGCTGACAACCCAGGTGATTGAGCGCCTAGAAAAAACACAGAAGGAATACACGCAGGTTTTACCGGGTATGGAAGACCTTGTGGGAAAGCGTGCCCGCCGCCAGCATCTGCCGACCGATGCCGAAATTGAAGCTATGGTCAAGGAGATACTGACGGCTGAACAGCCAGCCAAGCGAGAGGAGGTCAAACCCGAGATGGAATCAACCGCTAGAGTTAAGCCCAGGGTTCAGCCTACGCCTGGTATCAATCTCACTGAAAACGCAGTTCACGTTCTGGAAAAAAGGTACTTGAAGAAAGATAAGCAGGGGCAGGTCATTGAGACCCCTGAGCAGATGTTCCGCCGTGTGGCACAAACTATTGCCTCCGCCGAGCTTATTTACAACCCCAAGGCGGATGTCAAGGCAAGGGAGGATGAGTTTTACCAGTTGATGGCTAATCTGGAGTTCCTGCCTAACTCCCCTACCTTGATGAATGCCGGGCGGGAGCTGGGTCAGCTATCAGCCTGCTTTGTCATTCCCGTTGACGACTCCATGGAGTCTATCTTTGATGCCGTAAAGTATACCGCCCTTATCCATAAGAGCGGTGGTGGGACTGGATTTTCCTTCAGCCGGTTAAGACCCAAGGGTGACTTTGTCAAGTCCACCTCCGGTGTGGCTAGTGGTCCGGTTTCCTTCATGCAGGTGTTTGACACTACCACCGATGTCACCAAGCAGGGGGGGACGAGGCGGGGGGCAAACATGGCTATCCTTAATGTTGACCACCCCGATATTATGGAGTTCATAACCGCCAAGGACGACCCGACTGCTTTTACCAATTTCAATCTCTCGGTAGCGGTAACCGCTGAGTTTATGGAAGCAGTCAAGGCTGGCAGTGGCTACAATCTGGTAAACCCACGCACCAAAAAGGTGGTAGCTAAGCTCAACGCCAAAGAGGTGTTTGATAAGATAGTGGATATGGCGTGGAAAACGGGCGACCCGGGCATTGTCTTTATTGACCAGATAAATAAAGATAACCCCACCCCCCAGTTGGGCAGGATTGAATCTACCAACCCTTGTGGTGAGCAGCCGTTACTCCCTTATGAGTCGTGCAATCTGGGTTCTATAAATCTAGTCAAGATGCTGCGAACCACCAATGGAACTACTGAGATTGATGATGCCAAGCTGGCGGAGACGGTGAAAATTGCGGTCAGGTTTTTGGATAATGTTATTGACGTTAATAAATTCCCTCTACCCGAGATAGAGAAGATGACCAAGAATTCAAGAAAAATAGGGCTTGGGGTGATGGGGTTTGCCGACATGCTAATCAAGCTGGGCATCCCTTATAACTCAGAGAAGGCATTAGAGCTGGCGGAGAAAGTGATGGCCGACATACAGCAGTATGCTACGGATGCCTCTGTGGAACTGGCCCAAGGAAGGGGGGTATTCCCTGCCTTTGGGGGTAGTGTCTACGATGATAAGCACATAGGCATCAGGGTAAGAAATGCCACCAGAACTACAATTGCTCCTACCGGCACCCTGAGCATAATTGCCGGTTGCTCCAGTGGCATTGAGCCTCTCTTTGCCCTGAGCTATACCAGAAATATCCTGGATGGTGCTCGGCTAGTTGAGGTGAACCCCTATTTTGAGGAAGTAACCAAGAGGGAGGGTTTCTACTCTGTGGAGCTTATGCAGCAGCTAGCTGCTGGAGTTAAGCTCCGCGATATAGACGGAATCCCGGATAGAATCAAGCGGTTATTTGTTACCGCCCACGAAATAAGCCCGGAGTGGCATGTCAGGATGCAGGCAGCCTTTCAGAAGTCCACCCACAACGCTGTTTCTAAAACGGTTAACTTCCCCCGGGAGGCTACCAGAGAGGACATAGCCAATGTGTATAAGATGGCTTATGAA
>Ga0136653_10000817_pt1 | contig 16517 bp, 19 predicted proteins | sample LakKivw275mmetaG_FD_94866 | JGI IMG/M metagenome (GOLD analysis project Ga0136653, IMG submission 94866) | Anoxic lake water microbial communities from Lake Kivu, Rwanda to study Microbial Dark Matter (Phase II) - Lake Kivu water 275m metaG... | ecosystem: Environmental > Aquatic > Freshwater >...
AGGTGGTATAATATAAAGGCACGGGAGGTTAAGATGGAGAATAAAGGTAATTGTTGTATAGTCAGCACAATTTTGCGGGTTATAGGGGTATTGCTGCTTTTGGCAGCGGCTTTTGATATCTTGCCGCTGGCTGACAACCAGGTCATCTTCATAGCCATCGCCTGTTTTATTATTGGCAGCGCGATTAGAAAAATACAAAAAGGCTCGAGTACTTGCTGTAAATAAGGAGCGTTTCTATTCCCATTAATCCCGGGCTTGAAAGGGCCCGGGATTTTTTGTTGCTAGCGCCCAAGCGAAACCGCTTGGGTTTTCTGCTTTAGTGTGCTATAATAGGTTATGAAAAAAATGAGGACCTCGCAAAGGGGCAGGAAGTGTAAGCACCGCAACTGTAAGCACATCTTAAGCATCTATAACCACGAAGAGTATTGCCATATCCATCTCGGCCGCGGCGACCGCACAAGCAAGCCTAAGAATCGATAAGGCGACAGATTATAGTAGAAGAAAATGAGACATTTGTTGTCAGTAATAATCCTGACGGCGATAGGCTTAACAGCCTGTTGTCCTCTAAGAGCGGAAGGAGGCACTGCGATGAAGATAGCCAGCCCGGCATTTAAAAATAACGAATATATGCCTGCCAAGTATGCCTGCGAGGGTGAAGAGATTAACCCCGAACTTGTTATCAGCGATATCCCTAAGGGGGCAAAAAGCTTAGCCCTGATTATAGATGATCCTGACGCGGCGATAGGAGTCTGGGTGCATTGGGTAGTTTTTGATATCCCGTTAACCACCCGGATAGAGGAAAATAGCGTTCCCGGGAAGCTCGGTATTACCAATTCAGGCAAGAGAGATTATCACGGTCCATGCCCGCCATCCGGCACTCACCGTTACTTTTTCAAGGTATATGCCTTGGATACACTGCTCAATCTAAATGAGGGGGTCTCTAAGGGCGGTCTCGAGCAGGCGATGCAGGGCCACATCCTTGATAAAGCTGAGTTAGTCGGCCTTTACAAACGCCATAAATAAGAAAACGTTTTCTTTTTATGCTGATTTTGCCTTGAAAAGGCGTCTTTCAAGTGCTATGCTTTTTCTGTATCAATAAAAATAGAGATGAAAGACTTTTCGGGAGTAGAGGATAGGAGAAAGTACCTACGCTTACGGGCAGTGCTTTTTGTCTGTTTTACGCTCGATAAGAGTTTTTATATCCCGAGTCTATCTGAAGAACAGGAGATTGAAGCCTCTACTATTGATATCAGCCAGGGCGGTATGGCTATTGCCACAAGATACAATATCCCAGCTAAAGCAATACTGCATATTAAATGTTTGCTTTTAGGAGTCGACCGGCAAGGGGAGATTTCTTTCTCGAGGCCGGTTGAGGTAAGCGGAGAGGTACGTTATTCCGAGGCGATTAACTCAAGTGCTTACCGTTTGGGTATCTCTTTCACTGATATCGACCAGGAGCATAGAGAGCAGATCGGCAACTACATCTCATCCATCTCAATGGGCACGGTATATCCCTGCGTACAGCCCAGATAATCCACCCTCAAAATAGCTTCAAATAATCAAAGATAAGATAAAATAAAAGCCCCGATATGCTCGGGGCTTAGGTGGGTGTAAGGCTCATGCGGCCTTATCAACCACGCCTCTCTTTTTATCTATAAGTCCTAATAATAGTATACACATTAATGGGTTAAGTTTCAAGGGGAAGGCGTAATCTTAGGAAAACGTTTGCAAAGATCTTGGAATTATTGTCTCCCCGGGTTATAATAAGTCCCGATAAAGGAGCCAAAATGAAAGCCAACTCTCTCTGCTTAGGCGCGCTTAAGTTAAAATCCAACCTTATTCTTGCGCCTTTGGCAGGGATCTCAGATTTGCCTTTCCGCAGGCTGAACCGCGCCTTTGGCTGCGAATTAGCTTTTACAGAGATGCTCAACGTTCGTTCGCTTAGCCATAAGAGCAAAAAGACCATGCAGATGCTTTCTACGGATTCCCTGGACAGGCCGCTGGGCGTTCAGATTTTAGGCTGCGAAGAAAAATATATTATTAAAGGATTGGATGTGCTTTCAAAATACCGCTTCGATATCCTGGATTTTAACGCGGCCTGCCCGGTCAGGAAAGTAGTGCGCAGAGGCGAAGGGGCGGGGCTCTTGAGAAATCCGAAAAAATTGGCTAAACTGCTGAAATTGGTAGTAAGGCGCTGCCGGGTGCCGGTGAGCGTAAAAATTCGCTCAGGCTGGGATAGGGATTCAGTTAACGCAAAAGATGTGGCATTGCTCTGCGAAGACGCCGGGGCAAGCGCCTTATTTATCCATGGCAGGACAAAAGAGCAGATTTACAGCGGAGCAGTTGATTACAAGATTATCGGCATGGTAAAAAAAGCAGTCGGGATTGCGGTAATCGCCAGCGGGGATATCTTAAGCCCGCAATTATCTGCGAGGATGCTTAAGGAAACCGGATGTGACGGATTGGTGATTGCTCGCGGTTCCCTGGGGAATCCCTGGATATTTAAGCAGGTAAATTCCTACCTGAAAAACGGCGAAATTATCCCTATGCCTTCTAAGGATGAGATCATCAGGACGATGTTGTTGCACCTTGGCCTCTGCGTAGATTTTTACGCGCAGAGGGTGGGAGTAATGATCTTCCGTAAGTTTTTCGCCTGGTACACAAAGGGTTTCCGTAAGGTCAGGCAGCTAAGAGAAATATCTTCGCGCGCCAGGACAAAAGACGAGATGATAGCGATAATCAAGGCCTGCGCAGGCGGTATAAATGAAAAATCCCCGCTTGCAACGGGGATTATCCATAGGTGATAGGCCTTAACAGCTTTCGCTATCTTGCCATCCTCCTGTCGTATCTTTCAAGTAAAGTATGCCATAAATTCTGACGGAATTCAAGTCAGAGCGGGCTTTATCTCAATCAGGTAATATAGTATAATTGATTAAATTATGAAAAAGCCCCTGGAGAAACCCGTCCGTTACCTTAAAGGCATAGGCCCCAAGCGGGCAAGGCTGTTTAACAGTCTTGGCATTGAATCAATAGAAGATTTGCTTTATTACTTTCCTTATAGATACGAAGACCGCACTAATTTCCTGCTTATCAAAGATCTTTCGGAAGGTTCTCTAAGCACGCTTAAGGCAAAGGTTTTCTCCGTCAGAGAACGCGTTTCTTTACGCCGCCGCAATTTCAAGATCATTGAAGCTGTTGTCGGAGATAATTCGGGAAAGATTCTCTGCGTATGGTTTAACCAGCCGTATCTGAAGAATTACTTTAAGCCGGGGGAGGAGGTCATACTTTACGGTAAAGCCCAGCATTACGCAGGGAAAATGCAGATTAATTCGCCTGAATTTGAACTTATTGATTCCCGGGATAGCGATTCTCTGAACATAGGCAGGATTGTGCCGGTATATTCTCTGCCGAAAGGGATGACCCAAAGGGTATTCCGTTCAACCGTAAGAGAGGCGCTTGACGGAAGTCTTCCTAAATTGAAAGATTTTCTCCCCTTTGATATAAGGTCAAGGAGCGCACAGATTAATCTAGCTAAGGCCCTGGCTAATATCCATTTTCCCGATACCCTCGAAGGGCAAAAACAGGCTTATGAGCGGCTATCCTTTGATGAATTTTTTATTTTCCAACTTCCTCTGGCATTAAGAAAAGCCAATAAAAGCGGCAAGCCAGGGATCGCGCATAAAACAGACGGCAAGTTAACCGACGGATTTATCTGCAGCTTGCCTTTTGAATTTACCGCCTCTCAGAAGCGGGTAATCGCGGAGATAAAAACCGACATGTCCAGGCCCGTACCGATGCAGAGATTATTACAGGGAGATGTTGGCTCAGGGAAGACTGTGGTGGCTACGCTTGCCGCAATGATCGCCGCGCAGGGAGGGTATCAAACGGCATTTATGGTGCCGACGGAGATTCTGGCTAATCAGCATTATGAGAAGATTAGCTCACAGCTGACAGCGTATAGCTCAAAGGTAAAGCAAGTAAGAATAGGATTACTTACAAGTAGTTTGAGCAAAGAAGAAAAAGATAAGATTTACCAGGAAATAGAATCCGGGAAAACCGATTTGATCATCGGCACGCATGCGTTGCTGGAAGGAAAGATCCAATTCAAAAATTTAGGATTGGTGGTTATTGACGAGCAACATAAGTTTGGCGTGGGACAGAGGGCGCTTTTGCCCCGTAAGGGATTTAATCCGGATGTGCTGATTATGACTGCTACGCCTATCCCGCGTACGCTGGCGATTACGCTTTACGGAGATCTGGATATATCCGTGATTAACGAGCTGCCTCCGGGCAGGAAGCCGGTTAAAACCATATGTTTTGACACGGAGAATGTCGGAGAGGCCTATGGTTTAGCAAAGGAGCAATTAGGGTTGGGGTATCAGGCCTATATTATTTATCCGGTCATAGAAGAGTCTTATGCCTTAGACATTGCCGGGGCAAAGAAGAGGTATGAAGAGTTAAAAAAATATGAATTCAAAGATTTCCGCGTCGGGCTGATCCACGGCCGACTTAAGCAATCCGGACAGGATGATTTGATGCGGAAATTCAGGGATAAGGAATTGGATATCCTGGTTGCCACTACCATACTTGAAGTAGGAATAGACATTCCCAATGCTACCTGTATGATTATAGAGCATGCCGAGCGTTTCGGGCTTGCCGGGTTGCATCAGCTAAGGGGCAGGGTAGGCAGGGGTAGTGCCGATTCATTCTGCCTTTTGCTGGCAGACGCCGAAACCGAAGAAGCAAGAAGGCGACTAAAAGCTATGGAACGTTTTTCTGACGGTTTCAGAATCGCCGAAGAGGACCTTAAGATACGCGGCCCCGGTGAATTCTTCGGCAGAAGGCAGCACGGCCTTACAGAATTGAAGATAGGCAATCCCCTGAGTCAGATGCAGCTTTTAAAGAGGGCAAGGGAGGAAGCACTCAGAATGGTTGAGAGCGACCCCGGCCTCAGGCAGGAAGGTAACCTTCCTCTTCGAGAAAAACTGTTGCAGAGATTCCCGGAATATGAGAGATTAATGGTTGTAGGTTAGCTTATGGCTGATAGTTCATAGCTTCCGCCACGAAACGTGGCGGACTCGCCACTATTTGTGGCGAGGATAATGGTGGCTTAAGATGCGCATTACTACTGGAAAGTATAAGGGCAGGAAAATAAGCTGGCCAAAGGGGATACGGCCTACTCAGGACAAGACCAGGAAGGCGCTTTTCGATATCCTCGGCGACATAGAAGGATTGTCTTTCCTTGAGCTGTATGCCGGTTCAGGGGCCGTGGGTTTAGAAGCGGCTTCGCGCGGGGCAAAAGAGATTACGCTGGTAGAATATAACCGGGATTGCCTAAATGCTATCTCCAAGAATATAGATTCTATGAAGGAAAGGGCGTGCCGTTTATACCCGCTGGAAGCGGATAAAGCAATCGATATGCTCTGCCGGCAAAAGAAGCAATTCGATATTATCTTCCTTGACCCGCCTTATTATCAGGGCCCGGCTCATCGGCCACGTCCTTCGCTGCGCTCAGGATTCCACCCGGGGCCGATGTCGGGCAGGCAGGATGAGTCATTGGGAAAAAAAACCTTGCAAACGCTCTCCGCCTGTGATATATTAACCCGAAATGGTTTTATAATTGTACAGCATTTTAAAAAAGATAGTCTCCCAGATACCTCGGGAGATTTGGCGTTATTTAGGCAATCGCATTACGGCGATACGGTTTTATCATTCTATAAAAAAGGCTGGAAAAATGTGCCAAACCGCGATCTATCCCGGAACCTTTGACCCGGTGACTTACGGCCATATCGACCTGATAAAAAGGGCCCAGGAGATATTCTCAGAGGTGATAGTAGCAGTCGCGCATAACCCGTATAAAAAGCCGCTTTTCAGCGTCAAGGAGCGGGCAGGGATGATGAGGCAGGCGACAAAGGATATGCCTGGCGTTGTGGTCGAAGAATTTGATGGGTTGGTAGTTGATTATGCCCGCAGAAAAAAATCAAAAGTGCTTATCCGGGGGCTGCGCATGGTCTCTGATTTTGAATATGAATTCCAGATGGTCCTGACTAACAGGAAGCTAGCGCCGGATATAGAGACGATATTTCTGATGCCGCAGGAATCTTATAGTTACATCTCTTCAAAGCTGCTTAAGGAAGCTTCTTCTTTGGGGGCTGACCTTTCAAGTTTTGTCCCGGATTCCGTAGAGAAAGCGCTGAAGAAGAAGATGCGCAGATAATCGTGAACCCCGTTACAAACAGATACAGCGGGGTTTAGAATAATATTTCCGGACGAAAGGTTTGTAACGGGGTGAAAATTGACGCAAACAGGATTCCTGCTGAAGGCATTATTCTGCAGGAGGAAATTCCTGCCTCAGAGCTCGATATTGATACCGCACAGATAAGATTTCAATCTCCGGTAAGGGCCAGAGCGGAAATTTCAAGGATCACCAATGCGGTTTCCGTAAGTTTAAATTTACGCGCGCAGGCGCTGGCTGAATGCAGCCGGTGTCTCGAAGAATTCCCCTTAGAAATAAATAAAGATTTAGAACTGAATTACTGCGTTGATGATGATTCTGCGGTGATAGACCTTGATCCTGAACTCAGGGAAGAGATAATCACCGGATATCCGATTAAACTGCTTTGTCAGGCCGCATGCAGGGGGTTATGCCCTGTATGCGGTAAGAACTTAAACCAAGGAGGATGCAGCTGTGCCACTACCTAAACAACGCCATTCAAAGGCGCGCGGCAGAAGGCGCCGTACTCACTGGAAACTAGCCAAGGAGAACCTGATACTCTGCCCCCAATGTAAAAGCCTGAGGTTGCCGCATCGTATTTGCCGCGTCTGCGGTTATTATAACGGCAGGCAGGTGATAGAGATCAAGGTCCGCGAGAAAAAGAAGAAAAGCTAACTCATAGCCGATAGGATAAACAGATGAAGATTATTGTTGATGCTATGGGCGGCGACCATGCCCCGCGGGTAGTAGTTGAAGGCGCAATAGCCGCGTTAAAGGAATATATAAACGTGGAAGTCGGGCTGGTGGGGGATGAATCTACGATAAATTCCCTGCTTCTTAAGCATAATTATGACCGCGGCAGGCTTTCAGTGCATCAGGCCTCAGAAGTGATTGAGATGTCTGAGTCTGCGGCTAACAGTGTGCGCAGAAAACGGGATTCTTCCATTGTAGTCGGCGTCAACCTGGTAAAAGAGGGGCAAGGAGAGGCTTTTTTCAGCGCCGGAAATACCGGAGCGGTTGTCTGCGCTGCTACATTGGGCCTAAGGTTATTGCCCGGAGTTGAGCGGCCCGGCATAGCAATCGTAACCCCGACGCAGAAGGGGCCGTGTGTAGTGATTGACGTAGGGGCTAACATTGACCCTAAACCGACACAGCTTCTGCAATACGGAATAATGGGGTCGGTTTACAGCAAATATATCCTGAAGAAAGATAATCCCGCAGTCGGGCTCCTGAACATCGGAGAGGAGGAGAGCAAGGGCACGGAATTCGTAAAAGAGACTTATGAGCTTCTTGAAAAGTCCCGCCTTAACTTCATCGGCAATGTCGAAGGTAAAGACCTCTTTTCCGGTAAATGTGATGTGATTGTCTGTGACGGTTTTGTCGGCAACATCGCTTTAAAGGTGAGCGAGAGTGCGGCTGAAACAATACAGCTGTTTCTTAAGAGGCATATTCTAAGCAGCCTGATGGGCAAGATCGGTCTGATTTTTCTAAGGCCGAACCTCAAACGATTTAAGAAAGAGATGGATTATGCTGAGTACGGCGGCGCTCCGTTATTGGGGGTGGAGAAGCCGGTGATCATCGGCCATGGCCGTTCAAACAGCAGGGCAATAAAGAATGCCATCAGGGTGGCCAAAGAGGAAGTAGAGCGCCGCTTTAATGAAAAAATACTGGAGGCATTGGCTTAAGCATGAAGAGGGTCGGCATAATCGGTGTCGGTAAATACCTGCCTAAGAAGATTCTTTCTAACCGTGACCTAGAAAAGATGGTGGATACTTCCGATGAATGGATTACTACCCGTACCGGAATTAAACAGCGGCGGATAGTTGCCAAAGAGGAAGCTGCCTCTGACCTGGCGATAAAAGCAGCCAGGCAGGCTTTAAAAAAAACAGGGATCAAGCCGCAGAATATTGATTTAATAATCGTTGCTACGATCACCCCGGATATGCAGTTTCCCGCCACAGCTACCCTTGTCCAGAATAGGCTGGGCGCAAAAGACGCCATCGCCTTTGACCTTTCGGCTGCCTGCGCAGGGTTTATCTACGCTTTAATAGTCGCCCAACAGTTTATCGCCCGCGGCACATCTAAAAATGCCCTGGTTATCGGCTCCGAGGTTTTATCTTCTATAACCGATTGGCAGGACCGTAATACCTGCGTACTATTCGGAGACGGCGCGGCTGCGGCGGTGCTGGCTGAGGTAAAATCAGGGGGTATTGTTTCCGCTTATCTTGGCAGCGACGGATCCAAAACAGATTTATTAATGTTGCCTGCGGGAGGTTCTCGCCTGCCTGCTAGCCGTCAGACAATCGGTAAAAAGCTGCACTATATAAAGATGGAGGGAAATGAATTATTCAGGTTGGCTGTAAAGCTCATGCTTGAAGCAGCGCAAATCGCCATTAAACGCGCCGGCCTCCAAGCCAAAGATATAGACCTGGTGATTCCGCATCAGGCAAACGTGCGGATTATTTCGGCGATGATTAAGAGATTAGGCATTCCCCGGGAAAAGGTTTACCTCAATATCCAGCGCTACGGCAATATGTCTTCAGCTTCTTTAGCCACTGCCCTATGCGAAGCAGTTGAAGAAGGCAGGGTGAAAAAAGGGGATTATATTCTTTTAGATGGTTTCGGAGCAGGTTTAGTCTGGGGCGCCTGTGTAATTAAATGGTAGCTTATCTCTTTGCCGGTCAGGGAAGCCAGTATGTCGGCATGGGGAAGGACCTTTGCCAGGCATTCCCCGAGGCAAAGGCGGTCTTTTATAAAGCCAATGAGATACTGGGTTTTGATCTTAAACAGCGTTGTTTTGAAGGGCCTGAGGAATTATTAAAGAGTACTCACATCTCCCAGCCGGCTATCCTGACAGTTACGATTGCCGCTTTAGAAGCCTTTAAATCAAAGGCCCGCTTAACACCGTCTTTTATGGCAGGTTTAAGCCTGGGTGAGTATACCGCGCTGATTGCCGCGGGAAGTTTATCTTTCGAGGACGGGTTGAAGTTAGTGCGCCGCAGGAGCGAGATAATGGATGAGGCGGCTAATAAAAACCCCGGTAAAATGGCCGCAGTTCTGGATCTCTCTCCGGAGCAGGTTAAAAATATTTGCCTTAATACCGGCGCAGAGATAGCGAATATCAATGCTCCTGGCCAAATAGTAATTTCCGGCAAGAAAGAGGCAGTTGATAAGGCTTTAGGTTTATCCCTGCAGGCCGGCGCAAAAAGGGTAATTGAGCTGCAGGTAAGCGGGGGATTCCATTCTTCGCTGATGCTTGAGGCTTCGCTAGAGTTAAAACTGTTTTTAGATAGGATATCCGTATCGGAGCCGGCGGTTGGCGTGGTCAGCAATTATACCGCGCAGCCCCAGTATAAATCTTTTCAAATAAGGGAGAATTTGGTCAGGCAGATGTACTCTCCGGTTAAATGGGAGGATTCCATGCGTTTTATCCTTTCCCAGGGGGTAAAAGAATTTTACGAATTCGGACCGGGCAGGGTGTTAAAAGGATTGATGCGTCGAATCGACCCTGACGCGCGGGTTACCAGTATAGAGAAAAAAGAGGATTTAGCCTAAAGGGGGCCAAAATGCGACTTAAAGACAAGGTAGCCATGGTTACCGGAGGAGCAAGGGGCATCGGCCGTGCGATAGCGCTTCTCTTTGCCCGGGAGGGCGCGGATATAGCGGTTTGCGACGTCAATAGCGAATCCGCAGAATCTACCTGCCGGCAGATAGAGGCTTTAGGCAGGAAAGCGATAGCCGTAAAGATGGACGTTACCAGCCTCCCCAGCGTTGAAGAAGGGCTAAACAAAATCCTTGACAAACTCACAAAGGTTGATATATTAGTTAACAATGCCGGAATCACCAAGGATGCGTTGGTCCTGAGGATGAGTGAGCAGGACTGGGATGCGGTAATCAACGTAAACTTAAAAGGCACATTCAATTGCGCCAAAGCCGTATCCAGGGTGATGATTAAGCAAAGGCAGGGGAGTATCGTTAATATTGCCTCAATAATAGGCATTATCGGCAACCCGGGGCAGGCGAATTACTCCGCTTCCAAAGCAGGTATTATTGCTCTGACTAAAACTCTGGCAAAGGAATTGAGCAGCCGTAATATCAATGTTAACGCAGTTGCTCCCGGATTTATCCAGACGGAGATGACCGCCAAGCTTCCGGAAGAATTGAAAGAGAAGATGAAAGCGGCAATACCGTTAGCCAGGTTCGGCGATCCGCAAGACGTAGCAAGGACATGTCTTTTTTTGGCATCCGAAGATGCCGCTTATATCACCGGGCAGACGATCATCGTTGACGGCGGCATGGTGATGTGCTAAACAAGGAGGAAAAACAAATGGCAGTAACAGATAAAGTAAAATCAATAATCGCAGAACAACTCGGAGTAAAGCCCGAAGAAGTCACTCCTGAAGCGTCGTTTATCGATGACTTAGGCGCCGATTCCCTGGATACGGTAGAATTGGTAATGGCGCTTGAAGAAGAGTTCGGTATCGAGATCCCAGATGAAGATGCCGAGAAGATCGCCACCGTCGGAGACGCTATTAAATACATCGAAGAAAAGGCAGGCAATAAGTAAGCCTTGAGCATAAATTAATTACCACAATTTACCCCGCTTTTTCACTCCGGCGGGGTAACTTTTAGAAGGATATGGAAAATAGAGTAGTGGTAACAGGAATAGGGGTAATTTCTCCCTGCGGCAATGATATTGCTTCCTTTTGGAAGTCAATGTCCGAAGGTAAAAGCGGGGTAGGGCCGCTTACTACCTTTGACCCGTCTAAATTTGATTCCCGCATTGCCGGGGAGGTAAAGAATTTTACCCCCGACCGATACGGACTGACCAGCAAGGATCTTAAGCGCATGGACAAGTTTGCCCAGTATGCGGTTGCTGCCGGGAAACAAGCGATTGATTCTTCCGGCATTGACCTCGGGCAGGTTGACAGAGAGCGTTGCGGGGTATTGGTCGGTTCAGGAATCGGCAGCCTCTATACAATTGAGAAAGAGCATCTGGTTATGCTTAATAGAGGACCTTCCAAGATGTCGCCTTTCCTTATCCCGATGCTGATAGTAAATGAAGCCAGCGGGCAGGTTGCCATACAGTTCGGTTTAAAGGGCCCTAATACCTGTGTTGCTACTGCCTGTGCCTCCGGTTCGCATGCTATAGGGGATGCCTTTCGGATATTAGAGCGTGGGGATGCGGATATAATGGTCTGCGGCGGCACAGAAAGCTGCATTGTCCCCACCGGAGTGGGAGGGTTTTGCGCGTTAAAAGCCCTTTCCACGCGCAATGACGCGCCGGAAAAAGCCAGCCGTCCCTTTGACAGGGAGCGGGACGGTTTTATCATGGCAGAGGGCTGTGGTATAGTGGTACTCGAAAGATTAGACCATGCGCGCAGAAGAAAAGCCACGATAATCGCTGAAATCGTCGGATATGGCATGTCCTGCGACGCTTATCATATTACCGCTCCGGATCCTGAAGGGGCCGGTGCCAGCCGCGCTATGCAGCTGGCGATGGAAGACGCGCGCCTTAATCCGCAGGACGTCGATTACATCAATGCCCATGGTACGTCTACCAAGCTTAACGATGAGCTTGAAACGCTGGCTATAAAAAAGGCTTTCGGGGCGCACGCCGCTAAAGTAATGGTTTCTTCGACGAAATCCATGACCGGCCATTTGCTGGGGGCTGCCGGCGGAGTTGAATTTGTTGTCTGCTGTCTGAGTATCAGAGATAAACTTGTGCCTCCTACCATCAATTACGAATTTCCCGATCCCGATTGCGACCTTGATTATGTGCCTAATTCAGCCCGGAAGGCGGAAGTTGAAGTATGCATGTCAAATTCCCTGGGTTTTGGCGGGCACAACGCGTCTCTAGTCGTTAGAAAATTCAGATAAAAGTATAAGGTCAAGGTTAAGGTCAAGCCATCCTCAACCTCAATCTCGACCTTAATAATTATGCCTTACACCATCGCCGAAAAAATCTTAATGGCCCATGCCGGCAAGAAAGATATTCAGCCGGGTGAATTTATTGAAGCTAAGGTTGATCTTGCGCTTGGCAATGATATTACCGCTCCTATCGCGATTGCCGAGTTTGAAAAAGCCGGTTTTAAAAAGGTTTTTGACCGCAAAAGGATAGTTTTAGTCCCTGATCACTTTGCTCCCGCCAAAGATATGAGGAGCGCCAATCAGTGCAAGATTTTGGCTGATTTCGCAAAGAAACATAGAATAGCAAATTATTTCGAAATCGGGCGTATGGGCATCGAGCATGCGCTCTTGCCGGAAAAGGGGCTGATTTCCCCCGGGGACCTGGTAATCGGAGCGGATTCGCACACCTGTACTTACGGGGCATTGGGGTGTTACTCTACGGGCTTGGGTTCTACGGATTTAGCCAGGAGTTTTGTTGACGGGAAAGTCTGGCTGATGGTGCCGGCTACAGTCAAATTCGTATATAAAGGAAAACCCGGTAGATGGATAAGCGGTAAAGATCTGATTTTATTTACCATCGGCGAAATCGGAGTGGACGGGGCATTATAAGGTGATGGAGTTTTCCGGGCCGGCGATCCGCGGCCTGGGTATGGATGACAGGTTTGCGATGAGCAATATGGCGATTGAAGCAGGGGCAAGGGCGGGGATTATCGAGCCGGATGGTATCACGTTAAATTATATCAAGAGTGTCAAGGGACAAGTGTCAAGTGTTAAGAAAAAGCAATGGATTAAACTGGGGTCAGATAAAGGCGCGTGTTATGAGAGGATCTACGAGTGGGATATTTCGAAATTAAAGCCGCTGGTATCCTGTCCGCATCTGCCCAGCAACGTAAAGCCGGTTGGCGAACTCGGGGATATAAAACTTGACCAGGTTGTAATCGGCTCATGCACAAACGGCAGGATTTCAGATTTAAGGATTGCGGCTAAAATCTTAAAAAACAGGAAGGTCAAGCCGGGTTTGAGGCTGATTGTCTTTCCTGCGACGCAAAAGATCTATCTTGAGGCGGTAAAAGAGGGGCTGGCCGAGATATTCGTTAAGGCAGGAGGGGTTTTTTCTACTCCGACCTGCGGGCCGTGTCTTGGCGGGCATATGGGGATACTTGCCGACGGGGAAATCTGTTTGGCGACTACAAACAGGAATTTTATCGGCAGGATGGGGAGCCCGGAAAGTTTCGTTTACCTATCCGGCCCGGCAGTCGCAGCAGCTAGTGCGATAAGGGGTAGAATAACCGACCCAGAGGAGATTGGCGGTTAGTGGTATCCGGCCAGCGGTTTACTTTCGCCGCACACCGAAAACCGATAACCGCATTACCAACATGATTATTAAAGGAAACGTCCACAAATTCGGCGACGACATAAATACTGACGATATTATTGCGGCTGAGTATTTGGTTCATACCGAAGCCGAGATACTAGGAAAACATGTCTTTAAGAGCATCAGGCATGATTTTGTGCATAAGGTAAATCGCGGGGATATTATTGTTGCCGGAAAAAACTTCGGCTGCGGCTCTTCGCGGGAGCACGCTCCGCTTGCGATTAAAGGCTGCGGGGTAGCGGCGGTAATCGCCAAAAGTTTTGCCGCAATCTTCTTTAGAAACGCGATAAACGTAGGGTTGCCGTTTCTATTATTGCAAGAAGCAGAACAGATAAATGATGGAGATTCTCTCGAAATAGACCTCGGCCGGGGGATAATAAAAAATCTTACCAAAAAACAAATTTATCAGACTCAGGCCTTCCCTAAGTTTTTGCAGGAGATCGTGGAAAAAGGCGGCCTGATGGCATGGATATCGAAGAATCGCAATAGGAAAGGTTAAGGTTGAGGTTAAGGTTGAGAAAAGCTTTCTGAACCTTAACCTGAGCCTAAGTTTTATTATTAAGGAGAGTTTATATGCACAGGATTGCAGTGATCCCCGGAGACGGTACGGGTCCGGAAGTGATAAGAGAGGGTCTGAAAGTTCTGGCGGCAGCGGCTAAAAAATTCGCTTTCAAATACGAAATAAAAGAATTTGACTTTAGCGGCCAAAGGTATCTTAAGACCGGTAAGCTCGTAGATGACAAGGATATCGAAGAGCTCAAGGATTATTCCGCCATTTACTTAGGTGCTGTCGGCGACCCGGATGTAAAACCGGGGATAATCGAAACAGGGGTACTCTTAAAGTTAAGATTTGCCCTGGATCAGTATATAAACTTAAGGCCGGTAAAACTCTATGATCAGAGGTTCTGCCCGCTGAAAGATAAAACTCCGCAAGATATCGATTTTGTGGTAGTGCGCGAGAATTCCGAGGGGCTTTATAAGGGGATGGGTGAATTTCAGAATAAAGGTAGCCAGGATGAGGTAGCAATCCAGATTTCCTATAATACGCGTAAGGGGGTTGAGCGCTGTATCCGTTATGCCTTTGAATATACGAGAAAGCGTAATCGGAAAAAAAATCTTACCCTTTGCGGCAAGACTAATGTCTTGACTTATGCCTGGAACCTCTGGCAGAGGACATTCAATGAAGTGGCAAAGGATTATCCGGATATCAAAACCGATTACGCGCATGTTGACGCTACTACAATGTGGTTTGTGAAAAATCCGGAGTGGTTTGATGTGATTGTCACAGACAATATGTTCGGAGATATTATCACCGACCTGGGTGCAATGATCCAGGGCGGAATGGGTATTGCCGCAGGAGGCAATATTAATCCTCAGGGTGTTTCTATGTTTGAACCGATAGGCGGCAGTGCCCCTAAATATACGGGTAGAAATGTGATAAATCCGCTGGCAGCGGTATGCGCTTTATCAATGATGCTGGAAACTTTAGGCGAAGAGAAGGCTGCCCTGGCTGTCGAGGCAGCGGTAATAGAGGTAGCGCGGAAGAAAATAAAATCTCTTGCCGCAGGCAAAATGGGCTATTCGACAACCGAGGTAGGGGATTTGGTTGCCAGCAGGATATAAACAAAAGAAGGAATTAAAAATGAAAAAGAAAACTAAATATAATGTCGCAGTAGTCGGAGTAGGCGCAGTAGGGATTGAGATGCTGCGCGTATTAAAACAGAAGAATTTCCCCCTGGGAGAATTGCGGGTATTTGCCCGCTCGGCAAGGAGTATTGAAGTGGATGCCGATAAATACCCCGTCGAGCAGATCTCTCCGCAAGGCTTTGAGGGTATCAATATCGCTCTTTTTGCCGGAACTGAAGGGGAGAGGGGGGCCTCTGTTACTTTTGCTAAAGAAGCGGTAAAAAGAGGTGCCGTAGTTATCGATAACGGGGCTGATTTTCGTATGGATAAAAGAGTACCGTTGGTCGTACCTGAGGTAAACGCCTCAGATATAAGGAAACACAAAGGCATTATCGCTAATCCTAACTGCTCGACTATCCAGATGGTAGTGGCTTTATGGCCGATATATAAGAAGGCAGGGATTAAAAGAGCGGTGGTTACCACTTTACAGGCTTCTTCCGGAGCCGGTAGGTCGGCGGTAGAGCAATTAAAAGAAGAGACAACCGTAATCAGCGGGAGAGACTTTATCAGTATCAACGTTGATTTAGAGAACCGGGCTATGCCTCAGCAGTTGTCTTTTAACGTATTCCCGCAGATAGGCGGTTTTGCCGAAGATGATTACACCAGCGAAGAGTGGAAATTAGTCAGAGAGACCCATAAGATTATGCATGACGATAAGATAAAAATTTCCGCGACTACTGTAAGAGTTCCAGTGAGAACTGGCCACTCCGAGTCCGTATATATTGAGACCGCAAGGCCAATTTCCGTGGAGAGAGTAAAGCATATCCTTTCCAAGGCTCCGGGTATCATCCTTCTTGATGACCCCCAGAAGAATCTCTATCCTATGCCCAAAGACGTAGAAGGCAGAGATGAGACTTTTATCGGGCGCATCCGCAGGGATCCTTTTGTCAAAAACGGCCTCTGGCTTTGGGTGGTGGCGGATAATCTGCGTAAAGGTGCCGCTACGAACGCTATCCAGATAGCCGAGGTCTTAATTAAATAAGCCAGCCGAATGTCCCGCAAACAACAATTTTCTACGATTCGATGCGGGATCCCGCATCGTAACCATAATACTTATTGTTTGCGGGACCATAATTTCAAAATAACTGTTGAATACGACGGCAGGAGATTTTGCGGCTGGCAGAGCCAGGGCCAGAAGAATTCCATACAAGAGATAATAGAAAAAGCCCTCTGTCAAGTTCTCCGGGAAAAAATAAAGCTTATTGCTTCAGGCAGGACCGATGCCGGAGTGCATGCCTTAGCACAGGTAGCTAATTTTAAAACTTCAAAGAATTTCCCTGCTGGAAAACTGCTTGCCGCGATAAACTCCTGCCTCCCTAAGGATATATCTAT
>Ga0136653_10000819_pt1 | contig 16480 bp, 13 predicted proteins | sample LakKivw275mmetaG_FD_94866 | JGI IMG/M metagenome (GOLD analysis project Ga0136653, IMG submission 94866) | Anoxic lake water microbial communities from Lake Kivu, Rwanda to study Microbial Dark Matter (Phase II) - Lake Kivu water 275m metaG... | ecosystem: Environmental > Aquatic > Freshwater >...
CGTGGCCAACACCCCCGCCGCGACGTCTATCAGTGTCGCCGAGCATACTTTCGGTCTGATGTTGGGAGCCGTCCGGAACCACGGCAGGGCGATCGTCTCCATGAAACAGCACAAGTGGGAGAAAAAGGTTCTGGAAGGCACTGAGCTCTACGGGAAAACCCTAGGAATCATCGGCTGCGGGCGTATCGGCATTGAAGTGGCTCGGCGGGCCATCGCCTTCGGCATGAAGGTCCTCGGCTATGACGTCATCCCGATCAAAACGGACCTGGCGGTGACTCAGGTTCCCATGGATGAGCTGCTTTCGAAGTCCGACCTCATCACCCTGCACATTCCCAAGCAACCCCAGCCGGTCATCGGCGCTGCGGAGATCCGCAAGATGAAGGACGGGGTTATCATCGTCAACGTGGCCAGGGGCGGGGTTGTCGACGAGAAAGCCCTTCTCGACGGCCTCAATTCGGGCAAGGTCCGGGCTGCGGCGCTGGACGTCTACTCGAAGGAGCCTCCCGACGACTTCACGCTCATCGACCATCCAAACGTCACGCCCATCCCCCACCTCGGCGCCGCCGCCAAGGAGGGCCAGCAGAGAGCAGGCCTGGAGGTCGTCAAGATTCTCAAAGAAAGGCTCGGCAAGTAGCGTTCCGCGGTCCGCGAACGTGGTCGGAGCCGAAAAGACCGATTGGCCGCTCCCCTTATTTCTTTATAGATACATATTCCCCCGAGGGATCTCTTTGTTTGAGAGACGTGATCCGCCCGTTCTCCATGACAAACTCGAAGATCACGTCGGAGAAATGCTCGATGCGGAACATGAGGCCCTTGTAAGGAAGAAGCTTCTCCTCCGGCTCTCCGGGAAAAACGAGGGATAAGCTGAGGTCTTCCTTGAGAACGACCTGGTACTTATAGCCGGTTGCGGTTTCATAAGTCCCGGCTAATTGTTCCAGGAGCTTGGGGTCGAGTGTTTCGGGCTTGCGGGTGAAGGTCACTTCCGCCTCGTCGAGCGAGATGACGGCCTTATCGATATCACCCTGGGGATTGGTCAGGAAATTGACCGCGAACCTGCCATAGGTTTCGTCATCAGGGGTTTCGAAACGATCATAATGGAAATGGTCGAGCGGCCATGCCAATTTATGAAAGTCAAACTTGAGCCGGTTATCCTTCATTCCGATTTTCAAGACGCCGTAAGCGGGGTGCTCGTAATTCCCCGCGTAATCCTTGAGCGGATGAGAGGGCTTGGTATCCGGGACGCGGTCGGCGCCGGCCTTGGCCCGAGCCTCTGTACCGGTTTTTTTTCCCTTTAGCCGGATCTCGAGATAGCGAGTGCTCCAGGGCGTCTCGTCTATCCCCAGCAGCCGCTCGTAAATATTGTAGCTGATGAGGTCATAGAGTCTCGCGCAGTGGTTTCCGATGACGAAGAGGAGGACGCCGATCCGCTCACGGGGCATGAAGGAGACTTGAGAATGGAAGCCGGGAAGGTCCCCGCCGTGATAGGTCAGGAGATGTCCGCGATAGGAAACAGTGAATCTTCCCATTCCGTAGGCCTCGTTCAGGAGTTCCCAGTACCCCCGCGTTTCCGTTTCGGTATTGGGCAAGGCGATGGCCGGCTCCAGTGTCGCTTTGAGCACGGCCGAAGGGAGAACCTGCTTTCCTTGGTATCGGCCGTCGTTCATCAGCGCGATGAGCCAATGGAATATACCATTGGCGGGGAGTCGAGGTCAAAATAAATCATGGCCCCCTCTGCTTCGGGGGCTTGGCACGATTTCCAGGCGGCATCTGTTTCCATCGCCTGATGAAATTTGACGAGCGGTGATATGCCCCGGGTCTTGACCCGGGGAGCCGCTCGTCGGGGGATCCAAGGGGGTATGCCCCCTTGGTCGCAGGGCGTGGGTTCACGCCCCGCCCGAGAAAGGGAGGCAGGGAGCGGAGCGAACGTTGGAAAAGGGAAACGCGAAGCGGGTTCCCCCTCCAAGTTGACTTCAGGATATAGAAAAGTGATAGTAAAGGATTGGTGCGATGAGGACGAGGAGGCATTTCATGAAGAAAAGGGTTTTATCGCTCGTATTGGCTTTCGCCTTCATTTCGGCTGGGAATTTGGCTCTTGCTCAAAAAGAAAACCTTTCTCTTTGGGAGCTCTTGGAAGCCAAGATTCGGCCCTGCAGGTTTGTGGATCTGACTCATGCTTTTGCCCCGGGTATCCCGCGATGGCCGGGCTTTCCCGCCGATGAACGCAAGGTCATCTATACCTATGAAAAGGATGGCTTCCTTGCCGAAATCTTTACTCATGTTGGACAATACGGGACCCATTGCGATCCGCCGGGGCATTTTCATAAAGGCATGCGCATGATCGATGAAATTCCGGTTGACGAGATGATCCTTCCCCTGGTGGTCATCGATTGCAGCCAAAAGGTCGCCGCCAATCCTGACTACCAGCTTGTCCTCGGGGATATTCAGGCCTGGGAAACCAGACATGGCCGGATTCCTCAAGGCGCGTTCGTTGCCATGCGGACGGACTGGTATAAAAGGTTTTCCAACATCAACGCCTTTTACAATAAGGACGACAAAGGACAGGCCCATTATCCAGGATGGACGATCGAAGCCCTCAAGTTTTTGTTTGATGAGCGGGGCGTGACAGCCATAGGTCATGAGCCCATCGATGCCGATGCCGCCGTTACACAGATCGGAGAATTTTTTTCCTGCGAAAGCTACGTTTTAAAGACCAATCACTTCCAGGTCGAGCTCATAGCCAACCTTGATCAGGTGCCCGAGGCGGGCGCCCTTTTGATTTGCTCCTGGCCGAAGCCGAAAGCTGGCTCAGGTTTTCCGGCCCGGCTCTTTGCGATCGTCCCATAAAGACAAGAACGCCGGAGATCGCGGAACTACAACGAATCTTCGCCGTAGATCGTCTTCCCATCCAAGATTGTCATAAGCACTTTTGTGCCGAGGATCTTCTCTTCATCTATTTTCATGATGTCCCGATCGAGGACGACAAGATCGGCAAGCTTGCCGGTTTTTATGCTGCCTTTAACCTCCTCCTCGAAAGCCGCGTAAGCCGCATCAAGTGTCAGCATTCGCAAAGCCTCTTCCCTGCTGACTTTCTCCTGTCCATACCATTCCTGGGGCACGCCGTAAGGGCTTTTCCTGGTGACCGCGGCATAGAAATTGACAAAGGGGTTGCCGGTATCGGAGGCCGGGGAATCCGTTCCTCCGGCCACGATCGCTCCGGCATCCAAGAGCTGTCTGAGAACAAGAACACCCTTGATTCTTTGGGGCCCTATCCGGTCCTCGGCCCAACGCCCGTATTCTCCTAAGAAGATCGGCTGCATGGAAGCGATCACGTTCATCTCTTTAAACCTGGGCAAATCCGGCTTCTGGATTACGGATGCGTGTTCAATCCTGAATCGGTGATTCTTAACAGGATTTTCTTCCAGCGCCCTCTGATAGAGGTCCAACATGACATGAAGGGCCTTGTCTCCAATGGCATGCGTCGAGACTTGAAATCCTCTTTCCAGGGATTTCTTGATGATGGAATAAGCCTCCTCTTCCTTCATCATCTGGAGGCCCGATGTTTCCGGCGAATCAGAATAGGGTTCAAAGAGCAGGGCCCCTCGAGAACCTAAGGCCCCATCGATGAGCAATTTGACGCTTCTCGCCGTGAGAAAATCGTCAATCCTGGGTCCTTGGTCCATAGCTTCGGCAAACGCATCGCTTTCTGCGCTGATCATGGCATAGACTCTGACCGTAAGCTCGCCCTTTTGTCTGAGTTTCTCATAGACCTGCAAAGAGTCCTTGTCCGCACCGGCATCGTGGATTCCGGTAACCCCCCATTTTCTAAACTGATCCATAGCCAGCTTGATATGAGCTTCCTTGCGCTCCAGCCCCTCTCCGGACCTTTCTCTTTCAATTAAAGCCATGGCTTCATCGATGAGGATGCCCGTGGGCTCTCCCCTGGCATCTCGCAGGATTCGTCCGCCCTCCGGATCCTTGGTGTTCTTATCGATATTGGATAAACGTAAAGCCAAGCTATTATACCAGCCTGAATGGCCGTCTATTCGAGACAGAGCCGCCGGGTGATCAGGGGCTACCGCATCCAGTTCATACCTCGTAGGAAATTCCTTTTCTTTCCAGTAGCCCTGGTCCCATCCCTCTGCTTCGACCCATTCTCCCGTTTTCGCTTCTTTGGCTTTTCGGGCCACCTTTTCCAGGATCTGCTCTTTGCTGAGCCCTTTTAAGTCCAGAACGGTCAGGGCCCGGCCGGCCCCGAACGGATGAACGTGTGCGTCGATCAGGCCGGGGATGACCGTCTTCTGCTCCAGGTCAACGATCCTTGTCTTTTTTCCGATAAGAGGCTTAACGTCTTTATCGGTGCCCACGCGGACGATATGGTTTCCCGATATGGCCACGGCTTGGGCATGAGGGAGAGCGGGGTCCATCGTAACGATATTTCCATTCCATAAAACAATGTCTGCTGTTATTCCTGGGTTCTTTTGACGGCAACAAACAATTATTGAAAGAAATATTAAAGTCACGATGCAAAGGATAGACTTAGCTTTCGCAGACATTCGACCTCCTCATATGTCCGGACCACATCTTTAGTATGGGTTTATTCGTCAGACTAATCTTCGGGTTCGGCAATTCGGTTTTCTTTAATTAACTCGAGAAAGCGATCGATAATATATCGCCGGCCCTAAGGAATTGTCAATCGTCGCGGCAAGGCTTAATAGGCTCACAAAATGTGCCATAAACGCCGACGAATTGGAACTATTCGGCCAATGGATTGGGCCAAGGCATTGTCATATAGGTTGACAATCCGGGGCGTTCCTGATAATCTCGGTGCCAACAACAAGGTTGGGCAGGGGCGTTAAGGCCTATGCATTGCTCCCGTTGCGGTTTTGATAATCCCCCCGGCGCGCGTTTCTGCGGTCAATGCTCTTTCCCTCTCCGCTCAGAAGACGGCCCCGCGGCCTCGACCGAAACCCGGATATCGCCAATCCGGGAGCTTGCAACCGGGACGACCTTCGCCCGCCGCTACCAGGTCATCGAAGAGCTGGGCAAGGGCGGGATGGGCCGCGTCTACAAGGTCTTCGACAACGAAGTCCGCGAGAAGCTCGCCCTCAAGCTCCTCAACCCCGAGGTCGCCGCGGACGAGAGAACGATCGAACGCTTCCGGAACGAGCTCCGGCTGGCCCGGACCGTCTCCCACCGTCATATCTGCCGGATGCATGACCTGGGCCGCGAGGATGAGACGGGCACGTATTTCATCACCATGGAATACGTCCCGGGCGACGACCTGAAGAAGCTCATCCACAGCATCGGTGCCCTGCCCGTCGGCAAGGCCGTGGCCATCGCCAAACAGACGGCTGAGGGGCTGGCCGAGGCCCACCGCTTGGGCGTCGTCCACCGCGACCTCAAGCCGCAGAACATCATGATCGACCGCGAGGGCGCCGCTCGGATCATGGATTTCGGAATCGCCCGCTCTGTTAAAGCCAAGGGCATTACGGGAGCCGGGGTGATGATCGGGACCCCCGAGTATATGTCGCCCGAGCAGGTGGACGGGAAAGAGGCCGACGCGCGTTCGGACCTCTATTCGCTGGGCGTCGTCCTCTTCGAAATGCTCACGGGGCACCTGCCCTTCGAAGGAGACACTCCGCTCAGCATCGCCGTCAAGCAGAAAAGCGAGCCGCCTCCCGACCCGCGAACTATCAACTCTCAGATCCCGGAGAAGCTCGGGGGCCTCGTCCTGAAATGCCTGGAAAAAGCGAGGGAGAAGCGATATCCAAGCGCGGAGGCCCTGCTGGCCGACCTCGCGGATATCGAAAAGTCGATGCCGACCACGACGACGGCCCTGCCGCTCCGCCGGCCCCAGACCTCTAAGGAGATCACCGTCCGCATGCCATCGAAAAAAGTCTGGATATCGGCGGCAGGACTTCTCCTCGCCCTCGCCGCCTTTCTTGTCTGGCAGATCATCCCAGAGGGAGAGGGAGCGAAGCGTACCGTCGCCGTCCTCGGCTTCAAAAACCAAACGGGCGACCCGAGCCTCGACTACCTTCGGGAAACGATCTCCAACCTGCTGGTCACCAGCCTCGAGCAGTCAAAATACATGCGGGTTGCATCCTGGCAACGGCTGAGGGACCTTTTCCGTCAAGCCGGCAAGGACGAAGCCGCCCTTTACGACGAGGAAGCCGGGCTGGAAGTATGTCGGCGGGAAGGGATCGAGGCGGTTGTCATCGGATTCTTCAGCAAAGCTGGGGAGACCTTTGTTTCGGACGTCAAGGTGCTGGATGTCGGAAGCCGGGAACTCTTGAAAAGCGCCTCAGCTCGAGGGGAGGGAATCAACAGCATCCTCAGGTCCCAGGTCGATGAGATCAGCCGTGCCGTTTCCCGGGGGGTCGGCCGGCCGGCCCTAAAGCTTGGACAGCCCCAAACGCCGATCATCGACCTCGCGACGAGCTCTATCGACGCCTACAGCTATTTCCTGCGCGGCCGGGATGCGGTCGGCAATCTCGTGGGCTACGACGCCAAGAAGTTGCTGGGGAAAGCCATTTCCTTGGACCCCAATTTTGCGGTGGCCTACCTTTATCTGGCCGATGCCAATCATCTCATCATCGATTTCAGGGCCCGCGACGAAGCCATAATTAAAGCCAAGGAACTCTCCGCAAGGGCTTCGGAGAAAGAACGGCTCTGGATCGAAGCGAAATATGTCCGGAGAATCAAGGGGGATCCGGCCGGGGGACGCCGGATCCTGCTGAAGCTTACGGAGAAGTACCCCCAGGAGAAATACGCTCACTATGAGCTGGGGCACCAGCTTCACTCGGCAGGGAAATATTCCGAAGCCAGCCAGGAGTTCGAGAAGGCCGTCGCTCTGGACCCGAGCTTCGGCCCCGCGTTCAATATGCTGGGATATTCTTACGCGAATACCGGGGATTTTGCCGGAGCCGAAGCGGCGTTCGGGCGCTACCTCGCGTCGAATCCCGGTGACCCTAACCCCGTCGATTCCCTGGCCGAGCTCTACGTCCGTATGGGACAGCTGGATAAAGCCGAGGCGAAGTATCAGGAAGCCCTGGGCTTCAAACCCGATTTCGTCTCGTCCTGCGGTGGATTGGCCTATATCTCGGCCCTGAAAGAAAATTATCCTGAGACCTTCCGCTGGCTCGGGGAATTTGTCGCCCGAGCCGGTCCGACGCAAAAGATGGAAGGCCTTTGGCTCGACAGCTTTTATGATTATTTCTTGGGCCGCGTCGATAAGGCACGCCGCGCGTACCTCGACCTGAGAGAGATCGCCGAATCATACGGCTCCCCTCCTTACATCATGGGCACGCTAGATTGGATTTCCGGATACATGAATTGTGAGCTGGGCCAGTTCGAAGAAGGCCGGAAGGGTTTTCAATCCTATTTCAATTACATGGAACAAATCAACCCGGCCGCGCACAACGGGAATGCCGCCGACAGAGCGGCCGTCCTTGGCTGGGTGGACCTTAAACAAGGACGTCTGGCGGATGCGCGCGCCCGGGTTGCGGAAATCAGGCAGCTCCTCCCGAAGATATCTCCGGAAAACCTGGAGGCGATGGCCTTTTCTGCCCTAGATCTGGCCTCCCTGCCCCTTTGGTCCGAGCTTCTAACGGCCGAAATCGCGCTGGCCGAGGGCTCTCCGGAGGAGGGTGTCGCCGCGGCCACCGTGATGCGCCGGCTTGATTTTCCAGGCATGAATACCGACCTCATCGTTCGCTATAACATGCCGTTGTTAAAAGACGTTTTGGCCCGGGCTTACTGGAAGAAAGGGGACTTGGAGCGCGCGGCCGGCGAATACCGGAAGCTCATAACCGTCGATCCGTCGAACCAAGTCCGCTATCTCATCCATCCTCTGTACCATTATCGCTTCGGTCGCGTCCTCGAGGAAAAGGGCGACAAGACCGGAGCGGCCGGCCAATACCGGAAATTCCTTGAATTCTGGAAAGACGCCGACAAGACCCATCCCGAATTGGCAGACGCCAGCAAACGCCTGGCCGCTTTAGGCGTGGGTCCACCTTAAAGTCCGTTATCATCGAGCGTTGCCCAGGACGTTCGGCCCAACCCAATAGAAATGTTCTATTTTTGGAATGTCTTGTTCGGCATCCCGGGCAGCATGAGAAAAATGTCCTTGTAATACTTGCGGACCTGGTCAATCTTGCCGGGTGCGTCGCTTTCCAACCGGATGGGCAAATGCATCAGGCCGATGTGGTCGGGCCTAAGGGTCTCTTGGAGGAAGGGCGCGCAATTGGGATCAAGAGGAAACCAGAAGTGAACCAGGGCCAGGTCGACTGGCGAGCCGCCCAGTCCGAATTCCTTGAATTGATCGACTTTCCCGGCCGAATCACCCTCGTGGAAGACTTGCCAGCCGTTGAGTTCGAAAAGGTACATGAGGTTCATCGGCGATTCCCGGTCGCCGCTGTGCAGGGTGCGGTAGGCCGTAACAGGGATATGATTCAGGTCTCGCTTTTCTTTTTCCCCGGATTTGAGGTCGAGAGGGATGAAGCGCGGCTCGATTCTCGCCCAATCCGCCGCAGCCATTCGCAAATCCTCGGCGGTATCCGCGGGGGCCAGCAAAACTGACTCGGGAAACGCTTCTAAATAGCGGGCTGCTAAGCGGGCGTCGAAATGATCGGGATGGTTGTGGGTGACCAGCAAAAGGCCGACGCCGTCGAAGGGGGCTTCGCCCTTCATCATTTTTTCGAGGATTTCCGTGGAGGGCTGTCTATACTCCTCATTGGGCTTATCGAAGAGGGCGTCGATCAGGACCTTTTGATGACCCGAGGAAACCAAGACGCCCATATTGGCGATATAGGTGAGCTCGAGGGGTTCCTGCCGGCCATCCTGATCCGCAATCCAGAAGCCCATTCCCGATGCGGGCTGTCCGGATGAACCGACCACAACGAGGATCAAGATCAAGCCATACAAGAAGCATGAGGACGATTTTGAGCACGGCTTCATGAGATACCTCCAGAAACATGAATACTTAATCTTTTGTGGCGAAGGAAAAATGCTGCTGGACGATCATCCAGCGGCCTTCCCTTTTCTCCAGAACGCCTGTCCAGCGGGTGTTTTCCCAGCTTGCGGGCTCGCCCTTCCACTCGTTGATGTCGTCTAGGATGCCGTAGAACCAGGCGACATCGCCGGATTTGGATAGGCTGATCTTGAGGTCCCGGATCTCATAGCGGATCGCCTTGAAATCGGGGCTGCTCCAGAACTTTTCGGCCTTCTTGAAATCCTCGAATCCCTTGACCACCCGGTCGTTCGGATGGACCTCGAGGAAATCCGGGTCGTTGGCGATGACGCTGTAGAGGAGGCGAAAATCCTTTGTCTTGGCCCAGCCGATTGAATCCCGAATGGATTGCTCGATTCTCTCGACTTCGTTCCCCGCGAGTGCGCCAAGAAGATCGGTGCTTTCCCTCCCCGAGAACCAGGCGAGAACGAGAACCAAAGCGAGACACGGAATCAAAAACAATGCAGACTTCTTCATGTGACCTCCATTTGGACTGGGTTGTAATGGACGACTCATTTATCGCTTCTTATATCCTTTAGTTTTTATCTTTCACACACCTGACGGAAAACCCGCTGGCCTTATGGCCGGGATTGCTTCTGATTGCGGGCTTGTCGGGATACAGTCCCCAATGCCAGGCGAAGTCGGCATCATAGGACGTCGACGACCACCAGGTCGCATAATAGCCGCCCTCACCGGGATTCCCCGTCCGTCCCCGCCCGCCGGCGGGGACGGCCGAGAATCCGCTTTCGTTTGTCACTCCGGAATGTTTGACCTTCCATAGGCCGGAAGCGAAATCCTTCATTTTGCCGCCGGCCACCTTTTGGCCGCCGAGAGAGTTTTCCAGAATCCGCCATTCCTCGATCGTCGGCACATGCCATCCCGGCGGACAAATATTCCGGCTGTCTGTTACAGCATGAAAATTATAAAGGGCCCCGTAAACATCCTTGTGCGTCAAGGGATCGTTGTCCATCCAGCACAGTGCGCCAGTTGTCAGCCGGCTCCAGATGTCCTCATCCGGGATATCGGGGATCGGCGTTCCGTCCCGGTAATGGGTGACTTTTAAATTCTCGGCCATCCACGTCTGGCCGCCAATCTTGACTGTCCTGTAAATATTCCCGTCATAGTCCTTGACGACGGCGGCCTCGAAGGCATCCTTTTGACCGGATTCCGGCGATACAAGAAGAATTGCTGGCAGGAGCAGAAAGGGTATCATCGGAATCATGGTTGTCTCTATTGTCTCCGTTCTCTTCGTATCAACTCCTCAATGATTTTCGCGGAGACCCAATAGATGTCCGAACTTCCGTTCATCGGGGAATTCGGCTTCTTCTCCGCCTCCGGCGAAATTCGATCGCTTACGAAAAACAAATACTGCCCGTCCGGGGAAAACGCCGGGAAATGCTCATTGGCAGGGGTGTTAATTCTATCTCCCAAGTTTTTGGGAGTCGTCCATGAATCGTCGTCATTCTTAAAACTTACGTAGAGGTCAAAAGCGCCGTATCCGTCTGCTTGATCGCCGGAGACGAATACGATGAATTTTCCATCCGGGTCTCGGGCCACCTCAAAACACGGCATACCGAATTTGTTGAGATATTCAAGACTCTCTATCCCGATGAATTCTCCGTTGATGACTTTGACGCGGCACTGGCCGCTTATCTCCCCCTCGCGCGAAGTTGAAAAATAAAAATACCCATCTTTCGACATGTGTCCGCCCAACTCTCGGGCATCGGAATTTACGGGCGGAGGAAGCAGGCGGGGATTTCGCCACTCATCATCTTGCTTTTCCATGACCTAGATGTTCTGAACTTCGAAGGGAGATGAAAAAAAGACTATTGCCGTCCGGCGAAATGCTGCTTACCGCGTCGTAATACTTGCCGGAAAAGTGGGCGATTTCCGGAATCGTCCAGACATCCTCCTTGATCTTAGAAGTTATGATCGTCAGCCTTTTTTCCGGACCCGTCTTCGCCGAGTAGAAAAATTCCCTGCCGTCGGGCGAAAACACGGGCGTCGCTTCGTCCTGCCCAGTGGAGACGATCCCGGGAGCAAACAATTCAGGCTTCAGGCCGGGCGGTTTTTGGCCGAGGTATGGGCCTTTGAGAACCGGAAACTCCTTTGAACTGTGAAGCGAGTTTGAAACGAAGACCGAGACGTGCGTCCGCCGCCATTCGTCGGGATCCGAGGCGCGGAATTGATCATCCTCAAAGAGCTTCCCGTCTTTATCGATCCTGTAGGCTCTTCTCGCCTGTCTCTTGGTATCAGGGCCTTGTTGAAAGCCTTCGCAAACGAATTCCTCCTGCTTCGCGGAGACATAGCCTTTAGTTAGATAGCCGTTGTTCGATATGGCCACAAAGGCAATCTTTCCCGAAGATTCATCCCAATAATAAGTCGTTTCCAGCCGGTGGTTGGAATTGAGGATATCCCTTTCGAGCCTGACGGCATAGCCGTTCAATAGGACATCCCACTTCAGGGTTATCGTTCCCATTCTTGCATCGCCGGGGACCGATCCGACCCAGATGGGGCCGATAAAAGGTCTAAAGATGGAGAGTCTTTCGCTCAGTTCCTGTCCCTGCTTATCTTGAGCCATGCGGGACTGAACATGAGAAGCCGCGATAAGGATCAGGGCGATCGAAAAGACGAGAAAATATTTTTTCATAAAGATAGCCTGCTTAATGGTCGCTGGCAAATGAGAAATGCTGTTGGACGATGACCCATTTGCCGTCCCGCTTTTCCACGACCCCCGTCCACCTCGTGTTTTCCCAGGCGGCCGGCTCGCCCTTATAGGTGTTGATATCGTCCAGGACGCAATAAAACCAGGCGACCTCGCCGCAGCTGGCGAACTTGATCTCCAGGTCCTTCAATTCGTGACGGACATACTTAAAGTCCGGGCTCATCCAGAAGGGAACACTTTGCTTGACGTCCTCAAAGCGTTTGATGACTCTCTTGCCGGGGGTTACGCTGATATAATCCTCGTCGTGGGCGATGACGCTGAAAAACAGGTCGAGGTTCTTGTCCTTGGCCCAGCCGATACAAGAGCTAATTGTCTGAGCGATCTTTTCCTTTTCCGCCTCCCGGTTTTCTGCCGTTTGAGTCCAAGCCCAGCTCAAGCAGAAAAGAGCCGTCAATAATACGCTTGCGACTTTTCTCATGTTGTTGCTCCTTCATTCCCCGACTTGTCTTGGCCTCAGCCCGTTGATGATTTTGAATGATTTTGGCGGAGACCCATTATATAAAACCTCACCTTCTCTTTTGTCCAGCACAAAACATGCCAAAACGATATTCTCCCCATATCTATATGAATTCAGAAGGTGATAAGATGGATGATTCGTTATCTAGATTGCGGCCGTCCGGACGGCGATGATGAATCCTCGCGGCTCTCGTCAATATTCTTTACAACATTCGTCCGTTGTATATCGCCGGCCGGCCACTCACCGGCGCCTAAGGACTGAGTGCGAAGTTATGACCGGATTACGAGAATCGGCGACAAAACCGGAGCTTAGATGATTCAATGCTCTTAACGGAAGGGATCAAGAGGAGTATAATAAAAAGGCGATTCGATCACGAAACGAAAGAACCGGTGAAGATCGATGGTTTACCTGGACAATAATGCGACAACTCCGCTGGACCCCCGGGTGGCCGAAAAAATGGCCGCCTTCCTCAAGGAACATTTCGGGAACCCCTCATCCCTCTACCCTATCGGCCGCAAGGCCAAGGAGATCGTAACGGAAAGCCGGGAGGCGGTGGCCGGACTCCTGGGAGCGCATCGGTCCGAAATCACGTTCACGGGGTCGGGCACGGAAGCCGATAATTTCGCGCTGAACGGTGTCCTGGACGCGAATCCGGATAAAAACGAGATCATCACTTCGACCATTGAACATCCGGCCATTCTGGAAACGGCAAAATACCTCGAAAAAAAAGATATCAAGATTAGCTACGTTCCCGTAGACGGGACGGGCCTCATCGACTTGGATTTCCTCAGGGAAGCGGTTACTCCCCGGACGGCCCTCGTTTCCATTATGCATGCCAACAATGAAATCGGGACCGTCCAGCCCATTGAGGACGTCGTCCGGATCGCCCATGACAAGGGGGTGCTCGTCCATACCGATGCGGTCCAGACGTTCGGCAAAATCGAGGTCAACCCGGACAAGCTCGGCGTGGACCTGCTGACGGTCTCGGCCCACAAAGTTTACGGACCCAAGGGGATCGGGGCCCTGTACATTCGCAGGGGGACTAACATCCGGCCATTCCTCCACGGCGGTCACCAGGAGAAGGGCCTAAGGGCAGGGACCGAAAACACCTCCGGCATAGTCGGGTTCGGCGAGGCCGTGCGCATCCTTGCCGAACAGTGGAAAAAGGATAAGGACCGAATCGAGAAGCTCGCCTCCAGGCTCAAGGCGGGGATTGAGGAGAGGATTCCCAAAGTTAAATTCAACGGGCACCCCGAAAGACGTGTCAAGAGCACGCTCAATTTCGCTTTTCCCGGTCTTGAAGCCGAGGCGATCCTCCTGGCCCTGGCCACCAAGGATATCTACGTATCCACCGGTTCGGCTTGCAGCGAGGATTCCGATGAGGCGTCTCATGTGCTCCTGGCCATCGGGCTTAAGCCTGAGATCGCAAGATCGTGCATCCGCATGTCATTGGGCAGGTTCACCACCGACAAGGATATAGATACCGTCCTCCATGAGCTTCCGGGTATCGTTGAAAAATTGAGGAAGATCTCCGCTTTCGATCCGTTGCCATGATCATCATCGGTGAGAGGCTGAATTCCACGCGGCGCCCGGTCCTGGAGGCCATGCAGAGGCGTTATGGGGATTTTCTGACCATGGAGGCCGTCCGGCAGAAGAATGCCGGCGCGGACTATATCGACCTGAATGCGGCCGCCCTCATGAAGGAAGAGGTCCCGACGCTATCCTGGGCCATTCCCCTGCTCCAAAAAGCGGCTTCCTGTCCCCTGGCCATCGACAGCCCCAATCCTGAGGCCATCGAAGCCGGGCTCAAGGTCCACAAAGGCCGGGCCATACTCAACTCGCTTACGGCCGAAAAGGACAGGATCGCACGTCTTCTGCCCTTGGTCGGGGAGTACAAACCTCGGGTCATTGCCCTTTGCTTGGACGAGAGCGGGCTGCCCAAAGACCCCGATGCGGCCTTGGATATTGCCAGGAAAATGGTCGAGCTTCTGGTCCGCCGGGGGGTATCCCCTGAGGATATTTTCATTGATCCCCTCGTCCGGCCCATCGCCGCCGATCACGGAGCCGCCCAGCTCTTCCTCGACTCTCTCGAATCCATCAAGGAGGCCCTTCCGGAAGTCAAGACCATCGCCGGATTGAGCAACGTTTCTTTCGGCCTTCCCCACAGGGGCCTTATGAATCGAACCCTTCTGACTCTGGCCATGGGCCGGGGCCTTGACGCGGCTATATGCGATCCTTCCGACAAGGACTTCCAGGCCTCGCTTAATGCTGCCGATGCCCTTTTGGGCCGCGATCCTTCCCTCAAGTCATACCTCCGTTTCGCCCGAGACAAGAATTGATTTAGGCGTCCGAAAGCTCTATAATTCCCACATTATGAAGTGGATTTATATCGAGGACATTGCCAGCTACAGGAACCAGGATATCGAGGTCCGCGGCTGGGTTTACAACAAGCGCTCGAGCGGCAAGGTCCGGTTCCTCCTCATCCGAGACGGAACGGGGATCATCCAGGCGACGATTTTTTCGGAAAAAAAGGAACACCCCTTGTTCCGGACCTTCGATTCCCTGACCCAGGAGTCTTCGGTTATCGTCCGGGGGCATGTCCGGGAGGACAAACGGGCTCCGGGAGGCCATGAGCTCACCATCCACGATATCGAAGTTCTTCAGTTGGCCCAAGATTATCCGATTGCCCTTAAGGAGCACAGCACCCCGTTCCTGATGGAACACAGGCACCTGTGGTTGCGTTCGCAGAAACAGCACGCCGTCCTTCAGGTCAGGGCGGAGGTCGTCAAGGCCATCCGCGACTTCTTTGACGGCCGCGGTTTCCGCCTGATGGATACGCCAATCTTGACGCCGAGTGCCTGCGAAGGGACAACGACGCTTTTCGAAACGCAATACTTCGACCAGAAGGCCTATCTCAGCCAGAGCGGGCAGCTCTACAACGAAGCCACGGCGGCGGCTTTCGGCAAGGTCTACTGTTTCGGTCCGACCTTCAGGGCCGAGAAATCCAAGACCCGCCGTCACCTCATCGAATTCTGGATGGTGGAGCCCGAGGTTGCCTTCGCCACCCTCGAGGACATCACGGAACTCGGCGAGGACCTCGTCCTCTTCATTATCCAACGGGTCCTGGAAAAACGGAAGGACGACCTGGATGTTCTCGAACGAAACACAAAGTGTCTCGAGGCTATCCGAAAGCCCTTTCCACGCCTGACCTACGATGAGGCCGTTGCGAAGCTCAAGGCTAAAGGCTCCACGATCGAATGGGGCGATGACTTCGGAGCTCCCGAAGAGGCGATCATTTCAGAGATCTTTCCCGACCCCGTCTGCGTCACTCGTTTTCCAGCCAAAATTAAGGCTTTTTACATGCAGCCGGACGCTGGCCGGCCGGACTTGGTCTTGGGTGTTGACTTTCTGGCCTCAGAGGGGTACGGGGAGATCATCGGCGGCGGCCAGCGGATCCACGACCTCGCCCTCCTTGAACGGCGGATCAAGGAGAACAATCTGCCCCGTGAGGCCTATGAGTGGTATCTCGATCTGAGAAAGTACGGGGCCTTCCCCCACTCCGGTTTTGGCCTGGGGGTGGAACGGACGGTAGCCTGGATCTGCGGGACGAAGCACATCCGAGAAACTATCCCCTTTCCCAGGCTCCTTTACCGGATCTACCCCTAACTGCCGCGACCGCATGAAGACCCGACCCCATCCCCCTCAAAAAAAAGTGGCTCTTATCCACTTGGGCTGCGCCAAAAACCTGGTCGACAGCGAGGTCATGCTGGGCCATCTCCGCAATGCCAAATACGGTTTTGTCCGTTCCCCGGAGGATGCCGACATCATCATCGTCAATACGTGCGGCTTTATCCGGCCGGCAAGGGACGAAGCGGACAACGTCCTCGGGAAACTAGCCCGGCTGAAGATGAGACTTCCAGAAAAGAGATTCGCCGTCACCGGCTGTTATGTCGCTAAGGAAAGGGATCACCTAAAGAGAATGTTTCCCTGGGTGGATGCCTGGCTCGGGGTCGGGAGCTTCGACCGGATCGTCGACGCCGTCGAGGGAAGGCTGGTCCGGGAACGGGGGCGGACGTTTCTATACGATCACAACTCTCCGCGGATCATCTCAACACCTTCCGGATGGGCTTACCTTAAGGTTTCCGAAGGGTGTTCCCATCGATGCTCATTTTGTTCCGTGCCGCGGATCAAGGGTCCCTATCGGTCGCGCAGCCCCGCATCCATCGTCAAGGAGGCCCTGACGATGGCCGGCCGGGGCTTCCGGGAGATCAACCTCATATCCCAGGAC